>Ga0206908_1070_pt1 | contig 19300 bp, 13 predicted proteins | sample Alteio_BWOrgHeat_78_FD_152979 | JGI IMG/M metagenome (GOLD analysis project Ga0206908, IMG submission 152979) | Enriched cells from forest soil in Barre Woods Harvard Forest LTER site, Petersham, Massachusetts, United States -... | ecosystem: Environmental > Terrestrial > Soil > Temperate forest >... | reverse complement strand
GCCTTTGCCGTGCTTGATCTCCTTGGCGAAAGCGACACTCCTCTCGGTCTCGCCCAGGTGGCGTCTTCGCTGCAGCTTCATAAGAGTACTGCTCATCGATTCCTGATGGTCCTGGAGCGCCACCACATGGTTGAGCGCACCAGCAGTGGCAAGTTTCGCCTGGGCCTTCGGCTCTTTGATTTCGGCAACAAGGCAATTGAGCAATACGATCTCCGCGAGCGCGCTCAGCCCCACCTGCGCCGGCTGGTCGCCGAGACCGAAGAGACCGCCCACCTCTGCATCCTCGAGCAGGCCCGGGTCATTTACATCGACAAGATCGAGCCGGCCCGCTCCGTGCGCATGATCACGCGCATCGGGTCCAGCAACCCCGTCCACTGCACTTCTGTGGGCAAGGCCATTCTCGCGTTTCTGCCCGAAGACCGGATTGCCGACATCATTCGCCGCACCCGTTTCGAGCGGTTTACGACCCGAACCATCCCCACCGCCGAGGCTCTGCGCGCCGAGATCGAGAAGACGCGCCGCCGCGGCTATGCCGTGGACGACGAGGAACTGGAAGAAGGCCTTCGCTGCATCGCCGTTCCAGTGCTCGATGCCCAGCGGCAGCCGGTGGCCGCCGTCAGCATCTCCGGTCCGTCGTTCCGCGTTACGGCACAAAAGCTGCCTTCGATTGCCAATCACCTGCTGCAGTGTGTTCGTGGAATTTCGGCCGACATGGGATTCATCTCCAGCGCCCGCCCCGTTCGCCCCGCGGCCTGGACCGCCTGAGGAAGCGGGGCGAAAACGGCTGGCTTTTGCCAACCGGCTGGGGCGTCTCATCTTGTGGTTTTTGCCACAGGCGGCAAGACTCAGATAGGTCGTTTCTGTTAAACTCAAACATGTTGCAGCACAGACCGAATGGTTCCAGAGTGTGCCATCCGGTGAGCTGGGGACGTAGCTCAGTTGGTTAGAGCGCTGCCTTCGCAATAAATTCCCATAGTTTTCAACTCCTTAGACAGCTTACTGTCCATCTTACTGTCCATTTCTCATCGAGATTTGGTCAGACTTTACTGTCCATTCTTGATTGAATTAGCGCTTCGCGCTATTTGTCCAGAGCACTCTTCATGGAGGATTCAGGACAATGGCCCGAGCCAAGCAGTACGCAGATCGTGTCAACATCATCAAGATGGTCAAGGCAAACGGCAAGTGGCCGTTCGCCCGGATTGTCGAACGCAATGGGAGAATCATCCGCGATCACGTCTGGGTAGACGGCCGCGATGAACATCATCCGGAAGGCCGCTACTATCTGGAATGGTACGAAGACGGGAAACGGCGCAGAAAGCCCGTCGAGAGCTACGATCTTCTTCTCCCCGCGGCCCGCTCAAAATCAATCGAGCTCAATGCTGTAAAAGCTGGCCTCATAGCGCTACCTGAAGCTGCGGTAGCGTCTGTGCCGACTCGTCTGACCATGGACGCAGCCATCGACCAGTATCTTGAATACATCCGCAAGCACCGTAGTCTGCGAACTTACAGAACCTACCGTCCAGTTCTCAATGTCTTGTTCCGGAACTCATATACCAAAACCTACGTGGATGAAGTGACCCGCGAGGACATCCTGAAATTCACCAGCGACTGCTTTGATCATGGACTTGTACCACGAACGGTCTATGACAGGCTCGTTACGGTTCTCCAACTCTTCAAGCGCCATGGATTCAAGGGGCTGGTGGAAGCGAGCGATTGGCCCAGCTATGTCGAGACCATCCGTCCGATCTACGAACCGGAAGAGATCGGAGCGATGCTCAAGAATGCCAATCTTGACGAGGCGATCCTCATCAAGTTCTGTCTCACTTCGGGCTTCCGCGACCGTGAGATCCGCTACGTGACGTGGCGCGATGTCGACCTGCGCAACTCCGTGGTGCGCGTCACAGCGAAGCCGCTCTGGAAATTCAAACCAAAGAACTACGAGGAAAGAGCTGTGCCCCTGCCTGCTGCCATGATTGAACAGTTGCAGCAGTTGAAGGCCCGCCGCAATGCGACGCCGGCAGAGTTGATCTTTCCGAACACCAAAGGTAAACCAAATAGTCTCCACATTGAGGTCGTGAAGGAGGTCGCCCACCGGGCCAAGCTGAATTGCGGGCAGTGTGTGACCAAGCATGGAAACCGCTGCGCACAAGGGCCCTACTGCCAGCGGTACTACCTGCATAAGTTTCGTCACACGTTTGCGACGGAGCATCTTCGTCATGGTATCGACGTGCGCACATTGCAGGGTTGGATGGGGCATCGGGACATTCAGTCAACGATGGTCTACCTCAAGGGAATCCAGTCGAAAGATGCGTTGGTAAAGGTGAACGGTGGCTCGCTCACTGCTTACATTGTGTAGTTTTGCGCGAGACAGAAGCGGATTTGACCGAATTCTTGATTCAGTTCATTCTGTGCGGAGTTCAGAGACCTAGGCTGGTGCCGAGACCGGCGCCCAGGAGGATAACGCCCATGAGTCTAGTGGAGGTCGTAAGAGAGAAACAGGAAGCTCTGCGAGTGCGGGACCTAGCCCAGCTACGGGGAGTTTCGCAACAGCAGATCTACAAAATGGCGGCCAGCGGCGAGATCCCCTCGTTCAAGGTGGCAAATGCGGTCCGCTTCGATCCGCACGAAACAGCGGAGTGGCTGAAAGAGAGATACGCCGTTCGTTCGGTGGCACTGCGCTTCCCCGAGGCGAGAAGAGCGTAGCTAAAGTCGGGAACTTGAAGGCATCTAAATTTGACCGGGTTTGTATCTGCGATAGTGTATGCCCCAAGAAGAGACCACGGTTTCTTCAATTCTGGCTTGAGCGAAGAGTGAACGGAATGCGAATCACGAAGGAAGAAGTTGTCGCGGGTCATTCTGCATTGCGCGTGCGTGGATTTCTCAGGAGGTTCGAGCATGGCTTCTTCATGCTCTCTGCAGCTGAGGGCTCTATGCAACTCAAATCGCGGCAAGCGGCAGAGTTTGTCAACGATTTGGTCGCGCTCGAACTCATTGAGCCCACCATGCCCTTTGGAGATAAAGCAGCCTTCCAGGTTGCAACGCGAGGTCATGCATTTGCGAATGCAACGGCTGCGAAGCCAATTTATCGAAGAACAGCAGAACGGGTCCTAAGAGAATTCATGGATCGCGTGAATGCTGTAAACGCTTCGAAGGAATATGCATTTAAAGTTAAGAGCGCTGTTTTGTTTGGCAGCATGCTGTCATGCGTGGATAGGTTGGGTGATGTGGATGTCGCTGTTGATTTGCAGCGTCGTATCTCGGACTCCGCCAAGTTTAGACAGCAGTGTGACCGTCGTCGGCATTTGGCGGAAGACCTAGGAAGAGCATTCTCTACTGCAATTGACTGGGCGACATGGCCTAAGAAAGAAGTTGTGCTACAGCTGAAGGCACGCTCTCGTGGCCTCTGCTTGCATGGATTCGATCAATTGATGGAGATGGAAAATCTTCGCTACCGCATACTTGTTGGGGACGCCAGCTTAATAGCAAGTCAGATTCCTGCTGGATGTGCCGTATGAGGTTACTGTGTGCTCTGGAATGATGACTTTGGCTCTTGGACAGCCCTCCAAAAGATAAAAGGAAAGGAGAGCATTCGGCTGTTAACCGATTACCTGAGGAGCCAATAAATCAACAACTTAGCTTACATTGCTCTGCTTGCGCTCCGTTTCCCTGAAAAGCAAGTTGCGATACCTTGACGCCCGCAGTAGTCATCTCATCCGTTACAACGTCCCCGTAAATGTTCATCGTGGTTCTGATGTCCGCATGGCGCATCATCTTTTGCTGGACCGCAATCGACGTGCCCACAGCGTCAAGCCATGAGCGGTGAGTGTGCCGGAAAGAGTGTGTCCCGAGATGTCCGACTTTCGCGGCCTCCGCTGCCCGAACAAGTTCCCGCCACACGCCCGTGTAGGAATAGGGGAGCCTGCCGAGTTTGATAGGGCTTGCGAAAATCCAGTCCTTAGCGCCCGAAAAGTCAGACCGCTGCTTGCACGACTTCAGGCGCTCCAGCAATTCGCTTGTGAGACTGAAGGTCCTGGCGGAGCCTTCCGTCTTCACATCGGCTACAACCTGCTCCACAATGCCGCGCTGGACGCACAGCGTGGAGCCTAGCCAATCCACATCAGACCATCGAAGTGCAAGAGCCTCACTGATGCGAAGGCCCAAGCAGACGCACAGGAGTGCCATCGTTGCGAATGGCTCGTGTAGCTCCTTTAGCAGGGCTTGGAACTGCTCCGCCGTGAGGCTACGCGCCTTGCGTACCTTTCGCGTTGCTCCGATGTTCTGGACTAGAGAGATTGGATTGCGGCTGATGCCCAATAGACCGGACCACATCGCAAACTCCACAAGCCCGTGCATGAGTGACCGCACGTGCGTCTTGGACTTTGGCGATAAGGGCAGTTCGCGGAGCCACAATTCGACCGAGCGAGGCTGCACGTCCTGGATCAGCGTATCGCCCCACTTCGGCAGAATGTGATTGTTGAGGAAAGAGCGATAAACCCGCGCCGTCGATTGACGTGATGGCATCCGCTCCGCTTCGTACCTCGTAATCACACTATGCACCGTGTCCCCGTCTTGTGGTTTTGGTTGCTGGATTTCAAGGCTCTCGACTTGCTTCCATGCGGCTGCCTTGGTTGGAAATTCTTGCTTCGTTCCAATTCGCTTTGACCGGCGAGTTGGTCCGTCATACCAGAGGTAATTCCAGGTCTTGCGCCGTTTGTCGTAGCGCACGGACCCGCTTGTGTGTCGCTGGACCCTCATTACTGCCTCCCCTCAGCAGGGTCAGCGGATGACAGCCGAAGCATAGCATCCAACTCGGGTCTCAAAAACCGCCACACGCAGCGTTCCACACCCGACAGCTTGTGCGAGGGGATCTTCTTTTCGCGTGCCCATTGGAGGAGCGTGCGTGGTTTCACCTTCAGGTATTGGGCAGCCTCATTTGCAGTGAGCCATTCGGTTTCCACAGTCTTTCTCCCCATCGATGCGAATTGTTTGCTCGTCAAAAGCTGAACTTGCGTCACGCCCAAACTCTCCAGACCGGCCACACGTGTGTCGTCGCTCGTTCGGGAAACAGGCACACGTGCCTTCTTCTGGCGACCCGTACGTGCTCCCGCGTACCTTTTTGAGTTGCGCATTACCGATGGACACGTGGGCTGACGTGTCTTGATCTACCCCACCTGTATTGCTTTCTTCGCATTGCGTTTCGCCTGCACGTGGGGCACGTGTACGCCGCCGTGACCAAACAATCTCACTACCAGCTACGGCTATGACAGCCTCTCGCGGCTGCTCTCCGTGTTCCATCAGGCAGGCGGGAGCACGCTGGACGGCGCCACCTACAGCCTAGACAATGCCGGGAATCGCACGGCGAAGACTGACTTGCTCGCCAACGTCACCACGAACTACGGCTATGACGCCATTTACGAGCTGCTGAGCGCCACTGGCGGCAGTAACGAGAACTATACCTACGATTCCGTCGGCAATCGCTTGAGCACCCTCGCGGGATCGTTCAGCTACAATTCCTCGAACGAACTCACGACCAGCCCAAGCGCCAGCTACACCTACGACACAAACGGCAATATGCTTACCAAAACGGATACGAGCGGAACCACGCTGTACGCGTGGAACTTCGAGAACCAACTCATGTCGGTCACCCTGCCCGGCACGGGCGGAACGACGAGTTTCATGTACGATCCGTTCGGCCGCCGCATCCAGAAGTCCAGCCAGCTAGGGACAACGAACTATCTCTATGATGGCTTGAATCTGCTGGCGGAGCTGGACGACTCGGGAAACGTGCTGGCAAGATACACCCAAGGCAAGGGTCTTGATGAGCCCTTAGCGCAACTTCGCTTGACAACGACCAGCTACTACGACGCCGACGGCTTGGGCACGATCACTTCGTTGAGCGACGGTACTGGGGCGCTAACACAGACGTACACGTATGACTCGTTCGGAACCCAAATCGCGTCATCTGGCTCACTCACGAACCCATTCGGTTACGCAGCGCGCGAATTCGACTCGGAGATCGGAATTTACGAAAATAGAGCGCGATACTTTGACCCGAACACCGGGCGATTCATTAGCGAGGACCCGGTTAGGTTCAACGGGGACGGCCCCAATTTTTACGCCTACGTCAAGAACTCACCTGTGGGCAAGTTCGATCCCACGGGCTTAGCTACTTGCGACTACTATATCCAAGCGCAGGATGGCAACGGCTGGTTGTACTGCGCCCCAGATGATCCGCGTCACTCGCCGGTGAGTTTCCCCGCCGCATCTGGAAACAACGGCGATCCGCAGCATCACTGCAAGAACAATCCAGATTGCGCATCAAAGTCTGGTACCGGGCCGATACCTCCAGGCCGTTACCACTTCTCCACAGGCATCGGGACGCGCAAGCACAACGGTACGCCCTTAATCCCTGACGACCCAGCTGTGGCCTACTATCGCAACGGATTGCTGGCACACTTCTGTCTCAATCCATTCGGGCCGTCACGAAGTAAGCCGTTCTGCTCAGAAGGGTGTATTACTGCGTCGGAGAACGATATCAAGTCGCTGAACAACCTGCTCAGTTCTGAACCAAACAACACTTTGACCGTGTACCCAGGACTTCCCCTCATGTGAGGGAAGCACCGAATCGAGGATAACCAGTCAGATGAAACATGGTTTTCGTAAGCTACTCGTTGAAGCTGCCGCGCTCTGGCTCTGTGGAGTTCAGATGACATACGGACAAACGGCGCCACACAAAGCTGAACGTGGGGACATTGACCAAGGACAGCGGGCAATTCTGGCATCTCTGGCGATTGCTACAAGTTCTTCCGGCGCACGGCTCTGTATTCAGACTCCGGTCGCATGCCTAGGACCCGACCGATTAGAGCTAGGCATGTCTCTGATTGCTGCTCGGAATTCGAACACGTCTTTGCGGGCTCTTGCCAGGTTGGTTCGATTCAAGCTGGATGGTGCGTATTCCGAGGATTACGATGACTTGCTTCTTGCAAAAGGCAAGGCGATTGAGCCGTTTCTTACCAGTCTTTCCCCTGAGGTACTGCACGCGCAATGCGTGAAGGAGTTAGACGAAATGGTGCACAAAACCGGTCCAACTCTGGGTGGAGTGCCCGGCAAATTCTGTACCAGCGGGAGTGAGACAAACTGGTATGGAAGGAGCCCTGAATGGCGCGAGGAAAGAAGCACACGCCTGAGCAGATTGTGAACGTGTTGCGGCAGGTCGAAGTGGCTGTCGCCAACGGCAAGACGACCCCGGCAGCTTGCCGGGAAGGCGGGATCACGGAGCAGACCTACTACCGCTGGCGCAAGGAGTACGGGGGGCTGAAGGTGGACCAGGCCAAGCGGCTGAGGGAGTTGGAGCAGGAGAACAGCAAGCTCAAGCGTCTGGTGGCGGAGCTGAGCCTGGACAAGCAGATCCTTCAGGACATCGCGCGGGGAAACTTCTAAGCCCGGAGCGGCGGCGTACCGCTGTGGAGCATGCCGAGCAGAGCGGCGTGAGTGAGCGTCATGCGTGCCAACTGGTTCATCAGCCACGCGGCACGCAGCGCTATCAGCCGACACAGCGGAACGACGAAGACGCGCTGACCCGGGCCATCATCGCGCTGGCCAACCAGTATGGTCGATATGGATATCGACGGATCACGATCCTGCTGCGTCAAGCGGGCTGGAACGTGGGCAAGGACCGGGTGGAGCGGATCTGGCGCCGCGAAGGGCTGAAGGTTTCTCAGAAGCAGAAGCCGCGGGGACGCCTGTGGCTCAACGACGGATCATGCGTACGGCTGCGGCCGGAGCACCGCAACCACGTCTGGTCTTATGACTTCGTCAGCACCTTTACGCACGATGGAAGGACGGTGCGCATGCTCAACCTCATCGATGAATACACGCGCGAGTGCCTGGCCATTCATGTGCGCCGCCGGATCAACGGCGCCACCGTGATCGAAGTGCTGGCCGACGCCATGATCCAACACGGCATCCCGGAGTACATTCGCTCGGACAATGGTCCCGAGTTCGTCGCTAAGGTCCTGCGCCAGTGGTTGGCGCAGACGGGCACCGCCACGCTGTACATCGAGCCCGGCTCGCCCTGGGAGAACGGCTATTGCGAGAGCTTCAACTCCAAGCTGCGGGATGAGTTCCTGAACGGCGAAATCTTCTACTCACTCAAAGAGGTGCAGGTCCTGGCCGAACGATGGAAGATTTACTACAACACCGAACGGCCTCACTCGTCACTGGGCTACCGGCCTCCAGCAGCGACTGCATGGCATATCGAAGCTTCCCTGGGGCATGGAAAAGTGGAAAGCAAACAGCGCTTCCCACTTTCCCACGCCCCCGACTGCGGCGGCGGTCAGAGCATCAACCCCGCTGCGCTACACTAACTCTCTCGCTGGTACAAAATACCGGGCAGGCCAGCTCTATGTGCGCTCTGTTTATCGGTCTAAGGCTGCTTTGCATGGTCTAAGGTGTCATCCGCTGACCTGCATGTTGTTGAAAATACGTTTGACTGTTGAATCGAGTCCTACCTGAGGAGCCAATAAATCAACAACTTAGCTTCCATTGCGCTCTGCTTGCGCTCCGTTTCCCTGAAAAGCAAGTTGCGATACCTTGACGCCCGCAGTAGTCATCTCATCCGTTACAACGTCCCCATAAATGTTCATCGTGGTTCTGAGAACGCTTCTGATTCACGGAGCCAAGTCCGTTGTCTATCGAGCCAGGGCCAAGACCGACGAGCTCTTCGTCAAGAACTGATTTCAGCGGCGACACCTGAACGCGCCGCAGGGGCTGGCACGCGCCCCTTGGCCGCATCCGCCGCCTGATCGACAGGCGACCAACTCGTTGGGGGATTTGGCGCGTCCATCATTTGGGCCAGGGATAATCCATCCTGTTGGTTCGCGCTGTAGGTGGATCCATTCGGGCAGATTGTCTGTGCGCCAAACGAGGATGGGTCTGGGAAGGAACCCGCTGGATATGGCAACGCGAAGGGCTGGGTCAGCTGACCATTTTCGTCATAGTACTGCATCGTGATTGTGCCGGCGGTGTCGGTGATCGCCGCGTTCGAGAGGTCGACACTGACCACGTTGGTCTGTTGAAAGGTCACTGCCTGCAGACAAGCCGAGGTGAGCGAGGCCATTACTGAGCCGTCCCTCGTTGGCGACAGGTTCGTGTTGGTGAGGTTGCATTCAACCATGAAGGCGCCGTCGAACTTGGCGCCCTGCAGATCGGCCCCGGTGAAATCTACGTTGGGCAGATAGGCGTTGGCGAAGTCAGTTTCCTGGAGATTGGAGCTGTTGCCCAAGTTACTGTTTCCAACCAGCGTGGCCCCGGCAAAGGTCGCTCCGAATAGATTGGCCTGCGAGAAGTCGCAGTTGGCGAGATAGGCGAAGGAAAACGCAGCTCCCTGATTCTGGCTAACCCCTCCTAACGCGGCGCCGATGAACGTCGTCTCGTTGATCTTGGCACGGGTGAACACGGCCCCGGTGAGGTTCGCTCCATCGAATTTAGCCGAGGTGAGACTCGCACTGGTGAATACGGAGTTAGTGAGGTTGGCCTGTGCGAAGTTGGATTTATTCAGATTGAAGTTCTGAAACGAGCTGTTTGGACGCCGCACCGAGACGGCCATCAATCCACTTAGATCGGTGGGCAGGCCGGGCATGGTCGTACTGGTCAGATCAAGACAGGACCAGTTTGTGCCGAATACGGCAAAAGGCAACGTCCCATTGCTGAAGTTCGCCGGGTTGTTGGGGTCGGTTGGTTGCACAGGAGATGTGAAGGTAACTGGTGTGAGGTCGAGGCCGGAAAAATTGGCTCCCGTGATTGTGTTGTTCGCCAATGTCATCCCCGTTACAGTGCACAAAGTGAAGTTGCTATTCGTGAGGTTGGCCCCGGTCAGATTCGCATTCACCAGTGAGGCGCCGGACAGGTTCGCTCCGGTCAAGTCTGCTCCAGACAGGTCAGCGCCGTCGAGGACCGCGCCGGTAAGATTTGCGCCGGTGAGTACAGCGTTGACGAGATTGGCGTTCTGGAAATTGACGCTCGGAGCGGTGATGTTCGATAAAGTAGCGCCGGAGAGGTTAGAACCCTCGCAGGAAGCGCTGCTCAGGTTTGCTCCGCTCAAAGTAGCGGTTTGAAGGTTGACGTTCGTGAGGACAGCCTGAGTCAGGTTCGCCTCGGTGAGATTTGCGCCTTGCGCTGATTGGATCGACTCGAGCGAAGTGCTCGTGAAATTCGCTTGAGTCCAGTTGGCGCCCGCAAGGGACAGTCCACTGAGGTTGGCGCCCTGGAGGTTCGCGGAGGTAAAGTCCGCACCTTGCAGGCCTGTGATGCCGGATAAGTCAGCCTGACTCAGGTTGCATTGCTGCATGTTGGCATTGGTGAGACTAATGCCGGCCAGACTCTGTGAGCTCAGATTCAGCTGGTAGGCCGAGTTCGTGATGATCAATATGGGGAGAAGCGCTCCGTGCAGTTGAAACGGACTCGGGCTGGATGTGGCATAGAAACTGCCGCTACCCATACTCCATTGTTCGGGATACCAACCGTATTGCATTCCGCTCAGGTATTGGCCGGCGAAGGCGCCGCCGGTGGCCTGCAGGGCCACGTTGCCTCCACCGAGGTTGACGAGAAGAAAGGTCTGCTCGCTGCCAATGCTGTTGGACGCGTAATTGGGATCGTTACCGTTCCACAGCAATATGCCGGAATTGTTCGACGGATCGTTACTGACCTGATAGTGGGAGTTGAGATACAGCGTATAGGAGTTGCCGTCCGCCTCACTGGTCAACTCAACGCTGAGCGCGATCTTCCCGCCGCCGAGGTTTGTTATGGCAAAGGTGTTGTAGGTATCACCGAAGCCCGCAAGCGCCAGGCCTCCGGCATAGCCGTAATCGGAAGTGTAGATGCCGACGATGCCGATTCCGGATTGCGAGAACCACCAATTTGCGACTGTGCTCATACGTCCCCCCTTAGGGATGAAGTCAGGTGAACTTCGGGGTAGAAGGAATCCACTGAGAAACGGACGGCTCGGTGCGGCCCGTGCCGTTAATAATCTCGTAATTCAGTGTGAAGAGATTGCGCCAAAGATCGACCTGCAAACGCGCCGCAGCCAGACCACTCACCTGCGTAAGGAAGCTTCCGTCCGGCGAATAGATATCAAGTCGATAATCGGTCGCCTGGACAGAAGTGCCCTGCGCCGTGAGGTATTTCAGCACAAAAATGTAGCCTTTTGACTCGACGCTCAGATCAAGGGGCACGACACCCGCTGTCCCTTCGGAATGCAGCGGCGTAATCCATTGGCCTCCTGCAAAGCAACTGACCGGGTTGCCCTTGAAATCGAACGCGGCGATGCATCCCTGAGGGTATTGAGGCGAGGTTTGCAGGACCATGATCGTGTTCACTGAGCAGGTCACTGCTGCAGGGTCGTAAAGCAACCCCGGGCGAGTGCCTTGACCGGAGTAGATATAAGCCGCGGGAGCCGAGGCGTCAGGCGCTAGTGCACCGATTCGCAGGATCTGCAGCGTGCATGTCGAGATACTGAGGGCCACCGCATAGCCCGCCGGATGAATCGCTAAATCATCCAGCGTTCCTGTGAACCAGCCGAAGCTCTGGTCGGGTGAGGCCAGGAACGGTTGACCCGGTTGCAGGGAGAGCGCGCGCAGGTACATCAATGAGGCGGAGACCTCAAGGTTGGGTTCGAGCAGGAAGCCATCCGCCGCCGGGTTTACAGCTGTCGGCGGCGGAAACGCGATGCACGGCCGAACCATGTAACCGTCTCCGGAGAACTTCAAACCGGACTGCGGCGCTGCACCGTCGCTGACAGTCTGAAACGTCGAGGTCTGGCCGGAATAGGGCTGCGTTCCCGTTCCCACGATCGGCACCCCCTGACCCGAGGCAGTCCAGAGATAACCGAGCGCTGACAAATCTTCGTTCAGGGTGATCGTTCCAAGTCGAGAGAGATTGTTGCCTACATTTGAACTGTCGAGATTGGGGACGGTCTCACTCGGAACTCCGCTGCTGGCAGGCAGCCAAACGCGATCCGGGCTGGTATAGCCGAGCTTTTCTTTGAAGTTGTATGTCGTTGAGGCCGAGAGCGGGACCAGGTTCTCCGTGATCGCGAAGGCCGGCACATCCAGTGTGCTGCCCTGATTAGGTTGCGCCAGGATCGAGTCGGTCTTGCCTTGACCGGCAAGCCAATCGTTATCGGAATAAAAGGCCGCTAACACGGTGATGTTGCCGCCTGCCGGGAGGCCGCTGAAAGTCTGATAAATCGGACCTTGCTGGGTCGTCGAGCTCATCTGCCCGCTACAGGAATACGTCGGTCCGTCGTCGTACGTGATGGTAATGACATAGTGAGTCGCGGTGGCAGGCCATTGGCCCTGATGCGCAGGATCCGGATCCACCGTAACCGAGACATCCATCGTGCGAAGTACACTGAGCTGCATTGTCGCCGGGCATCGCGCGACTTCCACGCTGGTCTCAGTCATGCTGGCCAGATCGGCAGCAGAACCGATGGCGCGCGCGATCCAGCCAACAAAGGGCGCTGCGTCCTCAGCCGCCGACTCCCCGGCAGCAGCGGTAATGTATGCCGTCAGCTGTTCGCTGCTGGTCAGTACCCCCAGCAACAGAGAACCCGCACAGTTAGCAATCGCCGCGAGCAAATCCTCGGTACTCACTCCACCTGCCACGGCACTCCCGATGGGCCCCTCTGCCGCGGCTTCAAGGGCGGCGAGAACCACGGAGACAACCTGCTTAGTCAGGTCGGTCCACGCGCTTCCACCCTGGTCAACGGCAACCCCCAGAGCGATGAATATCGTCGGTATGGCGAAGTTGAAGATTGAGGTAAGGAGAATGCCGTCGCCGTCGTGAGTCCAGTCGTACGGCGGTTGCCCGATTCCTCCCATGCTGATCGTGCCCGAACTAGCTTGTTCGTTGAATGTGAAATTGAAGGGGGATGGCTGAGGAGACAGCGGTACCGCCATGATGGTATCCACCGGAGACAGTTCACCCAGTGTCGTGGTGTTGCCAATTGGTTCTCCGTCCGGTCCGTACTGATCCAGCGAAACCTTCAGCCATCGCAGGTAAGAGTTAGTCAGGGTGATTGTTGCTGTTCCACTGCCGGCGTCGTAAGCGAAGGAGTTGCTAACTCCGTTTTGAGGCGTGAGTTCCTTAACGGTATAGTCGGCTTCGGCGTCCAGGCTAGCTGCGGCCAAAGCAGTCACCGGCGCCGAAATAACCTGAGTTATTCCGGACAAAACTGACCAGCATTGTCCTTGCAGGTCTGGATCGTTCTTGCTTCGTTGCAAAGCGTCCTTCAGCGGTTCCGCCAAAAAGTCGATGGTCTGTTGAGACCAGACATAAATAGGAGTGGATGGTTGGCCGGTCTGCCAATCTGTACTGGCCTGAGACGTAGCCCAATTCGGTTGGGTCGGATCGGACTCGTTAGCCTGCGATTGATCCAGCATCGACTGGGCCAACGCGAACAGGCCCGCGGATTCCTGGATGAGTGTGAGGATCGCGGCGGCGGGAGCGTCCTGGAGTGACAGCAACTCGGGATGGTGAAACACGAGCGATTCTGCTGCCGAGAATGCGGTGCCAATGTCTTCCAGATCGAGAATGAGATCGTCCGCCGGCGGCATTGCCGGGCCCCCAAGCGCGGCAAGCTTGGTCCATGAGGCCGCCGTGTTCGGCGCCCTGCGCCGGATCGCCTCGAGCCGGGCGCGCCGCGGCAATCGAATCGAGGTCAGGATCAGGCGCTCAAGTGGCTCCCCGGGATCCAATCGAGGTGCGGTCACATGCAACAGCACCGGCCCGACAGCGGGCAGGCGCACGGGGCCACTGAAATGAGTCACCCGATCGCGCGGCAGCACGGCCAAAGCGGCATTGGTTCGGCGCGCACGGGCTAAAGTCTGGCGCGTGTGGGGCTCCAGACTGTAAGTTCTCGATCCGACGTGAAGGGTAAACTCCTGGTCTGGCGAAAGGTGCTTCAGATCGAAGTGCAGCGTGGCTGCTTCATACATGGCAATCTCCAAGGCAGGGACGCGAACGACCCGCGGAAACGAGCCATTCACAACCCGATCAGGCTTCAAAGAGCTACAGCTGGAAGAAAGATTGACAATGCAGACCCAGGGGAAGTTTTGTCTGTTTTCAGCAAGGTAGCCCACCAAGCGTAGAGTCGATGGCTCCATGTAGCTACTTGGTATCTGATGCCCCGGAACGGCTTAGCCTCGGAGATAGGGTCATGCTATCGGGAAATAGCAGAGTGTCAAGAAGAAATTTTGATTAACAGGAGTTACCTTCGTTGCCCGGGTCGGCCGAAGGTGCCGAATGTCTGCCCTTGCGGATCGCGGAAGCTCCTCGAGTTCAATTCCTCACTGACAAAGAATCTTGCGCGGAAGGCCACCAAGGCAGTTCAATGATGGGGGGTGTATTGAACGTAGCGAGGGTAGTCGTAAGGAGGACAGTCCTTGTTTCGCTCTGTCTTTCACTCTTAGAGAGCATCATGCTGAATTCAGGACGCGCGTGGCAGATAGTTGGTTGAAATGTCGGATCACGATCATAGCGGTCACCGGATTCCTCGGCCTGGCAGTCTGCATGCTGACTCTGTCTCCGCAGTCGAAAGAAACGGCGGTATCGCCAAATGCCAATCCGCCCGGGGTGAACCGGCCCTATCCTCAACTGGTCGACATCACCGCCTCTACCGGCATTACGTTTGAGCACCTTTCGAGTCCCGAGCAAAAATACATTGTCGAATCCATGGGCGGTGGGGTGGCGCTTATCGACTACAACCGCGATGGCTGGCCGGACATCTACTTTACCAATGCGCCGAGCGTACAAATGGCGCTGGCCGGCAACAAGGCCAGAAGCGCGCTCTACCGCAACAACCACGACGGCACATTCACTGACGTAACCGAGAAGGCTGGAGTGGGGTACCCGTGCTGGGCGCAGGGTGCCGTAGTCGGCGACTATAACAACGACGGCTGGCCGGACCTCCTCGTTACCTGCTTCGGAGGCGTGGTTCTCTACCGCAACAACGGAGACGGTACCTTTACCGATACAACCAAGTCGGCCGGACTCTCCAGCGATACACAGTGGGCGACAGGCGCCGCATTCGGAGACTACGACGGCGACGGCTGGCCAGACCTCTTCGTCTCCCATTACGTCGATCTCCACCTCGGCAACATGGCGGAGTTCGGTTCGAAGGAGACTTGCAAATACGAGGGGATCGATGTCCAGTGCGGCCCCCGCGGTCTTAAAGGCGCCTCCGACAATCTCTACCACAATAACCGGGATGGAATATTCGGCGAGGTCGCCGTAAAAGCGGGCGTCTCCGACCCGGAGGCGCGCTATGGGCTAACCGCGGTATGGTCCGACTTCGACAACGACGGCAAACTCGATCTGTTCGTGGCCAACGACGCCGGTCCGAACTTCCTCTACAAGGGGAATGGAGAAGGCCGGTTCGCGGACGCCGGGTTTACCTCCGGCATAGCGTATAACGTGAACGGACAGGCGCAGGCCAACATGGGAGTGGCGCTTGGGGACTACCTCCACGCCGGTCGATTCTCCGTATTCATCTCCCACTTCGACAATGAATATGCCGCCCTGTATCGGAACGACGGAAGAATGAACTTCTCCGACGTCTCGTTTCCGTCCGGTGTTGCCCGGGCAACACGCGGCTATGTCGGCTGGGGCGATGCGTTTGTCGATTTCGCCAACTGCGGCTGGCTCGACATCTTCCTGGTGAATGGCCACGTGTATCCGCAGGTAGATACGGTGTCGTTCGGGCCGCGATACCGCGAACCGATGGTCCTCCTCGAAAATCGGCGCGACGGAACATTCAAGGACATCAGCAAAGAGGCAGGACCTGCCGTTCGTGTTCCGCGCACCAGCCGGGGAATGGCCATCGGCGACCTCTTTAACGACGGCAAGCTCGAGGCAGTGGTCGAGAATCTGGTGGGTCTGCCGACTATTTTGCGGCCCGAAGGAGGACCAAGCTACCACTGGATCGGCTTCCGGCTGGAAGGAACCAAGGCCAACCGCCTGGCGTTGAATGCGCGGGTCCGCGTCACCACCGGACCCGTGGTGCAACTGGAGGAAGTCTTGAGCGGGGGGAGTTATCTGTCGCAGAACGATCTACGCCTTCACTTCGGCCTCGGCGACCGGGAAAAGGCCGACAAAGTCGAAGTGCTGTGGCCGGGAGGCAAGGTGGAGGTGTTCACTAATCTCGCAGCGGGAAAGTACTACAGTGTTCGCCAGGGAGCGGGTATCGTCCATGCGGACCGCCCAGTTCCGGAAGATCTTCGTCACTAGCCAAGGTCCCGCTTTCGCTTTGAGTCTTCAAAAGCACGATCGCCAGGAAATCGGTTACTCGCGCCCCAAACAGGCCATGAAAAGGTTTTCCGCCGCGCCCTCCCGCAGCTCTAAATGCCCCTGGTTAATCGCTTTTTTGATGAGGCAAACAATCTCAATTGACAAGTCTTTGGCCTTTGGATCAAAATCACACCGCCAAGTAAACGCTTGCTCGATAAGCACCTCTGCTCCCCAGAGCTCAGAAGGCCAAACAATTCAAAGAAATCATAGATGGACCAACTTGGCGAAAGTCCTTCAACACCATAGCTCAGAACTTGCGCTCGTCGGGGCACTTGTTACTGGAATCTAAGCGAATCGGCATTGCCCCAAAAGCGGCCGTCGCCGCGGTTTTGGAACACTCCGATACGAAATGCCCAGACAAGCAGAGGCTGGTCCACCTATCTCAATTCCTGAATAGCTGTAGGGTCGGAGGCTGCATTTAACTCGACGCGACCAACACGACGCTTCGAGATTGCAGAAGCCGAAATGGACACGTCGATGCAGGAATTGCGGTAAATGACGCAAGACCCGTTTATCAGGAGGCAAATTATGACGCGAACCGCAGTCCCCCCGCGGATTCTCGGCAGAAGATCGGTGCGCTGGTCCGTTGGTTTCTCCAGCGCGTTGGCAACAATCATCCTCATCGCCCTGCTCGGCTTCACCGCACCTGCAGCCACGGCTCAAGACAACGCCACAATCACTGGAACCGTAGTCGATCCTAGCGGCGCCCTTCTCGCCAATGCCAAGGTGTCCGTCACCAATCAGGCTACCAATCAGGTGCGTGATGCGGTCACCAATTCCGCCGGAGCCTATCGCTTCGCCGGTGTCGGCGTCGGAAGCTACACGCTCACGGTCAGCGCGCAAGGCTTCCAGAAATACCTGAAGACGAACATTGTCGTGAACGTCGCCCAGACCCTGGAAGAAAACGTCTCGCTGGCCGTCGGGACGGAATCCGAAACCGTGACCGTCTCGGCGGATGCCCTGCAGGTACAAAGCGAGACCAGTGAAGTAAGTACCCTCATCAGCGGACAACAGGTACAGCAGCTGGCCACAAACGGACGCAATGTCACGTCGCTCGCGGCGCTCGGCCTCGGCGTATCGAACAACATGCCTCCCTTCGGCGGCGTGAACGCGCTGACATCGGCCAATGGCATCAGCTTCAACGGAACCCGAACCACCCACAACGTCTATCTCATCGACGGTGGCGAGCAGAACGATCGTGGTTGCGGTGGATGCTTCATGAATCTACCGTCGCAGAACGCCATCTCTGAGTTCCAGACACTCGACAGCAACTACAGCCCCGACTACGGCATTGGTTCAGGCGGCACCATCACCATGGTGCTCAAGTCAGGTACGCAGCACTTTCACGGAGAGGTTTACTACTTCAACCGCAACACCGCCTACAACGCGAACGACTACTTCCTCAACGCGAGCGGCAAACCGCGCTCCAAGTTCCAGCTCAACCTGCCGGGTTATAACATCGGCGGCCCGGTCTATAAGAACAAAACGTTCTTCTTCTGGAACCAGGAGTGGCGCCGGCTCATCCAGGGAAGTTCACCATCCATTACAAATGCGATCCTCGCGCCAAACTTTCCTACGGCCGGGCAATCCCTTGCCTATACTCCGCCTTCCGGAAAGGCGCCCATTGTTCCGGTTACTTCTGATCCCGCCAAGCTGGCTATTTACGCAGGTGACGGGCTTACCCCGGGGCAGCCGTTCCCGGGAAACGTCATCCCCGCCAACCTCATCGACCAGAATGCCGTGTTGCAACTGGACGCCGGCACCTTCCCCAAGCCGAACTACAACAATGGCACGCAGTACATCGCATCCATCGCGCAGCCGACCAATGTCCGCGAAGACATCGCGCGTATCGACCACAGCTTCAACGCCAAGTATCAGCTGATGGGTCACTATCTGCACGACACGCTGGATCAAGAGTACTTTCCGCCGCTGTGGGGCGACAGCAGCTACCCGACCGTCGGCACGATCATGAATAACCCCTCGTACTCTGTGGTCATCAAATTCACGCAGACCTACTCGCCCAATCTGCTGAACGAAACCGCGTTCAATTACAGCGGCAACAAGATCACCCTTACGCCCACGGACGGGCCTGGCGGTTCGTTTGTACAGCCCAGCGGCTGGTCTGCTACGAGTTTCTTTCCCACCGCCAACAACCTGATGAGCCGCCTGCCGGAAGTCCAGCTGCAGGGCTCTCCGCTTAACGTTACATGGAGTCCGAGTTACTACCCCTGGAAGAATGGCTACGAAGGATTCCAATATCGCGACGACCTGTCCTGGACTCGCGGCCGCCACCAGTTCAAGTTTGGTTTCAGCTGGCTGCACACCTACAAGAACCAGCAACTGCAGTTCAACACCAATGGCGTTGTGGCCTTCAACTCCAGTAACTTTTCAGGCGATTCATACGTCAACTTCCTGCTCGGCATGGCCAGCAGTTACCAGCAGCTTGAGTATCTATGGGGCAAGCATTGGGTCAACAACAACTACGGCGCTTACGGAAACGACAACTGGCACATCACTCCAAGGCTGACGTTGAACCTTGGACTGCGCTTCGACGGATTGCCGCACGCCTTTGAGAGATACGACAAATTCGCCAACTTCGTACCTGCCGACTACGACTATTCACTCGGCAATCCCGTGCAAACAGACGGCACGCTCGATCCCGATTCACTTTCTACCTTCCCCTCTACAGGAACCGAGCAGTTCTACCTCAATGGAATTCGCGAAGCGGGAGTCGATGGCTTCCCGCGCGGTAACGTTGCGAACGATTACCATACGTTCCAGCCTCGCGTTGGATTCGCATGGGACATCTTCGGAAACGGAAAGACTGTGTTGCGTGGCGGCTTTGGCATGTTCTTTGAGCGCGTACAGGGCAATGATGTCTACAACGCCGCTTTGAACCCGCCTTTTGCCTACATCCCGTCGGCCAACAATGTCTATTTCTCCAACCCAAACACCA
>Ga0206908_1069_pt1 | contig 19400 bp, 13 predicted proteins | sample Alteio_BWOrgHeat_78_FD_152979 | JGI IMG/M metagenome (GOLD analysis project Ga0206908, IMG submission 152979) | Enriched cells from forest soil in Barre Woods Harvard Forest LTER site, Petersham, Massachusetts, United States -... | ecosystem: Environmental > Terrestrial > Soil > Temperate forest >... | reverse complement strand
ACGGCGAGGCGTATGTCGAAGACCTGGGTTCCAGCAACGAGCTAACCGTGGCACTTCCGGGCGGCCGGCATTGCACGGTGGTCTTCGAGTACCGGCCAATCCCGGGAGACATCCCCACCATCGGACCACTGCGCTGCATGGAGAGAGCGCCATGATCGCGCGGTATACATGGATGGTCCTGCCGCTGCTCATTTGCGGAGGCGGATTCGCCGTGGCACAACGGTGTTCATTCCGCGCCACCAATATCGCCTTCGGCAACTACACCGGGGCAGCCATCCGGATGACAGGAACTCTCACAATTTCGTGCACGCCCGGCACACTGTACGCCGTCGGCCTCGATGCCGGGACAGGCCGGGGCGCTACGGTGACTAACAGAAGCATGACCGCCGGCAACGATCAGCTGGGGTACGGGCTCTACAGCAATGCGTCGTATACCGCAAATTGGGGCAACACACCAGGCACAGGGTGGGTGGTTGGGATAGGAACCGGAAACGACCAGGTTCTCACTGTGTACGGCCAGGTTCCGGCAAATCAACTGCCCATACCGGGACACGGGCGGTCGTACAACGACAACATCGTTGCCACGCTATCCGGGATTGGCTTCTCCGAGACGGCAAGGTTGAGGGTGACCGCCAACGTTTTGGACGCCTGTTCGCTTTCTGCGACGAGCCTGGCTTTCGGTGCGTACTTTAGCTCGCAGATTTATTCCACGTCCGAGATTTCGGTTTCATGCACCGACAGGACGGATTACAACGTTGGCCTGAATGCTGGAACGGCTCCCGGAGCGACTGTCACGACCCGCAGCATGACAGGTCCCGGTGGGGCCCTGCTGCATTACAGGTTGTATAGAAATGCCGCGCGCACCCTTATTTGGGGTGACAAGGTGGGAGGCAACACGGTGTTCGGAACAGGCAACGGACGGACGCAGGCTCTTACCGTCTACGGTGATCTCCCGGCAAGTCAATCGGCTGTTGGTGGGAGTTATTCAGACACGATTACAGTCACGATTACCTTTTGAAGAACTGGGCCGTGCAACGGGTCCCCGATCCGAAAAGGCGGCCAGAAACGCGGTGGGATACAAATCAGCGGTTGGCGATAACAGCCATCACGCGGCCGTGCATGATCGCGGTGCTGTTGCTGGCGGCGTACGCAGCGAAACCGGCGGCGGCGGCAAGCTGCTACGGTTACTCAGCCAGCATCGTATTCGCCAATTACTCTTCCAGTCACGGTGAACTGCATCAGCAGCGCTGTCACGTTTTGAGCCCCATAATGGAAAGGGGCGCCCCTTGCGAGGCGCCCCTCCTGAGTTATTCCGAGTTCAGAACTGCAGATGCAGAGACATCTGGATCTGGCGCGCGCTTCCGATGGTGTGGGTCACAATACCGAGTCCGGACGGGCACGCATAGAAGCTCTCATTGGTTTGCGAGCCGTTCGCGGTGCAACCCGTGGGCAGCGGCGTTGTCCCAGCGGACGGGAATGGATTGTAGTCCTGATTCTGTGAGACGTCGTTCCCCGGCACATCGAAGCTGGTGGTGTTGGTCAGGTTGAAGGCATCGAAGCTGTACCTGAGGTTGTATCTCTCACGAATCGTGAGAGTCTTAACCAGCGACACGTCAGCCCGCTTCTGGAATGCCTGGCGGAAGATGTTGCGCTGACCGGTGGTGAAGGTGGTTTCAAACGGATCGGATTTGGGAATCGCACCTTCAAGGCCGCCGGCGGGCAGCAGAGGAAGGGTAAAGCAGGTGACTTTCAGCGCCGTATCGCCGTTCAGGAACGCGCCCGACTTTCCGGTCAATGCGTTCTTGGCATTGCAGCCCGGGGCCAGCGGTACGATCGGGTTGGTGATGCCGTCGGAGGTGGAGTAGTAGATGCTGCCGATGGCGCCGGAGTAATCGATGACGCTGTAAGGCTGACCACTCTGCAAAACCGTGAGTCCTTGCAGAGCCCATCCATTCACAAACATGCCGAGCACGCTGTTCTTCGACGCGGTGTTGGGGAATTGATACACGTAGTTGAAGTTGATGACGTGGGCGCGGTCGAAGTCAGACAGTCCGTAGCCGCTGCGCAAGTTGAGCGGGTTGTTGCCGTTGTAGAACAGGCCGAGACCGCTCTGCTCATCGGTGGAGTGCGAGTAGGTGTACGACACACCGACCTGCAGGCCGTGGCTCATGCGCTTTTCAAGGTGGGCCTGCAGAGCGTTGTAAGCGTCGACGCCCGCCGCCGTGTAGCTGATGGATTCCGCGGCGTAGCCGATGTAGGGAACGCGCAGGTCGACGTTGCCGCCTTCGTAGGTGGCCAGGTAGGGCGAGCCATCGTCGAGGTTGGCGTCGAGCACGTTGTAGCCGTAGCTGGCCTTCTGTGCATACTGAGTGCCCGCCAGGATCGGGTGCGAGGGCGAGGCAATTTCAGGCTGGTTGAACGGAATCGGAATTACCTGGTGACGCCCCACGTTGCCCAGGTATCCAACCTCGAACGTCAGGTCGTTGCGCGGCTGCCACTGAATATCAAGCGTGTAGTTGAACGTGTAGGGTAGCTTGTTGGTGCGGTTATAGACGCCGAGAGAGATGGGCTGACCATTGTTGATCATGCCGGGGGCATCGCTGCCCGTGTTGACTATGCTGTAGGCGTTGGGAAGGTAGTTGGCCAGGTCCGATGCCTTGGGATTGCTGGGCGCGGGATACTGCAGAGACGTGCCGTATGGATTGGCGAGATCGCCGCCTTCCGCAGTGGGCGGTCCGGTCGGTGGACCAAAGCCGCCGTTTCCGCCGCAGGTGGGAATGTAGTACTCGTAGAGCGAGCGGCCGGTGGTGGGGCAGCTGGAGGCGTTCACGAACGGGAGCTGCTGGTTGACGCCGAAGGGTCCGCCGGTCACGGTGCCGATCGCGTATCCCGGCGAGAAGTAGCTGAACAACTCGCCGCGGTCGTAGTACATGCCGCCACCGGTGCGAACCACGACCTTGCTGTGGAACATGGCGGGCTGCCATGCGGCTCCGATGCGCGGAGCGACGCCCCATTGCCGGCCGGTGAGCGTTGTATTGCTTACGCCGCGCGTTCCGTTTTCATTGTTGCCGGCAATGATCAGACCGGGGTTCTCGATCTCGTCCGAACCCGAGTTGTACTTGTAGGAGGACGCATCGAAGTTGAAGATGCGGCCGAATTTCTCAGTGAGGCCGCCGTCCCAGTCATAGCGAACGCCTGCGGTCAGAGACAGAGTCGATGTGATCTGGAACTTGTCCTGCAGATACATGCCAAGCTGGTTGGCGCGATAGTAGCGGTTCGCGTCGCCTTGCAGGAAGCTGCTGACATAGAAGCCCGTCGCGGAACTGCCCGGCGTCACGTAGCCCTGCGCGAACTGGCTGAAGTCGTCAGTGGCCACCGTGCCGGTACCGGTGCGCTTATCGATGGTGTTGAGCTGCGTGTATCCGTAGTTGGCGCCGAAGCTGAGGGTGTGCTTGCCCTTCAGCCAGATGGCATTGGCAGAGGGAGAGATGCGGTTCTGGAACACGCCGGTATTCGGCGCCTGTCCTTCGGCGTTGGGCCCGATGTTGAGGATGGCCGACGAGACGCCGGCCGGCTGATTGTCACCAAGCACGTTGTAGATTGAGATGCCGGGGAAATACTTCGACCCGAACACGTTGATCGATGCCGTGCCGGCGGCGCCGCCGGGGATAGCGTCAGGGCCGAACGCCTGCTCGTTGGTGCCCCAGATCTTCTCGCGCAGGATGCCGATGGTCTGCGTGGTGCTCAGGTTCGATTTGAGAATGAGGTTATTGGTAATCGAAAACACCTGCGCGCCTGCATCCAGATGCTGCGTGAATCCCGGCACGCTCGAGTAGGAGTAGGGAGATATGGTCGGATCGTGCTGGTAGAAGTATTTGGCGGCGATGGTGTCCTTGCTGTTGAGGTTGTAATCGAGATCGGCGACTGCAAAATCCGCTTTGAACAAGGCCGTTCCGGGCAGGAACGCGTTGTCGATGTGGGCGGCACTGGGGGGCGCGCCATGCAGGCCGTCGTTGGGGATGAGCCATTTGCCGGGCTCGCCCGGCAGAGCGGGTGAATTGAACAGCGCCAGGGCGGTGTGGTCGATCTGGGCCGCGGTAACGCCGGTGCCGAACGAGGCATTGGTCACGTCCGCAATGGCCGAGGCCGAGCGATCGTCGGAGAGACCGACCGGGACATCGACAACCGAATCGCCGATCTCCTGATCGGACGCGTGCGTGTGCTGGTAGCTGATAAAACCGAAGAGCTTGTCCTTGATCAGCGCGGCGCCGAGGGTGGCTCCGGCGGTATAGCGGTGCAACTGAGGCACCTTGTTGTAGTCCGGAATATCGTTATCCTGCTTGAAGAAGAACGGGGCTGCGTTCAGCCAGTCGGTTCCGCGATTGAAATATGCGGTTCCGTGCAGAGTGTTCGTGCCTGAGGAAGTGTTCAGGTCGATGTGAGCGCCGGATGTGGAGCCCTGTTCGGCGTCGTACATCGACGCGTTGACGCGGACCTCCTGAAGAGTCTCGGGCGCCGGAGTCGGAATCGCGTTTCCGATCGACAGATAGATCGAAGCAACTGTAGGAATCGCGCCGCCCGCACCGGTGGAGGACGAGACGCCGGTGCTGTTGATCACGCGCGCCGAGGGCACCTGGCTGGTACTCTTGCCGTTGAACAGGTTGGTGGTGTCAACGCCGTTCAGCGAAAAGCTGTTGCTTGTGTCGCGCTGTCCGTTCGCCCAGATGGGGGCGTTGCCAAGGCCGCTGTTGGCTCCGGTTCCGCCGGAAAGCTCGGCAGTCACGCCAGGCGAAAGAATCGCTACGCCCGTGAAGCTCCCGGTCGCCAGCGGTACGGCATCGATTTGCGCGCTATCGAGGACATAGCCCACGGTGGTATCGACGGCGTTCATCATGGGAGCGGCATCCACTTCAACCGTGGTCGTGGTCTGGCCGATCTGAAGGGTTGCGTTCACGGTCGCGGTTCGGTCTGCCTGGACCAGAATGTGCTGCGTCTTCTGGGCATTGAATCCGTTGGCGCTGAACGTCAGTGTGTACGAGCCAATGGGCAGGTTGACGAAGTTGTAGGTGCCTGCCCCGTTGGTGCTGACGGTTCTTGTGAATGAAGTCTGCTCGTCAACCACGGTGACGGTGGCGCCCGCCAGCAGGCCGCCTGAGGAGTCCGCCACCGAACCGGTAATCCCGCCTAAGGTCTGCTGTGCGCAGAGGGGCTGGGAAATCAGCAGGGCGACAGCGACTGCGGCGAGCAGACTCGCGACAGATAGATGGATGCGCAACCTGAAAATCTTCAATGGACCGGCCTCAGAAAGTGGAGTCTTCCCGCAGGAGGATGAGAGCTCAAGAACTGTTGTCTCTTTTTGGCCCTTAGTTCGGATGAAGATGTATTCAATGCCTGCAGGGATATTTAGAGAATAGTGAAACGGGATGGGAAATCCATATGTTTTGCATAAGGATTCCTGCACGAATGCGAGGCAGAGGAAGCGCGCAGGCGGTGAGGCGCTCTGCAACGTAATTCCATGCAATATCTGGGTGTTGGCCGCCACACCGGCGCAGGGCTCTGGTTGCGCCGTTGGGGCGGTCTTTCGTCATAAGCCGCCAACGGCGCGTCTACGGTTTCGGCGGTGAACTCTGGCTGGGCGCCGCCGGGGCCGCAGGCGTTTGCCCGGCAGCCGGTTCGGGTTTCGCCGGAGCCGTTTGAGCCGCGGCGTTCTTCTGCCGATGCTGGGCCGCCTTCTGCAGCTCTTCGTCGTGCTTAGCCTTGTCCGCCGCTGCTTCGGTATCGGAGACATACTTGAACATTTGCAGACGCCCCGGATACTGCTCGGACGTATAGACGCGGTTCTGCTTGTCGATGGCCACACCGACCAGCGCCTTGAACTGGCCCGGTAGTTCTCCGTGCCCCTGGCCGATATACGTCAACAACCGGCCTTCGCGGTTGAAGACCTGCAGGCGGTCCTGCATCTCGTCGGCCACCCAGATGTGCCCATCGGAGTCGACCGCTATCCCTTTGGGACGCGCAAAGTATCCTGGGCCGTCGCCGGCCTTGCCGAAGGTGCTGATGAAATTTCCGTCGGCGTCGAAGATCTCCACCCGGTTGTTCAGCGTGTCCGTGACGTAGACGTTTCCATCGCCATCGACCGCGACACCCTGCGGAGCGCCGAAGTCGCCCGGCGTAGTGAGAAAGTGGTTCTTTCCGCCTGTTCCAATGCGGCGAAGCAGTTTCTGCGTGTCGGCGTCATACACCAGGACCTGGTCCTGCTGGGTGTCGACTACGTAGAGAAACCGGTTTGTGGCATCGATGGCAATTCCCACCGGGTCTACAAGGCCCTCGGTGATCTGACCTTCCAGTTCGCGTTTTGGACTGAAGATCGTAACCCGGCGCATTTTGCCGTCAGAGACAAAGAGCCGGTCGTCATCGTCGATGGCAAGCCCATTGATCCACCCGAAATGCGCTTCGTAGCCGTTTCGGATCATCTCCGTTTCGTGCGTTTCGGGGTTGAAGATGAACACCGCACCGACTCTCTGGTCAGCGGCATATACGAGTCCTTTGGAATCGATCGCGATTCCATAGGGCCCGATGAGCTGGAAGGGAAAGGCCTTGGCGTTCTCCTTCTCCTGTTCCGACTGCCCTCCCGCAAGCCGATCCATCCAGCCGGCCTTGGGTTTGGCTGCCGCCTGTGCAGAGTAGTCAATCTTGGAGCCGGCGAAGTAGTCGAGCCACTTGATGCGTGCCACGTTGGGCGGGCTGGGCCAGACCAGTTTCTTGGGATCGAAGGGGAACTTGCGCGGTCCCGTGTCAACGGCTGGCGCGGCCTGCTCAGCCTTTTTCTTCTTGTCCGCGCGGGCAGCGAATGGGAGGGTCAGCGCGACCGCGATGAGCAGCAGGATCGCGGATTGGCGGGCGCGAGTTGGGTTCAAAGAAAGACGAAACATTTGAATCTCCAGCTATTTCCCGGGGGAAGTAGTCTCCTTCATGTTGATCCGGTTCTTGTGGCAGTTGTCGCAGAAGGCCATGTTGTTGGCCTGGTCTTTGATCAGAAGACCGGGCTGCCCCGATGCGTGCGGCTGATGGCACGAGAGGCAGCTCAGCGGCGTCCGCACCTTGCTCTGATTACTGGGGTCCATCACGTCGGACACGGGGTGGTATTCGACCGGGTGGCCCAGCCCATAGCGGAGCGGCAAAACCGGCACCCTGTTCTTCTGGTAGTAGTCTTCGGGCAGTCTCACCGCGCCGTTGAAGATGGTGAGGAGCTTCTCGCCCTCGACGCGTTTAGGAGCCGAATCCGGACCGTGGCACTCGAGGCACAGCGCATTGCCTTTGGCGCGCAGCAGATGTTCCAGGTCGCCTCCGTGAGGCGTGTGGCACGTCGCGCATCCCTGTTCAAAGGCCGGCTGATGATGAACCGATTTCTTGCGCAGGTCGTCGATGTCGCTGTGGCACGTGGTGCAAATGCTCACTGCGTCGGTCTTGGGTAAACCCGGTTGATTGCTGGCGTGGGGATTGTGGCAGTCCGTGCAGTCTCCAGCGGCGCCCGGATGCTGCACCTTGGCCGTGTCGATCAGCTTGGCTTTGTCGTCATGGCAGGTGGTGCAGAGCGATTTGACATCTTTCTGCGTGAGGACAACCTTGCCGTCTTTGGCCGGCGCATGGCAGGTGTCGCAGCCGTTGCCCTGGAATGGCACGTGCTGAAACTTCGCCATCAGCTTCGGCGAATCCGACTGATGCGGATCGTGGCACTGCGTGCAATTGGCCGTGGCGAAGGGCTGGCCGTTGTGGGCCTTCTGAAGACTGGCATCCTTCGCGTCATGGCAGTCGAGACAGAGAGCCGGCGCGGATTTGTTCAGATGGAACCGGTTCTCCTGGGTGGGGTCAGCGCCGGTTTTGTGGGTGGTGTGGCAGGTGTCGCAGCCCCCATCGAGCGCCAGGTGACGGCTGCCTTTTTCAGGCACGTTCAAGCCGGTTTTATGGCACTGAAGGCAGAGGTTTTCCTTCTCACTGCCCGATTCAGCCTTGAGCAACTGGTTCGGATTGTCGCTGCTATGGGGATCGTGACAGGTGATGCAGTCGCGCACCGCCGGGGGGTGGACCCGCCCCTTGAGGTCGGCCGCTTTCTTGTCTTCGTGACAGGTGAGGCAGAGCGCGCTGGGAGTTGCGGTGATCAGCTTGACGCGCGTCACATCCTTGTTCACCCGGATCTCATGGCAACTGAGGCACCCGGTCGCGATGGCTGTGTGAACGTGTTTGCCCTTTGACTTCTCCTCGTGGCATTCGAGGCACTTCTTGGGGTCGGTGTTCTTGTCGAGGGGCACGGGATGGACGGCCGCTGAGGCACGAGGGGCTAAGAGCGCACATAACACCAGGGCCAGGGCGCAGACACCGCCACGCCAGAGATGGGGGCGCCTCCGGGTTGCCGGATGCGGGGAGAAGACGTGTTGCGAGAGGGGCATCATACGGTTCCGAAGCCCGAAAGCAGGAACGGAGGTCATTAGAACGCGGCTTGAAGACTTGATGCCGGGGAAGTTCTAAACCTTCGAAGCTGAGTCAGGTTCACGGAATCATTAGACAGGTTAGAAAAGAAAGTGGCCGTGATTTAGAACACATCATTGAAGGCCTTTGGGCCCCAAATCGACGTCCGGTCGCACCGCTCGAGGAAGGCAACCCGCAGCGGCCGGTATGGAGGCCACGCGTCGTTGAAAGCCCCGCGCGGCGGTGTGTGTCTTAGTGTCGTCGTTCCTCTAAGTCGATGCAAATAGACGGATTGATCCGCTTCATGGCTTGAAACTACTATCGTTTTCATCCGGCGGTCAGGTCAACAGCAAGCCCCTTGCCGGATCGGGAGACAACGTACCGGGCCCCGCAGTCTGTCCTCACTTTCCAAAATCCCCGTGAATGGCGATTACCCGCCAAAGTTTTTCTTTCTCGCAGTCCAGTTTTGGATCACACTAATGACCAGATCTGAGCAGCGGCGCCGTGCTTCCCCAATTACCCGCGTCTGGCTGCCGCTCTCAACTCTTTCTAATCCCCGGTCGATGGGCACTAAGAGGAAGCTCATCCGATGAATCGACTTGCGCTGTGTTCGATGCTCCTGGTTGTGGGGTCGTGTCTGATCCCTGCCCCGAGCCCTGCCCAGATAGCCAACGTCTCGACAGATGTTTTGGGGGCTCATCTGAATTATGGGCGGGGATGCGCCGCGTGCCATGCGCCTCATAGCGGGGCCGCAGGAAACGGCGAGGCTACCTCTTCCGACCCGGCCTCGGGCACGAACGCGCTGTGGGGTGAAGATGTTACGGGCCTCTACGGGAAGATCATCCGCACCGGAAGCAACGGCAAATACGTGGAGGTTCTGCCGTCGAGCCCGTCGGCCGGAACGCCGGACGTGCTGGGCCTTCTGGCGTGCCTGAGCTGCCACGACGGCAACCTCGCCTCCCGCGCGACGATGAGGAACCAGGTGTACGAGCAGCTTCCGGCTACTTACGGGAAGTACAACACGATTCCGACGCTGCTGGGGGATTCGTCGCCGCTTGGCGAGTTGTTCAATCATCATCCGGTGGGGTTGAATGTGGTGATCGCGTGCGGCGGAGGAGACGGGTGGGACTGCTCCTCGTCAGAGGGCGTGATCAACATGAACGGCGCGAAATCGAGCCAGTTCGTGAAGAACTACGGGCTCTTCATCAAGCCGGGCAAGTACAACAACCAGGCGGTGGTGATGTGCACGACCTGCCACGATCCGCACGTGATGAGCGTGGTTAATGTCGGCCCTGGAACAAAATCCGGGCTTCCCAAGGGTCACTACACGACCATGTTCTTCCTGCGCGGACCGTACAATCCGGCGAGCATGACGCGGGGCAACAACCAGGCTGCCCAGTTCTGCCGGCAGTGCCACGCGGCCGAGTCGAACGAGATGAACGGCGGGTCTGAAGCGACAATTTTCTAATCTTTCCTGCTCGTCCGAAGCCGGCACTGCGTCCTTTAAGCGCGATCGGGCAGAGTCATTCGACGATCCTAAGAGCCGCATCGTGCCGTTCGGGTGCCCGTCTGGAAGATTTCTAATGCATGGCTCCGCCGCAGGAGGAGAGTCTGTTCCTCTGCCGGGATGGCGTGACTGCAGGGCTGGTCTGCAGTGATTCTTCATCCTTATAGGAGACGAGCGTGACCTTAGAGGTCGGGGGGATGCTGGCCGCGGGCATTGTCTCGCTGGGTGCGGGGCTGGTTCTGGCGGGGGGACGCCTGAGGGCGGCGCGCGGAGCGGAGCGCATTCTGGTGCTGGGGCCGGTGTTCGAGGCCGTGGCGCTCGCGGTATTCGCAGCGGAGCATTTCACGGCGGCGCGGGACCTGATGGGGATCGTGCCGAGGTGGCTGCCGGGGCCTCTGTTCTGGACCTACTTTGTGGGCGTGGCATGGGTGGCCGCAGCGGTCAGTTTCATTGCGTGGAGGCAGGTGCGGTGGTCGGCGGTGCTGAGCGCGCTGCTTTTCCTGATCATCGTAGTCACGGTGTCGCTGCCCGGACTGCCGAAGCATTTCCATGAGCGGTTCTTCTGGATTCTCACGGTGCGAGAGACGTCGTTTGCCGGGGGAGCGATGGTGCTTGCGGGCAGCGTATGGCCGCGCGATGGATGGGCGGGCATCGCGCTGGTTCGGATCGGCCGCAGCATCGTGGCAGTAGTGATGATCTTCTATGCGTTCGAGCACTTTCTGTTTCCGAAGTTCGTGCCGGGCGTTCCGCTTGAGAAGCCGATGCCCGCGTGGGCGCCGGCGACGCCGCTCTCGTACCTGGTAGGGATGTGTCTGCTGGCGGCGGGGGTGGGGCTTTTCATTCCCCGCGCAGTGCGCATGGCTGCGGCGGGGTCCGGGACGGTTCTTCTGCTGCTGACCGCGCTCTTCTACGTGCCGATCTTCTTGATGGAGATGCAGACGCCGGCAGGAGCCGTAGAGGGGCTGAACTACGTGGGAGACACGATGCTGTTCGCGGCTACGGTTCTGCTGGCGGGTCTGGGTGCGGAGAGGACCGCTCACGGGGTTGGCTAAAATTCGGGGCTGAATCCCTTACCCCGCGGTGATCAGTTTCAGACACCCTGCAGCGCGGGCGTGCGCATGTGCGCGGCTTCTCTGGCGGCCCTGGGTTCCTCGGGGGAATCGACCGGAACGCGGGCCAACTCCCACGCGGCGCGGTCTTTCATGAGGCGCGAAACCAGGGCGGTGTGCATGGCGTGGCCGGCGCGCTCGGCGACGACTCGGCCTTCAATGCGATGCCCGGCGAGCGCCAGGTCGCCGATCAGGTCGAGAACTTTGTGGCGCACGTACTCGTCGTCAAAGCGCAGAGGGCCGTTTTCGGGTCCCTGCTTGCCGAGGACGATGGCGTTCTCTTCGCTGGCGCCTCGAATCAGGCCCATGTCGCGGAGCCGCTGCTCGTCGGCCTTGTAGCCGAAGGTCCGAGCCGGGGCGATCAGGGCCCCGTAGGTTTCGGCCGCGAGATCGATGGAAGCGCTCTGCCGGCCGATGGGGGCCGGGAATTCGATGGTGTAGTCGATGGTGTATCCCGATCCGGGATATACGCCGATGAACTTGTCGCCTTCGCGCACTTCAACAGGCGTCAGGATACGGATGTACTCGCGCCTGCGCCGCTGAGGACGGATTCCAACGCTTTGAATTGCCTCGACATAGGGGAGAGCACTGCCGTCGAGGATAGGTATCTCGAGGTTGTCGACCTCGACGATGACATTGTCGATGCCCATGCCGATGAGGGCCGATAGCAGGTGCTCAGTGGTGGAGATGAGGACGCCCTGGCGCATGAGGCTGGTGGCGTAGCTGACCTTGGCGACGTTCCGGCCAGTTGCGGGGATCTCGAAGTTGTCGAGGTCTGTGCGGCGAAAGACTACGCCCGATCCGCCGGGAGCGGGCAGCAGGCGCATGCTGACCTCGACTCCGGAATGCAAGCCAATCCCTGTGAAATCAATGGGCTCAGCAATAGTTTGTTCCAGGTGCTCGTGTTGCGCCAAGTTGTGCTCCAACAATTCAGATCGGGATAGTACCACCAGATTAGACGCGGATTGCGAAATCTGTGGTGTGGCATTTTTGCAACACTCTGGTGCGCTAAGCCTTCATTTTCGAGGTACTTTGATCCAGCGCAACTTCAGCGGGCACGCGGATGAGCCGACTGCTGATGCGGACTGGACGGAGGGATGGCGAGGGCGTCGGCGCAGCGGCAGATAGAATCGGTGCATCCGGTTGTGCCGAGGTGAGTTGCTGTGCCGAAGAGAGAAATTGCTGACGTGGAGACGGCTGTACCGATGCGGGCACTTCTGGCGGGGGCGCGGGAGAAGGAGTCCGCGCTTGTCGAATGGATTCAGAAGCTGGTGCGGGTGGAGTCGCCGTCCGATGACAAGATCGCCGTCGACGCGTGCGGCGCTGTCGTGGCGGATCATGCCAAATCCCTTGGCGGGCGCGTCAAGGTGCACCGGCAGAGGGCATTCGGAGATGTGCTTGAGGTCCGGTTCGGGCCGCGGAGAAAGCCCGGGAACCGGGTCATGCTGCTGGGGCACCTGGATACGGTCTGGCCGGTGGGGACGCTCAAGACAATGCCCTGCCGGGTGGGAGAAGGCCGGTTGTGGGGCCCCGGCACGCTGGACATGAAGGCGGGTGTGGCGATGGGGCTTACCGCGGTCGAGATGCTGAGCGAGGCCGGCCTGCTTGATCGCGAAGTCATTCTGCTGCTGAACAGCGACGAGGAAGTGGGCAGTCCGGTGTCGCGGCCGATCACGGAGAAGCTGGCGCAGGAGTGCAGCGCCGTCTACGTGCTGGAGCCGGCGCAGGTGCTGGCGTACAAGACCGCGCGCAAAGGCACGGGCAACTGGAGAATCGAGATCAAAGGAATCGCCGCCCATGCCGGAGTGGATTTCGAGAAGGGCGCGAGCGCGCTGCGAGAAATGGCTCGGGTGATCGAAACGGTAAGTGGCTGGAGCGACCTGAAGCGCGGGCTGACGGTCAGCGTGGGCCTGGCCGCCGGCGGATCCAAGACCAACGTGATTCCCGCCGAGGCCTGGGCGGAGGTGGACGGACGCATTGCCCGGATCGCCGACGGCGCGCGGATCGAGGGGAAATTCAAGCGGCTCAAAGCCGCAGACAGGCGCTGCACACTGACGGTGACGGGCGGCATCAACCGGCCGCCGATGGAGCGGAAGCGCGGGACGGTGGCGTTGTATCAGCGGGCGCGGGCGCTTGCGGCGGAACTCGGCTTCCCGTTGGACGAGGCAGCGACGGGCGGCGCATCCGATGGGAATTTCACCTCGGCGCTAGGTGTCGCCACACTGGATGGGATGGGCGCCGTGGGCGAAGGAGCACATGCCGTCCACGAATCGGTCAGGCTTGAGCACCTGGCGCCGAGAACAGCGCTGCTGGCGGGGATGCTTGCGGGCACCGGTATCGCCTGAGACGTATTGACAAATATGTCGATGCGCCCGGGACGCCAGAACTACTTAGCCATCGTCTTGGTTCGCGCCTGAGTCACCACAGCGTGCAGCGCCTGAGACGGCCTCTTGCGCCACCCGCCGACGATCGCACCGGTGAGCATCATGCCGAAGAGCCAGAAGCCGGCGTTGATGCCGAAGAGGCCGGGCTTGACCTCAAATGCATACTCGGTGGCGAAGGTGGTGAAGACAAAGCTGAACCATACGATGGCGCCAATGCGGATGCCGCGCAGCGCGGTCTGCGGACCCGTGAGTTGGAGGATGCAGGAGATTGCGACGGCGAGAACCGCGGCCATCAGCAGTGCGGTGGCGTAGGGGAAGGCAGGGTTGACGCCGGTGTTCATGAGCTGCTCACGGGTGCTCGCGATGCCGCGCAGCCAGGGCTTCTGAAAGGCGGTGTACCAGACCGCTTCCAGGCAGAAGGTGGCCAACGCAGCAACGAGAATGGCCCAGTAGTTGAGTTGGATCCGGGATTGGCTCATGTTCTTCCTCCGCGAATTGCGCATGCACGGGACGTCAGGGGGAAACGGGGAGATTCTAGACAGGAATCGACCGTAAAGCTACTGGTATTGAGAGAAGAGGGGACGATGCGGTTGTTTAGAGCATTTTCAGGAGCCTACGTGTCGGTCACGAGCGCCGGACTCGACAATTCAGAATCCGGTACCGATGTGTGCATCTATTTACTGCGTAGTTACCTTTGATAAGAGCGCGATGAAAACAGAGGGGGCGGGAAAGAGGTGGAATTTGCCTTTAAAGCGAACAAACGAAGTAGGAGCGTATTTTTGTTAAGTTGTTTATTATGATTTAGTTAGTTCTTAAACTGTGGAAAACTTCTGATTTTTGTAATTAGTGGCTTTCTGGTTAACACAGTGAGGATTTATAGGGAGCCGCGAAAGGCGGATTGAACCGGGTGCCGAGGATAGCGCAGCGCGACACAGGGTCATGATGGAGCAGGAGACGCGGAAGAGGATGTGCCGGCCATCACACTCTAAAGGCAACTGCAGTCATACATGGCGCGTGGAGCCACCCAAGGCTATGAAAATGTTCAGGCGATCCCCAGGACGGCGTCCTCGGCTGGGCTCGGACTTGTCCTGGGCTATTATCCTTCGGCCCCTCCGGGGCGAGGGCGACGTTCAGGCGATCGTTATTTTCAGGGCAGATCCCTTACCCCAAGCGCGCGGGCTCTCGGGATGACACTCGGAGAAATGGAGTTGTATCTGAATTTTTCACAGGAGAAATCCGGGCTAGTCGAGCCGGGTGAGGAAGGCCTCGCCCTCTTCAGGACGAAGACGCTGGGCGATGGATTCAGCCTGATGACGGTTATCGCCCAGCGGCCGGATGCGCACCCAGTAGCTGTCTTCCCCGGGGAATTCGATCACATTGGCGTCAGGGTACTTGCGCTGCAGCTGGGCCTTCAGCTTGCGGGCCGAATGCTCCCGATGGAAGGCGCCGATCTGGACACACCAGCGGCCGCCCGTGTCGATGGGCTTGGGGGTCTCATATACGTCAATGCGAACCTGGGCGAGACCGGCCCTGTACACGCCCGTGGCTTTTGCCGAGGCGATGGTCAGGTCGAGAATGCGGCCATCGACAAAGGGCCCGCGGTCAGTGATGCGCATCGCTGAGGATTGGCCGGTTTTGAGGTTGGTGACCACGACAAGGGACCCCATGGGCAAGGTCCGGTGGGCGGCGGTGAGGGCGCGGTCGTCGAAGACCTGCCCATTGGCGGCACGGCGCCCCTTGTACGGCGCGGTGTACCAGGTGGCATAGCCGGTCTCGTTGCGGACCGGGCTGTGGGTGCGGACAAACTCCATGTCTTCAGCGCTAACGCCACCGGCGGGCACGGGAGTCACGGGGATGCGTCCCGAAGACCGACCTGCCCCCTGCTGAGGATGATCAAGCTGCGCCAGTTCCTGGGGCGGCGCCGTGGGAGGGGCTTTGCTGGTTTTCTTATGGTGCGCGCAACCGGCGAGCAGCACACACGTGAGCGCAAGAGCGGCTACCCCGCGAACGCGGCGTGCGGACGTGCCGATCTGGACGGCGGTGGTCAGGATTGCGGCCCTTTCTGGCTGGACTGTGAAGCAGCCCTGCCGTCCGATTGCGAATCTTCGCGACTCCGTTCCATACGGTCCGCCAGCGAACGGAGGGTATCGGCGACAGTGCGCATCGCCGAGATGGACTCGCGCCGCACCTGCGGGACAACTGCATCGTTCACATACGCGATCGCGTGGCGCAGCTCCATCTGTATCAGCTCGATAGCTTCATCGATTCGCTGACCAACACTGCCAGGTGTTCCGGGTGGTGGCGCAGATGTACTCATCCGAGTAACCTCGTGCGAGTAACCGGGGTATGGTAACTCGATTTCAGTGTGCGATGAGCGGCACGGCACGTCAACCCCGCGAAGGTACAAGGTGCCGCAATCGTTACGGGTAGTTCCCCCAGTAACGACCCATTTATGGCAAAAGAGTTGCTCAGTCGATTCATGGGCGCCGGAGAGCGCGTACGCTGTCAGTTTTGGTAATGGAGGCGGCGGGCCAGCGGTCGTCGCCGGGCAACGACCGCCCCAAGGTGCTTCCAGAGGGTGTACCAACCACCGTGGTCTCTGCGCGGCGACAGAAAAGCGGCACGGTGGAGGCACTGGGAATCAGGGTCCAGCGAAACTGAGGCGCCCTAAGAGCCGGTTCCCGCGAAGACTACGGTGATGGTCCGCAGGATGATCTTCAGATCAAGCCAGATGTTCCAGTTCTCAACGTAGGCAAGATCGAGAGAGATGTAGCTGTCGAAGGAAGGATCCTGACGGGCATGAACCTGCCACAGGCCCGTGATCCCCGGCATGACATCGAGCCGGCGAAGATGGTCGAGCTTGTACTGGCGCACTTCGCTGCCGATGGGTGGACGCGGGCCCACGATGCTCATGTCGCCCTTCAGCACATTGAGGAACTGCGGCAACTCATCGAGCGAGTACTTGCGCAGGACTCGTCCCACCTTGGTGACGCGCGGATCGTTGGTGACCTTGAAGAGGACGCCATCGCGTTCATTCAGGTGCATGATCTCGGCGCGTTTCCGATCCGCATCCGCAACCATGGTTCTGAACTTGATGCACTTGAACACCCGTCCCCTTTTGCCGATACGGTCGGACCAGTAAAAGATCGGGCCCGGACAATCGAGTTTGATCAGCAGGGCGATCAAGATCAGCAGCGGCGACAAGACCAGCAGAATCAGCGAAGAGAAGATGAGGTCGACGACGCGCTTCAACATCAGCGCCATCTCCGGCAGATCGCCTCGATGGAGCGGGATGGTGGGGAACTGCCCCACATATTCGACGGGGCAGTTCAGCGCCAGACCGCCGAACGTGTGCGGCATGACGCGGATATCGATGCCATTCTCGCGGGCCTTGAGCAGGACTTCCTGCATATCCGACCGCTCGAGCGGAATGGTGAAGAAAATCTCGTCAACGAAGTGCTTTCGAGCGTAGTCGAAGAGGGAATCGAGGTCGCCGACTAAATCACCGGGCGCGGTGGGGGCAGAGCGGTGGCCCGGGCTGGGCGCATCGATGAATCCCTTGAATGCATATCCGAGATGCCGGACCGTCTCCACATGGCGGCGCAAGGCGTGCGCTTCGGGTCCGGTTCCGACGATGAGGATATGGCGGATGCCAACTCCGCGGTCGAAGCGGCGGTATTGCAGATAGCGGAACAACATGCGGCGAATGCTGACGGAGGCTGTCACGAGGGCGATCGTGATTAACACGATCGAGCGAGGTATCTCCGGGGCATGGAGCAGGTAAATTGCGGCGGTAAGCATCAGCCCTGCAGTCAGGCACGCCTGGAAGGCGAGGCGCTGTTCATGCAGGAAACTGTGGATGCGATGGGGACTGTACAGGCTCAAGCGATGGCTGATGAAGAGCAAAGCCAGGATAAATCCGCACAGAAGCGTCATGAGGAGGCCGAATGAGCCGCCTGGAATCAACGTACCCTTCCAGAAGTGCTTCGCGCCGGGGATCAACCCTATGTGTAATTCGAACACCGTGGCGAGCACGGTTGCAGCCACAACGGTAAGGCCATCCCACAACATCCCGACCTTCGACAACCCTGCGCCGGCAGAGTGCGATCCCCCTTCTCTCGGGCGGTCGGAGGAGGATGCTCTAGATATGGTTTGTCGCAAAACATCAGGTGATGCCATGGACTCTCCAAATATGAAGTTATTCCCGACGCGGAAACCGCCCCCCGAGCTTGCGAGCCCCCGAATATGAGGAAGGAAGTTCCCTGGCGGGTCTGTGGATGCGCCGTATCACACGTACTCTGGCGGAGTTTCTATACCGAAACAAGCCCCGCTGCTAACCAAGCCGTATGCGCCGAATGTCCAAGGCACCTGAGGGACCCTGGTCTAACCAAGATCTAATTGAAAAATGCAGCAGAAATGCTCCTTAAGCATTGCTCACCCAAGCCATTTTGGCAAGGAGAAATTTCGTAAAGAATTCGTTACGAGGCCCCGATGTCCCATTACATAGGTTACTGAATCCCTATAAGATTCTTGTACTTCTGGTTGTTCGAAGCTGACTTTTGACGCTCGATGTTCGAGCGAAATCGATATTGTTGGGCCTCTCTGCGCCGAACGCGATGAAACCCGGCCATAACTTTGGTAATAGACCGAGCCTAAATCCGGGCTCTCGTCCAGGGAGTCCCGTCCCGCATCCTGGCTGTTAACTCAGCCGAACAGGCGGCGCAGGAAGCCCTTTTTGGGTGGAGGCCTGCGTTCGTAGAGGGGACCAAAAGCTTCAGGCTGTTCCGGCATCGGCTCACCGAAGAAAATGGCGCTGGGATTATGGATGCACAGCCGCTCGGCTGTTTCCTTGCCGAAGTCCTTCTTCAACACGTGGAACGCCGAACTCATGGCCGGGGCGCGCGAGCCGACGTTATGCGCATCGCTGGCGACCACGTGAACGTAATTCCCTTTCAGAAGCAAGCGTGAGAGGGTTTCGGCGCGAGCCCCAAACTTCCCGGCCAAGGATGCGGCCGTAACCTGTACTAAACATCCGCTGTGGACCCACTCGATGATGGGAGTGGGCGATTGCAGCAGCGTTGGGTTACGTTCGGGGTGGGTGATGATGGGAATGATTCCCAGGCTCATAACCCGGAAGAACACGTCGGCGTACGTCAGGGTGTTGATGTAGTCAGGAAATTCCACCAGCAAGTAATTGCTGCCGTTGACCGTAAACGTCTTCGGGGACTTTTCGAGTTCCGCGATGTTGTCGTAGGAGAGGTGGAAGTCGCACCCCAGGCCTAGCGTAAGCCGGCCTTTGAGGCGCTCGTTCAACGTGGCCAGCCGTTCCTGATTCACTTCCGCCTGATAGCGATACTTGTAAGAGGAATGTGGTGTTGCCACCACATGCGTTACGCCTTCGGCAATGGAGGCCTCTGCAAGTTCAAGGGAAGCTTCGATGGTCTTGGGCCCGTCATCAACGCCAAAAATCAGGTGATAGTGAATGTCGAACATCCGCCCCTTTTCCCCCAGGACGCAGAAATCAAAAGACTGCAGGGTGGTACTTAACTGCTCGCCGGCTGCCTTCTCAGCTTCCCTTAGCGCGTTTAATCGTTACTCCTGATTTTACGCTTTCTTACGGCCAAGTGGGCACTCAGTGCGACGTTCCATTATGCCCCCGAACCCCTCTTCTTGCGAACCGCTGCGACAATTCCCAAGCCTGGCGGCACCAGAGGGGGACGCACGCAGTTCTGTGATCCTGAGTGGGAGATTGTGACACCCGATGCATCACCCCGCCCGGCTCCAGGTTCCAGACTAGCTAGTTTTGCCGTTCGGTTTGTGGGTGACGCCGTGGCAAACCAGGACGCAGGTATTCGAGGCCCGGTTGTACGAGATAGGCGTCTGGTGGTCTGAAGCAACGATATTCAAGTCGAAGTTCACCATGCGCTCGCCTGT
>Ga0206908_1068_pt1 | contig 19574 bp, 6 predicted proteins | sample Alteio_BWOrgHeat_78_FD_152979 | JGI IMG/M metagenome (GOLD analysis project Ga0206908, IMG submission 152979) | Enriched cells from forest soil in Barre Woods Harvard Forest LTER site, Petersham, Massachusetts, United States -... | ecosystem: Environmental > Terrestrial > Soil > Temperate forest > O... | reverse complement strand
CTTCAGGATGATTTAAGAGTGATCAATCCTTTTTATGCCCCCGAGCCTTTGTCACCGCATCTGGCTTTTCATCGTGCCGGGATTAAATTTGATAAGCGCCGCGTGCAGGAGTGTTTAAGAAAATTACGATCATGCCATGATATCGTTTTGGTGGAAGGCGCCGGCGGGCTTATGGTACCTTTAGCCAAGGGATATTATAATGCAGATTTGATCGCTGATCTAAAAGCAGAAGTGATCATCGTTTCCCGTCTTGGTTTAGGCACGATCAATCATACATTGCTGACGATCAATGAAGCAAAAAGACGAAAGCTTAAGATCAAAGGCATTATATTCTGTCAGGCCAAGCCTGGAGTCAAGAATTTGCCCGAGAGTACTAATCCTCAAGAAATAGAAAAATTATCAGGAATAAAATCACTCGGCATTATTCCGTACCTTAAACCATTAGACCAAAAGAATATTATCCGTCGATGCCGACATCTCAACATAAAAATCTAAAACAGTGGGACCGTGATTATATCTGGCATCCCTTTACCCAGATGAAAGACTGGTTCCGTGATGAGCCATTGATCATTGATTCTGCTAACGGGGTCTATCTAAAAGACATTGATGGAAATACGTACATGGACGGCGTTTCATCCTTGTGGGTCAATGTCCACGGCCATCGTCATGTGCATATTGATGCCGCGTTAAAGAAACAGATCGACAAATTAAGCCATTCAACACTTTTAGGGTTATCTAATACGCCGTCGATAGAACTGGCCAAGCGTTTGATCGGCATTGCCCCCAAGGGATTAAAGAAAGTATTCTATTCGGACAATGGATCAACCGCCGTTGAGATCGCCATCAAGATGGCGTATCAATATTGGCAGAATACGGGGCATCAAAAGAAAACAAACATTGTTCATTTAAGCAATTCGTATCATGGGGATACATTAGGCTCCGTCAGTGTCGGCGGCATCGAGCTGTTCCATAAAGTTTACCGTCAGTTGATTTTCAAGACGATCCCGCTCAAAAATCACGGATGGCCAGCGGTCGAAGAGTTGGAAAAATTACTTAAAGCCAGAGGGAGCAGCATTGCCGCCTTGGTGATCGAGCCATTAGTGCAAGGTGCGGCTGGCATGCTGGTATGGCCTGAGGGCGCTTTAAAGAAAATGCGTGATCTAACCAAAAAATATAATGTCTTTCTTATTGTTGATGAAGTAGCTACAGGCTTTGGCCGTACGGGAAAAATGTTCGCCTGTGAGCATGAAGGAGTGACGCCGGATTTTTTATGCATGGCCAAAGGAATTACCGGCGGGTATTTGCCGCTGGCCGCCACATTGACTACACAGAAGGTCTTTGATGGTTTTATTTTCGATCACAAAGAGCAGAAAACTTTTTTCCATGGACACACTTATACCGGAAACCCTTTAGCGTGTGCCGCAGCATTGGCTAATCTCGATGTTTTCCAAAAAGAGCGCACTTTGGCCAAACTTGCCCCCAAGATAAAATTCTTGGCTAAAAAGCTTAAAATGTTTTATAATTTGCCCGTCTGTGCCGATGTCCGCCAGAAGGGTTTTATGATAGGCATTGAACTAAAAGGCCGCCTGGAAGATCGTGTAGGCGCCAAAGTTTGCCAGCAGGTGCGTAAATACGGAGTTATCTTAAGGCCTTTAGGCAATGTCATTGTCCTCATGCCGCCGCTAAGTATTTCCGTCGAAGAATTAGATTTTCTAGTAATGGCAACATACAGGGCGATAGAAGAAAATGGAAATGAAAAACAATAAAGATATTACAGTATACGTCGCCATGAGCGGCGGGGTTGATTCCTCGGTCGTGGCCGGGCTTATTAAAGAGGCGGGCTTCAACACCATCGGGGTCACCATGTGTTTTAACATCACCCACAATGATGGCAAGGCGTCCTGCTGCGGCATTGACGGTATTGCCGATGCCAAGCGCGCGGCCGATATCCTCGATATCCCTCATTACGTTTTTAACTTCGCCCACGATATCAACAATTACATCATTGATAATTTTACCGACGAGTATTTAAACGGCCGCACACCTAATCCTTGCGTGCGCTGCAATCAGCATTTGAAATTCGGCACCTTGTATCAAAAAGTCAAAGCGTTAGGGGCAGAGTATTTAGCCACCGGCCATTACGGCAAGATCGAATTTAATGCCGGGCAAAATCGTCATGAATTAAAAAAAGCCATTGATCCTAAAAAAGACCAGTCGTATTTCTTGTGCAGCATGAAAAAAGAAACATTGCCCTCGGTAATGTTCCCCTTAGGCGGCATGACCAAGCCTGAGGTGCGGGCCCTCGCACATAAATTTAATCTTAATACCGCCGATAAACCCGAAAGCCAGGACATTTGTTTTGTGCCTGCCAGCGGGTATAAGAAATTTATTGAAAATAGAGTGGGTGCTGAAGCGATGACACCAGGCCCATTCGTGGATGAGAATGGTAAGGTCATCGGCCAGCATAAGGGCTTGGCTAATTACACCATTGGCCAGCGTGATAAATTAGGTTTAGCGATGGGTTATCCTGTCTATGTTTATAAAATGGACCGTACAAGCAATACCGTCTATATCGGTAATTTAAAAAAGCTTTATTCCGGCGGTTTAAAGGCCAGCGGCATGAATTGGGTGAGCATGGAAATTCCTCAAGAAACCGTAGAAGTCAGCGCCAGAATCCGGTATAATTCTCCTGAAGTCAAAGCTTATCTAACGGCAGTGGACAAAGACACCATACGTGTTGAATTTGCAGAGCCGCAAAAATCCGTCACCCCCGGTCAATCGGTGGTCTTTTACGACGGTGATGTGGTCCTGGGTGGGGCGACGATCGATGAAGCTCTTCCTTGCCGCGATGAAGAACTGGCATTGGCTGATATAAAATAGGGAGACATAAGACATGAGAATTTATCTTGGCCTGCTGGCATTATTGATGATCGCATCCCCGTCGTTTGCTCAATCCGTTAATCCTGCCCGTATCTATGAACAGCAAAGAGGTACACAGCCGCCCGTTGAAGGGGTGTGGCATGTGTATGACCGCCAGGGCCGTTTATTAAGAGAAGAGAATTACCATAATTACCGTCTTGATGGACAGATGAAGATCTTTTATCCCGCCGGTGCGCTTAAAGAATTATTATATTATTCTGATGGTTTGCGTGAAGGTGAAGACAAGAATTATTATGAGAATGGCGGCCTTGAAAGCGAAGATACTTATGAGGACAATGATCTCGAAGGCGCCAGTGTCCATTATTACGATACCGGCGAGGTCAAAAGCCGCGAGCATTACAGCAATGGTAAATTAGACGGAGAAAAGACCGTTCTTTATAAGAGCGGCATTTTAAAGCAGTCGATGTATTATCAGAATGGTTTGCTTGACGGCGCTGTTACCACCTATGCCGAAGACGGGCAGATCATCGTGGATGAACATTATGTCCATGGGACATTGATCAGCCATAATGAATACGGTGATAAAGCTGTTTATGATTCCAAGAATGATGCCTCCAGCAATGGTGCTGCTCCAACACCTAACAATGCACCTGCGCCCGCAGATATGCCGACCAAGCTATGATAACCCTTAACACTGATTATCTTAAGGGTTTTGTATCAGCCAGTGAACTACAGGGCATTTTTCCCTCGGTGCAGCGTGCGCATGACAATTTACATAATCATAAAGGCCCCGGTGCTGAATTCACCGGATGGCTGGATCTGCCGTCCCGTATCCCTGATGCATTCATCAAAGAGATCAATTCTTTAGCCAGCGAAGTCCATCAGCATTCCGATTGCATTGTTTCCATCGGTATCGGCGGTTCTTATTTAGGTATTCGCGCGACCGTTGAATTTTTAGGCTGCGGTAAATTGCCGGTGTATTATGCAGGACATACGATCAGCAGTGATTATTTACATCAGCTTTTGGAAACCCTTAAAGATAAGCGTATCACTGTTGTTGTCATTTCTAAATCCGGTACGACGACAGAACCTGCCATCGCCTTTCGCGTGATCAAAAAACTTCTAGAAAGCAAATATCAAGGCTCGGAATTAAAAAAACGCATCATCTGTGTGACCGACCAGAAAAAAGGCGCATTGCGCAAGATCGCTGACAAGGAAGGCTATCGTTCCTTTATCATCCCAGATGATGTAGGCGGCCGTTATTCCATATTGACACCAGTAGGTTTGGTTCCTTTGGCATTAGCAGGTGTTGATATCCAAAGCCTGGTCGATGGTGCCAGAAAAGCCCAAGAGGAATATTCCATTTGTGATCTGGAGAAGAACACCTGTTATCGTTATGCCGCATTACGCAATATCCTTTATGCCAAAGGCAAGAAAATTGAAGTGCTTTCATCTTTCTATCCCAATGTTTTTTATGTGGCTGAATGGTTTAAACAGCTTTTTGGCGAAAGCGAAGGCAAGCAGGGCAAAGGCATTTTTCCAGCGTCGCTTATTATGTCTACAGACCTTCATTCCATGGGCCAATGGATGCAGGAAGCAGAACGTACGGTCTTTGAGACATTCCTTCAAATTGATAAACCGCATCACGACGTGATCATTCCTCAAGATAAAGAAGACTTGGATGGATTCAATTATGTGGCAGGTAAAGGTTTTGATTTTGTGAATAAAAAAGCATACGAAGGTACATCTGCCGCCCATTTTGAGGGTGGCGTGCCGAATATGACGCTCACCTTATGCAAGGCTGATGCCAAGCATCTGGGCCATTTATATTATTTTTTTGAAAAAGCCTGCGGGATTTCCGGTCATATCCTGGGTGTCAATCCTTTTGACCAGCCTGGTGTCGAAGCTTATAAGAAAAAGATGTTTGCACTGCTGGGTAAGGGCTAGAAATGCAAAACCCACGGTGTCAATACCGTAGGTTTTGTAAGGGGATAGGCCTTAGAGTGCTTTCGCTATCCTTAGGTTCCTCCGTTGCTTCTCTTGTAGTATACACCTAATTATTTTAAAATGCAAATTTACAGAGGTAGCATATGTTTATGTGCTGCAATAGTTTATGAGCGATGAAAAAAAATCTTTTGAAATCGTTTTAGCCGCCCGCGGTCTGTGCAAGACCTATCGTGATACCCAAAGCAAGGGATTCATCAAAGCATTGGATCATCTGGATCTGACCGTGCGCGAAGGAGAGATTTTAGGTATTCTAGGGCCCAATGGTGCGGGTAAGACCACCTGTTTAAACACCCTGGCGACTTTATTGCTACCTGATGCCGGCGAAATTGAGATCTTTGGGCTCAAGTCCACTTCAAAAAATTTCCCTATTGTCCAAAGCTGGATCAATATGTCGTCCGGTTATCCTAATTATGCCTTTAGCCTGACCGTTGAAGAGAATCTCAAATTTTATGGCCGCCTTTATGGGTTAAGCGGGGACTCTTTGCAGCGCAAGGTGGATGAAGTCACCGCTCTTTTTGAACTGCAGGCCTATGCCAAGCGCCGTTTTGATGAACTCTCCTCGGGGACTAAACAGCGCCTATCATTAGCTAAATCCCTCATCAATGATCCCAAGATCTTATTTTTAGATGAACCCACCATCGGCCTTGATCCGGACGTATCTTTAAAAACCCGTGAAATAATTCTAGATATCCTGCGTAAACGCAAAATGACCGTGCTCTTGACCAGCCATAACATGGATGAAGTAGAAAGCATGTGCGAGAGGGTCGCCTTTATCCAAAAAGGCCGCATCGTCAAATTAGCCGCGGTGGAAGAACTCAAACGCCTGCATCATACGGATGACCTGGAAAAAATATTTATCGAATTAGCGCATCAAAATAATGTCCCCTTGGCACAGGAAGAAAATTTAAGCGGAACAACAAAAATTCTGCCCATCCCTAAGGGCAGTGGAGCATCAGCATGGCTCAACAGGGCATTTGCCTTCACCACCCGCAGCGCCATTTTCGCCATGCGTAATTTATTCGTGATGACAGATCTTTTCTTTTGGCCGATGATTTCTCTGATCTCGATCGGTCTGATGGCCAAATTCATTCAATTAGGCCCCCAAACATTGGGATTTGTAATGACAGGGACATTAGCGGCAGGGGTATTGCAGATCACACAATTGGATGTCGGCTATACCGTGCTGTATGAACTATGGTCGAAAAGTTTTAAGCATACATTATTAACTCCCGTCGGTGTTTCAGAAGGTGTCGCGGGTACATGGATCGCCGGCATGGCACGCGGATTTATTGCCTTTGTGCTTTTGGCCTGTGCTGCCGCCTGGGGATTTGGATTTCATTTGCCGGGATTTTTTATCACCACCGCATTCTTATTAGGTCTTTTTGCCTGTGCTTTTATTTTAGGCATTCTGGTCAATATCCTTATCCTGTCTTTCGGTCAAAAAGTAGAGATCACCGCCTGGATGTTCGCGCATCTTTTCATGATCCTCTGCGGTATTTATTATCCTGTAGATATTTTGCCTAAGTTTTTTCAATACGTGGCGTTAATGATCCCTATCACCCATTTCCTGGAATTCTTCCGCCAATCCTATGGTTTTAAAGCACACACCCCATACCTGATTAAGATCAAATACTTTCCTTAATTGCATGGCTTTTATGACAAATTGGGCATACGCATTAGAATTATCCTTTACGTCTTGCAGTGTTTCTGCCGGATTACTTGTTCGAAAATCCATTTGCTTTCCTTTTTCCATATTCAGATACTGCAGGATCTTTTCCACATCGATCTCTTTCCCGTCGATTTTTGTCCCCATGTCCATCGCTTTCATTACTACTTGGATTTGGGCTGGAATATTTCCATTTAAATCTTTTTCCAAAACCTCTTGAATATTAACTTCCCATCCCTTATCCAACATCTGATCGATCACTTGAGCATAATAATCGGCATTAGTATTCCTTATAATTCTTGAAGAATTTGGCGCTTGATTATTCACCTTGGCAGGATAATCAGTATTAGTATCTCTAAGCACTCTTAAAAAAATCGGCATCTGTTTCGGCTTTACCCAGCCTAGTCTTATACCCTCTATAATACCTCCCGTAAAAAGCCAGAGCTTTTTAGGGGTTTCCCATTCTTGCATCTCGTGCTTCATTCCATCTGGAAAACCTTCAAGGATAGTTTGATCGATCGTCAGCATCGCTGGATCCCCGATATCATCTACTTTTTCATCTGAAAGACGATTTAGCCACCCAGGGTCATAATGATAGGCATCAAAATATAACGAGAAATAATTGACCATATCATTAAAGAATTCTTTTTCTAAAGGATCCGCCTTATCGAGGACAAATTCTTTCAAGTCTTGAGCGCGTTTCTGAGGACCATTCTTTTCAAAGATCACTGCCCTGGAAGCTAAATTAACAAAATTACTCATTGATAAATGTATTCTATCTTTAAATGAATTCATGATATCTTGATGAACCCACCAGCCAAAAGCATCTACCTGTCTTTCCCCTGATGTTAAAGATTTACGATAAACTTCTGCCCTAAGATCAAGTTCTTCCTTTTCAATCCGTTGGATTGCATCATTCTCTAATTTATAATCTTCCAATATCTTTTTCTTGTGCACTAACAACTGCTGGCTCTTTTCTTCCTGTGTAACAACACCTCCATTATTATCAATGATATGCCCATACTCATGTACTGCGAATTCCTCTAAGGAATGCAAATACGACGCCATTAAATCCTTCTCCTTAGTTGGATACTCATTATAAACTGTGTCAAGTTGGGATTGTGATGGATGTTGCGCATAAAGAAAATCAAGCCAATTCTGAAGATTGGGTAGAAACAATATAGGGATCCTGTTAGTCTTAGGAAAAAATAGTGGTTTTACTGATTCCGGATAATCATCACTAAAATAGTCGGGGATCTTTACTCTTGGATCCTTAGCAATAGCCTGCACTTCCTTAGGCATTAAATTAAGTATTGCCTGGAACTCCTTCGCTAATCTATCGAGACCCCTTAGATGATCAGGATCAATGCCGCTAGATTTTATTAATTCATTTATATCAACAGGCTTAGGAGAGATACTTCCATCTGGACTCCTGGTCATCATAACAAATGGATAGTTTCTAGGTTGGATTGAATTTCGGACCATTGCAAAATCTTTGTCCGGGGATATTTTCGCCTTTATCGGCATCGCCGGATTTGCCCTATCGAATGCTTCTAAAAAATATTCATAAAATTCACCGGAATCTTTTTTAGCAGCCTTAGAATCAAAATCGATATGGCTTATCCCATTAAAACCTTTTAGCCTAAGCATGGTGTTGACAATATTCATGATCAAAGAATTGTTCACGCCGCTTCCTCCAAAAGGATAAATTTTGTTAAGTATCGTTACAAGATAGTAGTCAGAGATCGCATGAACGATCTTTTCCCTGGACGCATTCGGAGGCAAATCACAATAGGCGAGAAACTTTTCGAAGCTTATGGGCAATGCCCCTTTTATATAAAAATCTATTAAATCGTGCTCACCTTTCAAAACATCATTAATTGTTTTTATTGCTACTGCCCTCTTTAATTTTCCATTGTCAGGCCTATTGAACGGCCCCATTCCTATATAAACAGTTTTACGCTCTCCACCGATCATTAGCGTACGATGGGCTTCATTTAAAGAATCCTCATACCCATTGATACTGAGCTTCCCTGTAATGCCTTTTAACATAAGGGCTAAAATAATTTCCCTTGAAGAATGTAAATTAAGATAATAGTCGATCTGATAGGGTGAACGTATGATCCCTCCCTCTTCTTCATTGCCGGGGAACCACACGGTCTCACTAACTGGTATTTCAGCCGCATTCATCCAATACTTTCTCCATTCTGAATCCAAAGGCAAACTTTTCATTAATTGATCGGCGTAATCTCTTAATATTTGCTTTTCATTTTTAATGCGATTTAAATTTCTGTTGCTCACTTGTACATACAATTCTCCAGCTGCCGTGGCTGGCTGTGCGTTCATGGCCGCATCAGCATATTCTTTTTGATCAATAACGATTCCTTTTTTACTGATTCCTTCCGGCAGATTATCTCTTTTCGCTAGAATATCTAGAATTTCTTGTGCGCCCCTTGGCCCTCTATACTGTTCAGCCATTTGTATCACTGAAGGATTTCTTTGAAATAATGACCGTGAGTACTTGCCCAAATTGATGTTTGTCGCATCAGGGAAACGACTTAAAAGTTCTCTATCCATGTGGTCTGTTTTAGCTGAGTCTGCCATGATCAATACATGTTCAGATGCGATGCCGTTAGTCTTCAAGAATAAATCCAAAGCATCTTCTTTATGTTGAAGGACGAGCCTTATTCCGGAAGATCCGAATTTATAAACTTTGACTTCTTGGGGCAAAGCCTGCCTTAAGTCCTGAAGTACCTGCGTCCGTTGAAACTGTGCATTAACGATCAAACTGAATGTCTCTTGGTGTCCCTCAATCCTATCGAAATGCAGCTCTCTAGAGAATTTACCTGTAAGCACATTTTCAATTTCATTCTTTATTTCAGCGTCAAATACCCTCGATTGATTATAATTCTCCAAATAAAGCTTTGTCCCGAATCGGTCAAAAGTATACCCTGCGCTACCTGTAAAAAAGACAATATTGGGTTTTAAATCATTACCAACTCCATTCAATACATCCTGCAATCTGTTATCCACATTGCTCTCAATATCATCGGTTAGAAGAACCAATTTTTTTCCACTCTTGATCAAGGCATTTAAACTATTAATGATTTTACGGCTGGGTTCCTGACCTGTTTGAGCAAGTGTTCCGTCTAAATCCAGAGCTAAAACATCTACTGGCCTTGTAGATAACACCGCTGGGGTCATTTCTATTGGCGCACTTATGCCCATATACGCACTTAAAAAATTAGAGAATTCCTTTCTGGAGAAATCAACATATTGTCTTGAGTACAGGAATCCAAAACCTTTTTTATAACTCATAAAGAAGCGCTTATACTGATCCTTGTCATCAAAGTATGCCGGTGTATGTGTGCCTTTAATAAACTCTTTCCGGATATTTTGAGGAACAGATTCTGGTTCCATCGCAGATTGCATAAAGATAACCGTTGGCCCGCTAATTGTCTCCGTGTCCATTTTTGGAGCTATTAAATCTTTCCTTTTATTCACGCGTAAATATAATTCTTTTTTCCCCGGATACCAAAATTTGAACTGATATGGGTATTTTGGAGAGCCTTCAGGAATTACTTGCCGCAAATTACTGACTAAATTCTTAAACTCATCCCTCTTCTGCAGACTCTCTATAAATCCTCGATCTTCATAAAAATCTTCCGGGTTAATATGATCCGACACGGCGAGATTATAGGCCATAAAATAATTACGATAACCTTTAAAACCATCAGGAATATGGGGAGATGTTCTCTGCGAATCACTTACTGAAGTAGATCCATCAACAACAATAACTATCGGCTCGCGGCGCATCAAATCTTTGACCTGAGATTGAGTAAATAAGTCCTGCCTTAACACATACTCATCACGATGAGATTCACTTGAACCGATTTTAGTGCTGATAACAGGTGTTGTTGTCCCTGTAATGTATTGCCTTCCATCGGTGTGCTGTTGCGTAATAGGAGCCAATGCCACTGCCCCATAGGAAAGATTTTCTACTACTATCACTGGCCGGCCAAGTTCCTCTGCTTTCTTCTGTATGTCTATAATTTTCATCCACATCTGGTAGGCTTCATACACCAAACCGCGGATTTGAAGCTGATATTTTTCCGGGATTTTTTCTGTCACAGGCGCAGGGATTTTCCCATCTCTAACCTCCTCGATCATGTCCATGAAATCTTTAAAAGTTGAACGCTGGTAACCGCCTAAATATTGAGAATCTGAGATTAAATTAGAATAATTCAAGATAACATCGAGGTCATTGTTAATATCCAGCCCCCATTGACGGACATGACGCGCACGCTCTGCTAATTGTTCAATCGTATATTTTCCATATTTGTCCTCCCTAAAAAAATCTCCATGAGGATAAATTCCTGCTTCTATGAGGCCTTTATAACGGGAAAATACCGGATACCCCGCTTCAGGAATATTTTTCTCTATGCTTTCATCAAAAATCTGGAAAACCGTATATTGTGGAGATATATTATTGATGACCATGTTTTTTATTAATCTATTTTTCATTAATATTTTATTCATAAATATATCATTAGTGACTGTGTGGTTTATGAATGTATTGTTAAATTTGAGCTCTTGTTCCACTAAAGAAAGCAGGTTTTTGCCACTAATATAGTGTCTATCGTGCCCGTCGAGAATCAATCGTTGCCTCATGACGGAGTAGATACTATCTTCGTTCCCAACTTGAGCCACCATTCCTGCCAATCTGTCCAAATGCCAGGAATAATCTCCATCGATTATTATCGTCTTAAGATTGGTTTTCATTAAATCGAGAGCTTGTTTTACCTCACTCCTTATGCTTTGCTTTTCATTTATTTTATTTTCCATGTTGTTCAAAAGCACGTTCCAATCTTTTTTGTATTTTAGCCACATTAATATTTTCCCAACAAACGCAAGAGTTAGCACTGTCGCAACAAGAGAACCGAATATCCATATGTTACGATCTTCTTCGACATTTTTTTCTTTCCAAGAATCCTTAGTACGGTTCTGATATGATGCCGGCAATTGTTTTGCATTCGAAGCGCTTAATTTTTCAATATCCGATGTTTTGGGCGAAGGACTTTGTATGATCTTTTCGATCAATGGGCCCACTGAAGTTTGAGGGGTTTTTTCCTTTGCTTGCACCTGATGGATGGTTAAAGAAATACTAAGCACAAGCAAGGCACCAGAGACGGCTTTTGATAGATGCCTCATCATTGCTTTATCTGTCATTATGCTTAAATTGGCTGCCCCCAGATTGGTTTGGGTATTCATAGCCAGATCCATTCCGCCGGAAAAATATTTCCTCGGTACGATTTGTTTGGTGGAAGGATCAATTTCTTCTTTAATATAGTTATACGTACCTTTCTTAAAGGCTTGAAGATAACGTTCGTAAATCTTTTGTTTCTCTTGTGGATCATCGATGTTGACACCAGCCACTTTATTTTTATCTGCATACACCTGCTCTAATATGCTGTCCCTGATTTTCTTCTTGTACCATGTGGCTAAAATAAGTGAGTTGTAGACTTGACGTAATTGGGTAAAACTCTTGTTTTCGTTAATTTCTTTGGTGAGTTCGGGGATGATGATTTCGCGGACGATATTAGCCCCTACTGAGGCCACGTTGTTACGGGTAGTCGACGGCAACGCGATATTTGCGCTATGTTTTTCTAGAGATAAATAATCCTGCTCTAGCATTACTTTGAGCTTTGACTCCACTACATAGGCTGTTCCGTTTTGGGCATTTTCATAAACAACAGCTTTCTCAGGCACTATCCATACTTTATTGAATGTATTTACCGGGATATTTGTTGTCCCAAATTTCTTCTGGGCTTCTTCGTAGATCCGTTTCCAGAATTTCTTACCGATAGCATCTTCGGGGTAAATTAAACTCGCTGTTATTTGTTTGAGCATGTAGTCTTCTGCCAGCAGGTCTCGGCCCATTTCGGTAAGTCCAAAACTGTTGGGGATAATGCGGTCTTTTTCATATGGGCTTAAATTGACCCAGAGGTCATTTTCTGGAATGGTTAGGCTGGCGAGGAAGTATTTGATGAGTTTGGTGGATTCATATTTTAGTTGTTCTTGTTGAGATTGCTTCGCTGCGCTCGCAATGACGGCATCACCTTGATCAAGAATAAAATCAAACTTGAATGGATTATCGGGATGGACTTTGATGCCTTTTAGAATTGGCGGATTAAATGATGGACTTAAATGGACCATGGTCCCAGGGGCTGGCAAAACAAATTCCTGGGCATGGGCTGTTGGTATGGGGCCAAATGAATTAATTGAAAAGGCAACAATAAGCCCAAGGGCTATATTGGCCCTTAAATTTAAATACTTTCTCATATATAAAGAAAGTATGCCTTATTTCTCTGATTTTTGCCACTTTTAGGCAGGGTACTAGCTTTATTCGGATAAACGGATAATGATGCCTTTTTTGCGCGCACGGGTGTAGGCATGGCCTAAGAAATGCAGGGAAAGGATGATATAAAGAATGGTCAGGGCAAAACCGGAAAGTAACGGGTATGGGGTGTGTGCTTTAAAACCATAGGATTGGCGGAAGAATTCCAGGAAATGGGTGATAGGGATCATTAACGCCACGTATTGAAAAAACTTAGGCAAAATATCTACAGGATAATAAATACCGCAGAGGATCATGAAAAGATGCGCGAACATCCAGGCGGTGATCTCTACTTTTTGACCGAAAGACAGGATAAGGATATTGACCAGAATGCCTAAAATAAAAGCACAGGCAAAAAGACCTAATAAGAATGCGGTGGTGATAAAAAATCCCGGCAAATGAAATCCAAATCCCCAGGCGGCAGCACAGGCCAAAAGCACAAAGGCAATAAATCCGCGTGCCATGCCGGCGATCCATGTACCCGCGACACCTTCTGAAACACCGACGGGAGTTAATAATGTATGCTTAAAACTTTTCGACCATAGTTCATACAGCACGGTATAGCCGACATCCAATTGTGTGATCTGCAATACCCCTGCCGCTAATGTCCCTGTCATTACAAATCCCAATGTTTGGGGGCCTAATTGAATGAATTTGGCCATCAGACCGATCGAGATCAGAGAAATCATCGGCCAAAAGAAAAGATCTGTCATCACGAATAAATTACGCATGGCGAAAATGGCGCTGCGGGTGGTGAAGGCAAATGCCCTGTTGAGCCATGCTGATGCTCCACTGCCCTTAGGGATGGGCAGAATTTTTGTTGTTCCGCTTAAATTTTCTTCCTGTGCCAAGGGGACATTATTTTGATGCGCTAATTCGATAAATATTTTTTCCAGGTCATCCGTATGATGCAGGCGTTTGAGTTCTTCCACCGCGGCTAATTTGACGATGCGGCCTTTTTGGATAAAGGCGACCCTCTCGCACATGCTTTCTACTTCATCCATGTTATGGCTGGTCAAGAGCACGGTCATTTTGCGTTTACGCAGGATATCTAGAATTATTTCACGGGTTTTTAAAGATACGTCCGGATCAAGGCCGATGGTGGGTTCATCTAAAAATAAGATCTTGGGATCATTGATGAGGGATTTAGCTAATGATAGGCGCTGTTTAGTCCCCGAGGAGAGTTCATCAAAACGGCGCTTGGCATAGGCCTGCAGTTCAAAAAGAGCGGTGACTTCATCCACCTTGCGCTGCAAAGAGTCCCCGCTTAACCCATAAAGGCGGCCATAAAATTTGAGATTCTCTTCAACGGTCAGGCTAAAGGCATAATTAGGATAACCGGACGACATATTGATCCAGCTTTGGACAATAGGGAAATTTTTTGAAGTGGACTTGAGCCCAAAGATCTCAATTTCGCCGGCATCAGGTAGCAATAAAGTCGCCAGGGTGTTTAAACAGGTGGTCTTACCCGCACCATTGGGCCCTAGAATACCTAAAATCTCTCCTTCGCGCACGGTCAGATCCAGATGATCCAATGCTTTGATGAATCCCTTGCTTTGGGTATCACGATAGGTCTTGCACAGACCGCGGGCGGCTAAAACGATTTCAAAAGATTTTTTTTCATCGCTCATAAACTATTGCAGCACATAAACATATGCTACCTCTGTAAATTTGCATTTTAAAATAATTAGGTGTATACTACAAGAGAAGCAACGGAGGAACCTAAGGATAGCGAAAGCACTCTAAGGCCTATCCCCTTACAAAACCTACGGTATTGACACCGTGGGTTTTGCATTTCTAGCCCTTACCCAGCAGTGCAAACATCTTTTTCTTATAAGCTTCGACACCAGGCTGGTCAAAAGGATTGACACCCAGGATATGACCGGAAATCCCGCAGGCTTTTTCAAAAAAATAATATAAATGGCCCAGATGCTTGGCATCAGCCTTGCATAAGGTGAGCGTCATATTCGGCACGCCACCCTCAAAATGGGCGGCAGATGTACCTTCGTATGCTTTTTTATTCACAAAATCAAAACCTTTACCTGCCACATAATTGAATCCATCCAAGTCTTCTTTATCTTGAGGAATGATCACGTCGTGATGCGGTTTATCAATTTGAAGGAATGTCTCAAAGACCGTACGTTCTGCTTCCTGCATCCATTGGCCCATGGAATGAAGGTCTGTAGACATAATAAGCGACGCTGGAAAAATGCCTTTGCCCTGCTTGCCTTCGCTTTCGCCAAAAAGCTGTTTAAACCATTCAGCCACATAAAAAACATTGGGATAGAAAGATGAAAGCACTTCAATTTTCTTGCCTTTGGCATAAAGGATATTGCGTAATGCGGCATAACGATAACAGGTGTTCTTCTCCAGATCACAAATGGAATATTCCTCTTGGGCTTTTCTGGCACCATCGACCAGGCTTTGGATATCAACACCTGCTAATGCCAAAGGAACCAAACCTACTGGTGTCAATATGGAATAACGGCCGCCTACATCATCTGGGATGATAAAGGAACGATAGCCTTCCTTGTCAGCGATCTTGCGCAATGCGCCTTTTTTCTGGTCGGTCACACAGATGATGCGTTTTTTTAATTCCGAGCCTTGATATTTGCTTTCTAGAAGTTTTTTGATCACGCGAAAGGCGATGGCAGGTTCTGTCGTCGTACCGGATTTAGAAATGACAACAACAGTGATACGCTTATCTTTAAGGGTTTCCAAAAGCTGATGTAAATAATCACTGCTGATCGTATGTCCTGCATAATACACCGGCAATTTACCGCAGCCTAAAAATTCAACGGTCGCGCGAATACCTAAATAAGAACCGCCGATACCGATGGAAACAATGCAATCGGAATGCTGATGGACTTCGCTGGCTAAAGAATTGATCTCTTTGATGAATGCATCAGGGATACGGGACGGCAGATCCAGCCATCCGGTGAATTCAGCACCGGGGCCTTTATGATTATGTAAATTGTCATGCGCACGCTGCACCGAGGGAAAAATGCCCTGTAGTTCACTGGCTGATACAAAACCCTTAAGATAATCAGTGTTAAGGGTTATCATAGCTTGGTCGGCATATCTGCGGGCGCAGGTGCATTGTTAGGTGTTGGAGCAGCACCATTGCTGGAGGCATCATTCTTGGAATCATAAACAGCTTTATCACCGTATTCATTATGGCTGATCAATGTCCCATGGACATAATGTTCATCCACGATGATCTGCCCGTCTTCGGCATAGGTGGTAACAGCGCCGTCAAGCAAACCATTCTGATAATACATCGACTGCTTTAAAATGCCGCTCTTATAAAGAACGGTCTTTTCTCCGTCTAATTTACCATTGCTGTAATGCTCGCGGCTTTTGACCTCGCCGGTATCGTAATAATGGACACTGGCGCCTTCGAGATCATTGTCCTCATAAGTATCTTCGCTTTCAAGGCCGCCATTCTCATAATAATTCTTGTCTTCACCTTCACGCAAACCATCAGAATAATATAATAATTCTTTAAGCGCACCGGCGGGATAAAAGATCTTCATCTGTCCATCAAGACGGTAATTATGGTAATTCTCTTCTCTTAATAAACGGCCCTGGCGGTCATACACATGCCACACCCCTTCAACGGGCGGCTGTGTACCTCTTTGCTGTTCATAGATACGGGCAGGATTAACGGATTGAGCAAACGACGGGGATGCGATCATCAATAATGCCAGCAGGCCAAGATAAATTCTCATGTCTTATGTCTCCCTATTTTATATCAGCCAATGCCAGTTCTTCATCGCGGCAAGGAAGAGCTTCATCGATCGTCGCCCCACCCAGGACCACATCACCGTCGTAAAAGACCACCGATTGACCGGGGGTGACGGATTTTTGCGGCTCTGCAAATTCAACACGTATGGTGTCTTTGTCCACTGCCGTTAGATAAGCTTTGACTTCAGGAGAATTATACCGGATTCTGGCGCTGACTTCTACGGTTTCTTGAGGAATTTCCATGCTCACCCAATTCATGCCGCTGGCCTTTAAACCGCCGGAATAAAGCTTTTTTAAATTACCGATATAGACGGTATTGCTTGTACGGTCCATTTTATAAACATAGACAGGATAACCCATCGCTAAACCTAATTTATCACGCTGGCCAATGGTGTAATTAGCCAAGCCCTTATGCTGGCCGATGACCTTACCATTCTCATCCACGAATGGGCCTGGTGTCATCGCTTCAGCACCCACTCTATTTTCAATAAATTTCTTATACCCGCTGGCAGGCACAAAACAAATGTCCTGGCTTTCGGGTTTATCGGCGGTATTAAGATTAAATTTATGTGCGAGGGCCCGCACCTCAGGCTTGGTCATGCCGCCTAAGGGGAACATTACCGAGGGCAATGTTTCTTTTTTCATGCTGCACAAGAAATACGACTGGTCTTTTTTAGGATCAATGGCTTTTTTTAATTCATGACGATTTTGCCCGGCATTAAATTCGATCTTGCCGTAATGGCCGGTGGCTAAATACTCTGCCCCTAACGCTTTGACTTTTTGATACAAGGTGCCGAATTTCAAATGCTGATTGCAGCGCACGCAAGGATTAGGTGTGCGGCCGTTTAAATACTCGTCGGTAAAATTATCAATGATGTAATTGTTGATATCGTGGGCGAAGTTAAAAACGTAATGAGGGATATCGAGGATATCGGCCGCGCGCTTGGCATCGGCAATACCGTCAATGCCGCAGCAGGACGCCTTGCCATCATTGTGGGTGATGTTAAAACACATGGTGACCCCGATGGTGTTGAAGCCCGCCTCTTTAATAAGCCCGGCCACGACCGAGGAATCAACCCCGCCGCTCATGGCGACGTATACTGTAATATCTTTATTGTTTTTCATTTCCATTTTCTTCTATCGCCCTGTATGTTGCCATTACTAGAAAATCTAATTCTTCGACGGAAATACTTAGCGGCGGCATGAGGACAATGACATTGCCTAAAGGCCTTAAGATAACTCCGTATTTACGCACCTGCTGGCAAACTTTGGCGCCTACACGATCTTCCAGGCGGCCTTTTAGTTCAATGCCTATCATAAAACCCTTCTGGCGGACATCGGCACAGACGGGCAAATTATAAAACATTTTAAGCTTTTTAGCCAAGAATTTTATCTTGGGGGCAAGTTTGGCCAAAGTGCGCTCTTTTTGGAAAACATCGAGATTAGCCAATGCTGCGGCACACGCTAAAGGGTTTCCGGTATAAGTGTGTCCATGGAAAAAAGTTTTCTGCTCTTTGTGATCGAAAATAAAACCATCAAAGACCTTCTGTGTAGTCAATGTGGCGGCCAGCGGCAAATACCCGCCGGTAATTCCTTTGGCCATGCATAAAAAATCCGGCGTCACTCCTTCATGCTCACAGGCGAACATTTTTCCCGTACGGCCAAAGCCTGTAGCTACTTCATCAACAATAAGAAAGACATTATATTTTTTGGTTAGATCACGCATTTTCTTTAAAGCGCCCTCAGGCCATACCAGCATGCCAGCCGCACCTTGCACTAATGGCTCGATCACCAAGGCGGCAATGCTGCTCCCTCTGGCTTTAAGTAATTTTTCCAACTCTTCGACCGCTGGCCATCCGTGATTTTTGAGCGGGATCGTCTTGAAAATCAACTGACGGTAAACTTTATGGAACAGCTCGATGCCGCCGACACTGACGGAGCCTAATGTATCCCCATGATACGAATTGCTTAAATGAACAATGTTTGTTTTCTTTTGATGCCCCGTATTCTGCCAATATTGATACGCCATCTTGATGGCGATCTCAACGGCGGTTGATCCATTGTCCGAATAGAATACTTTCTTTAATCCCTTGGGGGCAATGCCGATCAAACGCTTGGCCAGTTCTATCGACGGCGTATTAGATAACCCTAAAAGTGTTGAATGGCTTAATTTGTCGATCTGTTTCTTTAACGCGGCATCAATATGCACATGACGATGGCCGTGGACATTGACCCACAAGGATGAAACGCCGTCCATGTACGTATTTCCATCAATGTCTTTTAGATAGACCCCGTTAGCAGAATCAATGATCAATGGCTCATCACGGAACCAGTCTTTCATCTGGGTAAAGGGATGCCAGATATAATCACGGTCCCACTGTTTTAGATTTTTATGTTGAGATGTCGGCATCGACGGATAATATTCTTTTGGTCTAATGGTTTAAGGTACGGAATAATGCCGAGTGATTTTATTCCTGATAATTTTTCTATTTCTTGAGGATTAGTACTCTCGGGCAAATTCTTGACTCCAGGCTTGGCCTGACAGAATATAATGCCTTTGATCTTAAGCTTTCGTCTTTTTGCTTCATTGATCGTCAGCAATGTATGATTGATCGTGCCTAAACCAAGACGGGAAACGATGATCACTTCTGCTTTTAGATCAGCGATCAAATCTGCATTATAATATCCCTTGGCTAAAGGTACCATAAGCCCGCCGGCGCCTTCCACCAAAACGATATCATGGCATGATCGTAATTTTCTTAAACACTCCTGCACGCGGCGCTTATCAAATTTAATCCCGGCACGATGAAAAGCCAGATGCGGTGACAAAGGCTCGGGGGCATAAAAAGGATTGATCACTCTTAAATCATCCTGAAG
>Ga0206908_1067_pt1 | contig 19881 bp, 13 predicted proteins | sample Alteio_BWOrgHeat_78_FD_152979 | JGI IMG/M metagenome (GOLD analysis project Ga0206908, IMG submission 152979) | Enriched cells from forest soil in Barre Woods Harvard Forest LTER site, Petersham, Massachusetts, United States -... | ecosystem: Environmental > Terrestrial > Soil > Temperate forest >... | reverse complement strand
ATTATCAACACTGCTTTAGCAGAAAGCAATACTCTTGTTGAAGCAATCAATGCACTTAAAAATGCAAGCACATTGTATGGCGTGCGTTATGACCTTCTTAAAAACGCTACGCTGATGCAAGCATTAATGAAAAGATTTCCTGGCAAAGTGAGAGAAGAGATCGCTTTAGCAATAAAACAACCAGATGTTTATCAAGAGCTTGTTGCCACTTTAGAAAAGCACCAAAATATTGACCAAGCAATAGCATCAATTAATGAGAACTTTACATTCGAAAACCTCAAAGATTTCACTGCACTTGTCCATATGCTTGCTACTGAGTTTCATAAAACAACTGCTCAAGTAGCTAAGAAATTTAATAGTCCTATTGCACGCAGATACTTAAAGCTTGGTGGTGAGTTAGAAGATGTCTCAGGAGCCAAATGGGAAAGAGTAGGTCATAGCATTATTAACCTTATCAAGCAAGGTGCTGATGTTAATTTGAGTGGGCGTACATCACCACTAAGAATAGCTATAAATAATGTTAATCCTCATGGTGTAAACATCTTACTTAAATATGGGGCAAAGCCTACAGATAATGACTTACTTAAAGCTCATAATAATGCCGAGCTGAATCCAGAAAATAAAGACACTATGATGATCAAGCAACTCATCGAAAAATCGATGGGAAAAAGAATACCATTCAAATGGGAAGAATAAAAAAATAAGGGGTACAAAGTGATTTAACACATTGTACCCCTTTTTAAATGACGAGATCAGACGATCGTTAAATATTTACTTGCCCAATAGTCTGCCCCAAAGACCGAGCACCAACAAAACTGAGATCGGTTTCACGCCCAATGCCAGCACATGCCATAGCACGCGCCATACGTGTCACCCCAATGCCGCCACCAAAGCGCGGAATCATCGGCAGTGCTAAATATTCATCCAACTCTTTCATCACTCGTTCCCTGCCAAAAGAACTGAACAACAGCTGTGCATACTGGCCATCAGAAATATTAAAGAAGTAATCACGCATCTCTTGTGCATCAGTAGATCGTTCTGCTGAGCCTATTGTTTCCATGCCATATAAAATGACATCAATTTTATTAAAAATTTCTCCCGCATCACGCTTCATATTCCAAAATGGGTGCGTGCGCAATGGAAATTTTTCAAGACTAATGACTGGACCAATATCTTGTGCCATTTGCGTTTCATACTTTGCACTAATTTCTTGCGTATTATAACGTTTGCACACGTCATTATATTGCAGCGAAATAGGCGCAGCAAATCCAAGAAATTTGAGCAGTTCTGCTTCAATCTTTCTCATGTCAGCCATGGTGCCGTGCGACTCAAATTCTATCATCGGAAAAATTTTGTCATGACGACCAGGAATAGGAAAAGGCTCATTGCGATAACTGGTGGTGGCACAAAATACTCCTTTTAAATTTGGATTTTTCAGCAGCTCGACTTCAAGCCACATTTGACCAGTTTGCGGGAGTGGATAATTCACGCCGCTGAAAACAAATTGCGTAATCGTTTTGGGATCTTCACAGGCTGCTAAAATGGAAAGGCGTGATTGGGAAGGGACTTCAACAAATCCTTTTTGTTCGAGAAAAAATGTTCTCATTTTTCTGGCAATATAATCATACATTAATGCGTCTTGCATGGCTTCTCTTCCTTTCTTATGATTTTAAATATACTTCGAACTACAAATTCCAACCAATCTACCGTGTCTTGAAAATCTTTTCAATGCTCAAAACAATGTGTATCATTACTCTTTAAAAAAACGACAGGAGCTTATGAATGTTGTTTACAGACATGCTTACATCAATGCACACAACAAAACCAAAACTTCCTCCAATTCATCGTCCACCAAAAAAAGATTGGCACGAATTTCTTGGCTACACAATTGCATCACCAATTGGCATAGCAGCATGTGCCGTTACCACAAGCACCGGCATTTGGTTAGCAGCCAGACTTGGTTGTGACGTGCTCACCTACAAAACAATTCGCTGTTACGCGTGGCCACGTCATCCAGAGCCGAACATCGCATACATAGAAAAATATCTACCGCTTACGCGTGAGGATATTGGAAAGACTATTATTGCCGATGAGAGTAGACCCCGTTTATGCTTCGATTCTTCGATACGCTGCAAGCAGCTACTCAGAAGTAAACCCGACTTAGAGAAGAACCATGGGGCGACGAAGCCTTGGCGAAGTCGGCTCAGCACGAACGGGCTAGAATATCCGACTATTGCACTCGCAAATTCCTTTGGCAATCAATCTATGGATCCAGAATGGACAAAAAACGATATTCAAAAAGCGAAACAATCATTGCTCGAAGGCCAAGTGCTCATCGTTTCTATTTTTGGCAACACGCTGGATGAATGGATACAAACCGCACAACTTGCCGTAGAGAGTGGCGCAGATATTGTTGAAGCAAATTTTTCTTGCCCCAATTTGAACACAAACCATGAACCGATCTACACGCGGCCAGATGATATCTTGCTGATCACGCGCGCATTGGTGCATGCAATTCCTGCTCACATACCACTTATTCTGAAATGTGGTGTTTTTACCGATCAGCAGTTGATGGAAAAAGCATTGCGCGCAGCAGCACAAGCAGGAGCGCGTGGCATATGCGGCATCAATACAATCCCAATGCGCGTGGTAAATACTGATGGCACACCAACTTTTGGTACACGCACAATGGCAGGAGTTTCAGGCGATCCAATTCAAAAACTAGCGCTTGATTTTGTAAAGACCGCGTGCCAAATCATCCACAAAGAAAATCTCAATCTGGTACTTATTGGCGTAGGAGGAATTACTATGACGTCTCATTTTTCTCAATTTTTTGCTGCAGGTGCAACCATTGCGCTATCGGCCACTGGTATGATGTGGAATCCGTATCTTGCAGCACAGTATCATGAACAATCACAGAAGGACACACATATGCAAAAACAAAGAAGTAGTACTCATAATTTTTATAGCGGCGTTTCAAGCGTACATAAAGCAGAACTTGCTGCTAAACTTTTTGATATTGGCGTGATTAAATTTGGCGATTTTATATTTAAAAGTGGCATTCGTTCAAATAATTATGTTGATATGCGTATTGCCATATCACACCCAGATGTTTTACAAGAACTTGCGCTCTGCCTCAACGATATTGCCCGCATCTGCAATGCAGATATCCTCTGCCCAGTGCCGTATGCGGCAGTTCCGGTCACCACCACTCTATCGATGATTTCAGGCACCCCAATGGTTATGGCCCGTCAAACAGCAAAAGATCATGGCACAAAAAAGATGATTGAAGGTGTGTATACCGCAGGACAAAACTGTTTGCTGATTGAAGATGTCATAACAACCGGCATCAGTATTTTGGAAACCATCAAAACGGTTGAAGCAGCTGGTCTCAAAGTAACTGATGTAGTTGTACTCATTGATCGCAAACAAGGTGGACAAGAAGCCATTACGCAGGCTGGCTACAGATTTCACGCAGTGTTTACGTTGTCAGAACTCTTGAGCTTACTACAAAAAGCAAATCGCATAAGCCAAGAAACGGTTGATATGGTTAACACATCATGTGAACAAACAAAAAAGATTGCACAAATCCAACAACTAGAATCTCAGGATAATACGACAAAACAAAATCGAGCACTCACTTACCGACAACGCGCTGCTTACTGCACCAATCCCATTGCTCAGCGCTTGCTGACGATTATGGAAACAAAAAAAACTAATCTTATTTTTTCTGCCGATGTCACCAACAAAAAAGAACTTTTGCGATTGGCTGAGCTTATTGGTCCAGAAATAGCGGTATTAAAAATACATTGCGATATTATTGTTGATTATGATCAAGAGCTACCTGCACAGTTGCGTTCTCTTGCGGATGCACATAATTTTCTAATCTGGGAAGATCGTAAATTTGCTGACATTGGATCAACCGCTTTGATGCAATACACAAGTGGTATTTTCCGTATCGCCGATTGGGCTGATATGGTGACCGTGCATAGCGTTGCTGGCGATGGCACACTCAAAGCACTCAAATCAACACCCAAAACAGAACAAGCCGCAATGCTTTTACTTGCACAAATGAGCAGCGCTCATACGCTGGCGCATGGTGATTATACACAAGCCACGGTCAAGTTAGCATCGCAGTATCCCGATAATGTTATTGGTGTTATTTGTCGTGAAAAATTATCTGATAATCCTGCACTACTTCATTTTACACCCGGTGTGCAATTCGCTGAAAAAACAGACGGATTTGGCCAACAATATCTAACGCCAGAAACAGTCATTAATGAACTTCAGAGTGATATCATTATTGTCGGGCGCGGCATTTTGCATGCGCAAGATCCATTGGCACAAGCACGACGGTACAAACAAGCAGGCTGGGAAGCATATGAACAAAGAATTGGTTTGTAATTTTGCATACTGTTTCTTGCTTTGCATAAATCGAGCCTGTTACCATAAATGACGTCTGAAAAAGACTCACATAATCAGATCCCCTTACCAGAAAGGCAACGCATGAATCCTTCTTCGCCAAGGCTACGACGGACAGGCAAGACAATCCTACTATTTACACTTACATGTTTATCTACTTTCAATGGCATGCACAGCACAATCCAAAAACTTGATTTTACTCAGAAGTTCGAATTCTTAAATGATAGAGAAAATCAAATCTACCGTAATGCAATCAAACAAATCAAATGGCGTATAGGGACAGGTTATCTTGCGGAGCTCAATGATGATCTTGAAGCAGTACGTTGGCTTGTAAAAAGAGTAGCAGCAAGATTTGTGGTAAAAACAACTACTGTTGCTGCACAAATTGGTACCAGAGCTGCCATTCGCTATTTTGATATGGCAAATCAATTTTTGGAAATATTAGTGACGCATGGTGAAAAGGAAGCCAGAAAATATCAGTATGTTTTATATCCTGAATATGATGCTGATCGATACAGAATGGATAACGTGTATTAGTATACAAAAAAAGCATACGCCAGTGCGTATGCTTTTTTAATAAGGTTATTAACTTAATGCTGGATTGCTTCGCAAGCTCGCAATGACTAAATTCTAAAATGACATAAACGTATCATCATCTACATCAGCCACTGTATCTTGTGTTGTCACATCATCTTGCGAAAACTCATAATCCCCAAACAAGTTGGCATCAAATTGCATTGCTTCTACATTGGGCATAAACGATTCGGCGATTGCTTTTGGCTGTGCCTCAGTAAGTGAACCGCCGCCTTCTTCAGGAAATTCATTTTCAACATGCTCAAATGCAACGACTGAAGATAGCTGTTGACCGTCATCAAGCTTGATCAAACGCACACCTTTTGCTTGTCTTCCCATCGTGCGAATTTCAGATGCAGGCAAACGTATAATTTTACCCGATTTATCAATGAGCAATAGATCGGAAGTAGCAGTTACAATAGTAAGTCCAATCACTTTGCCATTACGTTTATCGGTTGGGATAGTGCGTACACCAAGACCACCACGGTGCGCAACTCTGAAATCTTCTGTGCTTACTTTTTTGCCATACCCATTTTCGGTTGCAAACAAGATATCACCAGCACCATCTGACACCACTTCCATACCGACAACATAATCATTTTTGCGCAAACGAATGCCAATAACGCCACTTGCTTGTCTACCCATAGAACGGACCTCATCTTCATTAAAGCGAATGCCCTGTCCCTGTGCTGTCGCAATAATGATCGTATCATGACCACTACTCAATGCACAAAATACCAACTCATCACCTTCACGGAGTGTCGTAGCGCGAATACCCGTTGAACGAATTTTTTCAAAACTTGTAGCATCAGTACGTTTAATAATGCCCTCTTTGGTAAGCATCACAAAGAACTTGCCTTGCAATTCACGCGTACATAATAGTTTCACTACCTGCTCACCAGGTTGTAGCGGTAAAAGATTTACCACAGCACGACCACGCGCTATGCGGCTTGCTTCAGGCACTTCAAAAACACGCATACCGTAAATACGTCCAAGATTGGTAAAGAATAAAAGATCATCATGATTACGGGTAACAAACATATCTTGTACAACGTCTTCAGAACCTTCAAGCGTTGCCATACCCATTTTACCTTTGCCACCACGATGTTGTACACCATACACCTCAATAGGCACCCGTTTAATGTAGCCCTTCATGGTAATGGTGATAACCACTTCTTCATCAGGAATAAGATCCGCTTCTGTTAAGATATCAACTGCACCTTCTATGCGTGTGCGCCGTTGATCAGCATAATTTGTTTTAACTTCTTGAAGTTCTTTGAAAATTTCTTCTTTGAGAACTGCTTCATTTTCGATGATAGATAATAAGAATTTGACGGTATTTTTTACTTCTTCAAGTTCAGCATATATTTTTTCTTGTTCAAGACCGGTGAGACGTTGCAAACGCATTTCAAGAATTGATTTGCCTTGTTCTTCTGACAAGAGATAACGCTTATTCAATTTAGCAATCGCTTCCTGACCATCTGCAGACTTTTTAATGAGCTCAATAATCTCATCAATATTTTTAAGCGCAATAATAAAACCTTCAAGAATATGTTCGCGTGCGCGCGCTTTCTTAAGATCAAAAATAGTCCGTTTATAGATGACTTGTTTGCGATAATATAAAAATTCTTGTAATAATTGTCGCAAGGTGAACACCAATGGACGATTGTCGAGTAAACCAAGCATTAAAATAGAAACTGATACTTGTAATGATGTATGTTTATACAACTGATTTAAAATAACGTGAGGAATTTCTCCCCGTTTAATATCAATAATCAGACGCATACCTTTTCTATCAGATTCATCTTTGATATTAACAATACCATCAATAATTTTATCTTTAACAAGATCAGCAATTTTGATAGCAAGCTCAGCTTTATTAACTTGATATGGCAGTTCGGTAACAATCAGACGACCGCCTCTTTTGGCTTCTTCTTCTATCACCTCAACTACGCCACGTAAAATAACTTTTCCGCGACCAGTTTTATACCCTTTAACTATGCCCGCACGACCACAAATAATACCCCCTGTTGGGAAATCTGGTCCAGGAACTAAGTTAAATAACTCGTCATCAGAGATAGTTGGATCTTTTAATAATGCTAAACAGGCATCAACTACTTCGCCTAAGTTATGAGGGGGAATGGAAGTAGCCATACCGACTGCAATACCAGCCGTACCATTAACGAGCAAATTTGGCAATTTACTTGGCAACACTACCGGTTCGACGGTCGATTCGTCAAAGTTTGGTACAAATTGAACAGTTTCTTTATCAAGATCTGCAAGGAGTTCTTGCGTAATTTTTTGCATGCGCACTTCAGTATAACGCATTGCTGCCGCATTATCACCATCGACTGATCCCCAGTTACCTTGTCCATCAAGCAATGGATAACGCTTTGAGAAATCTTGCACCATGCCAACCATAGTATTATATACTGCCTGATCACCATGGGGATGATACTTACCGAGTACTTCCCCGACTACACGTACTGATTTATGAAAGGGTTTGTTGTGATAAAAACCAAGTTGATGCATGGTATAAAGCACGCGGCGATGCACTGGCTTAAGACCATCACGAATATCAGGAATAGCACGACTAACAACAACTGACATCGCATAATCTAGGAACGCTTCTTTTAACTCATTTTCCACCAACACTGGCTTGATTTGAGATTTATCATTACCATTTTTTACGTTTATCGATTCCATATAATGCGTTCCTTTTTCCAGCCATTCCTAACTGGGAGATTTTATTATTAATTTCGTGGGGGAATAATAGCATCCATCAGGATACATCGAATCAAAAAATCAGACAAGAAAAAGCTCATCAAACAAGAAAAAAACAGAGAAATCCGCCTTCATTTTATTACGGCGTGATAGAATAAAGATAAGGCATCACGTCGACCCGCCTTCACTACCTTACGGCGTGGTTGTTAATAAGAATGTCACGTCGTAGCTTTATGCGAAGACGGATTAATTATATTTACACCAAACAAAAACTTTTGGTATACATCATCACGTACATCGTTATACGCACTACATTAACCACGAGACATGTCGATGCAAAAACAGATTACACTATTTTGTCTATGCTCGTTCATACTAACGGTGTTGCCTAAAACTACCATGTCATCCGATCCAGCGGACGCCCTCTTTATCGCTATTGCCCAAGGAAAGGCAAAGCAAGTAAAAAAAATTTTAGATCATGGCGTTTCTATCAACATACAACGTGACCCTTTCGATGGAAACACACCCCTTATGGAAGCAATCATAGCAATTGGAGAAAAACTCCTTGAAATGGAAACAGCAACATTGGCTAAAGAATTGTCAAACCCTAAACATATGGCTGATGATTTTCGATCCTTTTTACGCTCCGCTATCATATCGCTTATCATTGGCGTTTCTGCATCTGAAATACACAGCAACATAGAAAGAATACACAATGAGGATGATGATACTGCCATCACCCTCTTGCAATCACTAGCCAGAGCTTTCCTTCCAGTAATTTCACGCAGCGCTTATATCTGGTGCGCATATTCAATTCTTGACTATGGGATCCTTATAGGGCAAAAACCCCCAGAAAATGAGTCCGACTCACAACCGGATGGCATAGAAAAATTCAAAAAAACAATCGATATATTACTTGCAAACCCTGCACTTAACATTAACCAAGCAAACCATCACGGACAATCTGCACTGAGCTTGATACGTTTTTACAAGGATAAGATTAAAACAGAACAGTTGAAAATTATGCTCTATCAACTAGAACAAAGATTGCTGAGCGAAGGGGCATACAGTTATCAAAATGCTCATAGTCATGCACAAAATTATGTACAGAAAACAGACTAGTGAGAACTTAATATTAAGAGGGACTATTTACAAAAGAAACCTCTTGTCATACACTCAATATAAATAAGGCCTATCCTTTAATACATTACATTTTGGTATTATGACTACAAAAAAATTTGACCTAAAAAAATTCACTCCTGATTTAGTCAGGAACTTTTCCATTATTGCCCATATTGACCATGGCAAATCAACGCTGTCTGACCGATTACTTGAATACACGGGTACAGTATCCGAACGAGAAAAAAAAGAACAATTTTTAGATAAGCTGCAAGTAGAACGTGAACGTGGCATCACGGTAAAAGCACAAACCGTATCGATGTTTTTTACGCACAAAGACAAGACCTACTTGCTCAACCTTATTGACACCCCTGGACATGTTGACTTTAGTTATGAAGTTTCACGCTCGCTGTATGCATGTGAAGGAGCACTCCTTTTGGTCGATGCTGCACAAGGGGTGCAAGCGCAAACTATGGCAAACTTTTTTTTAGCCTTCGATCAAGATTTAACCATTCTACCCATCATTAATAAAATCGATTTGCCCAATGCACAACCAGAACGGGTTGCACAACAATTGCATAAGCTCTTTGATTTTCCTCCAGAAGAATCTATTTTTGCTTCGGCAAAAGCAGGAATCGGCATAAAAGAAATTTTACAAGAAGTGGTTGAACGCATACCAGGTCCAGCAGGAAAACTTGATAACCCATTAAAAGCATTGCTCTTTGATTCATGGTTTGATGATTACCGTGGCGTGATCTGTTTAATTGCGCTCCATGATGGCAATATCAAAAAAGGTGATGTTATAACCCTTGCACAAACCAACGTAACCTATGAAGTACTTGAAGTTGGCCTTATGTATCCAGAACCAACTATTCAAGATGCGCTCTATGCAGGGCAAGTGGGATATCTGATTACCGGTATGAAGACCGTCAAAGAAGCACGCGTCGGCGACACCATATATTATGCTAAAAAACCGGTGACTCCATTTCCTGGGTTCAGACCAGCCAAACCGATGGTGTTTGCCGGTATTTATCCGGTTGTGAATGATGATTTTACTTTGCTCAGCGAAGCGATAGAAAAATTGACACTCAATGATGCGAGTGTGAGCGTTGAAAAGAAATCATCTGCAGCACTGGGACTTGGATTCCGGTGTGGCTTTTTGGGACTTTTGCATATGGATGTATTCAGGCAACGCTTAGAACAAGAATATGATGTCTCAGTCATTGCAACCGTTCCGTCTGTTTTGTATAAATTAAAATTAAAAAATTCTAATGAATTAATTGATCTTGAAAATCCATCTGATTTTCCCGAATCAAACCGCATTGAAGAAATTTCCGAACCAATTATTAATGCCACTATCATTACCCCAACGCAGTACCTTGGGAATATGATCAAATTATGTGAAGATAAACGGGGCATCCAACAAGAATTAAGTTACATCGATGAATTGCGGGTTATTTTAAAATATCGTTTGCCACTCAATGAAGTTGCTACTGAATTTTATGATGACCTCAAATCATTGAGTTCCGGGTATGCAAGCCTTGATTATGAAGAAGCAGGTTATGAACCATCAAAATTGGTCAAATTAGATATTTTACTCAATGGCAAGCCGGTCGATGCGTTATCAAGCATTGTGCATGCGGATAAAGCGTATCAAGTTGGGCGTGATTTAACGGCACGCCTTAAGGGCGTCATTCCGCGACAGTTGTATGAAGTTATCATTCAAGCAGCAATTGGTGCTACTATTATTGCACGTGATCGTGTTGCGCCGGTGCGTAAAGATGTAACGGCAAAATGTTATGGCGGGGATATTACGCGAAAACGTAAACTGCTAGAAAAACAAAAAGAAGGTAAAAAAAGAATGAAACAGATTGGTAATGTTGAGGTACCACAGGAAGCCTTTTTAACTATTTTGAAAAAATAATATCAACTTAATGAAAGTTAATTTGTTAGCCCGTTCGCCCTGAGCCCGTCGAAGGGTACGGGCCTATGCTTCGACAAGCTCAGCACGAACGGCCCGTTACGGTAAAGGAATGTGCCATGATACAAGAAAAAAAAGATTCGCTTATGTTTTCAGGAAACATATACATCTTTCATGCTTTTGATGTTGGTGATGATATTCATTTGGATAAAATTGCAGATCTTCCAGACATTACTGTAAAAAAACTTATTCCACCAAAATATTTTAAAAATTATCATGTACCTCTTTCTATAGATCTACCACAACCAACCAAAGACAATGCTACTTTTTTAAGTTGTAAAATATACAATTTTGGCGCCATATCACTGACATACAAAGTTCCATTTCAAGGATCATTAGTCAATTTACGCAAAGATTTTAATCAACTCTATGACCAATACCAAGAACAGAGTCTTACTGATGTCAAATCTATTTTAAAGATCATTAATGCGTACATAGTTAAACCAAAACTTTTTGACGTACGCTCTTCATACATCGCCATACAAATTGACCCACAACCCACGCGTATTAACGTCACCGAATTGCAAGAACAATATGGTGGCATTATTGCTTCAACCTTACGCTTTGAAACGGAAACACTTTCTGAAGAACAGAAAAATGAAATTTTAGAATCTGCTATTGGTTATTTCCGTGGCGACTTAATTATCGTCGATACTGATGTTGCGTTTGTGTATGACGATGAATTTCATGAAATTAGTGATTTCTTTGAATTTGCTAATATCCAACAACTTGAATTACGCTTTTTCGATTGGCTCTTAGATACGCAATTGAATAGAATTTATGAAGAAGGTGCTCAAAAATTACCAATCAAATCATATCTTCCGTTTATTGGTACGTTAGCAAGTGACCCGGTTGGTGAACTTGGTAAATTAAAGGCAGATATTTCAGTAATCACTGAACGGCTTGAAACGAGTGTCAAAATTGCTGCTGAACCATATTTTTCTGAACTGTATGCATTGCTCGTTGAAAAACTTGATTTGGAAAATTGGCAAAAAGCGATTGATCGCAAACTTGCGGTGATTCATGATATACGGGTTGTGTATCAGCATAAGATTGATGCAATCAGAGAAGATATGCTTTCTGTACTCATTATTGCATTGATTTTTACTGAGCTGATCATAGGAATATTGTCTTATCTTAAGTGAACATTGTCACTAAAGAGTTGAGTTGTTTGAATATCACGCTGTAGTACATGTAGAACTACAACGTGATATTATTGCTATTTTTTCTGTTGTTTTTTCCATGTTTCTTCAATGAGTTGATCGGTCTCTCTTGCTTCTTCTTTATCTATATGAAACATTACGATCGATTTTGCCTTACGCACATCATCATTGGTAATTTTTACTCCAGATTTAATCAAAATTTTTATAACGTCAAGATTATAGCTCGCTAATGCTTTTTGTAATGGCCTTGTACCTTTACTACTGAAATTAACATCTGCACCTTGATCAATAAGCTCAATTATTTTAACGTGTGTAGCTGGCCTGATGTCTCCTACAAAACTTAATAAATTATTACCAAGATTTAAATATGTTTGTGCAATGGGTGTATTAAATTTGCTAGCTATGTCAGCAGTAGATATACCAAATTTATTTGCAAGCAGATGCACGAGCTTTGTGAAATCCTTAAGGTTATCATACTGTACTTTGTGCACTATGCTTAACTGTTTAATCATATTAATTGCTTCATCAACGCTTTTACTTAGGGTAAGAGCAGTGTTAGCAATTGCTTGTTGAGTGTGATAAGTGGGTTCTGGCTCTATCCTTGGTAGAAACAAAGTAGGATCCATGCTATACAATTGACCTGCGCCTATGAGCGCACATAATAAAAGTATCTTTTTCATTTCTTCTCCCTGTCCGTCCGCCTGCACGCCATCCTGTCCGTCGAAGCTTTATGCGAAAACTGGAAGCCAAAGGGCTAAGGCTCGGTAGCTTTACCCATACTTCGCCTCCAGCCTTCATTAAAGGCTGGTCAGGGCAGGTGCGAAGGCGGATCCTTTTTTACAATTTTGAGCATATTACACTATGCAATACATCTCACTTATATTCTCCTAGAGGCACACTTCCCCTATTCAATTTAAGCTTAGCAAATATATTATTCATATTGCAATAATTTTTTTAATTTTTTAAAATATTTTGTATATTCTACTAAAAAATTTGCATCATTGCTCTAACAGAATATTACTTAATAAGTCTTGCTTTTACTTCAATAACGGCTTTAAATAACGCCCCGTATGACTTGCTGTGCATTGCGCAACGTGACGCGGCGTACCCACTGCAACAACAGTACCGCCATTGTCACCACCTTCTGGACCAAGGTCAATAATATAATCAGCAGTTTTAAGCACATCAAGATTATGCTCAATAACCAACATCGAGTTCCCTTTATCCACAAGGGTATTCAGCACTTTCAGTAACCGTTCAATATCACTCGTATGCAATCCAGTCGTTGGCTCATCAAGCACGTACATGGTATCATTGCCCCGTTTTGCCAATTCATCAACCAACTTAATACGTTGTGCTTCACCGCCAGACAAGGTGGTTGATGCTTGCCCCAATTTTAAGTAATCAAGGCCAACTTCATTAAGCAACTCCAAACGCTTTGCAATAGTTTTGTGTGCAGCAAAAAACGCTGATGCTTCCAGTGCAGTCATTTCAAGCACATCAGCAATAGTTTTGCCTTTGTAGGTAATTTGTAATGTTTCTGCATTGTACCGTTTGCCTTTACACACTTTGCATACCATAACCACTTCGGGTAAAAAGTGCATTTCAACCGTTACGGTACCTTCACCTTTACACTCAGAACAACGCCCTTCTGGCACGTTAAAACTAAAACGTCCAAGCTTATACCCACGCGCATTACTTTCTGGCAATGCCGCATAGAGTTTACGAATTTCATCAAACACGCCCAAATAGGTTGCTGGGTTTGAACGGGGCGTGCGACCAATCGGTTTCTGGTCAATCACCACTAAATTTTTAATACTTTCCGCACCTTCAAGATCACTTGAACGGCCATACAACAAGCCACGTTCAAGCTCTGGCACCAATTCTTGCATTACCAATGAACTTTTGCCTGAACCAGAAACACCAGATATACCACACAGAACGCCAAGCGGAAATTTAACGGTAAGATTTTTTAAATTATTTTTATTCACATCAGTAATCGTGATAAATCCTTTTGGTGTACGGGTAACGGCCGGCACTTCAATAGAACGTTTACCTGCCAAAAATGCACCGGTAAGCGATTTTTTATTTTTCTTGAGCTCATCTGGTGTACCATATGCAGTCACAGACCCACCTAAAACTCCCGCACCAGGACCCATATCAATCAAGTAATCTGACTGCAACATGGTATCATGATCATGTTCAACTACCACGACTGTGTTATCTTGATCACGTAATTTTTTAAGGGTGTCAATCAGGCGATCATTGTCCCGCTGATGCAAGCCAATACTCGGTTCATCCAAAATATACAAAACACCACTCAATGCAGAACCAATCTGCGTTGCTAAACGAATACGTTGCCCTTCACCACCTGACAAAGTACGTGCTGACCGGTTTAAGGTTAAGTAACCTAAGCCAACATCATGCAAGAAGGTTAAGCGTGCAATAACTTCTGTAATCACTCCACGACCAATTTCTTGTGCAGCGGCATCAAGCGTAAGGTTGTTGAAAAAAGTGAGCATATCTTTAATGGCAAAGTCACATATCTCATGAATGTTAAGACCACCTACCGTAACTGCTAAGGCAAATTCATTAAGGCGTCTGCCATAACAACGGCGACAGGTCATCTGCGTAGCATGCTTATTGCTAAAGAATTCGGGATACTCTGCCTTCCATGCATTTGGATCATCTTTATGCCATGGCCATTCATGAATCACCCCAAGGCCGTGACATTCAGGACACGCGCCAATGGGAGAGTTGAATGAAAAGAGGCGTGGCTCAACTTCTGGTATAGAGCTACTGCACTGCACACACATACGGTGCGATGAATAGACATGCTCATGTTCTCCAACAATAATTTTACACATCCCTTGCGCATACTTAAATGCCTTTTCAATAGCTTCTTGTAAACGTGGCCGCTCATCATGAGTAACATCCAATGAATCGATTAAAATATCGATCGTATGTTTTTTTGTTTTCTGTAATTTTAATGCATAGATTTGATCTGCTGAAATAAATTTATGGCGCTCACCATCAATAACAAAACGGTATAACCCCGCATGAAATAGTTGCAATAATTCTTGGACAAATTCACCTTTTTTTTGATGGGCATATGGAGCTGCAACGGTAATTAAATGATCTTTAAATTGGGTGCTCAACAGCGCGGTGATGGTATCAGGAGATTCTGCTTTAATGGGGACATTACAGTCCGGACAATGGACGATGCCAATACGGGCAAAAAGTACCCGCAAATAATCATAAATTTCAGTGATGGTACCAACCGTTGAACGTGGATTGCTCCCGACCGTTTTTTGCTCTATCGCGATTGATGGACAAAGCCCTTCAATGCGGTCTACATCTGGCTTATTGGCGGTACCTAAAAATTGACGAGCATAGGAAGAAAGGGACTCCATATAGCGTCGTTTGCCCTCGGTAAAGAGGATATCCAGGGCTAATGAGCTTTTACCTGAACCTGAAGGGCCCGTGATTACCGTTAATTTGCCCTTGGGAATAGTGACATCGATATTCTTGAGATTGTGCTCTCTCGCACCGAAAATGCTGATCTGATCGTTTTTTTTGCTTTTTACTATGGTTTTCATTAGTAACCCCCTGAGAAAAGTTGATTTTTTCAAATCCTTAATTTATTAACTGAATTATAGCAGAAAGTTTAACTTTTGACAAATCCGATATATAATGAGACCTATTTTAAGACTCATGCTGACCTGAAATACAGATTAATTTAATTATTTTCTTGATTTTATATATTTCTATCTGTAATACTTAGATTGGATGGGTAAAAAGTATAATTTTTTCTTAGAAGAAGGTATTTCATGAAAAAGATAGCATTATTATTCACAATCATATGTGTTGGTCAGCTGTATGGCATGGAAGCAGAAAACATAAGAGATTTAACCCGAGACATACATTATGCAATTATTGACACGGCTTTAACAAGAAGTAAAAGTCTTCCTGAAGCACTTAATATGATTCAAAAATTAAGTATATTGCATGGAGTTCGATACGATAATCTTAATAATTTCACAAATCTGGTACACAAGCTAGCAGATAAATTTAATGTATCCACACTAAAGGTTGCTAACGAATTTAAAACACCTGTTGCAGAAGCTTATGTGAATTTAGCTGCTGAGCTATTTAAAGCCTGCCAAGATGGGAATGTAGATAAAGCTACCCAACTGATTAATAAAGGCGCTGATGTTAATCACACACGTTTCCTTGAACCTACAGGTAGCGGTCCAATCAAACCATTATTAAATGTCGCTCTCTCCGGAAACATGAATATTCCATTAATCTCGACTCTTGCATTAATAAGATTGCTACTTGATGCTGGAGCACAAGCACAAGAGCCATTAGATGCAGAAAGTAGACGATTACTTGAAGAAGCAATGAAAAAATAATCCGCCGTTACGCTGATCCTCTAATAACCTGCCCTACTAAAGAAAAAACAGATTATTTGCATAGTAATCGTTGATTTTTGAGCTAAACCCCGTATACTACTTAATCATATCTTATCTTCCTTGAATTTTATGGTGAGTATAGCTCAGTTGGTAGAGCACCAGGTTGTGGCTCTGGTTGTCGTGGGTTCGATCCCCACTACTCACCCCATTAAAAAAAGCAGAAAAAAGACTTGCAACTTAGACCAAAAACAGGTACCTTAACTGCATCTTATCTTCTCTGAAATTATACTCGCATTAAAAATTACGGTCTCGGGATGTGGCGCAATTGGTAGCGCACTCGCTTTGGGAGCGAGGGGTTGCCAGTTCGAGTCTGGCCATCCCGACCATACTTCGCTCCTGCGGAGCTTCGTATGGCAGGCCAGTCTTGTAAATGAATTTCCAAATTATCCTATTCTCCAAATCATAGCTAAAAACTAAACAACAAGAACTTCTACATTCGTCATTATTGCTGGATTGCTTCGGCAAGCTCGCAATGACGATCATGAAAATTACTTTCCAATCATAGACGATCGAGAGATCATTGTTATAAAATACTTCCGTTTAGGCCCGCCCTGTTTGAGGTCTTTAGGCTGCCCAAAGGCAGACTGGGGGACCGAGTTCGGGCCGATAAACGGCCTGCCCGCCATAGCCTTGGCGACGGCTGGGTCAAGCGGCACGCTTGTGTGCTGGTGTGGAGGGTCACAATACCCTTCACGAAAAAAACCATGATATTAAAAGAAATTTTTGCATTCTAGCAGAAAGATGTGAGTAATAACATTCCTACTCTTTTTCCACAAATCTTGCAACAAGCCCACTCCTCTCGCTACAGTACACAGTAAAGAAGGGATCCGTCTTCGCATAAAGCTTCGACGGACAGGGACAGACGGAAAAGGAGAACAATATAATCATGTCTTTTTACATTCAAAAAACATCCGGCGAAAAAGAAATATTCGATCTGAACAAACTGCGCACATCGTTACATCAAGCTGGCGCCAAAGATACATTAATTGAAACCATCATTCATGAAATTGAACGCCTGCACCCCACCAGTACCAAAGCCATTCATGGTATTGCCTTTAGCATACTCCAAGAACAAGAACCGCACATTGCTGCACGGTACAATCTTAGGCATGCATTGATTGAACTTGGGCCTGCGGGATTTCCTTTCGAGCAGTTTGTTGCACAAATATTTAAAGCCCAAGGATATACAACCAAAACTGATATTACCGTGCAAGGTGCCTGCGTTGAACAAGAAGTTGATGTGATTGCCACAAAAGAGGCTGAACAGATCATGGTTGAGTGTAAATATCATCATCAGATCGGTATGAAAGTGGATATTAAAGTAACACTTTATGTTCAAGCTCGTTTTGAAGACATACAAAAGAAAAATGGATTTAATCAGGCATGGCTTTTTACCAACACCAAATTCACCTCAGAAGCAATCACCTATGCAAACTGCATGAAGATGAAGCTGACCGGATGGTCATACCCTTCTGATAATAACCTTGCGCATCTGATTGATAAATTCGGATTACATCCCATAACGGCACTTACATCGCTCACTAACAAAGAGAAAAGAGAATTGATGCAGGCCGGTTTATTGCTGTGCCGTGATGCTGAAAAATATAGAGGTGAACTCAAAAATCTTGGGCGATCAGAAGATGCCATTGAAAAAATAATTCGCGAAGCACATGCAATATGCAAAATTAATTTAAGCGATGCGAAAAATATACAAAAATAGTACATCATTATAAGCTTATTACATCATAAAATTAGTATAGAAATTTAAAAGAAAGTACACCATGGCAGAATTAGAACACAAAGCAAATATCATAAAATTGATTACCGCATTCTATCCAAATGCCAAGATATATCTTTTTGGTTCGTATGCGCAAAGTAAAGCGCGCCAAGGGTCTGATATTGACATAGCAATTGATACCGGCAAACGCTTAACCTTGCATGAATGGCAATTTTTATGGAATCTTTTAGACGCATTACCAACCGTACAAAAAATCGATTTAGTTGATATGTACAGAATTCCAAACGATATGAGAGATGAAATTCTCACAAAGGGAATAATATGGAAATCTTAGAAAAAAAATATAAAAACTTTAAAAAAGCATATATTTCACTTGGCAAAGTTATCGAAGTCCAGAAACAATTGAGTGATATTGCTGCAAAAAATCCTGCTGCCAATGATCTTTTTATAAGTGGTGTTATTCAACATTTTGAAATCACCTACGAAACTGCTTGGAAATTTCTAAAACAATATCTCATGGAAGTTCACAACGCCGATATTCCTTCTCCAAAACAAATATTTCGCGCTTGTGAAACGTATCGGGTATTTCCAGAAAATATTGTATCCGAACTCATTATACTTTCTGATGCACGTAACACTACTACCCATATTTATGATCAAGTATTAGCCCAAGAAGTATGCAATGCTATTGTTACGCATTATCATACTTTTGGTGAAATCCTAAAACATATAAAAATGTCTTAACAACGAGTAAGAACATGCTTGGAATTGATCAACGCATCAGTAAATATTTTGATTGGATAACCGCCTTTCTTATCGCCCTTCTGGCGACTATCGGTCTTTTTTTTGTATTTAGCGCAACCTATGCACCGAACAAACCACCTTCAATTTTTTTTATAAAACAGGCGATCGGCATTTGCATCGGCTTTATTATTTATATCAGTTGTTGCATTATTGATTATCGCACCCTATTGCGCTGGGGATATTTTGCCTACATAGCCGTTATTGGCCTACTTATATTCACGCTCATTAAAGGGAGCATCGGCATGGGCGCACAACGTTGGATTAATCTCGGATTTATCAAATTACAACCATCAGAACTGGCAAAACTACTCTTTCCCGCTTTTGCTGCATACCACTTAGAAATCAAAAAAGATGAACAACAGACATTCGTGCGTACATTTCTGCCCATGCTGTGCATCCTTGGCATCAGTTTTATGCTGATTCTTAAGCAACCTGACTTAGGAACTGCTCTCATCATTGCCTATACGGGACTCATTTTGCTCTGGCTTGCAGGACTGCCCAAAAAATTCTTTATCTGCAGCGCATTGGCTCTTTTTATTTGTGCACCCATTATTTGGCGATACGTACTCAAACCGTATCAAAAAAATCGTATCGCAGTCTTTCTAGGCTATGGCGATACCCACAAAGAACGGTATCAAATAGAACAAGCGACCATAGCAATAGGCTCTGGCGGCATCTGGGGCAAAGGATTATTGCAAGGCACCCAAAACAAGTTACGCTTTTTGCCAGAAAGCCGCACCGATTTTATTTTTGCCGTGCTATGTGAAGAATGGGGACTTGTTGGGGCATTAATCCTCCTTTTTATGTACATACTCTTATTTTGGCGATTTATTTTTACCGTGCTCCGTTTATCTGACCCGACTATTCAACTCTTTGCACTTG
>Ga0206908_1066_pt1 | contig 20075 bp, 12 predicted proteins | sample Alteio_BWOrgHeat_78_FD_152979 | JGI IMG/M metagenome (GOLD analysis project Ga0206908, IMG submission 152979) | Enriched cells from forest soil in Barre Woods Harvard Forest LTER site, Petersham, Massachusetts, United States -... | ecosystem: Environmental > Terrestrial > Soil > Temperate forest >... | reverse complement strand
CAGGCGCGCACTTTTATTTCAATTACACGCATCTTCTGACGCCTAGCTCTGTCCATTGAGCGGAATTTATCCTGAGTAGCGAAGCGTATCGAAGGGGGCGCGCACTTTTTATGTCAAAATCACAAAAAAAGAGTACCATGAAAACCTTTAAAACACAAAGTATTATGTGCATAGAAAATAATACCTTTTATCCTTCTTCTGATCATATCGATATCAAGCACAATTAGAAAATTTCTCATTGATATATTATCGAAATACAATACAATAAAGTGAACAGGTAACCCATACAATAAGAAAAATAAAACCGACTTCCCCATGAAAAAATCCACCTTATTACTACACTCCCTGACTGCAGCTTTCTTGTCCATAACATCCCTTGTGAGTATGAATTGTAACACTCATATTGTTGGAGCACATTCAAAAGCGTTCCTCAGTATTGCAACCGAATCTTTAGACACGTTGTCGCAAGATCAAATCAATGATACCATTCAAGCCTCCGAAAATTATGCTTTCAATGAAAATCAACCGCTCGTTTGCGTGATGTCTACTTTTTTCTCCGATATTGATGTATTAACGCAACCCAGCCTCCTTCTATATTGCAAACCAGAAAAGCCAAAAAAAATGATCGTCAATGACAATGGCAAAAAGATAAAAAAACAGATAAAAAGTCTTTTGCCACAAAATACCATTGAAGTTGCTCTCAGATTGAGTATCACATGCAAACATTTACGTGAACTACTCACTGCCAAAAAAATCGCCCAGATTTGTAGCTATTATGATCCAATTATGCAAAATGCTATTCTACGAGACATAATAAAATCTATGCATGTTCGTAATTATAAAACCAAGCGTCTGCCGGCATTAATAGCGATTGATGCCGGTGCAAAAAATAGCAGGGTTAAAACCAACTATTGTGAGGATGTGTGGCTTGAAAACGCGGTGCTCAACCATGACATGTACATGGTACAAAAATTATTGGAAAATGGCGCAAATCCAAATGCAAAATCTAATCTTGGACAACTCTTTTGTTATGCCGGAACGGTAAAAGTAGCAGAAATATTTTTTAAACATGGCGCGGAAATAGATGCCGCTATATCATCACAAGTACCTGAATATGGTCCTTATTACCCCAATGTTTTGTGGGAAGTTGTGCATAACAAATATCCGGCAGAATTGATGGAATTTTATCTTGCACGTGATGTTAATCCACGCACCAGGTTTAACCCTTCAAATAAAGAATTTACCGATGGCAACTGTTTGTTCCATGAACTTGCCAATCCTGCTTGCCTACGCATAGATGATATTGATAATTTTTTACGAAAAGCTCACCTATTACTTGATGTTATTCCTGACATGATCAATACAGTGAATCATGATGAGCAAACTCCTGCCGATGTTGCTCAAAGATCCTTTGAAGCTGCAAGCAGGTATATGTGCAATGGCACCGCTGAAGCATTTGAAGATTTAATCATGTTATTCAAAGCATATGATGGCAAAACCACTGACAAATGTGGTTCATCAATAAAGAAAAAAGGATTATTTCTTAAGCGTGCACAAAGCTTCTAAAGGTAACTTTACATTAATAAACATCGACAATCATCCTGTTCTTGAGGCAATGTGTCATCAGGATCAGTTTCAGAAGGCCTTGAAGAAGCATGATTTGCTCTGTTTAAAATATGCTAAGAACTCTTTATTGCCCGATCCACCTAAAATAGGAGAATCAATAACCCCAACAAGATCAAATCCATACTGCTTAATACCACTCGTTACTCGCTCAATCACTTCCTGATGCACGTGTGGATCTTTAACGATACCACCACGACCAACCTCTTCTTTGCCTGCTTCAAACTGTGGTTTAATTAACACGACCAGTTGCCCCGTATCTTTGAGCACCTTATTGACCGTATCCATTATTTTCAGCAGTGAAATGAATGATAAATCAAGCGTCACCAGATCAACCTGCTCACCGACGCCATCAAGTGTGCGTAAATTGGTGCGTTCAAGCAGCACTAAACGCGGATCACGCGCTATTTTTTCATGCACCTGGCCATAACCAACATCAACACCGTACACTTTTTGTGCACCACGTTGCAGTAAACAATCGGTAAAACCACCGGTGGAAATGCCTGCATCTAACACGATTAAATCATGTACATCAATGCCAAAATGATCAAGTGCCTTTTCAAGCTTAAATCCGGCACGGCTCACATATTTGGGTTCTTCAACGCGCAATTCAAGATCCGCTTGCTCATCAACCAACGTGCCTGCTTTGGTTATCGGTTTACCTTCCACCAAAACTTTACCTTGCATAATCCAACTTTGAATCTGCGTGCGGCTGTATTGAGGCATTGTTTCTTGAACTAATTGATCTAATCGTTTTTTTATTTTCGCCATAATTTTATTTTCTGCATACAAAGAGTGTTGATATACGGACCGATCCTTCGATACATTTTTGCTTACGCAAAAACACTCAGGACGAACGGTCCTCGGTATTTAGAGTACACGCTTAGCAGATAAATATCCACCTACTTTCTGGTCTTTTTTGTATCATTTCCATCATGATTTTCTACCATTTTATACAACTGCTGTACCGTATGTGACATTGGATAGACAAAATCCTGAGACAAGCGTACTTCATCATCGAGTAATTTCCGTAATGAAAACACTACAAAAGCACCCAATTCTGTTTTAATGGTGAGAAAATCATTTTCCACACTTTGAAATATAGCTTTTTGCAACTCAGCAAGCGTGCCTATTTTTTTACCATTCACTTCTTGAATGATATCACCAGCGCCTAACATAGATAGCTGATGCGCATATGAACCGGGTAAAATGTGCGTAATAATTAACCGAGATTTAAGCCTATTTTCTGGAAGTTGGTAATTAAATAACTCTGGTGATATTTCATCAAACAGTGGCATATGATTAAGCGCAAGCTCCATAATAACCATGCCACCAAGCGTTTCATAGCCAATATGCTCATAATCAGGATACATTTGCCGTATTTTAAAAATAGACTCGTACACGAAAGAAAATTTCTTTTCCAATCGTGCACCATTACGATACAGCACCAGAGCAATTTCTGCGCCAATTTTAACGCGCGCAAGCAGATCAAAAATAGATATTTTTTCAGAGCTCCATGGCACTTCCGTTTCACCATATGCATCTAACGGTAATCCATCAAACTCATACACCATATCACCTACGCGTATCCCTGCCTTATCCGCTAATGAGCCCGCTATCACCTTACTCACATACAAACCAGATGGCAGTGGATTATGCAAAAAGCGTGCTTTTTCATCATCTGAATAGATAAATGCGGTACCAAGAAATGGTTTACGCAATAGCTTAGTAACATGCAATTCATCCAAAATTATTCTTAAATCATTAATGGCAATTGCATAACCGATACTGTTGCTATGTTGCATTGCGGCAGTAATGATGCCCATAACTTTTCCTTGCGCATTGAGCACCGGCCCACCAGAATCTCCCGGATTAATGGGAGTAGTAATTTGAATGAATGAACGGTCAAAAACTGTTTCTCTCCCACTGACAATACCAGTCGTGCTTTTTAAACGATGTTGCCCCATCGGATACCCAAGTGCCAAGACACCTTCTGTATTCTGTAAATTATCTGAATTACCGAACTCCAAATAGGGTGTTTTGTTTAATTGCCTACGCACTGCTTGTAAACTTTTTTCTTTGAGTCGCAACAATGCAATATCTTGAATTGGCGATACACCAACAATTTCTGCATACAACGGCTGACGACCGAGTGCTGGCATGTAGACCCATATAAACTTCGCCTCATCGACCACATGTGCATTGGTTACAAAATAACCATTCTCATCAATCAAAAAACCACTACCACGATTTTCATATTGCTCTTCAACTTTGTACGGTTCTTGCCAATTAAAGCCTGCCACTTGCGCAAATACCTGCACCACCGCATCTTGGCAAGCCAGCTGTACTTCACCCCAATACATGCCTTCTTGCACTACGTATATCTCTTTTTTTGCCATCTTTTTTCCTTTTTTTACCTGAATAATTTTTTTACAGAATAATACTTCAAAAAAGTTACTACAGCGTTGCTTGATAAGGGAAGAAAAATAGCAAGGAGCATATTGACAAAATTTCAGCTTGACATAGAGTTATATCATGTTGACATAGAGTTATAAATAATATCTTATTGTTTGGATAATTACTTTAGAAATGTTTTATGAACAGATTAACTAACACTATTTCCCTTATCTTACTCCTCTGCATTCCTACTGCATCACACCTACATGCCTGTTACATTGATCTTTCAAAAGATGCTATAGAGCGTTATGTCGACTCAACTATAGCATTTCATCCACATCATTGGCCACAAGAAGAGCATCATAATCAAATCTCTTTTCCTGTATTGTTTTGTTATTCAATATCTCTTGAAATCACTGGCGATACGCGATGGTTTTTTACTTCAGCAATTGAAGGTCCTACCCCTCATTTTGGAGAAGCAATCGACGTCACAAATGTATCCATCACCCATGTATATCTGGTAAGAAGCGAGATGCAAAAGAACAATTGGTTTTATGTGTATCTTGGTATTGATGGCAATAATCCTAAATTTTCCAATGCAACACATACAGTGTATCAAGGAGATCCTTTGTGCATTGTACGTCAAAAAGCTTTATACATGGTACATAATGATATCAAATACTTAGACACCGCAACAATGGACATCGAAGTTAAAAGATATCTCTTTGACCCACAAAATAAGTGTGATTACCAAAACCGGCCTTTTCAAGATGCATCTATAGATGCATTCAGACAATGTTTTTTACAGAAACGTGGTTCATTCTTTATGAACAACCGGCTACTTTCTTCAGCACCTTTATGGACACAATCAGAAAGTTTAAGAAAGAAAAATACATGAACTAAAAAATTATTTTTCAACTAACATGATTAATAAGACTCAGGTAATAACCCACTCGTTTGCGAGTCCCACAATTTTTTATATAAACCGCCATAAGCCAAAAGTTCGGCATGCGTACCATCTTCAATAATCCTGCCTTGATCAAATACCAAAATGCGATCCATGTGCAACAATGTCGCAAGGCGATGCGCAATAACCAATGCGGTTTTATCATGCATAAGGTCCCACAACCGATCTTGAATAAGCATCTCTGTCACTGAATCAAGTTGACTGGTTGCCTCATCCAAAATTAAAATTGGTGCATTTTTTAAAATAGCGCGTGCTATCGCTATTCTTTGTCGCTGGCCACCAGATAATTTGGTGCCCCGTTCGCCGATACGTTCTTGCGGATCTTCAACAAGGCGCATCATGCATGGTTGCACTAACGCCTTTTTTGCGGCAGCAAATACTTCTGCATCAGTTGCATCACTGCGCGCATAGCGAATATTTTCCATAACGGTTCTGTTAAACAAAGGCAAATCTTGGGGAATAATACTGATCGCATTACACAATGAAGCTTGTGTTACATCTGCAATGTTTTGGCCATCGATAGTAATGGTGCCTGATGCAATATCAAAGAGGCGTAAAATCAGATTAACAAACGTGGTTTTTCCGCTACCCGAATAACCGACAAGGCCAACTTTTTGACCTGGCTCAATGATAACCGATTTATCCTGGAATAATGGTGCTGCATTATTATAACAGAAATGCACTTTATCAAATTCAATACGTCCCTGCGTGACTACCAATTCTTTTGCATACGGTTTGTCTTGTATGTCACTCGGCATGTTAATAATGTGTAAACCCTGCGATACGTTACCGATATATTCAGCAAACTGGTTAAAATCACGTGATAATTCCCACAAACAATCGACGATAGAAATATTCACTGCTATCACCAGCGCAAAGTCACCAACCGTTACATGATTATCTTGTAAACCGAAAACCAACCAATACAAGCAGAGTGCCTGAAATGCAACAAATGACAATTCTTGCAATGATTTAATACGGAAAAAAAGCCAATCCCGCTTACGGCATGCAACTACAAATTTTTGTAATGAATGTCCCACATGTTCATGCTCTTTTGTATAGCCATTAAAAAAACGAACACTCGTCATGTTTGAAAATATATCAACTGCTTCACCAGACACCTGCGCACGTTTTTCTGCGGCGGTATTTGATAAGACACTAATTCTTGGCGAAAGCAAGAGAGACAGAATAATAAAGAATAAAACCCATACCAGCAAACCAAGGGCAAATTTAACATCAACAAGCCAAAGAGTGTAAATTGATATGCCAATCGCAATGGTATAACTAAAAAAGGTATCTATCAAAACCCTTAAGATATCAGGCACCCCATTAATCACATCATTCACTTTATTTGCCAAGTTACCGGCGAAATATTCTTGAAAAAAACTGTATGAATGGTGCATCATTTTATCCATTAATAACACCCCTATATTTTTTTTAAGACGAGGAACTAGCCGCATGAAAATAAGATCATAACAACGCAGGCTCAGTCCCGTTATAAGTTCAACTGAAAGATATGCAATCACCGGTACCAATAACAAATCTAATGTTTTATTCATCGTTACTGCGGGAACTGCAGTCACTTGAGTAATTGCATCCAAAATTAGTTTGACCGTATATGGCCTGATACTCACAATTGCTGCCCATACAAGGGAGATGGACAAATGACCCATAATTAACCAACGAAATGGACGTGCTACCTGTATAATAAAACGTAAGACAGCAAAATCACTCTGCATGAATACATTCCTTAAAATAATAAAAAATATTTGTTTATTAATTCATTTTTTTTAATATTAAATATCAGCTTTACATGATTACAATATGATGTTATCAGATTACAATAGAATGCAAATTACTCATACTATTTGTTGCTTTACTTACTTAATAAATTATATAACTAAAACGATTTATTTAACTCCATAAAAAAAGGAGTCTGCAGATGCACTTTTTCAGAACCATACCACTCTTGCTTATTGTTATCATTCATACTACGTGTGCCACTACACAAAATTTTGTTACACCGCATATTGCCCCGCGCTCTCAGGGAGTCAATCTCGCACGACACAGCGTTGGCTGGGTGCATGAAACACATCGGTATGACCGCAATTCATTCTACGGTTCACTCAGCATTATTCCCGAATACACACGCTCATTTAATGCACATCACCTTGCCAAATGTCTTTTTGGCGCTTCGCTTGGCTCTTGCAATACCATCAACGTATCCGGTAGCCAGGTACAAGGTAGAGGTGAACGAGATTGGCTTGCCGATTATTTTTATTTACCGACCGATTTTCAAAGTACATTACATTTCAAACCCGTTATCGACAACTTTATCATTGATGCAAATCTCTATTTTGGTCTTGAAGAATGGGCTAAAGGTCTTTATTGTATAATTTATTTTCCTATTGTCCATAGTCGTTGGAATTTAAATTTTTGTGAAAAGGTACAGAACTCGGGCGTCAATGATTATGCTCCTGGTTATGTAACCAGCAGCCCCAATGGCGTACCACGCAATGAACTGCTCAAAGATGTATCCCAATTTATGAGCGGTAAAACCATTTTCCCATCAGACAATGACACGAATGTTCTCTTTGAACCATTAACCAAAGCACTCATGCTCCCGGAAAAACATATTCGCACACGCATTGCTGATGTACGGGTAAGCTTTGGCTGGGATGCAGTTAACAATGCATGCGGCAGATTTGGCTTCTATTTCCAAATAGCAGCACCTACGGGCAACAAGCCAGAAGGCAGGGTATTATTTGAATCTATTGTAGGAAATGGCCACCATTGGGAGTTGGGCGGCGGCATCAGTGGCAACTGGAACTTTTGGTATTCAGCTGATGAAAAACATTCTTGCGAACTGTATTTTGATGCGACAGTAACCCATTTTTTAACCAATGAACAGGTAAGCACATTCGATATACAAGGCAAACCGCTCAGCAGATATATGCTTGCAGAAAAAATGACTGCTCATACGCATGATTTAAAAGTAGGCGACACCGCTGATGATGCACAAGTACCTCAGTTTCAATTTAATAATGAATTATCACCCGTCGCAAATGTAACTACCTTTCCCGTACATGTAAAAATAGCTGCGCAAGCAGATATCATATGCATACTTAACTATGCGCACACATGCTGGAATGTAGATATCGGCTATAACTTTTGGGCACGCAGTTGTGAAAAAATAGAACCAGTAACCAGATTTGAACCGGTTGTAAACCACTTCTGGGCATTAAAAGGTGACGCACAAGTGTTTGGCTTTGATCGTGGTGTTGATGGCACTGGCCCAATCATAGAAACCGTCGCACTTTCTGCAACTGAAAGCAACGCAACCATTCACCAAGGCACGAATAACACGCCGAGTGATCAACCACCCACCAATCCTGGCATTGATAGTCCAGCACTTGCCTTTGTAAGTAGTAACAATCCTTTTACTGATAATGATCCATTAAATTCAGTACCAAACGGCAACGCACTTGCACAAATAAACAGCTCAATCATACCGCACATACTGAAAGCCGATGATATTGAATTGGTCGGCACAAGTGGCAGATCAAGTAAATTCTTTATGCACATACATTATCAAATTCCTCAACGCACCAGTGGATGGATTCCATTTATCGGTTTTGGTGGCGAAGTTGAATTTGCCCATAATGCAAAAAATGAATGCTCACAAGCAGCGTGTATCACGTGCGAACAACCATGTTTACCGTGTGCCGTTTCACAATGGGGTATTTGGATTAAGGGAGGGGCGTCCTTTTAATTTATAATTGATTCTAGCCCGTTCGTGCTGAGCCTGTCGAAGCATAAACGGGCCTATCCTTCGACAGGCTCAGGACGAACGGCCCGTGACGCTAGTTTGGAGCAAAAACCATGAAGCATACAAAAATAATTCTATTTTTACTCTCTTGCGCGCTCGCTTGCATCATGCATGCAGAAAAAAAAGTGATTACCTTAATCAGACCACGTTCAGCAAGCACAAATGCCGCACTTGAGTTAGTAGGTCTTGATAGACAGATTTATATTCCTCACCAAGAAAATCAATTCTATGCCGTTGCCACGGTAACACCAGAAGCAATCAAAACATTCCGCCCTGCACGGATTGCACAATGCCTCTTTGGTGATGACGTACTCATTTGCCCAAAACATCTGCTGGAAGGGTGTCCTGAAAAACGAGCATGCCAAAATGTATTTCTAGTTTCTGGTAGCCGCGTACCTGACAGAGATTGTCATGCCTGGTTGGCCGATTATTTTGGATTACCGACTGACTTTCAAAGTTCAGTTCACATTCGACCGCGCGTACATTCTTTAGTGGCTGATTTTAATCTCTATTGCGGATTTGATAACATAACACCCGGACTGTATGGCAGAATTCATGCGCCACTTGAGCACACCTCATGGAATATGGACATTTGTGAGCTCATCGATAATCCCGGAGACAATGGGTATGTTCCCGGTTATTTTAATGCAAGCGGTGTAGAGCGCACTGATTTACTACCAAGCTTTTTATCTTTTATCAGCGGATGTCACACACCAGACATTGATGGCGTCATCTTTCATCCACTCACCTCAGCAAAAATGAATCCGCATCGTTTAGCATTGACCAAATTTTCAGAAATAGAACTATCATTGGGATACAATGTTTTCTACGCACGTTGTTACCATCTGGGCATTGATATACGCATGTCTATCCCGACTGGCAACAGACCTGAGGGAAAGTTTTTATTTGAACCGATAGTTGGTAATTGTCACCACTGGCAAGCGGGTGTTGGATTAACCGGACATGTGGTAGCCTGGGAAAATGTCTGTTCTCAAGAATCTTTTGCTATTCACACGGTCATCAACATCACCCATCTTTTTAATGCGCGCCAAAGACGCATCTTTGATTTAAAAGATAAACCGCTCAGCAGATACATGCTTGCTGCCACAGTGAGCAGTGATATTGTAGATAACTTACGTGGTACAGTCGATGGCAACTTCATATCACCCTCATTCCAGTTCAGCAATGAATACACCTCGGTAGCAAATTTAACCACAGTGGATGTGGACACGAGCGTCAATGTGCAAGCTGACATGGTGCTTATGCTCACTTATGCACAAGAGCGATTTAGCTGGAATATAGGATATGGCATGTGGGCTCAAACATGTGAAAACATACAACCGCTGTGTCATGATCCGTGTCTGTTTGCAGAAAATACCTGGGCGCTCAAAGGTGATGCGCAAGCATTTGGTTTTTTAGGCGATCTAAGCCCCGTTCGTGCTGAGCCTGTCGAAGCAAACGGGGCCTATCCTTCGATTCTTCGATACGCTGCAAGCAGCTACTCAGAAGTAAACCCGACTTTAGCGAAGAACCCTGGGCGACGAAGCCTTGGCGAAGTCGGCTCAGGACGAACGGCCCGTAATAATTATACTGATATGCGTATTATCACACCACTCCATGCCGGCGATCCTGTTGCGCTTTCATTCAGCGAGCAAGAAGCAACGATACATACGGGTACTAACTTTGCACCAGATACGACTGATTTTCCTGCCGGTGAAAAAAATCCAAACATTGACAACCCAGCGCCTGCTACTGCTGGTAACAATAATACTCGTTTACTCTACGCACCTGATGTGCCAAATATCACTGACAATCAGATCAATACCTCAATCAATCCAATCGTACTGACACCAGACATGATCAATTTGGAAAGTTCTCAAACCCGTGCTTTTTCACAGAAATTATTTATGCACATGCATTACACGATAACCAGCTGCAAAGACATTATTCCTCACTTTGGTTTTGGTGCTGAAGTAGACTTTGGCCGCGGTGCAGGATTTATGCCGCCACAAGAATGCCGCAAATGCATTAACAGCGCACTCTCTTATTGGGGCATATGGGTAAAAGTTGGGGTTACTTTTGAGTGATAGAGAGTATTAGCAAAGCGATTCTTGCTCATCCAAACCAAAACCTATATCATAAGATTATAATCAAAAGAGGATAATCATATGCTACGTAAACTACCCTTAGGCATTCATACTTTTCATAGGCTACGCGCAGACAATTGCGTATACGTCGATAAGACTGAACATGCATACAATCTCATTACCCGCGGATATCGTTATTTTTTATCTCGTCCACGCAGATTTGGTAAATCACTATTTGTTTCTACGCTTCATGAAATTTTAAGTGGCAACAAAGCTCTATTTGACGATCTATGGATTGCGCAAAGCAATTATCAGTGGAAACCACACGGAGTAATTAAACTAGATTTTTCTGCTACGGCAGGAAAAGATGTAGCACAATTTAATGCTACGCTCAAACATCTTCTTCTTAGGATTGCTGAGGACTACAAACTAATCATTGAAAGCACATCTGATCAACCAGAAATAATTCTCGATAATTTAGTACATGCCCTTTATCAACAATTTGGCCATGTTGCTATTCTTATAGACGAATATGATAGCCCTATTTTGCGCATATTACATGACTATGATCATGCACGAATAATTCGCAGCAGAATACAACAATTTTTTACCACTATTAAGGGCTTGGATGCCAAAATCAATTTTGTTTTCATTACCGGAGTAACTTCATTCACAAAAGCAGGATTATTTTCTGGGATTAATAATTTAACCATCATCACACTTGATGAGCGACATGCTACTATTTGTGGTTATACCGATCAAGAAATTGACCACAATTTTGGTGATTTCATTACCGCATGGGCTCAGGAAAAAAATGTATCCTATGACCAAATACGTGAACAGATGAAAACATGGTATAACGGGTATCATTTCGGTGAAAACGTGATCCCAGTTTATAATCCATTCTCTGTAATGCATGCATTAAACATTCAAACATTTGACAATTTTTGGTTTCAATCAGGAACTCCAACCTTTTTGGTTGAAGTACTTAAAAAAGAATATAAAGATTTTGATCCAGAAAACCTCACTATGACAAAAGATGCGTTGGGTATATTCGATATAGGAGCTACGCCGTTGTTAGCACTCATGTTCCAAGCTGGCTATCTAACTATTACTGATTATGATAGTACACGTAAACGCTACACGCTTGGTTATCCAAATAAAGAAATACAAGATGCTCTACAAATTTATTTGTTCGAAGTTTTTGCACATATAAATCACAACGCCGCACTACGAGTTACTGACTGACATATTCTCTTCTGTAGGCATATAGTTCTGCATGATTTTTTGTATTGTTATATGAGCTAGATCAAATGCTGTTTCATCATAACCATTTTTCATAGCGATCAGTTCTGGTGCTTGATGCCCAGCGGCATCTAAGAGAAGCTTTACCCCTTCTCTGTTGTTCCTACATGCAACATAATGTAATGCAGTACTGCCTGAATAATCTTTCATAGCGAGTAATGTCCATGTTTTGTCACCGGCAATTTTTATAAGCACTCGAGTAACATTAAGATAACCGTAATTTATAGCATGGTGCAAAGGACTCTTGCCTAATACTCCTTTTTTAACATCACAAATCGATATCTTTTCGTGAGAAAAAAATCGTTCGCATAATTCACCCGCGAATGGGTAATCCCATGATTGAGTCAACATCGCGATAAACTCCACAAGAGAATTAGTATCTTTGCAGCTCTCTGGAAGTTTTTCAAGATTAATATTGCCGAGTTGAAGCAAGAAAATTTGTTGAGCAATTTCTGGAAGTAGTAGATCATGTGAGAAGTAATGATATGCTTGAGCAAATGTAAATGGCTTGATCTGTGAAGATACGCGAGTCATGCATTGTTGCTGATTATATACATTCGGCTCTTGTGGCTCCATGCCAACCAATGATGTTACGCTTGTTGCTATGACTAATGCGAGTAATAATTTATTCATATAATTCATAAGAAGATCCATATGTAATTAATAATATTTAAGCTATTATTAAATATAATATCATGTCTGAAATTAGAATCAATAAGAGTAGGGCATTAAAGGTAGGATATTATAATGCCCCCAGGTTTACCCTGTTTTTTATTGCCATTTCCAGGTCTTTCTTTATCTTCCCTTTATATTCTCATTCGCCTTTTAAACCTGTAAAACACGATTCCTTTAATTTTTTCTTGATTTTCAATATTTCTATCTGCAATACTTAAAATTGAATAGAGGTCATGGGAGTTAAAGGTATTGCAGAAGCAATACACCAATGATCCACAAATCCGCCTTCGCATAACCTGTGCGCCAAAGCCTTGGCAAAGGAGCAAGCTACGGGCAGACAAGAGGATAAAAAACATGAAAAAAATGATTTTATTACTTATGACCCTGCTCTGTGCAGGTCACCTGTATGGTATGGAGCCATTATATCCACAAAAACCTGTCATTAATCTATCTGGGCCCGATTATATGGCCATGCTCCCTCGCGAGATAAAAGGGCTTGTTATCGTAGCATTAACGGAATCAAAAACATTAGATGAAGCAATTAAGGCTATTCGTGCCCTCACGGAGACAAATAAAGAATTTAACCTGATCATTAATGAGCCTGTAGCCACCCGCATATTGATTCATCTTTTAGTACAGAAATTTAAAGCGCCCAGTGAATATATTGCGCAACAGTTAAGCACTACGGGATCAGAACGATACATAATGTTATCAAAAAGATTAATAGCAGTTCTCTGGCAAGCAGAAGACTTTGCTACGGCTGAACAGTTAATTAACGCTGGTGCAGATATTGATTTTCAAACAGCAGATACCTATCCAATACATTGCGGAGCAACTGATCAACTGAATCCAACGGTAATGACTGATCTCCATCGCTTAGCGGCCATATTGCCAATGCTTATTGAAACACAACAAATGATAGCTATTATAAAAGAGATAGTGTTCAAAAAATGGCCAGAACTTTATCTTTATCGAAAAAAACAATCAAAATTTTTAGAGAAAATAGCTGAAGAAATGGAACCATTAATAATGGAGATGCATGAATTTCGTACGTTATCAAGAGAAGAGCAGAAACAAAAGTTACTTGCATCAAAAAAATACAGCCAACAACTACTTGCACATTTCCAAGAAGATTTACAAGCAGGTCAACCAGGTTTGCAAGCTATAGCACAGTCTTTAAGACATGCTTTTCCACAGAATAAACAATGGAAGAAGTTATTAGAAAAAATAAGTAAGGGTAAATTCCAAAAAGCACTTGATATAGTTACCTCACAACAAACTATCAAATATCATGGCATACTCCTGTTTCTTGAAACAGGGGAACATACCTGTATTATCGGCGCAAACTTTTCATTGCTCATGTACGCTATGATTACCAGTCGACCTGCTATTTTAGAATGGCTCATCAAGCACAAAGCAGATCTTAGCCTCACTATGGGAACAGGTGATACAGCACTTTTAATGGCAATGAGTATGGGTAATCAACAGATGGTTGAACTACTTATCAATAATGGTGCTGATATCAATCAAAAAAGTGTGGTAAGCGAAGAAACAGATAAGATACTTCGCAAACTGGGCAGATTCATGTTACATGTATCCTACTTAAACATATATTTCAATCCTATTAATCATATGGTCCAATTCCATTATGATCTTAGTTTATACAACTCACTAAATCCGCAGGAACTAGGAGTGCTCATGAGAGATGCGCTCATGGGACTAGGAGGATCCCCTTTATCTCACTTGGTAGCATTGTTTATGCATAAAAAGAATTTTAACAAAGAACAATTTAATGCATTATTCAACCTATTAATAAGCAAAGGTGCAAATCTGAATATGCAAAACGAGAATGAGCATACAGCACTATTCGCTACCGTGTTTACCAATGGTCATGCCAATATCATGAAACTGTTACTTGACCATGGCGCAAACCCTACCATTAAAGACAATAAAGGTATGACTGCCTTGGATTATATGAAATCTGAAAAATCTGCAAACGATCCAGAACGAGATGAAAAGATACGGCTACTTGAAGAGGCGATGAAGAAATATCCGCCGTCGCACTAATCCGCCTTCACTATCTGCCCTACGAAGCTTGAGCAAAGTATGGGTGTTACTGCGTGATAACCACGTCGAAGCGTAACGTAGACGGGTAGACAGGACGAAGACGGAAAATAAGCACATGTAATTGTTAATATGAAGTTCGAAACTATCTGCAAACAACTTAATGCAAATGAATAATTCAGCACAATCTGAACAAACTCTCTCCAATTAACAGCTTTCTTGTCATAAGAGACTCTCTTTTTATATGGTTAACACAAAGATACGCATTACTCTGGTAAAGCCTATCGAAGGTTAAACCCCGTTTCATACTTCGATACACTCAGCACGAACGGGGTATTAAAAAAGGAGCCATTATGAAAAAATATAGTGTTCGCATTACCGGTCTACTCGTAATACTCCATACCGCTTATATCCCTGCTGAAATGCCAACCTTACAAGGCCACTCATTCTTTTATGCCCGCTCACAAAGCGTTAATGCCGCACGTGAAATTGCTGGATGGCTACCACACATTCATCGCTATGACATGATAGATGAAAATTATAGCAGTTTCTTTTTTACCGGCGCATATCAACAATCCATGCATCCGGGCCGTATTGCAGACGCACTTTTTAATACCGATCGCTTATTCATTTCTGGCAGCACCACCGTTGATCGCGGCGCCAATGATATTTTAGCTGATTACTTTGGCCTCTCACCTGATTTTGAAAGTACGGTCACCGTTGATCCAACCATACAAAGTGCCATCTTTGCATTCAGTGCTTTTTTTGGTTTCAACAAATGGTGTCGTGGACTTTATCTGCAACTTCATCTGCCTATCGCGTGGACCAAATGGAACTTGGGCTTGCATGAAGAAATATTTGAAGGTGGCAGTGATGTGCCATTCCCCCCAAATTATATGGATTTCGGTGCCGTGGCACCAGGTGCGCAATCATTTGTACAAGCGCTCAAAGGATGCACTACTTTTGGTCAAATGCAAGAGCCACTCGAATTTGGTAAAGTCTGTGGACCACAAATAAAAAAAGCAGTATCAGACATTCAACTAGCACTCGGTTGGGACTTTTTACTCAGTGAATATGGTTTTGCTGGATTGAACATTCGCTGCGCTGCACCAGCAGGAAATCGCTCAAAAAGCATCTTTCTCTTTGAACCGATTGTGGGTAACTGTCACCACTGGGAATTGGGCGCTGGCTTTGCTGGCGCTGCCTTGATATGGGAAAAAGATGGAGAACAAACACTATCTTTTTTTGGTGAACTGAACATGACCCATCTTTTTTCAAGCAAGCAGCGGCGTTCTTTTGATTTACACAAAAATGTATGTCATGTGTTTCAAAATACACACTGCTCGTGTGATGAAGAACCTACACGTGTTTTTGGACCAGAGCATAATTTATTTGGCAGCAGATATATGCTTGTGAAAGAGTTTGATGAAGATGGTAATTATACCGGCAACCTTGCACCACTCATCAACAAAACAACGCTCGATTGTAAAGTACACATCAACTTCCAGATGGATATTGTGTTCATGTTTGATTATACCTGCAACGGCTTTGTGCTTGATGCGGGTTACGAAGGTTGGATTAAAAGCAGAGAAATCATATCGCTGCATGATGACTGCATTCCTGAACGTACCTTTGCCCTAGAGCCACTCGGATTGAAAGGCATACAAAATGTTACCTTTAGTGACGGTATGTTGAGTAACGCAACGCAAAGTGAAGCAACCTTGTTTGGTAATTACTTGAGTGAGCAAATAATCGTCGCCGATCCAAATCCACCAGTTTTCATCAAGCCTTTTGACATTAATATCAATTCACCGGCATCACCACTCGCCATTACCCATAAACTGTTTATCTATTTTGGTTGGTCAGATCAAAGCTATTGTTGGTGCATAAACCCATTTTGGGGTTTTGGTGGTGAAGTTGAATTTGAAGGGGTTAACACCCGTGATGCAAAGGAGCCACTGAAAAACACGATGTCACAGTGGGGTATTTGGGCAAAAGTTGGTTTTGATTATTAGCGCGCCTAAAATGGATCTAAGCCCGTTCGTGCTGAGCTCGTCGAAGCATAAACGGGCCTACCCTTCGACATGCTCAGGGCGAACGGCCCGGGCACTAAAAAAAAGCAATCCGGGAAAATATTATTTCTCCCGGATCACTCATATTCTAAAAAAGAGATTTTTATCCGTCTTCGTTTCACTACGACGTGATAATCACGCCATAGCACGTTCAGTGCGACGGCGGATTACTACTTTTACCTTGCTGGGATACCTATATCAGTCCCCAAGAATGCATTTTTATCACCTGCAAGGAACTTCTGTACTGTTCCAAGCAATTTCTTCTCAAGTGGTAGGTACTTGGTATTCAATAACTTTATTATCTCTGGGCTTATTATCGAATCTGCTTTACCAGGAATCATATTATCCAAATCTTTTATGCTTACCTGTGCATGCAGCACATCATCTTCGGCCTGCGTTATTGCTTTTTGATCTTTCTTATTCTTTGCTGATGCTAAATTTCTGGTAGCCATATCTAAATCATTTGTAAACTCTCTCTTAAGATCGTTATACCCTTTTTGCGTCACCGGTATAGCAAAACCCTGTTTGCCGAGTGTCATCTGCTTTCTTAACCTTAAGCACATGGTAAAGTTCATGAGATCTTTTAAGGCATTACCCCATTCAGGACTCATATGCTTTGTTGCTACCAGCTTATCTGCTATTTGGACAGTATTTTGCACACCAACATTGTACCAAAAACCTAAGTTGGTCAGTACTTGCTCCGGGAAACGATACAATTTCCGTTTAGGATCAATAGTATCACCTAATTTTCCTAATGTTATAGGAGAATCAGCTTTATCATGCTTTCTCACATCACCTTCTAAACTTTGATATGCTATCTCTTCTCTGCGATTAGTATAGTGCGAACTTTTAGTTTGTGATGGCCCTTTAAGATAGACCTCTCGTTCTTTCATGTACTGATCAAATAATGCTTTATCACCATATAAGTGACGCATATTACGGACCAATGCAGAAATACCGCTCACAATATCTTGTTCTCTTCCTGTAGCACCCACTAAATTTTTTACGGCATTAGGTTCCAAATAGCGTGCAAATTCTTGCGGTGTTGCCACAAAAATACGGCTTCCTTCTTGAGGACTCTTGCTCGTATCAGGTCCAAACGTTTTAGATAATAATGCTATTTCTTCAGGAGAGGCATACCGCGCATACCATCTCAAATGATCAGGAGCATTATCTTCCTCATCAACACGTAAACCTTTACCGCCAACATCTGGATGTTCACCCAACTTAAAGAACCTATCAGCAAGTTCTTGACTAAACTTCCTGAAGTAAGTCAAAATGGCCGGATCTTTTTTTGCAACCAAAATACCAATTTCTAAATCGGTGTAAAAACCGCTCTCATCACGTGCCATTGATCCCATAGTAAACACGCTAAATTTAGTTGGTGCTGGACCCACTTTTTTGACCGTTTCTGCAATGCGTTTGTTGATATATGTCATGGTAGCCTGCGTAATTTTACCGGTAATCTGCATACAATTACCTTGCATACCTTTTTGTGAATACTCTTTTATGTAGGTATCACGCAGTGTTTGCAATTCTTGACGATCCTTGGAAACTTCCCCATACACGGCTGCCACTTCACCAAACTTCTTTTCCAATTCCGCTTTATTGAGTGGTTTTACTTCTAACGGCTCAACAGTAACAGGACGTTCTTCTTTTTCTTTAACTATTTTATTAACAAGATCATTCAACGTAGCATAATACTCTTTTAACGTGGGAGATGGCGTTGTAACATATCGATACATTTTTACATCAGCAAGCGGACTCAATAAATAATCTTTTGATAATAATAATCGTGCTGAAAAATCATTAATCTCTTCAAGCTTTTCAGGCGTATTACGATATATTTTTAAAAATGCATTAACACTGAAAGCTCCCTTTTTGATACTTTCCATAAGATCTTTAAATATTGGATGTTTTTCTTGCTGAGCCTGATAAATTTGACCTAACTTATCAAGGGCTGGTGCAACTTTTCTAAATAACTCTTCTTGTTTTGTAGGAATACCTTTCAAAACTAAATCTATTGTCTTTTCATGCGCAGGAATACCACGTACCCATGACAAGTAGGCAACTTCATCAACACGATTAATTGGTATGAAGACTTGTAATAATGTTTGTTCTTTACTCGCTTTTTCTAATAATTTTTCAAGCTTGGTAAACTCACTAATATATTGGTATGTTAGACTATAGGTGTCTAATATACGTTCATAAATCTCACGGTTCACGTCTGCATGACTAGTAGATTCGATAAAATACGTCCACGTACACTCATTCGCATATCCAACATTACCAAACAATGCCAAGTTCGTAGAGAGCAACAACATCCGATGCGGATCATTATCATTGATAAGACCATACTTTTTAATTTCTTCAATTAAAAAAGCCTGCGCCTTTGGAGTAGATTGTTCAATAAAACGTAAAAAGGTAAATGTGTCAGGAATATCTGCAGTTGGATGATAATACACATAGAGCTGTTTATATAAATCTTGCGGAACGCGCCATTGATTATCATATGCATGATAAAAAACATAATAACCATCTTTAAACTGCTTTTCTCTCGCTTTACATGCATCAATTATATTTGAATACTTCAAGTAATTGGGATAATTTTTTTTAATTAAATCTTGAATAAACGGTAAACTCATTAACGCTTCTGTTTGCGTATATTTAGCAACTTGTTGCGGTTTGGCTGCTGGTGCTGTTTTTTTACCGGGCACATCTGCAACAATACCTGCCGCCTGATTGGCCTGTTCCTTGGCTAATGCTTTATACGCATCTGCAAGGGTCGGATAAGACTTGGGTTTAGTGACTATCTTTTTTTGTGCTGATTGCGCAGTAAATGCAGCAAAGAATAAGAATACAATCAGGCCTAACCGGGCATACCACCTCGTTGCATTTGTTTGTTTAATATTATTCATAAGAAAACTCCTTTTTTTTAGTTTTATACCATTACAACATTATATACTTACATCTTTTGCAAAAACGCATTCTTATCACCTGCGAAAATAAATCGAACATACACGCTGTATAGAAAGCCTTTTTTCATCATACTCATG
>Ga0206908_1018_pt2 | contig 20303 bp, 15 predicted proteins | sample Alteio_BWOrgHeat_78_FD_152979 | JGI IMG/M metagenome (GOLD analysis project Ga0206908, IMG submission 152979) | Enriched cells from forest soil in Barre Woods Harvard Forest LTER site, Petersham, Massachusetts, United States -... | ecosystem: Environmental > Terrestrial > Soil > Temperate forest >... | reverse complement strand
GCGCGGACGGCCGGGGAAGTTCAGAACCCAGTCGGGATGCGCGCGGTAGAGGTCGGAGTTGGGATTGACCATCTCGGGCTCAACCCAGAGGCCGAAGTCCATGTTGAGGGAGTGCACCTTGTCGATGAGGGGCTTGAGGCCGTTGGGGAACTTGGTTTTGTTGACGTACCAGTCGCCAAGGCCGGCGTTGTCAACCTTGCGCTGGCCGAACCAGCCGTCGTCCATGACGAAGCGGTCGATGCCGAGGGCGGCGGCTTTTTCGGCGAGGGCGGACTGGCCCGCTTCCGTGACGTTGTACTCGGTGGCTTCCCAGGAGTTGTAAATAACGGGGCGCGGTTTGGGCGTCGGCTGGGAAGAGGTCTTCGCCGTGCGCGGCAGGATGTTGTGGTTCTCAAACGAATGCAGCAGGCGCGAGGCGCCGCCGAGGCCGTGCGCGGAGTAGCCGCCGTAGAAGATGGGCGTGTCGAGCTTCTCGCCGGATTTGAGGACGTAGCCAAAGTCGAAGGGATTGAAACCGCCGGTGACGCGGACGGCGTCAAGCTGGTCCTGTTCTACAACGATGCGCCAGGAACCGCTCCAACCAAGAGCGCCGAACCAGACTTCGCCGCTGTCTTCGTCGGGAGAGCCGGACTGGATTGCGAACCAGGGGTTGGCCTGATGTCCAGTGCTGCCGCGGCGGCTTTCAATGATGCGCTCGCCGTGCTGGAGGGGTTCCTGGGTGAGGTTGTACTCGCCTGCCCAGCGGCCGGTGAGGTAGTTCAGAGTGTATTCGCCCCGGGGCAGCGCCCAGGCTGCGGCTGCGGCCTGCTCGATGGTAACCGGATCAGACTCGCGATTTTCGATGGTGGCGGAGCGGGCGAGGATTCCGGTTTGCGGGTCGATGGAGTAATGGAGTGTGACGAAGATCGGTCGGGAGATGTCTTTGAGGACGACATCGATGCCGTTGGTCTTATCCGTGCTGCTGTCGTAGTGGAGGATGAGGTCGCGGTTGCCGTCGGCGAAGGTGATTTTGAGGGCGGGCTCAACGAAGAGGCCGGCGCCCCAGCCGGCGTACTCCTGCGGCGTGTTGGAGTAGGGGGAATCGAAGGAGGCCATTTCGCGGTTGCGGTGGGCGGTCGGGAGCTTGTCATTATCGGCGAGGCGGCCGCCCCAGTAGACCTGCTGAAGTTCGCCGCACGCGTTCACACCGAAGGCATAGGTGACGTTGGCCCCGCTGAGGCGGAATTCCTTCGGGCTCACGTTGCACTTCGCTGGGGAGGGTTGGGCGGAGAGCGCGGCTGGAGCGAGCAGAGACGTCGCCAACAGAGCGATTGGAAGCGTTTTCAACATGAGCCGTTTCCTTCTTTCAAAAAACCACGCTCTTGATACTATCGCGCGGTGCGTGGGTCGGGGGTTTTGGGTGGGGTATACCGAAAAGCGGGTTCTTCGCCTGCAGCTCAGGAGACAAAGTTGTGGGTAAGGGAGGGATCACGAAAAGCGGGTTCTTCGCTGCGGCTCAGAATGACAAATTTGTGGGTAGGGAGGGGTCCCGAAATGCGGGTCCTTTGCCTGTGGCTCAGGAAAGTTCTGAGGCGGATCGATCAACTGTAGATATCAGATATTCTGAGAGCGGGTCCCCGCCCGGAGGTTTCGCCTATGGTCTCGCCCATTACCTCTCCGCCTGCCACGCCTACGCCGGTTGAAAAGATTGCGGATGCGCTTCTGCATGTCACGCCGTTGCAGGGACTGCCGTTCGAAGACCGCTTGTGGCTGGCACAGCACGGCGAGGAGCTGATTGCGGCGTCGGGCGACGTGCTCTTCGAAGAGACGACGCAGGCGGACCGCATGATCCTGATCCTGAAGGGCGAGATCCACGTGCATCGGTCGCGCAGTGGAACCATACCGATCTTCATCGGACGCACGGGACAGATGACGGGACTGCTGCCGTTTTCGCGGATGAAGACGTTCGGCGGGCATGGCGTTGCGGCAAGCAAGGTGGTCTGGGCATTGATGATACCCAAGTCACTGTTTCCGGAGATGCTCGAGGCGATTCCGAGCATGGCGCAGAGAGTGGTTTCGACGTTGCTGGACAGGGTGCGCGAGGTGACGCGGATCGAGCAGCAAGCGGAAAAGCTGACGGCACTGGGCAAGCTGGCGGGGAACCTGGCGCACGAATTGAACAATCCGGCGTCAGCAGCGCAGAGAGCGGCATCGGGACTGATTACGGAGCTGCGCGCAAACCGGCAGAACCGGTTCAAGCTCGTAAACCTGTGCCTGACGGAGGAGCAGGTTCACGCGGTGGAGAAGTGGGAGGAGACGATCTTCGACCGGCCGCCGGTTGAACTCGCTCCGGATGCAGGCGAGCTGATACAGCACGAGGAGGCGTTACGGAAGTGGCTGACTGCCCTGCCCTGCGGGGATGCATGGGATGTGGCGCCGGACCTGGCCGAGCATGGGATTACGGTCGATGACCTGGAGGACCTGCACAAGATTCTGCAGGCGAACGGGACCTGCGTGACGCTGCAGTATTTTGCGCGATATCTGAGGTCGACCAGGTCAGTGGAGACACTGATCGCGTCGACGGCGCGGATCTTTTATTTGATCAGCGCGGTCAAGACGTACTCGAACATGGATCGCGCGGCGATTCTCGACGTGAATGTGCCGGAAGGGCTGGATGCGACGGTAGAGATGCTGCAATCGCGGATGCGCCACGTAACCGTCGACAGGGATTACCAGGAAAATGTTCCGTGCATCAGCGCGTATGGAGCGGAGTTGAACCAGGTGTGGACCGCGCTGATTGAGAACGCGCTGGATGCGATGGCCGATGTGAATCAGCCGCGGACGCTGCGGCTGGTTTGCCGCGTTGAAGGCGAGATGCTGCTGGTCGAGATCCAGGACAACGGGCCGGGGATTCCTCCTGAGCTGCAGGACCGGGTGTTCGAGCCGTTCTTCACCACCAAGCCGCCGGGGCACGCGCTGGGACTGGGGCTGGATCACGCGATGCGCGTGGTGCGGAAGCATCGGGGCTATCTCGAAGTGCGCTCAGAGCCGGGCAATACGCGGTTCCGGGTGCGGCTGCCGCTGAATCAGTTTGAGGCGTATTAAGACCGCGCTTGCGAAAAAAAATGCAGCAGGGCAATGGCAGTAGCCCTGCTGCGAGGAGAATCTCGTCAAATCTTTACCACTCGACGAGCTCCAGGTTGGTCATCTCTTCCAGACTGCCCAGGACTTCGTTCTGCAAAGAGAAACGAAACCCCAGCAGCTTGGCGCGCATGGCGATGGAATGAACCTTTCGAAACGACGGCGCAAGCCGCTGCACGTGTCCCGCAATGACAAGGTCACGCTGGTGCATCGATCGCTGGCGATAGATGCGGAGATACGCAGAATCTATGCCGGGCAATTGGCTAAAGAGTAGAGATCGGACATCCGCGGCGTCTTGAAGCGCCTGCAGCGAAGCGTGCCGCAAACCGATCTCCGGCTTGAGGTCTTCGTCCCAGGGATCAGGCTGGCGGGCCAGCCATTCGCACTCTGCCACATTCTCGTTCATCTGGAATCGAACCAGTTGCAGCGGAGCCCGTGTCAACTCGCCAAAGCGCATCTGTACTCGCAGGCGTTGGAGGAAAACGCTGAGATCACAGAGGCGCTTTGACAGTTGGCAAGACTCCTTCGACCACCAGTTCTCTTCTTCCGGGTCAATAGAGGAGAAGGCAGAGGCAGAGGACATGAGTTCGCTCCCGCGATACGAATGAGTGCGGCCTGTCAGAGCGCCGCGACTCCCCGTTCCCGACTGCGGATTCGGATGGCGCTTTCAACCTTGTAGAGGAAGATTTTGCCGTCTCCGATTTTGCCGGTGTAGGCGGCGTTGAGAATTGCATCCACCGCGCGTTCAAGAATGTTGTCGTCCACGATCACTTCGACCTTGATCTTCGGCAGAAGGTCTACCGAGTATTCTCTGCCTCTGAATACCTCGGTATGACCTTTCTGCCGTCCATGGCCGCGGACTTCCGATATCGTCATGCCGTCCACTCCAATTTCAACCAGCGCAGCTTTCACGCTCTCGAACTTGCTGGGTTGGACAATTGCTTCGATCTTCGTCATCATGCGGTCTCTCTCTGGATTGCGATCAATCCCCTGAGGCTGACAAGGTGCTGAACTTCGATACCGTTTCGCGGGCTTCTCCGTGAACGGTCTGCTCTTTGGGCATGCCCGCGGGCGCGCCGATCGACGAGATCACATACTCCGGATAGGCGGAGATGCCATGCTCGTGCAGATCGAGGCCGTAGAGTTCGCCCTCTTCCGAGACGCGCAGCGTGCCGGTCAGATTGACCAGGTACATCACCAGGAGAGAAACGGCGAAGGTTGCCACGGTGATGATGGTGCTACCGATGATCTGCGCTTTGAGCAGCGTCCATCCGCCGCCATAGAAGAGACCAGCGAGAGGAGCGGAGTTATCCGGGGCAACAGGTCCGGTCGCTCCGTACTTGCCGCAAGCGAAGAAGCCGAGCGACCACGTTCCCCAGATGCCGCACAAGCCATGCACCGGGACAGCGCCGATGGGATCGTCAATGCGGAGCCATTCGAGCAGTTCCACGCCGAGGCAGACGACCACGCCGGCGACGCCACCCAGCAGAATCGCGCCCGTGGGCGAAACCCAGTAGCACGGGCAGGTAATGGCCACGAGACCGGCGAGGAAGCCGTTGACGGTGAAGCCTACATCCCACTTCTTGCTGAGCGTGTAAGCGTACATCATGGCCGTGAGGCCCGCGGCGCACGCGGCGAGAGTGGTGTTGGTGGCCACGCGGCCGATGCCCACGAAATCCATCGCGGACAGGGTCGACCCAGGGTTGAAGCCATACCAGCCGAACCACAGCAGCAGTCCGCCGGAGGCAGCGATGGTCAGATCGTGAGGCAGCATGGGTCCGCCGCCGTCGCGCTTGAACTTACGTCCCAGTCGCGGTCCCAGCACGATGGCTCCAGCCAGGGCGACAAAACCGCCGATGGTGTGCACCACGGTCGAGCCGGCGAAGTCATGGAAGCCCGTGCCGAGGTTGGGCAGAAAGAATCCCGTCGATCCCATGGTGGCGAGGAAGCCGTCCGGTCCCCACGCCCAGTGTCCGATGATGGGGTAGATGAAACCGGAGACGCAGATTGAGTAAAGGAGATCTCCAACGAAGCCGGTGCGTCCAATCATGGCGCCCGAAGTGATGGTCGAGCAGGTATCAGCGAACGCGAACTGGAAGATCCACACCGCGAGAAAAGCTACGCCCGTGGTCTCGTATGTGTCCGGCGCTCCCTGCAGGAAGAACCAGTGGTAGCCGATGAACCCGTTGCCGTGGCTGAACATGAACGCGAAGCCGATTGCGTAAAAGAGAATGCCGCAGAGGCACGTGTCCACGATGCATTCCATCAACACGTTTACGGTCTCGCGCGAGCGGCAGAAGCCCGCCTCCAGCATGGTGAAGCCCACCTGCATGCCGAAGACCAGGAAGGCTGCCACCAGCGTCCACGCCGTATTCACCGGATTCACAACATCCGCTGCCTTTACGGTGCTGTCAGCCGCGAAAACCTTGGCGAAGAACAGGGTTGTGACCACAGACATGATCGCGAGCGTGACGGCGACGCCGGCGATTTTGCCGCCCAGCAGAGTGGCGCCGTATTTCCGCCATGCCGGCTCTCGCAGACGCTCTCCGAGACGCGAAATTTTCTGTGAGAGGGACAGGGATTCCCCTCGACACGCAATGGGCTTCATCGTGTAAATCCTCCGTTCAGATTTGGGTTGCATCGGACTGCATGCGATGACGCATGCAGTGATTCGGTGCCATTGAAAGCGAGGTTCGGCGAAGAGATTGGCTCACTGAGCGAGCCAGTAAACGATTGCGATTCTGCATCGCCCGGGGGGAATCCGGACGCGCCCATCAGCTTGCAAGAACGTTATAGCTGGAGACTATGGACAGGGGCTCGCCGCTTCAACCTATCCTTTGGTATAGAAGTTCGCAGTGGCTAAGGTTCGCATAAGAATACGGAGGAGATCACTTCTCGACAGAGCCGAGTTTCTGGCGAATCTTCACAAGGTCTGCAAGCGAATCCGCCTGCATCTTCTCCATGACCTGCTTTCGATACAGCTTCACAGTAACGAGGCTCAGGTGAAGCTCATCCGCAATCTCCTTGTTCATCATGCCGTCAGTGACCATCTCGATGACCTGGCGCTCGCGCGCAGTGAGACTGTCGTAGCGAGCGGAGATGGACCGAATGAGGCTTTCCGCCTGGCGGCGGGCTCTGTCGGCCGCGAAGGCCTGATCGATCGCTTCCAGCAGCTCGCTGTCTTGAAATGGCTTGGTGAGGAACTCAACAGCTCCGGCCTTCAAGGCTTTGCGAACCATCGGAATATCGCCGTGTGCGGTCATAATAATGATGGGAATCGGAATCCCGGTTTCGGCGAGTCTTGTCTGGAGTTCCATCCCGCTCAGCCCCGGCAAACGAACATCGAGAACCAGGCAGCCTGGCATATCGGCGGTCAACGAGCCGAGAAACTCCTCAGCCGACCCGAAGCGCTGCACCCCGATCCCAGCCGATTCAAGCAGATCGCAGAGCGCCTCGCACACCGACGCATCATCCTCAATCAGATACACGGTCTGCACGAGCGGCTGAAGCGCAGCATCTGTCATGCGTTTGTCCTGAGGGTGAAGTGAACTGCCGTTCCATCGTCAAGCGGCTCTGCCCAGATGTGCCCATCGTGTTCTTCAATAATGCTGCGGCAGATCGCCAGGCCCATCCCGGTGCCTCCCTGTTTGGTGGTGAAGAACGGCTCGAACATGTGCTCTTTCGTCTCGTTGCTCAGGCCGACGCCATGATCTCTGACAGTCACCTGCACCTCATTTTCTGAGGACTTGGCGGTCAGAATTTCAAGCGAGCGGTTGGTGGCAACTGCGGCCATCGCGTCCATGCCATTCAGCGCGAGATTCAGGAGCAACTGCTGAACCTGCACGCGGTCAAGGCTGATCACGGGCACCTCTTCTGAGAGTTGCAGCCGGAGCCCAATCTTTCGGCGCATTGCCTCATCGCGCAGCAGGCGCGCCAACTCGCGAATCATGGCATTCAGATCGCCGGGCTCGCGGATATAGTCGGTCCTGCTGAAGAGCGAGCGAACGCGGCTCACCACCTGGCTGGCCCTGGTGCTGTCGCGCACAATCCGGTCCGCTGTGACTTCAGCGCGGTCGAGATTCGGCGGCTCCATCTGCAGCCATCTTCGGCATGCGTGCGCATCGGTGAGAATCGCGGTCAGGGGCTGGTTGAGTTCGTGGGCAATCGCGGCAGCCAGCTCGGCCATGCTCAGCGTCCGTGAGAACCGCGAAAGCCGCTCCTGGGAAACGAGAAGGTCCTGCTGCGCTCTCTCCTGGTCTTCCACGTCGATGTGCACGCAGTACCAGCATGCGATCGCTCCCGCCTCATTGAACTGGGGATTGGCGCGGAGAATGAACCAGCGGAACGATCCATCCGCGCCGCGGACCCGCGCCTTCACTTCGAGTTTCGCCGTCGCGCCGCGGGCTTCGCCCCAATTCGCTTTTACGGATGCCGCATCATCGGGATGAAATATCTCGAAGAACCTGTCTCCGGAGAGCTCCTCCACAGATATTCCGAGATACTGCAGAAGATCGCGATTGGCATACTCGATCGAACCACTCCGGTCAGTTCGCCATATCTGCTGAGGAATGGCTTCGGTCAGAAGCCGCAAGCGGCGTTCACTCTCCTTGATTTCGGCGTTGGACTGCTGCAATTCCGCAGTGCGCTCCTCGACGGCCGCTTCCAGTACATCCCGCGAGCCCCGAATCGCCAACTCTGTGCGCTTGCGCGCCGCGCTGACCGTTGTAATCGCAATGGCGCAGACGATGAACGCGGTCACGTAGCTGCGGTACTCCTGCGCGATGGAAAGCGAAAACACTGGGGGGATGAAGAAGAATGCCACCAGGAAAGACGACATCGCCGCGGCCATGATCCCTGCAATGAATCCACCGAACCACGCGCTGCACATGACCGCGGCAAAGAACAGGAAGACGAATGGATATGCGAAGACGTGTTGAAACGCGAATGTCCACAGGAGCGCGACCAGCACAAAGAACACGGCGATAGCGAGCGGCCTGGCAAAATACTCCATCGTCAGGCTGGAGAGCCGCTCCACTCGAATGGTCATATGACGCATCATAAATCGGTTGTGGTTGGGGATGACCGCTGGTCCCTCCGCCTGGTCGCGGCCCAGCAGCTCAACCCCACCGCGCCAATAACTGAATTACAATGGCAACGCTTACAAACTCCTGGTTTGCAGGAATGGAGAACAATGAAGCTCACCCCCGGCGCTATCGCCCTTCTGGCCCTTATGGCAACCTATTCGAGCGTCACCCATGCACAGTCGGCCACCGAAATCGGCGGCGAGAAAGTCATCACCCTCACCCGCAAGGCCGTCAGCTCCACGCGCCCCGAGTTCACCAGCGTCAGCCTGATGCCGGGCCGCGGCATGGAACTGCTGCAGATCAAAGCCAACTTCCCCGGCAAAGGCGAAGTGGACGTGCTCGCCTCGCCTGACGAAGCCACAGCCAAGCAGATGCTCGACGAGAAGGACACCGACTTCGGCGATCTCGGATACCGCCTCGGCTCCGCATTCCTCGTCCCTTATCCCAACCGCATCCGCGGCAAGCTGTCGGCCGACGGCAAGACCCTCACCACCGAGTGGCAGGGCCACACCATCACGCTGCCCGCCAACAACATCGGCAAAAAACCCACCGCCGAGCGCCACGCCATGCACGGCCTCATCCTGAAGGCCAAGGCGGAAGACCTCAAGATCAGTGACATCGCGGATGGTCAGCAGCTCACCGGCATCATCCACGCCGGCGACTTCGGCGGCCACTGGCTCTCCAAAACCGACCTGAAGTTCACCATCGAACTCCACGCCGACGGCGTCGACGCCATCGTAGTCGCTCAAAACGTCGGCAAAGAGGCCGAGCCCATCTCCATCGGCTGGCATCCCTACTTCAATCTGCCGTCAGGAGACCGCACCCAGGTCCGCATCCACATCCCCGGCCAGCAGCTTGCTGAAGTCGACAACTACGACAACGTCTTCCCCACCGGCAAACTGAAGCCCGTCACCGGCACCCAGTACGACCTCCGCGATCCCAAGGGCGTCGCCCTGGCGCAGAACTTCTATGACGACAACTGGAGCAAGATTGACTGGAAGAACGGCGCCGCCACGGTCAAGGTGATCGACCCCGCGGCCAAATATGGAGTCGCCATCGAAGGCCTGTCGCCTCAGATCAAGACCATCCAGATGTACGCGCCGCCCACCCAGAAGTTCGTCGCCATCGAGCACCAGTTCAACTTCGCTAACCCCTTCGGCAAAGAGTGGAACGGCATGGACACCGGCATGGTCACCCTCAAACCCGGCCAAAGCACCAAGTGGCACGTCCGCATCAAGGTCTTCGTCCCGTAAAGGTTTGCGTCCCGCGCCCCAGGTCCCTCGCATTTGGTGACCTGGGAGGGATGCTCGTTCCGCGACCGACACCTCCGCACGAACGGCGGCGAAAAATTCCGAAAGAAAATTGCCGGGGTACCTCTTCCCTCAGCAAACCTCAATCCCCGGAACCTCCCCGCCCGCCGCCCCCTGCTCCAAAGCCTGCAGCCACGCGCGGATACTCTCCCGCAGCCCGCCAACCCCAACTCCACCAAACCGATCCGGATAGCGCTCCAGCCTCCCGAGCGCACGCGTCAGCAGCGAGCTCGCCCCCGCACGGTTCCCTCGCCGCAGGTGATGAAACGCCGCCGACACCTGAATCAGCGACTGCAGAAACGTCTTCTCCGGCTCGGCGCATTCCAGCCATACCAGTTCCCAGTGCTCATGCGCCTCGAAGAACTCCCCGCTCCGATAGCACTTGAGCCCCTCAGCCAGCGCTCCCGAACTCCAATCCAGCATCATCGATTGCCGTCCGCCCGCGCCCGCCAATGCTTCCCGTCCTCGCTCGTCCACACCGCTCCCGAGTCGGTCGTCAACTCAAACACCTGCGGACTCCCCGCAGCCCTCCCCTTCAGCGCGCCGATAGCCCCAGCCGCATCCTTCTCCGTCACCGGCGTCACCGCGATCCGCGCCGCCTTGCCCGTCCACTTCGGCTTGATCTTCTTCCAGCTCTTCCCCGCATTCCGGCTGAGATACAGATGCCCCGCCGCATCCACGGCCAGCACCCGGTCGCCGATCGATACGCGCGCAACCCCAGCAGCGCCCCCCGGCAGTTTCTCTTCCAGCGCCATAATTGCGCCGGAAACCTCCGCCTGGCTCGTTTCCACCGGCGCGTTGTTAGCCGCCACAGTCACGGTCTGCGACGCAGACCCCACCTGCAGCACCGGCTCCAGCCTCGCCAAGTCGCGCGACTTGAGCTCGAGCGGCTGCGACGCCGTCCAGAAACCCCGTGCGGTAACGCGCAGTTCGTACCGCCCGGCAATCACATCGGCAATCCTGAATCGCCCATCCTCACCCGTCTCAACCTCGCGAACCGCCTGATCCGCCGCCGAGCGCAGGCTTACCGTCGCCCGCGCAATCGCCGCCCCGGTGGCATCGGTCACCACCCCGCTGACCTCGCCCACTCCCTCGCTGGTCCCCTGATCGTGCAGAATCTGCAGCGCCGCGACATTCCGCCCCGCCACCGTCAGCCCCCCCACGGCGGAATACCCTTTAGCCGCAGCCGGTTCAGCCTGCGGAGCCGGCGGCGATGCTTGCGCTGCTTGTTGCTGAGGCGCGGGAATTGCCTGCACCTTTGCGGCAGCCTGACCCGCCGGAGGCGCGGGCGCAGCGCCTACCGTGTTCTCCGGGAACCTCAGCGAGTTCCCCCGCGCATCCTGCAGCGCCAACTCATTCGCCGCGGTGCTCGTCGCGACCGGCGGCGCCTGGTAAATCCCCGCACCCATCCCGCCGCCCGAACCGCTTCCCCCAACCCGCGGCGCCACGCGCGCAGGCGCAGCCAACCGGTCTGAACTCCTGCCCGCATCACCGCCCTGAACGGTGGGCGGATGTGGCGGCTCATTAACCGGCGCCGCCGGCCTCTGCATACCAGCCACCTGGCCACCGCCCGCCGGCGCAACCGACTGACGCATATAAATCACCAGCGCCAGCACGAACGCCAGCGCCGCCCCCACCAACCCGAACGACATCCACCGGCCCGTCCACCATCGGGTCCGTCGGGGCTCCTCCGGCACTGCCGCCGGCAACAACTCCGTCTCCGCGCCCTGCGCCAAGAACACCATCTCCCGGCACGCCGCGCAGTGCGCCAGGTGCTCCAGCATCCGGGCGCGCTCGTGCTCCGTCGCCGCGTCCTCCAGAAAGAGGCTGATCTGGTCGGCGTCGGGATGAATTCCGGTTTGTGGCCGCTGGGTCACGATGCTTCCTTTCCCATGAACGCCGGCCCCTCCGAAGTTTGCAGCAGCTTTCGCAGATTCACATCGAGATCGCCAGGATCGACACCCAGCGCCTCCTCGGCAGCACGGCGGCTCATGCCGCGTTTCTCCAATGTCTTCAGCAACTTCTTCCGCACCTCTTCAGTCACGCGCTTCAGTTTGCGGCTGATGGTGGCCTCGTGCACGCGCAGCACGCCGCCCAGCTCCAGCAGCGTTCTCCGGTCGAGATAGTAAGCCGACAGCAGAAAGCGCGCCTCCCCATCGAGCGCGCGCAGCACTTCACTCAAGGCATCCGCCAACTCCGTGGCCTGCGCCGGCTGCGGTTCCGGCACGGCACCCGCCGTCACCGGCTCCACATCGTCCAGCGGAGTTTCCCGGTGCGTGCGCCTATAGTGATTCACGTGCCGCTGCGCCAGCATGGCCCGCAGCCACCCCAGCAGCGATCCGCGGCCCGAATACGTCTCCAGAGGCGACCAGCGCCGCCCGTCCCGCTCGGTCATTCCAAACAAGTCGGAGTAAAGCGAGTCCGCCAGTTCCTCGCCCAATGAACTCGAACGGGTAATCGCAATCGCGGCCCGCAGCAGAGGCCCGCGAAACTCCGCCACGAACTGCGTCCACGCCGTCTCGCATCCCAACGCGCACGCCCGGGCAAGCGCAACCTCCCGCACATGCAGCGCGCGATAAAACGCCTGCCTCTGCGCCGGATCCGCCACCGCATCCGCCGGCAAACCAAAATTGTTCTTTCGACCAGCCGCGCCGAGCGCCGCCGCAAAAGCCGTGAGTGCGAGCCCCAACGCCTCCGCGCCACTCAGTCCATAGAGTTCGCGCACCGCTTCCGAATCTTGATCCGGATCAGGGAGCCCGGACGCAACACCGTCATCCTCAAGCAAAGGCCGCGCCTCTGCCGTCGCCTGCTCGAGATGTGCGGAATCGGATGCGCTGTCCACTCGCCCCTACGCTACACCATGCGCTCGCTCGCGGTGGACTCCGCGGTCGCAGCGGCTTCGCTGCCACGCGAGCCCTCCTCCATCGCAGCCGCGGGAAGCGTGACCCGCACCACGGTCCCTTTGCCCAACTCGCTGCTGACGTCGATGGTGCCGTTCGCGGCGCTCACGATGCTCTTGCAGATGGCCAGGCCCAGCCCGGCGCCGCCCGTGGCGCGCGACCGCGAGCTGTCCTCGCGGAAGAAGCGCTCGAAAATACGCTCCAGATTCTCCGGCGCAATCCCCGATCCGGAATCCCGCACCTCCAACTGCACACGCGGCGGTTCCGTCGTCAACAGATCCACAGAGACCACCACCTCCGCGCCTGAACGGCTGTGCTGCAGCGCGTTGAGAATCAGGTTCGAAGCCAGCGTTCTAGCCGCATCGGCTGACAGTCCTGCAGCCGCTTCCTGCAACCCGCAACACACCGTAACGCCCTGCAACTCGGCGAAACTGCCGAGAGTGCTTGCCGCCGCCCGCACCTCTTCCGCGAGATTGCACTCGCCCTTCGCCGCGGCCTTGCGATCCTCAAAGCTCGCCAGCGTGAGCATCTGCCGCACCAGTCCCTCCACGCGCTCGTTGTCCAGGAGAATGTCGTCCAGGCCTTGCTGGTATTCCTCCGCGGTGCGGTTGCGCATGCTCAGCACCTGGATCGACGAGCGCACCACGGCGACCCCCGTCTTGAGTTCGTGGGCTGCGTCGTTGATGAATTGATGCTGACGGTCAAAGGCCGCGCGCACCCGCGCCACCATACCGGAAAGCGCCTGCACCATCGGCACCAGCTCCGCAATGCGTTCCGCCGAGGGCGGCGCCTCAAAGGCCAGCGTGTCGGTGGTGATGTGCGAAGCGCTCACCGCAAGCTGCTGCAGCGGGGCCAGCAGCCTCCGCAGCAGCCAGATCAGCACCAACGCGGTGACCACCAACAGTCCCACGCTCACCAGAAGGTAGAACCGCGTCGCCTCGACCGCCTCGTGCCACAGATGATTGGTGGTCGTGGCGTACACCACGGTGAACGGCCTGCGAATCCCCACGCCGTGCGTCTCATCGCGATCGATGATGCGAAGCGCCTGGCGCTCCAGCACGCGGAAGCGATGTCCGCCGTGGCGCGCATCGCGGAACCCATCCTGCCGCCGTGTAAGAAACTCCGGCACCGTTCCGCCCGATGTGCCGATCAACCTGCCACTTGAATTGAAAACGGCGAAGACATCTCCACGCGGTGCGGTGAACTCCTCTGGATTCACGGTCACATTCGTCTCAGGGTCTTCCGCATCCTGCACTGCGCCGATCAACGAATCCGCACGGCCTTCAAGAGAGATATCCAGCGCCCGCATGCGGCTGCGCCACTCATGCCAAAGCGCAGTGGAAGCAATACCCACAGCGCACAGCAACTCGATCAGCAGCACTGAGACAATCGCTCGCCGGACTAGCGACTTGCTCCTCATCGCACTGCCTCATCCGTCACGGCCAGCCTGTACCCGCGCCCGCGCAGCGTCTCTACCACCGCCAGTTCCGACGCATTCCGCAACTTGCGCCGCAGATTCGAGATATGCGCCTCGATCACGTTGGAGTGATGCTCCCACGTGAAATCGTAGAGGTGCTCCAGCAGCTTCTCTTTCGAAACCACCGCGCGCGGATGATGCATCAGGTACTCGAGAATCCGGTACTCGGTGGGCGACAGATCGATATCCTTGCCGCTCACGCTCACTCGCTGCTCCGCGATGCTCACCATCAGCGGCCCCACCTGCAGCGTCGAGTTCTTCACGCCCTTGCCGCGGCGGATCAGCGCCCGCGCCCGCGCGATCAGTTCGCCCAGATCGAAGGGCTTGGTCATGTAGTCGTCTGCACCCAGATTCAGCAGCTCAATCGTGCTCTCTGAGCCGCTCACCGCGGTCAGCACCAGCACCGGCATGCCATCATCGCGGCGCCGGATCCTGCGCAGCACCTCATCGCCGCGCAACTTCGGCAGCATCAGGTCGAGGATCGCCAGATCGTAGCTCGTCACGTCGCACAGCAGCAGAGCCTCCGCGCCGTCGTGGCAAACATCCACCGCGTAGTTGGGCCCATCGCGAAGCGCAGCCGCAATGTTCTGCGCCAGGCGGACTTCGTCTTCGACTACCAGCACCCGCATCACCATCGAAACTAACACCTTCCGCCTTAATTAACGCTGAAGATCGGCGCAGTACATTCAGCAGTAACTCAAGGCGAATCCCGCCAAAGAGATTGACGCCAATAGCGATTGCCGGTATAGTCCGCAATATGGATGTTCGCTTCATGCAGGCTGGCTGTCGTTGCGCGTGTTGTCCCGCGCTGACCCGGCCCTGTGCGTAAGCTGAACTTCAATCAGTTTCGTTTCAAGGCCGCGCATCAGCCACTCCGCTGACGCGGCCTTTCTGTTTCCGGGCCGCGTTCACACCAACCACAACGCGAGTTTCTGAAACCCGATGAGCACGCCTTCCCTTCAACTCGACCCGATCGCCTCCGCCGCCCGGCGGAACGGCTGTTGTCGTTGCCGCTGATTCCCCTTTCTTCTTTCCATTTCAGGTCAGCCTGAAGTTCCCCACACAGATCGCCGAGCTATCAGGCATTCGACTCACTCTTGAACATCTTGATGGAGGTCTTACCGTGATTTCTCTTAGGAAATTGTCTCTCCCGTCGTTGCTGTTATCGCTGGTGATAGCGCTGCCGACGTTCGGCCAGATTGTAGGAGGCACGATCAGCGGAACGGTCCGCGACGCCACCGGCGCGACTGTTTCCGGTGCGAGCGTCGTTGTGCGCCAGGTCGAAACCGGCGCAACCCGTACGCTGACCACTGCGGCCGACGGGCGATTTTATGCGCCGTCCGTGCCCGTAGGTCACTACTCCGTCTCGGTGAAGGCCGAGGGCTTCGATCTCCAGCAGCGCTCCGGATTCGATCTCACCGTCGGCCAGAGCCTCTCCGTCGATTTCGTGCTCGGCGTCGCCAACGTTCAGCAGCAAGTCGAAGTCGACGCCACCAGCGAGACCATCAACACCAGCACCCAATCGGTGTCAGGCCTCGTTGACGAGCGTCAAGTCAAGGAGCTTCCGCTCAACGGGCGCAGCTATGACCAGCTGATTACGCTCAATCCCGGCACCGTGAATTACACCGGGCAGCGCTCCGGCGGAATCGGCTCCTCCAACTCCTCGGTCGGCAACATGTTCTCCGTCAGCGGCCGCCGCCCACAGGACAATCTCTTTCTGCTGAACGGCGTTGAGTACACCGGCGCATCGTTGATCAACGTCACTCCGGGCGGCACCAGCGGCCAGCTTCTCGGCGTCGACGCCGTGAAGGAATTCAACGTGGTCAGCGACACCTACGGCGCCAGTTACGGCAAGCGGTCCGGCGCGCAAGTCAGCGTGATCACCACATCCGGCACCAACAATCTGCATGGCACCGTGTTCGAGTTCATCCGCAACAGCGCCCTCGACGCCCGCAACTACTTCGACCAGGGAAACATTCCCGAGTTTCAGCGTAACCAGTTCGGCGGCTCGCTGGGCGGCCCGGTCCGCAAGAACAAGCTGTTCCTGTTCGGAAACTACGAAGGCTTCCGTCAGGCATGGGGATTGAGCACCGTCACCTTCGTTCCCGACAACCGCGCGCGGCAAGGATATCTGCCCAACTCCTCCGGCAATGGCGAGACCTATGTCGGCGTGGACGACGCCGTCAAACCTCTCCTGAACCTGTGGCCTGAGCAGAACGGGCCCGAGCTGGGCGGCGGCATCGCCGAGTCCTTCAACAATCCCAAGCAGCATATCCGCGAAGACTTCGGAACCGTCCGGCTCGATCACAACATCACCGCCAACGACCTGCTCTTCGGCGTGTACACCGTAGACGACAGCTGGGCGCATACGCCGTCGCAGAACCCTCTGAGCCTGATTGACGAAGGCCTGCGCGCGCAGGTGGCCAGCATCCAGGAACAGCATGTCTTCTCCACGTCCCTGCTCAACACCGCGCGTTTCGGCTTCTCCCGCGCCAGCTTCTTCTTCACCGGCAACACTCCCGTAGAAACGCCGAGCTGGGTCGCGGGCAAGCCCATCGGCACCATTGTCATCAGTGGCAGCACGGCGTCGAACGGCGCCTCGCAGGTCACGCAGGCCGGCACCAACGTGGGCAGCAACAACGAAACCGCCCGCAACCTCTTCACCTTCGACGACCACGTCTACTGGACCCACGGCAAACACGAGATCGAAGTCGGCGGCTGGATCCAGCGCCAGCAGTCGAACGACATCCTCGCGCAGTATCAATATGGGCAGGCCTCGTTCAGCAACCTCAAGAGCTTTCTGCAGGGAACGGTGAAGACCTTCACGGTTGTGCCTTCACCCACCAAACTTGGCTGGCGCTCGCTGTTCGGCGCCGGGTTCGTTGAAGACACCTGGAAAGTTTCGCCGCGGCTGGAACTGCGCGGCGGGATCCGCTTCGAATCGTCTAATGGCTGGAACGAGTCGCAGGGGCGCGCTTCGAATTACGCGATCGTCGACGGCGTACTCGCCACCGATCCCATCGTGGGCGACTCAGCTCTCAGCGACAATCGCGCCAAGTTCCTTCCCGAACCGCGCGTGGGCTTTGCCTGGAACGTGTGGGGCAACGGCAAGACCGCGGTGCACGGCGGCTTCGGCATCTATCACGGACTGCTCGACACGCTGAACTACCGCCTCGATCAGACCGCCCCGTTCAACACCGCCGAAGCGCTCTCCAACGTTCCCCTCTCCAGCATCGACATCACGCCGGGCACGCCGCCTCCGCCGGGCACCAAGGTCTCGCCCAGCAACGTGCAGCCCGACCTCAACACGCCCGCGGTGCTCGAGTGGAATCTGCGCGTCGAGCAGGAACTGGCGCCGCGCACGTCCCTGTCGCTGGGCTACGTGGCCTCGCACAGCTACCACCAGATCCTCTCCGAGGACATGAACCAGCCCGTGCCCAGCTACACGTCCGATGGGCACGTCTACTATCCGTTTGCCGCGCCCTCGACCGCTCCGGCGTTTGTGAACCCCAAGCTGGCCAACACCACTTCATGGGCTTCGCAGGGCACCGGCCTGTATAACGGGCTGGTCGCGGACCTGCGCAGAACCTTCGGCCAGGGATTCCAGTTGCGCGGAAACTACACGTGGTCAAAGAACCTCGACAACGGCTCTGCCTGGAACACCAGCGTGAGCGCCAACACGCCCGCGTTCGTCATGTTCCCGCTGAATCCCAAGCTCGACTGGGGTCCCGCGGCCACCGACATTCGCAACTCCGCTTCCATCAACGCCAGCTACGAGCTGCCGTTCGGACCGGGACATGCTCTCCTGGCTCACTCCTCGGGACTGGTGCGCTACGCGGCCACAGGATGGACGGTGAGCGGAATCGTTGCCACGCAGTCAGGGTTCCCGTTCACCCCGCAGCTCGGCTATAACCCCACTCTCAATGGCGATACGCGCAACCCGGTGCGGCCCGACTGGAATCCGGATTACCACGGCAAGCTCTATTCCCACACCGCGTCGCAGTGGTTCGACCCGAATGCGTTCCTGCCTCCAACCATCTCCTTCGACACGCCGACCTGCGGCACCAGCAAGACGTGCGGCACCTACGGCAACGTAAGCCGTGACTCGCTGCTGGGGCCCGGCTTGACCAACGTGGACTTCTCGCTCTCAAAGAACACGCGTTTCACCGAGCGCACCGGCCTGCAGTTCCGCGCGGAGTTCTTCAACGTGCTCAACCACACCAACTTCGTGACGCCGAACCCCGTCGTGTACACCTCGGCAACGTCAGGAATCTCGCCCACCGCCGCGGTGATTACCTCAACCTCGACAACCTCGCGGCAGATCCAGTTCGGCGCCAAGCTGGAGTTCTAGCCATCAGCCATCAGCTTGTCTCCGCTGAGAGCTGATGGCTGCTTTTAGTCGATCGGCACGCGGCGTTTGGGCTGCTCGGGCGGCTCGGAGTAATACCCGGTCTTGTAGCGGATGTTGAAGGCATCGGAGGCGGCGCGCGGCACAGTCACGCTGACACGATGGAAGCTCACGCCGGGTGGCTGTTTGTGCGGGTAGTAGCCGATAAGGTATTGCGTGCGCAGGTCGTCGCTGACCTTGGCGAAGGCCTTCTCGAGATTGCCGCCCTCGACGTAGAAGCTCTTGCCGCCGGTCTGCTCGGCCAGGGTGATGAGCGCGTGCTCGCCGCCGATGTCGCGGCCCGCGCTGGCGGCAATGGGCACGTCGATGACGCTGTAGATCATGACCTCGCCGCGGAGCGCGTGCTCGAGAGCAACGTCATAGGTTGTGCCTTTTACGGTGTCGCCGCCGTCGGAGACGAGCACGAGGACCTTGCGGCCCTTCTTGGGCGCGAGCGTATCGGAGGCGAGATAGACGGCGTCGTAGAGCGCGGTGGCCTCGCCGCTTTTGAGTGAATTGAGGCCGTGATCGAGCTCGCTCACCTTGTTTGTGAACGGCACCATCAGGTCGACGTAGGTGGCAAACTCAATCAGCCCCATCTGATCCTGCGGGCGGATCAGCGCATGAATAAAGGCCTTTGAGGCGTTGCGCTCGCGGTTGCGGTCGATGAAGGTGCTGGCGCTGGTGTCGATGGCGAGAATGAGAGAGAGCGGCATCCCGGACTTGCGCTCGAAGATGGCGATGTCCTGCCCACGACCGTCTTCCGTAACCTTGAAGTCCTCTTTGTTGAGGCCCCCGACAATGGAGCCATTGGCGTCGGTGACGTTGACGAAGAGGTTCACGAGCTTCGATTCGATCCGAAACGTCGTGCCGGAATCCTCCTGTGCTCGAGCAGCCAGAGAAGTCAACATCAGGCCCGCTGCCAGAAACGCGGCAAAGGATCGACTAGCCATGCGCCGGCTCCGTTCCGCGAATCGCAATGTCCTCCGGAAACGGCTCACCGTCAGCCCACACAGCCCCGTCGACAAAGGTTTCCTTCTTCCAGATCGGCACGGTTTTCTTGAGCGTGTCGATGAGCCAGCGCGAAGCCTCATACGCCTGCGCGCGATGTGCCGAAGCAACCACGATGAGCACGCTGGTTTCGCCGACGAGCAGCCGGCCGAGTCGATGCACAAGGCTAACGTGGCGCACCCCGAAGCGCTTGCGTGCCTCCGCGGCCAGTTCCTGCATCTGTTTGAGCGCCATCTCCTCATACGCTTCGTAATCCAGGTGAAGCGTCTGGCGGCCGCGCGTGTTGTCGCGCACGATGCCGTCGAAGATGATGACTGCGCCGTCGCTTCCCCGCTTTGCTGCGGTGACGAGTTTTTCCGTGTCGATGGCATCGCGGACGATCGCGATTCGGCCGATCCCCGGTTCGTCGGCACCAGATCCGCCGGATACCGGCGGCAGCAGCCCCACCTCATCGCCATCGCTCAGAACGTGCGCCGGCTGCGCATACTCGTGATTCACGCTGACCGCAATGCTGCTCCAGGTAGACGGCGGCACGGGCGCGCGTCCGGACGCAAGCTGGTCAAGCAGGGCGGCAACGGTCGCGCCCTCGGGCAGTTCGAGGGTGGAGGCGCCGAGCCAGTCTTTCAGAATTCCGAAGGGAAGAACACGTACCTGCATCGAAATAGAGAATATCGCTCCAGGTGGGTTAGACGCGCCACGGAAGCATTTATGTTCATTCCGGCTCTGTCCTAAGTTCTGCAAGCGACACAGCAGCAAAACAACAGCCGGCAGCTGTCGTTCTCACGGTATACTGCCGTTCATGGAGCCGGCTTCCCGCCATCAATGCCTTGTGTACGGGGGTCCACCGTCGCGTCATTTGCCCGCGCTGGCACAAGCCCTGCGCCAAAAACTGAGCGAGAATTACCGATGCCTCTATTTCAATAGTCCGCCTATGGTGGCTGGCCTGCGATCGTACCTGGCAGCGACAGGCGTCGACGTCGAACACGAGTTGAAAAACCACAGCCTGCTTCTGTC
>Ga0206908_1065_pt1 | contig 20337 bp, 12 predicted proteins | sample Alteio_BWOrgHeat_78_FD_152979 | JGI IMG/M metagenome (GOLD analysis project Ga0206908, IMG submission 152979) | Enriched cells from forest soil in Barre Woods Harvard Forest LTER site, Petersham, Massachusetts, United States -... | ecosystem: Environmental > Terrestrial > Soil > Temperate forest >... | reverse complement strand
ATTGAGCGATGGCCTGGGGTCGGAGTCGATGGGGGGTCTCCTGGCCTGTGTAACGGATGTGGCCGTCTTGATTTCCTCATCCGCATTCTTAGTGAACCGGAGGGGAAGGCCCATGTTCGATTGGCCGCCGCAGAGCCAGATGTCGCCGACGAGGACGTTGTGCAATTCGACGGTGTGGCGGCCTGCGATCTTCATGGTGTAAGGACCGCCGGGCGCAAGAGGCTGAATCCTGACCTGCCAGCGGCGGTCAGCGCCCGCGGCTGCGGTTGCTGTGTTGTGGCCGATCTGGACGCGGGCGGTGTCGCCGGGGTCGGACCATCCCCAGATGGGGTCGGGCTTGCCGCGCTGCAGGACCATGTTGTCGCCAAAGATGGGGCTGACGAATGGCAGAGGCTTGGCGGCTGCGGATGGCATTGCGTGGCCGGGCGTGGGCGGCGCGCATGCGCCGGAGCTAGCGGCCAACAACAGCCCTGCGGCGAGCGTTGCGAAATGAGTGTATCTGGAACGCATGACTGCCAACCTCTGGCCATGAACGTGCTGTGCTACCGGCATTGAAAGCTTTTTGCGTCCTGCGTGTCGCCGCTGCCCGTGTACTGCACGTGCTTGGGATAGGCACAGAGCGGGCGGCTGCGGCCCGGGAACGCTGCGCCGGTGGCGATAACGGAATCAGGCGCCGTGCCTTTCTCGACCCAACTGACGACGGCGGTGAGCATGTCGAAGTGATCGAGAGCGGGGCCGCCACCGCAGTGGGCCATGCCGGGGACGAGGAAGATGCGGCTCCATTCGGAAACCTTGTCGGCGCCCCCGTTGGTTGCGGCCAGTGATTGGTAATAGCCGAGCGTGTCGAGGGGCGAGAACCACGGATCGCTGTCGCCGTGGAAGAAGATGAGCTTGCCGCCGTTGAGAGAGAAGGAGGAGAGATTTGTGGAGGCGGGCTCTACGAGAGGATCGGAGGCATGCGGCGCTGCCTTGTCGACGTCGAGTTCAGTTGCAGTGGGGTAGGGGCCGAAGAGACCATTTGGTCCCAAGGCTAGTAAGCCTGAAACAAAGCCTTTCGACGCAATGCCCGCGTCATAAAGGAAACCCGGGTAGACTTGGGTGCCGTAGTCGTTTTTCGGGCCGGCGAAGGCTTTCTTGATAGCGGCGGTTTTTTCAGGAGCGATGCAAGCGTCGGACTGGCCGGGTTTGCAGGCTAGGACTGCAGGATCAAAGTCGCATCCGAGAGGGTCGGATATCATGCCGTCGGCTACACCATCTTTCGCGTCGCATTGTTTCATCAACGCATCCATAAAGAGCTTGCGATCGCCGTCAGTGAGGAACTTGTCGATCTGCGGCTTGCCGGATGCGTCTTGGGGGCGGCCTGGTTATAGACGACGGGGATCCACTGGGCAATCGCAAGGTTGGAGAGGCCAGTGCGCATGGCTGGATCGCCGGAGACGATTCCGTTGAAAACCGTCGGATAGCGCTGCGAGAGGATCATGCCTTCGCGCCCGCCTGTGGAACAGCCGACAAAGTAGGAGTACGCCGCGGGTTTTGCGTAGTAGTGCGCGATGATCTCCTTGGCGACTGCGGCGACTTGAGCGTTCGCAAGGAAGGCGAAATCGAGGTACGCCTGCTGGTCGCGCATGAAGGTGAAGTCGAAAGCACCGGTTTTGGCCTTGTGCCCTGTATCGGTACTGGCAACGGCGAATCCGCGGGAGAGTGCCGGCTTGTCGCCTGCGTAGTTTGCGCCGGCGGGATACGCGATGATGCCGTTGCCGCCTCCGCCGCCCTGCATCATGAAGTCACCGTTCCAGGCAGCACTCTCGGGAAGAGCAAGAGCAAAACCAATTCCGAATTCCTGACCGTCGACGCCATTCCGACGATTGATGGTGCCGTCGACGCGGCAATGCGCCGGAAGCGGGCCAATGGAAGGAGCGCCGGGATACGGCGGCGGGACGGTGGTTCCGGTAGGAACGAGCGCGGCCTTGGTGATTTCCACGGCGTCGATCTTGAGGCCTGCGAGAGCGGCGCAGTTTTCAGCCGATTGCGACTGGGCAGACAAAGGCGCACACAGCGCACTCACCAATAGAAGCGAGAGTTTGCATTTCGTCATAGCCGACCTATTTTCCGTGAACAGATGTTAGCGTTGCGTGGACTATTTGTCTTGCGAAGCTCGGCGCTGCGCCGAATTACTTGATGGTTGCGTGAACTTCGTTGCCTTCGTAACTGATCTCCGCGTTTGCCGTGCTGGTCACATCTACGCCCGTTCCATGTCCGCCTGCGACCAGGACGACGCGGAATTTGCGGTGTTCGATTATTCCGGGATACGAGCCTTGCCGTGCGCCGATGGTCAGTGACGAGTTGTGGTCGTTCCATTGGATTCGGATGACGGAATGCTGGCCCTTCTCGTACTCGTATCCATCGCCCGCGTCTTCATAGAGGTCGAATTTGCCATCGGCGCCGCGATAGATGCGAAGCTCGATAGGCCCGGCGGGATCCTGCGTGGCGTATTCGATCTGCGGACCCATGGGAAGGATGGAACCGGCGCGCACGAAGAGCGGCATGCGATCGAGGGGCGCTTCGGCTTCGATCTCATGGCTGCCATTGAGCGATTTGCCAGTCCAGAAGTCGTACCACGCCGCGGCTGCCGGCAAGTAGACACTGCGCCAGGTAGCGTCGGCTTTGAGCACGGGGTTGACCAGGATGGCCGGGCCGAACATGAATTGATCGCCGAGGTTCCAGGTCTTCGGATCCGTGCGCCAGTCCATCACGAGCGGGCGCTGGATGGTGTAGTCCTCGCTCGTTACCTTCCAGGCCAACGAGTAGATATACGGCATGAGGCGGTAGCGGAGCTTATCGTAGTTGACCAGGATGGGCTCAACTCTGTCGAAGCTCCACAGCTCGTTATGCGGCCGGTGGCCATGGGTGCGGAAGATGGGACAGAACGTGCCGTACTCGAACCAGCGCGCGTAGAGCTCCTGGAACGCGGGATCGGCGAGAGGGTCGTCGTGAGGCGGCCAGTATCCGCCAATGTCAGTTGTCCAATATGGATACCCAGACAGCGCGAAATTGAGACCGGCGGGGACCTGGTGGCTCAGGCCCCAGTAGGTGCCGTAGACGTCTCCCGACCAGACTGTCGCGCCGACGCGCTGCTGGCCGGGGAAGGCCGAGCGCGTGAGCAGAAAGACGCGCTTGCTCGGGTTCTGCGCCTTCCAGTGATCCTGCACGCCGAGGGTGTGCGCGAGTGGAAAAACGTTGGTGAATTCGGCGCCGTTGCCGATCGCGATCTGGCGACTGCTGAGGATGGCGTCGCCCATGTGCGGCCAGTATTCTTCGGGCTCGGCGCTGTCCAGCCAGAATGCGTCCCATCCCTGCGCCAGCAGCTTTCCGGGAAGGTGCTGCCAATAAATGTCGCGCGCCTCGGTGTTGGTGGCGTCATAGACGTGCGCGTCGGTCACAAGTTCGTGCTTAGCATCCAGAAGCTTATAGGTTTCGGATTTTGGATCGAGGAGCCCCCAGACAGAGATCATCGCGTGCACGTTCGCCTTGTGCAGCGCGTCGAGATCCTGCGGTACGTCGTGATAGTTGGAATTGAAGACTGGATCGCCCTCCGTCTTCCACCAGAACCAATCCTGCACCATGGCATCGAGCGGAATATGTTCCCTGCGATAGCGCTCTGCGATCTTGCGAATCTCGTCGAGCGATACGTAGCGGTCCTTCGATTGGAAAAAGCCATAGGCCCACTTGGGCAGCATGGGCGTGTGGCCGGTCATGGTGCGGTACTGGTGAAGAACGGCGTCGATCTCCGGACCGTAGAGGAAGTAGTAGTCGATCGACTTGCCGGCGATGGAAGTCAGCTTCATATCGAGCGGGAAACGATTGTCAAAGTACGTAAGCGCCGCCGTGTTCCACATCAGCCCATACCCCTTGTTCGAAATCAACAGGGGGATCGCGACGTCGGTATTGTTCTGTCCCAGCTCCACCGTGCCGCCGCGATAGTTGAACATGCCACTCTGGTGCTGACCCAGTCCGTAGACCGCTTCGCTGATCGAGGGGGAAAAGCGGTCCGTGACGCGGTAGGTGTGATCGCCATTGAGCTCGACCGGCTCGTAGGTGCGCGGGATGCTATTGCCCTCGTTCAGGAGTGATTCTCCACTGATGGTGCGAAATGAGAGATTGCCGCGTTCGATGTTGACGATGACTTCAAGTTGAGCAGTCTTTATGCTGGCTGCTTTTGCATCTTGCGTGAAGGCGAACGGCACTCCTGGGCAGGACTGCTGCGCGTCTAGCATCCACGGGCGCGGTGATGCGGGGGCGGACGGTTCGGGCGTAGCAACGACGTGAATCACCGAGTCACTACACACGATGACCTCCAGGACTTCACTGCCCGCAGTGGCGCGGATGCCGTGGCTCGTCTGCGCGACCTGCGCAGGCGCAGGACCGGGCGCCTTCTGTCCGGGCATTTGCGCAGTGGCAACCGTCGAAGCTGCGAGCATGAGAACGACAGCGGGCATTGGCGCCGATAAACAAAAACCCGGTTGGAAAACTCGCTCAATTCGGAGCATGTTCAATCTCGACTTTCTGTTCGCCAGCATCCCGATGCGCTGTTTATACTCGCGGACGACCTGACCTGAAGTACCATGTGCAGTCGCTAGGGATCAGCTCGCTAACGGCAACCTTCTGTGAAGCAGAGATTCTTGCTGAAGAACGGCAGGACATGGTTCTGGAACCGATCGGCGACGGCGCTGACATGCGTGCCGGAATAGATCTCAAAGCTGTTGGCGATTCCGTAGTTATCGAGGATGGTGTGCAGCTTTGTGGCATCGAAGCGCAGTCCGTCCTGATCGCCGACCTCCATGGCGATGGCGCGATATTGCCTGAGGTTGCCGATGTATTGATCAACGAAGACCAGCGGCGCATTGGCCGCGTATTTTGCTGCGATTTCCGGCTGCGGAACACCGTCCTTGGTGGGCAGATCGAAGTACAGAGGAGGGTTCTTTGGATTGGGCGCCCACGCTGCTGCCGTTGCATATTGTGCTGAGGCAAAGCCAGGCGACTGTGCCGCGAGGTCCGCGGGAGACTTGGCCGCGGCGACCTTCTTCTCGCTGGCGATCGCCCGCTCCTTCATTTGATCCGCGGGTCCTGGTCCGCCGCCGGCCATCGAAGACATGCAGCAGGGACTCATGATGTAGAGAGCGCCGAAGACGTCGGGATGCTTCATGCCGATGCGCGAGGCACCATAGCCACCCATGGAGTGGCCGACGAGGCCACGACTCTGCCGATTGGGGATGGTGCGATAGTGCGCATCCATGTAGGCGACGACATCGTGATCAATGAACTTCTCGAAGTCGCCGGCGGTGACGGAGCTTGAGTACATGGAGCCGTTGTAAATGGTTTTGGAATCGGGTAGGACGACGATCATCTCCTGCCCACCTTTTGCAAACGCGCCTTCGATCGTCTGCGGGACGTGGATTTCATGCGTCCACTGCTCGGCGCCAATGGAGTAGCCGTGCAGCGCGTAGACGACGGGGTAGCGACGCTTCTTATCTTTCTGGTAGCTGGGCGGCAGGAAGACAATGACATCGCGATCGACAGCGTCGCCTTCGAGATTGCCTTCGAGGGCTGTTCCGTGAATCTTGATGTGCTCGACCGTGGCCGGCTTTGCGCCGGAGACGACATCGGGGACGTTAGTCTGCACCTGGGCCGCGAGCCATGATCCGGACACGACAGCCAACGTGATAGCGCACGCAATGAACAGCTTCATGGTCTTCATCAAAGAGCCTCTCTCGAAAATGCCGGGCTATTGCACCGGATAGGAATAGATGTTCACGCTGAAGGGGCGCACGGTAATGGTGCCGGGCAATGCGCCGAGCGTCTGTTCTTCGACCTGAACTTCGGGTTTCTTGTCCACCTGGACTGTTGCGTCTACGGAGTCTGGCGCCATGCGCCACAACTTGCCCTGGCTCGCGAGCTTTGCTCCGTTGATGGAGAGCTTGATTCTCTGCTCGGAGTCGGATGGATTGAGCACGGCGATGGCGAGAGTCTTGCGATCCTCGCTGAACGCGGCGCTCACGTCGAGGGGGTAAGTGTCGCTGCCGGGATTGATCGCCGGTTGGTCGCCGCCGGCCGGGAACGTGGGCTTGGGCTGCGGCGAGTCCCCGGTCACCTCTACGGGGATGGTGCCGAAGTGATCGCGGTACATCTTGAAGAGCATGCCTGTGGGATTGAGTATGGCTTCTGTGCGGTTGGAACTCATCATCGCGGTTGCGAAGGTGAACGCGCCCATTTGGAAGATATCGGAGTGGCGGAACATTTCGTGGAAGGCCCATGCATACGCGGGGACGGTTTTGTAGGAGTTCGGTCCGCCGCCGAAGTACGCCCATTCATCGATGGCGATGGGAACGGGCTTGGCGCGGAGAGCGGGAATTCGTTTGAGGTATTCATGGTAGTGCTCGTATTTGGCGCGGACCTGAACGGCCGGCGCGCGCTGCCACTCAATGAATGAAAGGGGCGGATCGATAGGCACCTTCTTCTGCAGCTTCATGTCGGTGTGCTGGGTGCCGGATGCGTAGTAGTGCTCGCTGACCATGTCGATGTTGTCGAGGCAGTTCAGGAGCATCTGGCCGGTCCAGTCGGCTGCCGAAAGATAGTCGGGAACATATTGGCCGTTGATGCGCCTGGCCTGATCAGCCCCTTCCATCACATCGGGCATGGCGCCGCCGGCGATGAGCTTGATAGACGGATCAACTTTACGCATCTCCTTGGCGAAGAGGTTGTGCTTCAGCTCGAATTGCGGAAGCGACATGGAGCCCATCTGGTAATCGCCCCAGGGCTCGTTGCCGACTCCCCACCACTGCACGTGATAAGGAGCAGGATGGCCATTTGCGGCTCGCCATTTTCCCATTGGCGTGGTGGCGGCTCGGTTGGTGTACTCGACCAGCTCGCGCGCCGACCACGCGTCGCCGAAGCCAGCGTTGACGGTGATGTACGGATCGACCCCGAGGAGACGGCAGAGCGTGAGGAATTCATCTGTGCCCACGTCGTTGGGCTGGACGGCGTGCCAGACGGGATCGAAGATGGGCGGGCGCTTGTCGATGTCGCCGACGCCGTAACGCCACTCATACGAAGAGACGAAATTACCGCCGGGAAAGCGGAGGACGCCAAAGCGCAACTGCTTGAGCGCGGCGATGACCTCGGGGCGGAAGCCCTCGACGTTGTCAGCAGGCATGAGCGAAACCGCGCCGACATGGAAGGAGCCTGTGCCTGTGCCGGTAATCTCGAGAGTTGCGTCATCGGAATCGGCAGCGACGGTGTAATGCAGCGGGAACTTGTGATAGGCGACGCCGAGTCTGCCGACCGTTACGGTCTGACGGTCGGCGGCTTCCTTGCCCCAGATGAGCGTGACTTTGACTGCTGCGCCGGGAGAGCCAGAGAGTACGATACGTCCGGTGTAGGCCTTGCCTTTGCGAACCGCGATTCCGGATTGGCTCACACCATGCGGATCTTTGGCGTCCAGTCTGACCGACGCCGAATGATCACCCGTGTAGGCATCCTTGGTGTCCATGGTGACCGCGTCGCCGCCGCCGATAGGAGACCACCAGCGCGTGGGCGTACGGCGGAAGCGCGGATTCCCTGCCGCGTTGCCCATCACCGGCGGTGGCGTGGGCGCGCCGGCGGCGACCGGGTAGAAGAACTTGCGATCGACGAGCATCTCAGACCAGACGCCGGTGTTGACGATGTCGCCGCCGTGCTCGAGAAATTGGCCGTAGATGTTTTTCGAAATAGGCGCGCTGGTCTTCGAGGTATCGATGGTGGCGTTGACCGTGCGTGCCTGAGATGAAACGGCGCAGGGCAGCGCAAGCAAAGACAGGAGACACACTGCCGGAGTTCGGGAAAGCGCTTTCGCAAACGCGGTCTTCAGGTTCGAGTACATGGTCCGTCTTCTCCTGATCCTGGATGGAACGAAATGCCGATGTGCGTGCGACCGGCGGTGAACTTCGGATTGATTGCGAAGATCGTTCTCAGCTCTCAATCGAGAGCAACTTCGCTCTTACGGCTCGATCGAGATGACGGTCACGGATCGAGCCTCTACTGTGAGCGACAGCTTGCCGCCCTGAACCTTGACTGCTTCCAACTTCGGTAAAACCGCCTTCGGGGATTCGAAGGTGTTGATACTGTCCACCGTCGGCGCCGTCAGTGTTTCTGCCTTGACGGACTTCACCGCGATGCCGGCCACATCTACGTCAATCGTCGCGGGACTTTCCGGGTCGAGGTTGGTGATCTCAAGCAAGAGCTTTCCGTCCGCGCTCTTCGCTGCAATGGCATCCACGCGCGGCAAGGTTACGCCGCCGTGGGTGTAAGTGCCCACGTCGAATGCGACCGGTACAGATGTTGCGTCCTGAAAGGGGACATACATTTTGAAGACGTAATAGGTCGGCGTCAGGACGAACTTCTCTTTGTCGGTGAGGATCATTGCCTGAAGCACGTTAATCATCTGGGCGATGTTGGCCATGCGAACGCGATCGGCGTGACGGGCGAAGATGTTCAGATTGAGCGAAGCGAGAATGGCGTCGCGAATGCTGTTCTGCTGGACGAGAAACGCCGGATTGGAACCGGACAACGGCGCGTGCCAGGCGCCCCACTCATCTACGGATAAGGTCACCTTCTTTTCCGGGTCGTACTTGTCCATCACTGCTTCCTGCTTCTGCAGGAACTCGTCCATGACCAGGGTCGAATTGAGGGTCTTGGTGTAGTCCTCCAGTCCGAACTTCTCGGAATTTGTCGACGGAGGCCAGCCGTTGGGAACCGTGTACCAGTGCAGGGAAACGCCGTTAATGTCCCAGGCCCAGGTGTGCTTCTTCCAGGCTTGCATCACGGCCTCGGTCCACCCGGTGTCTGGCGTGCCGGGGCCCACGGCGATCTTCAGCATCTGGTCCTTATCGCGCTGCGCGGGATTCATGTTGAGCACGAACCGGCTGTAGACCTTCATCAGGCTGACGTAGTAGTCGGGAGTCATCGCGCCGCCGCAGTCCCAGCTTTCGTTGCCAATTCCGAGGAATCCGACTCTGTAGGGCTCAGGATGTCCGTTGGCGGCACGCTCATTGGCGAGAGCCGTGGGCGCTGCGGCAGTCATGTACTCCAGCCACTCGGCGGCCTCCTGGGGCGTACCCGAGCCGAGGTTGATGGACACGTATGGTGTGCTGCCAATCTGCTGGATGAAGTCCATGAACTCATCAGTACCGAAGGCATTCGTATCGATCACATCGCCCCAGGCTGAGTTAACCGTGGCAGGTCGCCTGTCCGTCGGGCCGATTCCCTTGCGCCAGTGGTACTGGTCGGCAAAACAGCCGCCCGGCCAACGGACGTTGGGCACCTTGAGTTCCTTGAATGCGGCCACAACGTCGTTGCGGATTCCGCGTGTATTGGGGATGGAGGAATCGGGACCGACCCAGATGCCCTCGTAGAGGCCATGGCCGAGATTCTCGGCAAACTGGCCGAAAATGTTTCGGTCGATTTTCGGTCCAGGCTTCGACGCGTCAACGGAGAGATGAATGTTGTCGGCAGCCATCAAAGCCGCGGACGAAGAGAGAACCAGCAAGCAAAAAAAAGCGAGGACGCGACGCACCACACAAACCTCCGCTCAACGGGAAGGCGATGGAACGCAGGGGCGGGCGCGCCGCGTTGGAGCTGGCTCGCAATTTTCGGCCATCGTTCTCGCATGCCGTTCCGGAACCCTTGAATATACATAGAGCGAGGCAACGCGAACAAGCCCATTAAATCGCTTTATTCCGGAACAGTAATCGTTTACCATGCGCATGGCCCAAGAGAGCTGATCTGTCCCGCTCCAAGCCGGCTCTCGCTCTCAAACCTGATCCGCGCGGAGGTGCGCAATGAAACTGATGGGAATTGTGATTGGCAGCGAGCTTGAGTTTTGCGCAGGACCATGGCGATTTCATGCCCGCAACATCGAACGTTTTGGATGCGCAGTTTCCGAAGGTCGACGGCAACTCGCGCGTGCAGATTCGGTTTAAAGCGCCTGAAGCCACGAAGGTGAAGCTTAATTTCTGGAGTGGTCCGAAGGCGGACATGGAGAAGCAGGCGGACGGATTCTGGACGTTCACTACGCCGTCCATGGCTCCCGGGCTTCACTACTACACGGTGATCGTGGACGGCGCCGAGGTGAGCGACCCCGGAAGTACTGCCTATTTCGGCGGTAGCAAGTGGGCGAGCGCGGTGGAGGTACCTGAAGCCGGAGTGGACTTTTACCAGGCCAAGGATGTTCCGCACGGGCAGGTGCGCGAGGTCTGGTATCACTCCAGCGTGACGGGCACGTGGCGGCACGCATTCGTTTACCTGCCGCCGGATTATGACGCGCAGACGAAGACTCGATATCCGGTGCTCTACCTTCAGCACGGCGGGGGCGAGGATGAATCCGGGTGGATCCGGCAAGGTAAGGCAAACTTCATTCTCGATAATTTGATCGCGAGCGGCAGCACAAGACCGATGATCATCGTGATGGCGAACGGCTATGCGAGTCGCGAGGGGTACCTCGTTCCTGATTTGACGGGCAAGCCGTTCGGATCGCCGGAGTTCATGAAGGTGATGCAGGAGCGGATGGGCGCCTTTGAAGACGACATGACCAAGGCGCTGATTCCGTTCATCGACAAGACGTTCAGGACCCTGCCCGGTCGTGAACACCGGGCGATGGCGGGGCTTTCAATGGGCGGCATGCAAACGTTCCAAGTGACGTTCAATCATCTCGATCTGTTCTCGTACATCGGCGGATTCAGCGGCGCGGCCAACGTGTTTGCGATGGGAAACAACAAGCTGGAACAAAGATGAAGATTCCGTTCGCCTAAAGGTTTGTCATGCCGATCCAACAGTCAATTCGAATTCTATTGACTTCAGGACCCTTCGCCCCGCGGAGGACACTGTAGTTGTCGGGAGAAATTCACCTCCCGCAGCGACGGTGTTTCGATGATTGTTGCCATTTCTCCCTTCCCTAGCGTGCAGCGCAGGTATCTCGCTGGGCCGCTCTTGGCAGAACGTGAGCAGTATCTGGTACATCTTCTTCGCGAAGGCGTAGACCGGAAGGTACTTAGGTGTACCGCTGCCTATCAGCTCCATATCATTCGCATATTAGAGCTGAGCGAACTTCGAATGGTCTCCGAGAGCGAAATCCAATCGGCCGGAAAAGCATGGGCTGAATATCGAGGGCCGCTCCGCCTACGTCAATACGTGGCAGGTGCTCCCGGAACGTTCGGGAGGATCGCAAAGGCATGGCTACACTTTCACGGAAAACTGGCTCTTCGTTCTCCCCTCCCATTCCACGAATTGCTCACACAATTCTCGACAACTCTCCGCACTACACGCGGCCTGTCGCCAGCGACGGTAATTGGCTATACCGAGAGAGTAAAGAAGTTCATGCTTTGGTTTTCGGAGCAGAGTCTTGATTTTGCTTCGGTTTCGCTCCACGATGTTGACGGATATTTGGCAATGAGGCGAGCGGAAGGACGAGCGCCCCGCGGCATGGCAAGCCACTGCCAGGCACTTCGCAGCTTTTTCGGTTTTGCGGAGACCCAAAGTTGGTGTCGGGCGGGGATACCTTTCGGCATCAAGAGCCCTCGTAGCGCAAAGTTCGATTGTTTCGCAAAAGGTCCATCCTGGACCGAAGTTCGCAAAATCCTGAAAACGGCGAATGGGGAATCGCCGTTGCTGTTGCGATCAAAGGCAATTCTTTTGCTTCTGAGCATCTATGGCCTGAGAAGCAGCGAAGTTTCCGGTCTACGACTATCTGATTTTGATTGGCGCAGTGAGACGCGCACAGTGCGCCGCGCAAAGCGGGGCGACATTCAACAGTACCCGATCCAATACGAGGTTGGCGAGGCGATTCTTGCATATCTTCAGCTAGGCCGACCGCGTTGCCCTTCAAGGCTAGTATTCGTAACCACAGTGCGTCCCTACGGACCGCTGCCCGGATCTTCAATGTGGGTTACGGTCAGCAAACGAATGCAAGCGCTTGGTATCAAGCTCGCGCATAAGAGCCCCCACGCCTTACGCCATTCTTGCGCGACGCGGCTCTTGAAGAAAGGCTGCTCACTTAAGGAAATCGCCGACTTCCTCGGACACCGCGACACTAAGACTGTCAGCATTTATGTCCGATTCGACAACGCTTCCCTTCGCAAAGTGGCTGCTTTCGGTCTGAATGGACTCTAATGAAATTGACTCAGGCGGTCCAGATCTACGTTGAGGAAAAGCATCTGATTCCTCCTGATCGGAGAATCACCCGTCCACATGCCCCGTCTATTTATGTTGCGTTTTGCTGCGATCGCTGCTGTGCGGCATTATCCCCTCGCCGTGCTGTCAACACTAGGTCGAGGCGAAGAGCCGGCATAGGGAAGTGTGGGCGACCACACCTCCGGAACAGGGTGTTGGTTGCCCACATCGCCTTAGTGAGAGGAAGTCCGAGAATTCGCTTCAAATGTCTTGTGCTCTTCAATAATTCGCTGGACGGCAGCGACAACCAAATCCGGCCTTTCCTTTTGAATCTGATGGCCGCTTCCAACGGCGGTGATTCGAGAGCTATTCGATGACAGATGCATCAAATCTTGCTGACCCCATTCGAAGACTGGCAAAGCGCCCGCGCTCCTCTTGTCCAGCAAATCCCGAGCAGCGGCAGGCTCGGTCCCCGACGATGGTGTGCTGTTTGGCCCCCTGGAGACTGCGAAAAGTCCTGACCCGGCAATTACCCCGGGGCCCTTCAAGGGAACGCGCCAATCGCTTCGCGAATGGCAGGTTCCCGAATGGTATCGCGATGCCAAGTTCGGCATCTGGGCGCATTGGGGACCGCAGTCCGCCGTGGAATACGGCGACTGGTACGCCCGAAACATGTACATCCAGGGCAATAAGCAGTACGAGTATCACTTGAAGACGTATGGCCACCCGACGAAGGTCGGATTCGAGGATCTGATTCCGAAGTGGACGGCTGACAGATTTTATCCCGACCATCTGCTCGGTCTCTACAAAAGGGCCGGAGCAAAATACTTCTGCAGCATGGCTGTGCACCACGACGGATTCGATCTTTGGGACTCGAAGTACCATCCACGCTGGAACGCCATCGCCACGGGACCGAAGAGAGACATCGTCGGTGCGTTCAAGAAGGCCGCCCAAAAGCACGGGCTCCGCTTCGCCCTAAGCGAGCACCTTGCCCCGAGCTATCACTGGTTCTCCACGTCGCACATGAGTGACAAAACAGGTCCGCTCGCCGGCGTGCCCTACGACGGCGCCGACCCCGCTTATGCCGATCTTTACCACCAGCTGCCGAAGTACTATCCGTACGGCTATCAGATCCTCAACGACCGCCAGGCGCCCGTCCAGTGGAAGCAGCATTACCTCAACCGGATCAGGGATCTTGTCAACAAATATCAGCCCGATCTGCTCTACAGCGATGGCGACATCTTTTTTGAGGAGTACGGTCTGGCCCTTGTAGCAGATCTCTACAACGTGAGCGCCAATGTCCACGGCGGCCGCTGCGAGGCCGTGTACACCAGCAAGCTGCCCAGCGACTGCGAAGTGGGGACGTGCATTCTGGACTGGGAGCGCGGCGTCGCTGCCGGCATTCCTGCCAACCCCTGGCAGACCGACAGCTGCATCGGCGAATGGCACTACAACCGGGGAGCCCGTTACAAGTCGCCCAAGTACGTTGTCGATCTGCTGGTCGACATCGTGAGCCGCAATGGCAACCTGATGTTGAATTTCCCGCTCCCCAACAGCGGCGAGCTCGATTACGAAGAGCTGGTCATTCTGGACGAAATCACGAAATGGATGGCGATCAACAGCGAGGGCATCTACGCGAGCCGGCCGTGGAAGATCTTCGGCGACGGCCCGGTGGCTACCGCGCCGCAAACCGGCGAAGGCACCCGGTTCAACGAGTCAGGCCGGAAGGAGTTGACGGCCGACGAGGTGCGTTTTACCACCAGGGGTGACACGCTCTACGCATTTGTCATGGGCTGGCCAGAGAAGCTCGCCCTGATCAAGCCGCTCGCCACCTCGAGTCCACTGTCGCCACCGAAGATCAGCAAGGTCGAGCTGCTCGGTTACGAAGACAGAGTGATGTGGGCGCAGGATGAACAGGGACTCACCGTCGTAATGCCAGAAAAGAAGCCCTGCGACCATGCGATTACGTTAAAGATTGTCTGAATCCGGGGTGCATCATCGCCAAGCACTGGCATTTTGCGTCGCGCGGTCTCAACAATTAGTGTTGTCATAGAATATCCACGGCCCACTATGGCCAGGCTCCCCTTAGTCATCCAGCGGAGTTTCGAGGCGACCGCTGAACCATCCTTGGCTATGGCCCGCTTGAATGGGCGGGGTCCGAATGTCTCGCTCCGAGGGGGCCTACCTGGCTTCGAGTTTCAGCGAGATAGGGACGATCTTGCCGTCCGGTACAACCAGCTTCTCCACACTCTTGTACCCATCCAGCGCGACCTTGATGGAACGCGGCGAGTCCCCGAGGCGCAAAAGGATAAACGCCTTTGTTTCCGTCCACCCAGACCGTAGCGCCGGGCGGATCCGTGATGACCGCGCACTGGCTTGCTTCGTCCTTCTTCACCCGCTCGGCCATTTCTTCCTTTGTTGGTAGATGCCCTTCGCTAGCCATCGCTGCGGCCTGGGCCTCGGAGCCCGCGCCTGCCGCCGAGTTGCGGATCAGCGTATCCTTGTCGACGCTCGCCGCCAGCCCCGCCTGCCGCTCCCCTTCCGTCAGGGTTGTCGCCGCAGTGGGGGTTTGCTGAGTTGGGGCCGACGCTGCGGGCTGCGTCGGCCAATGGCCGCGCGCATCCGTTGCCGCCTCGGCCAGCTCGTCGGACACACCGATCGTGCATTCCGAGACACTGCTGGCGAAGTATGTCCTCTCCCCGGAAACCACACGGCATTTCGGCTGATAGGGTGTGCCATTGACTTCGAAGTCGAAAGCGTTGAGACGGCAGTTGGCCGCCCGCAGCGAGATGGAGCGTTGGGCTTCGAGATGGAGCGGCTGCTTCCGCACCTCTCCCCAGGAATGCGATGTTTCCCGGCCGCTGTCTTCCTGCACCGCAAAATTGTCTGTACTCCGGATCACGGGATCATCCGCGCATCGGGCATGTCCACATCACAGTAGATGACGCACCCCGGCACTTTGCCGATGCCCGCGGGGAGACGATTATTCTCGCCGGACTGGCTCCGTGACACCACAAAGTTTTGGTGGAACTCGCTGACTCACGCCACAAAGTGATCACGAGCAAGACCTTTGAGTTTGTCGTTCCAACCGGTTCGGAATCGCCAAACCGAGTAACTGACGAACCGAGGCGAAGTTTCTTCGTCGCTAACTCGCACCCAGCTACCGAATAAATTGACTTGACAACCTCACGCTAATCGGATGAAACTGCGATTCTTGGCTTTTTCCCTTAAGCAAGTAACCGATGAACGCCTGATGTTACAGGCAAGTTAACTGCTTTGCATTGTGCGCTTGGTTCACATGTATCTGTGCGTGCCTTCCTCTGTCTGTGCCTGCGTCTTACCCGTCTCTCAGCAACTCTGATGTGACAAATCCAAGTAGCGGCGACCCAGCCCGCGAACGCGCGCGGCTGGCCGATTCGCTGCGGCGATAAGTCACGCAGGAAAGCACAACTTGAGGGAGGTTTGTCGGGCGAACAGAGGACCTGAATCAAATCGTATTCCCGCACCTGGCCGCATGGCGCAGAAGCGTTTCCGTGTGCGGAGCAAGGAGGAGTTTCGGGTGCCCGAACGGTTGCCTCTGGTCGTTGAGCCTCCCGTACTGGAGCAGGTGGTCATTGAGATTACCGGCCACAACGCGGATACGGTGACGGTGAAGTACAGAACGATCCCCTTCAATCATCCACAGGACAACCAGAACAAAGTGATGATCTGGGAGGGAACAGTAATCGGATGGAAGTCAACGCCGCTAGCTGCCCAGTTGGTGACGAACAACGACGAGAATGGCAGCTACACGATGGAGAATCTAGAGTTGAAAAGGAAGGAGTACATCGTCGGATACAGCGTGACAGGAGAAGTGATGGGGATCTGCGCCAGCGCACTGGTCAATAACTCAGTGATAAAGGAGGAGTTACTGATATTAGCGCCGACGTCAGTGACTCTCACCTTCCGTTCCCTGGATAAGGCCCAGTTGATCCTCGACTACGCGACGCTGCGCGGCTACAAGCCGAAATCCGCTGGAAACTGGTTGGGACTCTGGCGAGGAGATATCGATCTGTTCGACCCACCCGGCACGCCGGCCGTCGTCTGTCTTCCCGAAGACGACGTAAATGAAGGGAGTGCGACGTTTCAGACTCAGTTTCGCGAGCACTCCACGTACACGGTCGGTTATTTCATGGCGGACAAGGAGAATCAGACCGCCAACAAGACCGCCGCAGCCATGTTTCGCTTCGACACGGAATAGTCTCAGCGCCGAGGCCCAACCCAAATGACCGTACAACCCGAGAGGAGCAAAGATGTCAGAGCACACACACACGGCCACAGCGACCGAAGCAGGCCTGAACCAGACAACCCTGATACTGAAACAGGTAACCTCGGATCTCATCACCGTTGAGTACAACCTGCTGCCCGATACCAATCCTGGCGCGAATTCGAACTACATCGCCATCTGGCAGAACTACGACAACATTCCGTACAATCAGTCGCCGACGGATCCGCCGAAGGCTATTGAGGGCAGCAGCCAGCGCGGCACTGTTTCTTTCCCCGTTTCACTCATTCAGAACAACTACATCATCGGCTACTCGGTTGGACCGGAGCTGGCATCGCCCGCGCAGAAGTATGGAAACGTCTGTTCCACCGTCTACGTTCCCAGAATCCCGACGTCGGCAGCCCTTACGGATTCCGGAGGGCATGTCGAGTCAGAGCCTTCCGATTACTTCTTTACCAGCCTGACGGTGGGCGCGGTCAGCGGCGACGTTGTTACCGTCAAGTACTCAGTTCCGCCCAATTGCCAGCCGAAGAGCAACAACGCCTATCTGGGCGTATTCAGGGGTGCAGCGGGATACACACTTGCGCTGGAAGTGGCTGTGCCGATCAAGAACAACGATGAAAGCGCCTGGGTGGCCCTGAAGGGCAAGTACCTGGCCGGCAAACGGTACACGATTGCTTACTTCATGTCCGGCTACAGTGACACCAGTCCGGTGCTCACGCGCATGGCGGCGACGGTTCCGTTCACAGCCTAACCACCCAGACAAAATCGTTCGTTTCGGCGAGCGGAAGAGATCTGCGCGAGGGGTTACCCCATGCCCTACGAATTCGTTAAGGCGTTCGTCGATCAACTTTACGCCGGACCAGCGGGGAGCGGCGAGTTTTATCTCGTCCTCTCCGCCGGCGATGAGCGCCCATCGATCGCGTTGGACATAGCGCTCGCCGATGCGCGCGTCACATTCGTATATTCCGCCGCCCCGGTTGGCATCACACAACAGAACGCACTGGATTTCGTGAAATCGGTGCTTGCTGTTCTAAGAACGGCGGGCCGCGATCGCGGGTTTGTCTGGCTCCAGAACGCAGAGCGGATCAACGACTCCACCACTGCGGTGATGGGACTCTCGCCGGACGGGACTGCGGTTCAGGGGGCACTGACGGGCGGACAGATTGTCCGCGGTCTCAACCTCGTAGTCACCAATGGCACCGGGTTGCAGCTTGAGGGAACCACACTGAAGCTGGACGGGACGATTCGCTTCGAGGGCTCCGCGGCACCGACGATTCGCAATGTCACCGCGGGCACGATTCCGTTTGAAGGCCGGACAAGGGGCAACATCGATTTCCTGGTTTTCATCCAGGGCTCATCGCTGAGCGACAATCTGCGCTGCGGCTATGGATTTTTCTATCCGGGCGCTCAGCGCGACGATGTTCTTCAGACTTACATCAGTGTGGCTCTGCCGCTCGCGGATTTTGGCCTCGATTTCCCGCGATTTTACGCTTCTCTGAACCTCAGCGATCCCACTAACGAAATCATCGCCAACAAGAGTCTGCTGACCTTTACCGGCGAAACCCTGCGCGGGAACCAGATTGTGAGCACCGAACTCGCCTCTTATTACCGGACAGCGTACGGTGAGGCAATCGTTCTGGTGCCGACGCCGGGCCCATTCGCCGAGGATCGTCCCAATGCGGCACGCCTGCAGTTCAACAGCGGTCCGGTGCTGACGTCGATTCTGGAGCAATTTCATGCGAGTCCGGTGGGCGATTTTGTTCTCAAGATCGGGGACGGCACGAGCGGTGAGCCGCGCGACCTGATGTGCGGCCTGCAAGGATCGGAGTTCATCACTTTTCGCCCCAAGTCGGCCAGCTTCGCAGGCGATTTTCTGCGCTACTCCGCGAGCCAGCCCGCGTACGCTCCCCGCTATCCATTTCCGGTCAGCTCGCCCACAGGTCCTCCCGAGAACCCGCAGGCCCCGCTGCTCGAGGACGATTTCTGGACCTCGTGGGGGAACCTCATCTCCGGAGATGGCGCGCCAATTCCTTATGTGGCGCAACCCAAAGGCATGACCCTTTACGGTCGCGACAGGTTGGTAAATCCCAACCAGCTCCTGCTGTTGGGAATGATGGATCCAAGCGTTCATCTGCCTGCAGCAGCCGGTCGGGTGTTCCCGCTGGTCCCGTATGCGGGAGCCGTTTCAGACAAGGCAAACCTGCCGGACTTCGAATTGCAGATCATCGGGCCCACGCGGCGCAAGATCATCGGAGAGGATTCGATCGGATTCAGTTCTTCGCGCCACGGAGCATTGGCCGCGGCCAATGAAGCCCCTTATAACACCACCACGCCTTCGGGTTTCCTGGTGAAGGTGGATAACGGCAAGTGGAAGGAGATTCTTCTCGGCCAGAATCTCGATCCCGTCACCAAGCAGATGTACTTCTGCAATCCATCCCCGCAATTACAGCAGGCATTCCAGACCAATCAGCTCTTCGCGGTGATTGCGAACAGCGTGTATCTGGGCGCTCTGACGGGCAGTGGGAGCGGCGATTGCGGAGACGATGCGGCCTTTTACAACGAAATCAATATTGGCGGCTGGGAACTGCGCGCCGAAACCGGCAAGAACCGATACAACGACTACCGAAGCGTCATCCTGATCAAGGGCATGAAGGGCGCGCTGTATACGGTAACCCAGACGGAGGCCGGGCCCACGCCAACGGGGCTGATCATGAATCCCGCGCAATGGACGCAGCGGGACGCTTTGGGCGCTCCGAGCGACTATCCTCCCGGCTCGACGAAGTTGGGCGACCCCGATCCGCAGGAGTTGCCGATTCTCTCCGGCTGGCTGCAGGACTATTTCGAGGCAGCGCGCGTTCACAGCGAGCCCGAATACTTCCGCAAATTCAACGAGATTGCCAAAGACCCCAACTGGACTGGCGTCCTGGTGCTGCGCGCTTCGATCGACGTCCCCAAGGATCTGGCCGGCATCGTCTCGGGCGCACGCGATCGGAATTCATTCGTGGCTCACCATTTCGCCATTGAGACCACGCAGATCTCCAATGACCCCAGCGCACCGCTGGAGGTCAAGGGGTCGAGTTCGATGTTCGGCTTGATTTACTATCAGGACCCGTCGTTCGTGATGCCCGAGGACGTTACGGCGGAGCCGCAGCCGGTTCCGCCGACCGCCGGTGTCGATTACGAGTTCCGCCTGCTCACGCTGAAGGTTCTGTTTGCGAACACTTCCATTGCCAGCTTCCAGAGCTGGTCCCAGTTGACCATCAACAAGCTCTTCGATTCGCCGGTGAGGACCGTAACGGGCGGATTCAACAACACTGTCATCCTGAAGGGCACTTATGAAGACCGGCCGGGCGGAGGGATCTATAACCTCAGCACCGACCATGCGGTGCAGTGCTATCTGCGCGACAACAACGTCATCAACAAAATTGAGATTGTGACGGCGCAGATGACGACGCAATCGGAGCTCAGCTCGAGGTTCGGCCTTTCCGGCTTTCTCGACTTCTCAGTTATTCTCGATCGCGAAGGAGAGGTGTTCGACGTCTTTTCGTTCGGCAGCGCCTACGACCCGATCGCGAAGAAGATGCTGGATGAACCGCGCAAAGGCCTCTCCTTCGCCTCGCTCGGCATCGACATGATCTTTGCCGAGGACCCGCTGCAGAACAAGTATCTCTTCAATGCATCCGACGTGCGCTTTGACGTGGTTCGCAGCACCCCGCGCCTGCAGAGTCTGTTCCTGAATCTTGCCTTAAGCCTGCAGCGGCTGATCTCAAGCAACAAGGAGTCGCCGCCGAGCAGCAGCGGTTTTGCGCCGCTGATTACCGATGCGACGCTGTCGGGCGTCGACAGCAGCAATTGGTATGGCCTGGAATATC
>Ga0206908_1064_pt1 | contig 20354 bp, 14 predicted proteins | sample Alteio_BWOrgHeat_78_FD_152979 | JGI IMG/M metagenome (GOLD analysis project Ga0206908, IMG submission 152979) | Enriched cells from forest soil in Barre Woods Harvard Forest LTER site, Petersham, Massachusetts, United States -... | ecosystem: Environmental > Terrestrial > Soil > Temperate forest >... | reverse complement strand
ACAAGTTGCGTTCCAAAACCGGCAAAATCGAACTCACACAATTCGCGGACGAGTTCTCTCCCCGATTGGCAAGCGAATTCCACCCTGATGTGCTTTCCATTCCTTATGAGCAAGCCCAGGAACGTCGCAAAGCAGATCAGGAGTTCATGGACAGCAGCCCTGTCTACCTCGGCGGCCAAACTGTTCGCGACTTCATGAGTCTTGAACACTGCAAAGACCACGAAGTCAACGGCCAGATTGGCAAGGCGTGCTGGGGAGAGCGGGCCGGCTATTTCTACTGGGTGGGCTTCGACTCGTATCACCGGGGAACTACCCTCGAGGTCAAGAGTTCCCCCAAAACGCCCACCGTCATCAGGGATTGGGAGTGGTTCCTCAGCCATTCTCCGGCCGACTACTTACCGCATCTCGGCGACCTCTCGGGAATGCCTTATGCGGCCAGCTTCCTTCCAAAGAACGGCGGCTCTCTCTCCACTGCTTCTTTCACGCTGGGAGAAGCCGAGATGCTGACAAACGAGCTGTCTAACTATGTTTTGCAGCACGAGCTCTTGGCTTGGATAAGCGTCTTTCAATCCGCGCCGGGAGCGGTAAAAGACCTCACGGCGCCTCCGCCATCGATGCCCGCACAGGCAGCTCAAATCCTCGTCACGGGTGCTCAGCTCTACCAGACCATAAAAGACATCAGGGGAGATGCGCAGACTGAGTTCGACCTCTACCTGACAGGCTTTTTCGGACTGTTGCATCACGGCGCTGGCATGATCCCCGGGGGGACCAGGCCTCCTCGGACGGGAACGCCCCCCCATGTGCAGCCCGAGCCGCCTCCCCATCCCGCAGCTCCGGGCGCCGCGGGAGCAAAAGGCGCCGCGGCTCACACCGACCCCACCGTCGAACACATCGAAGTTACGCCGCCCAAGGTTCAAACGCACGACGCTCCTGTTGCTGCGGACAAGACCGCAGAGAAGATTGAGCAGGTTCGCTCCGCGATGACCCGCGACAACGTGACCGCCGCGAAAACCTCCCAGACCGCGGAGCCCGTCGACGAGGTTGCAAAGATGCGCGCGGCCAAACAGGCAAAGCTCGAACAGGCGAAAGCCGAGGCCAAGGCAAAGATTGCGGCCCAGGCCGTTCAGCAGCAGCGGATTCGCGCCGCTGGAGGCGGCGGCTCCGTCGACACCGGCGGTACCGAAGTCGGCACCGTGGAAACCACGGTCACTACCGGCTCCGGCGGCTCCCGCACCACCACATCGGGTGGGCCAGGCGGCAGGACAGTTGAACCTGCGTTCCCACCCGGCGCTGCCACTGACGCAGAGTCGGTCACGCAAGCCCTCAAACAGGCTGGCTTTTCTAACAGAGAGATCGTCGCTCTTTCCGGCCGGCCCTCAATGGGCATGAATGACATCTCCGCCAGGAGGGTCGCAGCGCTTGGCAGTGCCTTCTTTTCCATGGAAGATCTGCGCGCGCTGGCCCGCTATCTCGTTAGAACCGACAACGTGCTCACCCCGGAGGCCGCCCAGATGTTGGCCAGGAATGTCGCGATGGGCGAGTTGGAAGGACTTCCGACCAGGGCGACTCGCGATGAAATCATCGAGCAAAGGACTGCAATGGCGCAGTCTCCTGCCCAGGGTGACCCGCCCCTTCGGGTTGATGAGCCGCAGCCGGACCTTATCGGGCTTGGACCCGCTCTCGTGCATCCCGCCCCACTCTCCCCTGAAGAGATGTTCGAAATCCTCGTCAATATGACCGCATCTGCCTTCAATCGCGGGGCCGCGCAAAATCCGCCCAAGTTCAATCCGCGGGCCTTCGGACAAGGAGACGCCCCGCCCGCCGTGGTTCCGCCCAAACTAGGCGCCGGCATCGGGCCCGCGGCAGGCGGCAGGGATGCCGGCGAATCCGTGTTTGCCGTCATGGAGATCCTCGACCCGTCGGGCAGGCCGGTCGTCCGCGGATTCGGTCAGTATTTGGTTGACAGCGCTCAGGAGGCGGCTATCCGCGCTTCTGGTGGCGGCTCCGTGAATCGTGCGGAGATGCCCCACGCCGAGCAGAGCGCCCTTGAAGGATTGGACATCCGGCTGGGTGGCCACGCCCCTGAAATTGAAGGCGGAGAGCTGAAGGTCATGGTCACCCAGCTACCCTGCGGACCTGATCGCGCCAATTGCTCACTCGCGCTCCAGCAATTTGCCGACAGGTACGGTTTGACCCTCCATGTATATGTTCCGCAGCGGCCGGCTCTCAACGATCCCGGAACCATGGTCGGGCCAAGGGCAGCAACAATGGGATCGCAAACCACGGGTATGCCGCCGGTGACCTTCAGGGAATTGGGACCGGACGACCTGAACCAGGGCGGTCACGACCATTGACCCCCACTCGATCAGCTTGTCGTTAGCTTATGGAGCGGGAGACCGGGATCGAACCGGCGACATTCAGCTTGGGAAGCGCCATACTTTCAGTCTTTCCATCTTTGGACCCAAGTGCAGTTGTCCGACCAAAATGGCAGAAACCTGAACTAGGGTTTGATTGTCGCAGCATCTCGTTGGCTATTTCCGCTGCGCTCTTGGGGCGTTCGCTCACCTTCGGCCCCTCCCTTGGGCCGCAAAGAGAGTACCACCGGCGTCAAGTACACCATTCCACGATACCAGGTGCTGGCGGGTGGCCCGATCGGCGCGGCCACTCAGTCCCGATCCGTTGGGGGCCCGGATGTCACGCACCCCACTCGGCCGATGAGTGAATCACGACGACGCTCAATGACTGCTGAATAGCGGCCTGCTCCAGCATAATTCTGGCCAGGGCGCAGGATCTCGGTTTATGCAAAATCGCCAAGTCGCTCATTGAGACGATAAATCCCGAAATGTCGACCAGGATTGGTCAATCCGCCATTTCCAGCGGAGCCATTCTCCGAACCCCGCCGGCCAAGGCTCCGATCGGGCGGAGGCGAGTTCTCGGTTTCAGGTGCTCAGGACGCGGGAAGTTCTATTTCCCGGGCGCTGACTTCCCTGCCCTTCGCATCACCGGCAATTTCCAAACGGCGGCAGAACATCGCGACCGAGGGCTTCAGGCTGAAGGCGCCGGGTCGGTCTCGTCAGAACCTGTAGGAACGATTCAATGGACGGCCAAACAGCGCGTAAAGCCGGCCTAGGAAGCTGTCGCCAATTCTCTGACCGGCAGTGCTTCGGCAGCTTTCGAGATTTCTTCCATGATCCGTTCCTCACGAACCGGCGTCTCGAGGATGATAGGAATATCTGTCGGGATGAGCTCCGCCACGTCGCGGAAGGCAAGAATAGATGCAATAGAGAGAGGATCATGCTTGCTTCGCGTGTTTACCTCGCTCAAATGAACCTGACGCAGGCGGTCGCGGTAGGCGCTTAGAATCAGGAACACCTCGGTCATTGTGGCGTCCACCTGGATTCACCGGGTGCGGCTTCTGCGGTTGGGTATTTGGTTCCATCTGTTAATCTCCTCGTGCGCTGAGAGAATTCAAAGCAACAAGAGACGAAATCGCGCACATTGACCGAGTGCCAGTGATAGCGCCGCGCGAGGTGATTCTTTGGATTCATCCCCTGTTGCACGACAGCGCATTCCCCTGATTTCGTGATCGCGAATGAATGGAGGTAGAGTTGAAAACCATCCGCAACGGCGTTATTGTCCACGCGTGAGCGCGCCTGTGTGGGTGCGCGACTGAAGGTTCAGGCGAAGGCAAAATTCGATCAAATTTCAGAGGGGCCTGCACCACTCGAAGGCGTGGTTCAGGACATGCGGTTGGAGGTCTCGAGTCGGTCTATGAGGGGGCACCAACTGAGCTCGGTTGCTATGGGTTAGCACCCGTTTTGAAAGTGAGTGACGACAAAATTGACTACAATCGGGCCAATGTTCGTGTCTTCCTGCTGCTTTCTACTGCTCTAAGTTGTTGATTTCTTGGCTCCTCAGGTAGGACTCGAACCTACAACCCTTCGGTTAACAGCCGAATGCTCTGCCATTGAGCTACTGAGGAGTGTCTGGCGACTGATTGTCCATTTCCAAGTTACCAGACCCGGCGCTCCCGGTCAAAATCGGCCGGGCCTGCACCGTCCCCTCGCACATGCGCCCCGCCCTCCATGGGATTTCCCTTCCCGATGCCATAATGGACTCGAATGCCAAGGAGTCCCGCATGGCCCGCATTTCCCGCATTTCCCGCCTCGATCGCCCCCAGGTTACCCCTGAAATCGCCGCCCGCTACGACAAGGTTTTCTCCCAGCGCGGCAACGTGCCCAACATGTTTCGCGTCATGGCGCACCGGCCTGAAATCTTCGCCACCATGCAGGACCACTTCGCGGCCGTCCTCAACACCGGCACCGTCTCCACCAGGCTCAAGGAACTCATTATTGTCCGCACCAGCCAGGTGAACGAGACGCCCTACTGCCTCGCCAGCCACACCATCCTGGCCCGCAGTCTCGGCTGGTCTGACGATCAGCTCTCCCATCTCGCCGACTGGCACACTCGCGACGACTTCACTGCCGCCGAAAAGGCCGCGCTGCGCCTCGCCGAGACCGTCACCCGCAACGCCAATGCCGTCACTGACGAGCAGTTTGCCGAGCTCCGCGCCCATTACAACGAAGGCGAAATCGTCGAGCTGCTCTGCGCTATCGGCCTCTTCAACTACTTCAACCGCTTCAACAACGCCCTGCGCATGGAGCCCACCAGGCCCGGCGAAGGCGGATGCGAAGCGCCGGCGGCAGCACACGCTGAGGCCGTCGCCGTCCATGGACTGGAGTAACCGGCGTCCCCTCTCGCGATACCATGAAGGAAGGAGCCATCATCTTTCTTCATGAAACTCGAACTTCCAGCGGGCACGTTTCGCGCTTATCTCTTTGACTGCGACGGAACCATCGTCGACTCCATGCCTCTCCACTACCAGGCATGGAAGAAGTCCCTGGCCGAGTACGGCGCCGTCTACGAAGAAGACCTCTTCTACGCGTGGGGTGGCCGCCCGATCCGCGAAATCATTCGCCTGCTCAACGAGATGCAGGGACTGGAGATGCCCGTCGAAGAAGTCGCGCATCGCAAGGAAGCCCTCTACCACCAGCTTGTCCCGACGGTGCAGCCCATCCCAGAAGTGGTGGAGCATATCGACGCCAAGCACGGACACATCCCCATGGCCGTCGTCTCCGGCAGCCGCCGCAGCTCCGTCACCGCGTCGCTCGGCGCCGTCAACCTGCTCGACAAGTTCGACGTCCTGGTCTGCGCCGAGGACTATAAGAACGGCAAGCCCGCCCCGGACGCCTTCCTTCTCGCCGCCGAACGGCTGGGCGTCGCCCCTGCCGAATGCCTCGTCTTCGAAGACACCGACCTCGGCATTGAGGCCGCCACCGCCGCCGGAATGGTCAGCGTCAAAGTCCCCCAGCCGCTCGAACGGATCCCCTGACCCCCGCACGCGCCAGCCGCGGTTAGGAGGCGGGGGCGGGAGGCTGTTTACCAAATAGTAACTTTGTTGATTTAGCGGTACGGCGAGAGCAGAGCCGCCTCCGACCCAAACTGCCCGTTTAGCGAAGAACGGGCGAAACAACGAGGATTGCATTAGTCCGAATATAAGTCTATTGATTGCTTACCGATACGGATGATTCTTGGGCAAATGTGGAGAACTCAAAAAATCGAAAACTGTTAATTTTCTGGTTAACAGTCCTGATCGTCTCTGCGGGGTAAAGGGGAGATGCTGGACGCAGCTCAAGAGGGCACATCATGGGCGAAGGAGTTTGATTGTGCCCCAATCGCGGAGGGCGGGGCTGTGTCAGCCGTCACAGGTTAGAGGCAGGGATTAGGGATTAGAGATTTGGGATTAGGCATCATTCACCCTTTGCTCACACACGGAACTGATATCCTCGCGACATCGTAACCACTCCTGACTCCCAGGAGGCCCATGCTTCCCCTCGCCGCCCGCCAGCCAGACCAGACGGCAACTTCCGCGCCCGACGGCAGCCGCTCGGACACGCTTGTCCTCGCCGCCATCGCCGCAGCCTTCGCGCTCGCCCACATCCTCACCAACGGCCGCTACGGCTTCCATCGCGACGAACTACAGTTCCTCTCTGATGCGCGCCACCTCGACTGGGGCTTTGTCGCTTACCCGCCTCTCACGCCGTTCCTTGAGCGCGTCAGCCTCAGTCTCTTCGGTCTTTCACTGGTAGGCCTGCGGCTCTTCTCCGTGATTGGCCAGGCCATAGTGATCGTCGTCAGCGGACTCATGGCGCGCGACCTCGGCGGCAACCGACTCGCCCAGATCGCCGCGGCCATCACCGTCGGGCTCTCCGGACTGCCCATCTTTGAGGCGACCGAGTTCCAGTACACGACCTTTTCCTATCTCTGGTGGATCCTCGTCTGCTGGTTCGTCATCCGCCTGCTCAAGTCGGAAGATCCCCGATGGTGGCTCGCCATCGGTGCCGCTATCGGCATGGGCCTGCTCACCAAGTACTCCGTCGCCTTCTTCGTCGCTGGACTTCTCGCCGGACTGGTTCTCACCAGCGCCCGCCGCTATCTTCTCAATCGGTGGTTCTACCTGGGCGTCGGCGTCGCTCTCCTGCTCTTCCTGCCCAACCTGATCTGGCTGGCCCGCCACCACTTCATCTCTTACACGTTCCTCCAGCACATCCACGCGCGCGACGTAGGCGAAGGCCGCGCGGAAGGCTATTGGAAATATCAGCTCCTTTTCGACGCAAACCTGTTCGCAACGCCGGTCTGGATCGCCGGCCTCATCGCCTTTTTCCGCTCCAGCCGCTACCGCATGCTCGCCTGGATGTACGTCGTGCCGGTGCTGGTCTTCGGGATGAGCAAGGGACGCTTTTACTACGTCGCCGAAGCCTACCCTGCCGTGATCGCCATGGGCTGCGTGGCCGCTGCTAGATGGCTGACTCCGCGTCCAGCCTGGGCGCGCCGCGCAGTCGCAACGGTGTACTTCGCCGGCGTCTCCGTATGTGGCGCTTATGTCGCGGCAGTCATCGTGCCCATAGCTCCGTCAGGCCCGCTGCGCGACTTCGCCCTCAAGAACAACGGCGACCTGCGCGAGGAGTTTGGATGGGACGACCTCAACCGCGCCATCGCCGCGGTGCGCGATTCGCTGCCGGCCGATCAGCGCGCCAGTTACGGCATTATCACCGGCAACTACGGCGAAGCCGGCGCCATCGAGAATCTCGGCGCTCCCTATCAACTGCCACCGCCCATCAGTCTCACCAATTCCTTCTACCTGCGCACCTACCCGCAGTCGCAGCCGTCAACGCTCATCGTCGTGGGATGGAGTCAAAAGCAGGTGGACCGCGAGTTCACCGCCTGCCGCGTGGCCGGGCACAACGGCAATGCGTTGGGAATCAAGAACGAAGAGAGCAGCGACCACCCCGACATCTACGTCTGCGGTCCGCCTAAAAAGGGCTGGCCCGAGTTCTGGCGGACCAACCAGCGCTTTGGGTGATGACGAATTTGGAACTTCGATTTTCGGGCAATCGAATCTACACTTGTCGAGATGAAAATATCCAAGCTGTTCGTTGCGTGCGCAATCACCATAGCGATGATGCCGGCTGCTCCGGCGGGCGCCCAGGTGCAAACCAACGTTCCCGGCGTGGTGCCCGGCGCCAAGCCCGCCACAGCCGAGCACATCAAGATTCACGGCACTTCCCTGGAAGGCAATCTGGAAGGAGACGCCGTCGACCGCGACGTGTTTGTCTTCCTTCCGCCCAGCTACCAGAAAGACAAGAAACGCCGGTATCCAGTGGTCTACGCGCTGCACGGCTACTCCATTGGCGCCGAGCAGTGGACGCACGAGATTCACGTGCCGCAGACCGTGGAAGGCGCGTTCGCACAGGGCGCGCAGGAGATGATCGTCGTGCTGCCCGACTCGAAGACCGTGCACAACGGCTCGATGTACTCAAGCTCCGTGACCACCGGCGATTTCGAAAAGTTCATTGCTCACGATGTCGTCACCTACGTCGACGCGCACTACCGCACCATTCCCGATCGCCGCAGCCGCGGCCTGGTTGGCCACTCCATGGGCGGATACGGCGCCAGCCGCATTGGCATGAAGCATCCCGATGTGTTCGGCGCGCTCTACATCATGAGTCCCTGCTGCATGTCTGCCAGACCAGCCGGACCGAATTCCGATCTCGAGAAGGCCGTGGCGGCAATCAAGTCTCCCGCCGACGAGGAGAAGCTCGGTTTCTTTGTTCGCGCCCAACTGGCCAGCGCGGCCGCATGGTCGCCTGACCCGAAGAATCCGCCGTTCTATCTCGATCTGCCGACGAAAGACGGCCAGGCGCAGCCGGATGTGCTGGCAAAATGGGCCGCCAACGCGCCGCTCGCATTCGTCGATCAGTACATCGGCAATCTAAAGCAATACAGGGCCATCTCGATGGATGTCGGCGATCAGGACGGGCTCCGCGTGGATGCCGCCAAGTTGCACAATGTCCTCGATAACTACGGAGTCGCGAACAGTTTCGAGATCTATCCCGGCACCCATACCAGCGCCGTCGCCGATCGATTTCAAAACCATGTCATGCCGTTCTTCAGCAAGAATCTCTGCTTTACCGAAGGCTGCAAGTAGGAGTGGGTGTGCGCGGCAGTCGCCAGGCATAGAGCGCTGGTCAGAGCCTTCATCGCTGCCGCGCCAGCTTCTCCCGGAAGTACTCTCTCCAGCTCTCGGGCAGCGCCTGCACACCAAGGGCGCGGCGCAGCACGCGCACATCGTCGGCGTCCCATCTCTTCGCGAGGTAGAGGCGGGTGATGGCGGAGACGGGTACGGACTCGGGCTCGCGGCCGAGCATTCTGATCTCGTCGCCCGATCCAACCTCGCCCTCGCGGATCACGGCAAGATAAAAGCCCGAACGCCCCGCGTGGAGAAACCGCCCCACCATGTCATCGGATTCAAAGCGAATGCCGAGCTTGTAACAGGGAAGGCGCGGCTGCGTGACCACCACCTCGGCCGTACCAATCGCGAAGCGGTCGCCGATATGAACCGTGTCCTCAGAACCGAGTCCCTCGATGGTGAAGTTCTCGCCGAAGACTCCCCTGGGCAACGCGTGGCCCGGCAACTCCGCTCTCCAATACTCGTAGTGCTCAATGGGATAGCAATAGACCGCTTTGTCCTTGCCTCCATGCACTGTCAGGTCCGACTGCCGGTCGCCATCGAGGTTGAGCGTGCGCAGCGCAACACGGCCTTCCACCGGCTCCTTGTAAATGGAGGTGGTGACGTTCCGGCCATGCCACACCACTTCCCGAGGTAGCCCGCACTGGATCGAGACGATTCTCATGGCTTCGATTGGATGATTCGCTGAGGCCTCGGTTGCGTAGAAAAGCGCTCAGTACAGCAGCACCGCCAGGCGGTAGGCCGTAAATCCGCGCACTTCCCCGCGGGCGTCGCAGGCGCCCACGTCCGCTGCCTGGTATTGCCCCGACCCGAGCCGGTTCACCAGGTCCTGCGGCAGATGCTCGATGTCCGCACCCTGCCAGCGCATCACGAACATCGGCTGCCCGCCGGTCATGCCGGCCGGGAATCCGCGATCGAGCATGCACGCCAGGCGCGCATCGTGCGGGTCGCGCCGGACGGCGATTCCGCTCATGCGCACCAGCTCGATGATCTTCGCCTCCACCTGCGCCGCCGTCAGCACCTGCACGCCGCGCGCATAATCGGCCACCGCGTAGAGCGCGCCGTGCGTCTCAATCACCGAGATCCCCACGCGATCCACCTCGGGGGCCAGCAGGTTCCGCCTGTGTCCCGGGGAATTCATCCATCCCTCGTGAATCTGCGCCGCGTAGTTCCCCACGGCGATGTTCTCCTCGATGAGGCTGAAGTGCGATCCGGTTGCGGCCGCGCGCTCGGTCAGATCCGGTTCGCCGCCGTAGCGATGCGCAATCGGGCCCTCCTGCGCCATGCGCTCGCAATGCCGCATGGCCGCATCGGCCAGCGTCCGGTCCCACCTGAGCGGCTCCGCGCCGGCCTGCGCGCGCGACTGGTTAGCCAGCGCGAACAACTGCTCCGCCGCCGCCGGCCGCGAGCCTGCCTGCGCCGAAGCGCACGCAGCCACACTCATCCCAGCCACTAAAACCATCAAGACCCGGAAAGACTTCATGCTGTTATTAAACCCGGATCGCGCGCGCATGTCGCTCACGCCCGCTGAAAAGCGAATGCGCTTTTCAGACCGCCGCCAAACATCGGCCGGGCGGTCTAGGGTGTATCGACATATACGGGTGCGCATGTCGATACACCCTAGAGCTTCGGAGCCGGAATCGGCTCTTCTGACCGATCATCCGTGCCCGTGAGCGCGGGTCTCGGCCGGCCATTCAAGGAGTCATCGCGGGGGCCGATCCAGAAGAACAGAAGCAAGGAGGGCAATCCGACAATGCTGGTAAGCAGGAAAAACTGCGCCCAGCCGATCTTCTCTGACAGCACTCCTCCCGAAGAGGCCACCACCGTACGGCTAAGCGATGCAAGCGAGGAGAGCAGCGCGAACTGAGTCGCCGTAAAAGCAGGCGAACAGAGGCTGGAAAGATACGTAATCAACGCCGTTCCAGCCATGGCGCCCGTAAGATTCTCAGCAGTGACACACAGTGCGAGATAGCCGATCCGATGCCCGCCCACAGCCTGCAAAACAAAGAACAGGTTTCCGATTGACTGCAGGACCCCGCAAAGGATCAGCGAGGTGCGTATGCCAAACCTGGTTGTCACCACGCCGCCTATCAGCGCCCCTGCCACAATCGAGAAAAATCCGAATATCTTCGACGCGGTCGCGATCTCGGGCAGCGTAAATCCCAGCGATATGTAAAGCGGCGTCGACATCACCCCCGCCATCGCTTCGCCCATTTTGTATAAGAAGATCGCGATCAGGATGACGGGCCAGAGCGGCCGACGCATGAAGTCGCCAAAGGGGGCAATGACGGCCTTAGAAAAGGCGTGCCAAATTGCGCTCCATATCGATGGTGCGTGATAGGAAGTCTCCGCCGGAACCTCCGGCTCGGGGCCAAACAAAAACACCAGCAATCCCACACCGAGCAGCGCAGCCATCGTGGCATAGGCCGCGAACCACCCCGCGTACGCTGCGATAAACAAGGCGCCCGCCCCGGCGGCGAGCATGCCGATGCGGTAGCCGGATTGAACCATGGCGGCTCCGGGAGCCTGCTGGTCGCGGGTGAGACTCTCGACGCGCCACGCATCGATCACGATATCCTGGCTGGCCGACAGAAACGCGACAACCACCGCCAGCACCGCCATCCGAGGCAGGTTGTGCTTTGGATCGCTCAATCCCAGGGCGATAACTGCGCCAATCAGAAGCACCTGGATGGTGATGCCCCAACCGCGCCGCCGCCCCAAAGGCACTGGCGGCGGTACGCGATCGATGAGCGGCGACCACAGAAACTTGAATGAGTACGGTATGCCCACCAGCGCGAACGTGCCAATGGCCGCGCGCCGCACGCCGTGTGTGGCAAGCCAGGCTGAAAGAGTGGAGTAGGTCAGCAACAGCGGCAAGCCACTCGAGAATCCCAGTGCAAGCACCTGCAGCACGCGCCGATCCGTATAGGCTGCCCACGCGCGCCGCCAGTTTGCTCCAGCACGTTCTTCGTCGATTCGGGCCAATTCCTTCATCTCAATTATTCGGGCACCCGGATTCAGTCTCTTGCTCGATTTCAGTCTCACAAATGAAGGAACGTTGGAGGCAATTCCAAAGAAGCGCCCGCCGGGTACAAATGAACGCGTTGACAGAGTTAACATAACACGAATGGTCTCGCTGACTATCGCTCTCCCCGTCCTCGCCATTGCCGGCGCGATTCTCGGCTTCAACTTCCTTCGGCGACATTCTCCGCGACCAGCTCGACCCGCGCACACTGCTGGAGCTCGGATTGTGAGCGAGCCGGTCAATACACCGACCTATGCGGATTGCGGCCACTGCAATCGGTCGTTTCGATATGTTCTGTGGCACAGTGGATTCAGCGATTCCGCGTACGCCTATTGCGACACTTGCGGAATGCTTGCTCTTCTCGATTTGTGGCGAGTTCCGGAGTCGATTCGAAAAAGAAGTCCGTTTGGGCATGGCGAGATTGAGCAATCTGCGGAAGAGTATCTCTCCAGCTGTTCATGCGGCGGTCACTTCAAGAAAGGCTCATCCCCAAGATGCCCGTATTGCGGAGAATCCCTCTCTTCTGACTTGATGGCTGGTGCGATTGAACGAAATGCCCCTGGAACCGCAAAAGGCTGGCGATGGCAGAGGACTTGGAGCGGAATCTACTGTATTGCTGTCGAAGATCCCGACAATCCGAACACGTTGCGATTCCTAAAAGATCCATGGACGTCCACCTAATCCAAGGAAAAGCCGCGACCACTCTTAGTGCAGTCGCCGCTCCACCACCATCTGCATTCCGTTCTTCGCCCGCAGCGTAAACATCGCAAGCGGCTCCACGCGGCATCCCGGCGCCACACGCATCCTGAAGCGCTGAGCCAGCGTGGCCAGAATCAGCACCGCCTCTGTCATTGCGAATGACGCGCCGATACAGATCCGCGGCCCGAACCCGAACGGTAGATAGGCAAGCCTGTCGCGTCGCGCGACGGCCTCGGGCGTAAACCGCTCCGGCTCGAAGCGGTTGGGATTCTCCCAAAGATTCCGGTGGCGATGGATGATCCACGGAATGATCGTGACCAGCGACCCCTTCGGAATCCGCATGCCGCATACCACGTCGTCCTCCTGCGCCATCCGAAACGCCAGTGTGTGCACCGCCGGATATAGCCGCATCGACTCCTGCAGAATCATCCGGGTCCAGGTCAGCCTGGCCACATCCGCCCATTCCGGCTCGCGCCCACCCAGAACCTCCTCTAACTCCGCGTGCATACGCGCCTCGTGCTCGGGATGCATCGAGAGCACATACCACGTCCACGTCAGCGCCAGCGCGGTCGTCTCGTGCCCCGCAACGAATATCGTCAGCACCTGGTCGCGGATTTCGCGCGCGTTCATACCCGCGCCGCTCTCGTCATCGCGCGAGGCGATCAGGCGATCGAGCAAATCGTGATTCGTATTCGCTCCGGGCTGCATGCGCGCCTCGATCAGCCTGAACATCGCGCGATCGAACTCGCGCATGATCGCGCGGCCGCGCACGCCCTTCCACGCGCTCCACAGCGGGCCGATCCCAGGCACAAACTCGAGCAGCCCCACCATCATCACGTCCTGATAGCGGTCCGACCCCTCGCGGATGATCGCGACAATGCTGTCGCTGTCGGCGGCGAACATCGAACGCGAGATGATGTCGAGCGTCATTTCCATCATCGCGTCTTGGACTTCGACCGTTGCGCCCGGCGGCAACGCTGCCCATTGCTCCGCAAGCTTGCGCGCCGCATCCACCATCACCGGCGCGTAGCGCTCGTTGGTGCGGTGGTCGAACGCGGGCGCCATGATGCGCCGATGCGCACGCCACGTCTCGCCCTCGCTCAGAATCAGTCCATTGCCCATGGCCGGCCCCAGGATGCGGTGCTCGACCGGAGCCTTGGGATAGTTTGCTGCATTCTCGAGCAGCACGCGTCGCACGCCCGCCGGATCATTGACAATGAAGCTGCGCGATACCGCTGACCGCTGCTCGATGATCGGGGCTTCGTACATGCTCTCATCGAGGGCTTCGATAAAATTACGTCGAACCGTGCGCAGATATCGAAAGAACGGCAGACGCTCGGCCGGCGGCGTGGGGCCGGCCAGCAAAGGGGCCGCCGGGTTGGAAGGAACGATGACGGACATGAAAGTTTCTTCCTCCGGATAAGCTCGAAAGCACGGTATGCTCGGATTTTAGACGAAACAGAAGTCGCTTCGATTCCGCAGCGGGTCGCCGCGTTTCATGCCATCGCATCGCGGCATCAGAATGTTGAGAGGAACAGAACTTGAAGATCGCCGTTCTCAGCGACACGCACGGACTTCTCCGCCCTGAGGTCCTTCCCAAACTCAAAGGCGTCGAGGCTATCCTCCACCTCGGCGACGTCGGCGACCCGAAAATTCTCGACACCCTGCGTGAACACGCGCCCGTCACCGCTGTTCGCGGCAACATCGATACCAACACCCCCTGCGGCCTGTTACCCGAAACCGAGGTCCTGCTCTTCGACGGCGCATACATCTACCTGCTGCACGACATCTCGACGCTGCACCTCGACCCCGCCGCCGCCAAGTTCGCCGCCGTGCTCTTCGGCCACTCGCACAAAGCCGAGATCCGCCGCCACAAGGGCGTGCTCTACTTCAACCCGGGGAGTTGCGGCCCGCGGCGATTCAACCTCGCCGTCACCATGGGCTACCTGCATGTGAAGGAAGACGGTAGCCTCGAGCCGGAGATCGTGGACCTCGAAATTCCGCTGAGCAAAGATAGGCTGTGACTGCCTAAGCCACCAGCCAGACGACCGGCAAGGTCAGCAACAGGCGGGTGAGAATCTGCTTCATGGCTCGCTCTTCACATTAAATCAACGGCCACGCGCGGCATCCCGCTCTCCGGCATCTCGTCATCCGCAAGCCGCATCCCATCTTCCCAGTGGATTGCTCGCCCCCCAGAACCGCCCATGACAGATCGCCCGCAATGAACCGGGCCTTTTCTTTGTTCAACCGGCCTGCCGCACTTGCTGTTCTCCTTCTCGCGCTCGCCACAGTGGCCTTCGCGCAGCATGCCACGGAGCCGCGCACGGAGCCTGTCAAGAACGTTTTCTGGCAGCCGGATCAGTTGCCGCAGGGCTCGCCCATGCTCATCACATGCGAGCTCACAGGCGCCGCACAGCGCGTCATCGCCACATGGCGTGGAAAACGCCTCACGTTCTTGCCGTCTGAAAAGCCGCACATCTGGTATGCGCTCGCAGGCGTGGATCTCGATACCCAGCCCGGCCCCTACGATCTGAAAGTCAGCGCGCTCATGCGCAACGGACAATGGGGCAGCTCCGTCAAATCCGTCACCATTGAGCCTGGCACCTTCGGCGCTGGAGAGGTGCAGGTTCCTGAGCAATATGTGCAACCCGGCCCCGAGGACCAAAAGCAGATTGAGCGCGACGGGCTGCTCAAGAAGCGCGTCTTCGCCCGCGACATCCGCCTGCCCCTCTGGTCCGGCAGCTTCACCGCGCCGGTTGACGCCCCTGCCACCCCGAGCTTCGGCGAGACCCATCTGCTCAACGAGGAAAAGACCAGCCGCCACCTCGGCACCGACTTTCCCGCGAAGGAAGGTACGCCCGTACGCGCCTCCAACTCAGGACTCGTGGTGCTCGCCCGCTCCCTGTTCTACGAAGGCAACTGCGTCATCATCAATCACGGCCAACGGTTCTTCACCATCTACATGCATCTTTCGCGTATCGACGTGCACGAAGGCGCGCGGGTGCGCAAGGACCAGCGGATTGGCCTGTCGGGCGCTACCGGCCGCGTTAGTGGACCTCACCTGCACTTCGAAGCCGTTTGGGCCGGCTCCGCTGTCGATCCGGTCGCACTGCAACATCTCACCATGCCTGACCTGACTCCGGCGGAACGCAGCGACGCACGCAAGGTAGGGCACAGCCCAAAGCCCTGAATCCCGATACACCCGCTCAGCAGATTCTCTACTTCCCCGCGCCTTCCGCGGGCGCCGGCGCCTTTTCCCGCTCCTCGCGCGGAGGAATCAGGAACCGCCGCGGCGAGCGGAAAAAGCTCTTGATCGTATAGCGCAGCAGCTTGAGCTGTTCCTTCCCTGTAACCCCATACGCGCGCAGCGCCACCGATCCGGCAATCGCAAAGCTCACACCGAGATTGCAGATGAACGTAACGGCGATTCCATAAACCGTGTAGATAAACCAGCCGCGATAGACCCAGTCCTTGCCAAAACTCGCCGCGGCCAGCGCCAGCGTCCCTGTCGAAAGCGTCACGTGGCGAACATCGAGCGGCACGCCGAGGAATTTCCCGAAGGCTGGAACAAATCCCAGCAGGTATCCGAGCACGATGCACGTGACCCATCCCGAGATATTGGCGTCCACAAAATCCGCCAGCTTCTTCATCCGCTGCTGCCCGATGGTGTGCCCCAGTGGGTGCTGCGCAATGGCCAGGGGAATGGAGTTGAACGTGGAGAAGTTCTCAAGCCAGCCGCCGGCAAGCGCGGAAACCCACAGAATGACGCCGGTCAGGATCGCGTAGATGATGGTGCCGGACGCCAGTGGGTCCAGAGTGAAGTACACATGCTTGGCGCTTTCGACCTCCAGGTACGGCCGCTTGTACAGATACGCCCATAACTCCGCGAACGCCACGCATCCGGCGCCCACCGCAATCAGGTTTGCTGTGACTGAAGCCAACTGGCTGCGCGTGATCCGGCTGACAAACTCCGCCACCCGCTCGAGCCGTTCCTGCCCGTGCGAAGTGCGCACGATTCCGGCAAAGGTAGCCGCCGTCACCGAGGGCTGCTTGGTCGCGAGCGCCAAATGCAGATGCTGCATGATGATGAAGCTCAGCGCGTAGTTCGTTCCCGCAGTCACGAACTCCACGAAAGGCGGAAAGTGCGCATCGACCACGCGCATCTTGATCGCCGCGGTCAGCACCGTCAGCAACCCCCCGCCCAGCGATGCCCACCAGAGGGAGCGATAGTCCTTGCGCGAGTCGGCAATGTAGGGCTCGCCGGCCTTGCCCGTGCGCTCCACAATCTTGCGCGCCAGCAGCGAGGTATTCTCGCGGAAAAGTCCGCTCACGCTGAGTTCATCGCGGCGCGAGTTCATCACATCATCGAGCAGACTCTTGACCGCAAGAATCGATTCGTGAGGCTCCGCCTCATAGAGCACCACGGCGATGCACTGCATGCGGTTCAGTGCGCGCTCAATGGTCAGCAGATCGAACACCAGCGCGGTGCTGACCCCCGCGTCTTCCATGCCCACATGCGCATGCTCCAACTCCCGGCGGATGCGATTCGCCTGCGTGCGCCACGCTTCCAGCGCTTCCGCGCCTCCATTGCGCCGCACCAGTTCCGCCGTCGCCTCCTGCATCCGGTAGTACGGCGAATCTTCGATGACGTTGGGAAAGCTGCGCGCGCGCAGATCCGGCGACAGGCCGATGCCGGCGATGTGCACCGCCAGCAGTTGAAATGCCTGCGTCAGGTCCGATCGCTGCGCGGCCCACGCGGAGGAATCGTCTGCCGGAGAAACCGCGCGCGCCAGCCGCTCGAACTGCTCATCCGGTAGATCGATCAGTCGGTCGATGATCTTAGCGGTTGGAAACAGGCGCACCACCAGCCAGCGAAGATCCGACTCGCTCCGCGCCGAGGGAAGAACGCGCTGCATCATGCGGCGAACGGCCTCGGACCACAGCCCGGCGTGCGGCTGCAGACCCGCCTCCGCAAACAGTTCCACCGAGCGTGTCTCGGCGAACACCTGGCGCGTCGCCGCCTGAAACGCGCTGCGCAATTCCTCCTGCGATTCGATGAGCGAAAGAAAGCCTTCGAGGCGCGACTGCTTCCGCGCCCCGGGAATATATTTGCCGGCCGATATCCATCGCGTGAGCGCGACAAACGCGTCGAGCCGCGCGGCCAGCGTGGTCGACTCCAGATACTGCGCAAGTATGGACGCGAGAGAGTCAATCGCCGGATCGCTGCGAATCTCCGGCGGAAAGGACCCCAGAACGAGATCGCGGGTGTGCATCGCTTCTGAAACGCTCATCGCAGCCACCGCACACGTCACCCCAACGGCTGGCTGCATTCTACCTCAGGTCAAATTCCGCTGCCCCTGTTCATCTCGCCAGTCGTAATTCTCGAGCCCCGACAGTGCGTCGAAGATCGGAGCAAAATGCTCCGCGTACGGATGGCCCAGGCAGTTGTTGTGCCACAGCAGCGTGAAAACACCGCCAACCGCAGCGCACTTGCGCAGCAGGCTCGTAACCGCGGCGACGCTCTCCTCCGGCGACAGCCCCATGTACACCGGACTGATCAGCGATTGCTCCATCACGATCAGCGGAATCTCCAGCAACTCCGCGCGCCGGTTCTCCTTCCACAGCCACGGCCGATACGGCCAGCACGTTCCGGCGCGAAATCCCACGCAATCGGCGAATCCGACCGTGCTGTCATACGCCAGCCCGCACTGCTCCCAATGCAGCCATGTCTCCGGCGACCACCGCAGATAGTGCTGACGCCCGCCGATCGCGCGCTCGCCAATTGCCTGCCGGCAGCGCTCGACCTCTGCGCCCAGCTCCGCAGAATTGTTGAACGTGTAGTAACCCGGATGCACGCCCATCTCCACGCCGCGCGCCCGCGCCCACTCCATCACGCGCGCTACCCTTGGATCGGCGATATCGTAACCGCTGTCATGCGCCGTGCGCGCTGAAGCCTTCCAATAGAGAGCCGGCTTGAGCTCGCGCGCCTGTACCTGTTCGCAGATTTGGATGACCTGCCCCAGCGAACCCGGCTCGACACCCGTGAATCCGCTCAGCAGATCGCGCAGCGCGACTCCGAACTGCCGCCGCGCAATGATCTGCACCGCCGGCTCCCGCCATCTAAATGGGATTCCGATCAGGTCCACATCGTGGCTGATCTTGACGCGCAGTCTTCGCTCCGCGCGAAAACCCGGCTCCAGGGCCTGAATCACTTGCTCAAGCGCCAATCCCCACTCGTCCACAATGGGCCGGTCGAGATACCCGTCCCGCGCCGCAATACTGTCCGCGGATCGGAACCGGCCATGCTCATCGCGCCGCGCGGCATCAATCTCCTCAAACCGCGACAGCACCAGCACTGCGCTCGCCAGCACATCCTCGGTGCAGCGAAATTCTCCCGGTGCAGTCTCGACGAACAGCGGTTCGCCCGCCTTCGATTCCGCTGAGCAGAACGGCACCACAAACTCCGGCACCACAAACTCCGACACGGAGCCGCTGATAGGAGCATCGGGTTCCCTAAGCCAGCCCTTCCGCACCACCCGTTCGGCCCGCAACTCCGCCTTGGCTGCCGGAAACGCAACCAGCCCCGCGCCCTCTGCGCGCCGCAACACCAGTGACTCCGGCTGCCGCTCCACTCGCCAGCGGCGGCGGTCGTCGTAGCGAAGCCCTGCCCGCCGGCACAGCTCCTCCAGCGCATACAGCCGCGCTTCTTCTGCAATTCGGAGTACGCCTGTGGTCGTCATTCGTGTACTCCAAAACTCTAACCTGTTTCGCTAGCCGTCCCGGTTGGCTCCGTCCCACTAAAGACGTATCACCCGTACCCCGACGGAACCGGCCCTGTCCCACGCGTTTACAGTTGTGCAGCCAACCCTGTTGCACTACCGTAGATAACCGGTCAGAAATTCGAGAGGATTTACAATAACGCTATGGCCACCATCAGTACCACGCTGCCTGAGCTCAAGCAACGCATCGAATCCCGCGAAGCCCGCATCGGCATCGTCGGCATGGGTTATGTCGGTCTGCCCCTTGCACTTCTGTTCAGCGCCGAGCGCTTCCGCGTCACCGGCTTCGACATCGCCGAGAGCAAGGTTGAGACGCTCAACTCCGGTGGATCCTACATCGTCCGCATCCTCCCCGAGTCCATCAAGGAAGCACAGAAATCCGGCTTCCGCGCTACCTCCGACTACTCCGAGGTGGCCAATATGGATGCCGTCATCATCTGCGTGCCCACGCCGCTCAACGAGTACCACGAGCCAGACCTGAGCTACGTAACCGGCACCGTGCAGTCCATCGCGCCCTACGTGCACGAAGGGCAGATCATCATTCTGGAAAGCACCACCTACCCCGGCACCACCGAAGAGGTCGTCGTGCCGCTGCTCGAGAAGGGCAATCCGCACGGCCTCAAAGTGGCGCGCGCCGAAGGCGCAGTTGGCCGCACCGCAGGTGCTGGATTTCATGTCGCATTTTCACCCGAGCGCGAAGACCCCGGCAACGACACCGTCGCGCGTCACGACATCCCCAAAGTCGTGGGCGGCTGCGACCCCGGCGCGGTTGAGCTCTCCAGCGCCATGTACGGCGCCATCTTCCGCCGCGTCGTCCCGGTCTCCAGCCCCGCCGTGGCGGAGATGACCAAGCTTCTCGAAAACATCTATCGCTGCGTCAACATCGCGCTGGTCAACGAGCTCAAGCAGCTCTGCATGCGCATGGGCATCGACATGCACGAGGTCATCGACGCGGCCAAAACCAAACCCTTCGGCTTCCAGGCCTTCTACCCAGGCCCCGGCCTCGGCGGCCATTGCATCCCCATCGACCCGTTCTATCTCTCGTGGAAGGCCAAGGAGTACGACTTCCGCACCCGGTTCATTGAGCTCGCCGGCGAAGTCAACATCGGCATGCCCTACTTCGTGATCGAGCAGACCACCGCCGCTCTGAACGATCATCGCAAGGCAATGAAGGGCTCGAAGATCCTGGTGCTCGGCCTCTCCTACAAGAAGGACATCGATGACCTGCGCGAGTCGCCCTCGCTCACCATCATCGAACTGC
>Ga0206908_1061_pt3 | contig 20422 bp, 15 predicted proteins | sample Alteio_BWOrgHeat_78_FD_152979 | JGI IMG/M metagenome (GOLD analysis project Ga0206908, IMG submission 152979) | Enriched cells from forest soil in Barre Woods Harvard Forest LTER site, Petersham, Massachusetts, United States -... | ecosystem: Environmental > Terrestrial > Soil > Temperate forest >... | reverse complement strand
TGGGCGGGCTGATGCATTATCGCGGCGACGTGCTTACCACGGTGAGCCTGCGGCGGGTGCTCGGCATGGCGGCGAGCGAAGGGACGCAGGACCTTCTGGTGATCGAACACGCCGAGGGATGTTTCGGTCTGCTTGTCGACAAGGTGATGGAAGTGCGCACCGTGTCGTCGGCGGAGTTCGAGCCGAATCCTTCGACATTGAACAAGCAGCGCCACGGATTGTTTGCGGGCGCATACAAACTGGATGGCGGCCTGATGGTGATGTTGAATTCAGAGCGCCTGGAACCCATGCGCCAGGCCATGGCGAACGAATGAGCGGGATATGCCGATGCGAGCGCTGATCGTCGATGACTCCCGATTTACGCGAAGGGTTCTGCGCGGCATGCTCGAGCAGAAGGGCTTCGCGTGCAGTGAAGCGAACGATGCGGCTGCGGGCCTTGACCTTCTGTGCGCGGGACCGGACTTCGCCGTGGCGCTGATCGACTGGAACATGCCGGGCATGAGCGGCCTGGAGATGGTGAAGAGGATTCGCGCAGGAGGATTCGCGGCGATGAAGGTCATGATGGTGACCTGCCACTGCGACAGCGATCGCATCATGCAGGCGTTGGAGGCCGGCGCCGACGAGTACCTGATGAAGCCGTTCGACGGCGAATCGCTGCGGGAAAAGCTGGCTTTGATGGGGCTGGAGACTGCATGATGCCGTCCGCGCGACGTACTCGGATTCTGATTGTGGACGACTCTGCCGTGATGCGCAGCCTGCTGCGGTCAGTGGTTGCCGCCGACGCGCAGCTCGAAGTTGCGGGCACCGCCGTGGATGGCGCTGCCGCATTGCAATCCATCGCGGCGCTGCCACCCGACCTGATGCTGCTGGATGTAGAGATGCCGGTGATGGATGGGCTCACCACGCTGAAACGGCTGCGCGCGGCCGGCTACCGGCTGCCGGTGATCATGTGCAGTGGGCTAACGCAGCGCGGCGCGCGGGTGACCATTGAAGCGCTGTCGACCGGGGCTGCCGACTACGTCGCTAAACCGACGGCGCAGGAGAGTCGCGACGCCGCGGTGCGCACGTTGGCAGGACAACTGCTTCCCAAGATTCACGCGTTGGTGCGCAGAACGCGAGCGCAGATTCTGCCTGCGGCGCCTGCGCGGCCGGCGACCCATTCGGCCGTTGCGGCAGCTCCGGCGATTCTCGCCATCGGTGTCTCGACCGGCGGACCGGATGCATTGGAGAAGCTGCTGCCCGCGCTGCCCGCCCACTTTCCATTGCCGGTAGTTATCGTGCAGCACATGCCCGCGCTGTTCACAAGCATGCTGGCCGAACACCTGAATAAGAGCTGTCGCCTGCGCGTGCGTGAAGCGGCGGAGGGACTCGCCGTTGTTCCCGGCAACATCTTCATTGCGCGCGGCGACTCGCATCTCGAAGTGCTTAAGGCGTCGACTGCCGGCCACAGCACCACGCTGCACCTGACTAACGCTCCGCCGGAGAACTACTGCAGGCCCGCGGTGGATGTGCTCTTTCGTTCTCTCGCCGCAGCGTATGGCGGGAGCGTTCTGGCGGTGGTGCTTACCGGCATGGGTTCTGACGGATTGGCCGGCTGCCGCGTTCTGCGGGAACAGGGCGCAACGGTGCTGGCGCAGGACGAAGCCAGCAGCACGGTGTGGGGCATGCCCGGTGCCGTAGCCGCTGCGGGACTGACCCATCGCATTCTGCCCCTGAGCGAGATGGCTCCCGAGATTCTGCGGCTGAGTGCCGCAAGACCCAGCGAAGCTTGCGCGCTTCGAGAAGCGGCGGTTTAGCAGTGTCGACGACCCAGGCCACGGTTGATTTCTCGTTCTTGCGGAAGATTGTTCAGGCGCACTCGCATAACGTCCTCGATCCGTCGCGCGACTACGTATTTCAAGCGAGGTTGGCAAACATTGTGCGCAATCGCGGCATGCGAGGCCTTGGGGAACTGGTAGAGTATCTGCGCTCCAAGCATGACTCCGCGCTCGAGCTGGCCATTGCCGACGCAATGACCATCAATGAGACCAGCTTTTTTCGCGATAGCCGTCCCTTCGAACTGCTTCGCCTCGATCTTCTGCCCAAGCTCATTGAAGCGCGCCGATCGGTGCGCGCCCTGCGTATGTGGAGCGCCGCGTGTTCCACCGGGCAGGAGGCCTATAGCCTTGCGATTCTGATGCGCGAGCACTTTCCATCGCTGGCGAACTGGCAGGTGCGAGTGGAGGGCACCGACATCTGCGGGGACGTTGTGAAGCGCGCGCAGGCCGGCCGGTTTCAACGCATCGAAGTCAATCGCGGACTACCGGCGCGATACCTGGTGCGCTACTTCGAGCAGGACGGCAATGAATGGGTAGTGAAGCCGCAGGTTCGATCGCTTTGCAACTTTCAGAAAGTGAACCTGTGCAAGTTTCCTTTGCCGTTTCGCGCGAAGTTCGATGTGATCTTCCTTCGCAACGTGATGCTCTACTTCGCCGTTGAACACCGCCGCGCGGTGCTGGCTGAAGTGCATCGGCTGCTGGCGCCGGATGGCGTGCTGTTTCTGGGCTCAACCGAACAGCCGGCGGATCCCTCGCTCTGGTGGGCGATGCTGAGCGGCGGGACTTGCCACTTCAGGCCGCGGATACCGTCTTAACTCCGATCGGAGAGCGAACGCGGTTCGTCAAGGAGTGACGCAACTTCCGCGTGCAGCCGTTCGGTAATCTCGGCCTCCGAGGCTTCCAATCCGAAACGAATCGGCTCGCCCACGCGCACCTCGAGCTTGCCGGAACGGAACCAGCCGCGGCCGCTGGCTTTCAACTCGCCGAGTCCGCGCAGCGCCACCGGCAACACGGCGGTTCCGGACTGCTTGACCAGCAGTCCGATGCCGTGGCGGAAACGAGCCAGTTGTCCGGAGGCCGATCGCGTGCCTTCAGGAAACACGAGTACGTGATAGCCGCGATCGAGCGCTTCGCCGGCGTGCGCGAAGCTGCGCTGGAAGTCGCGCGAGCGCGGCAGCGGAAACACATTGAAGAGCGCGGTGAGAGCGAACCATGCAAGCGGGCCGAGCGGATAGAAGCCGCGCTTGTTCGCCGGCCACTCCGGGTTGCGGAAGTGGCGGAAGTCTTCGAGCATCTCGCCCGACATGGCCGCGGTGACGTGACGGCGTAGGGAGCCGGGCAGCGCATACTGCACGAGCGGTCCGTCATACGCAGTGATGTGATTGGCAATGATGAGCACCGGCTCGCTGATTTTCGCGCGCAGATCGGGCGGGGCAACCACGCGAGGCCCGGCGAGAAACCGGACGAGGGGCAGCATGATCGCTTCAATGAAAGAAGCGCGTATACCTTGCATGGGCTTACCCCACGGCCAGTGCGGATACACGTACGTGGTGCGCGCGGGCTCGACGTGGGGCAGATCTGGAGTTGTGGTTGCGGGCTGACTCGCCGGTATCGCGTCGGTTGCGTCTCTCGGTTGCGTTGGATCCTTTGCCGCGACGGTGATGGCGTGTTCGGTCGATGACGATTCGCGCGGCACGATTGCCGATGCGTGTCCTGATACGAGTGCGCGCACATCGCCTAGCGTCTGCACCTGCTCGAGAAGGCCGCTCTCGGGAGGCATGCCGAGCTTCTGCTCAATGGCCGCGGCCAACTGCACGCGGCCCAGGCTGTCGAGATGCAGATCCTCGTTGAGGCGCAACTCGTCTCCACTGCCGGGCGGCGGCTCGCCGGTAATCTGCACGATCAACGCGAGCAGCCAGTCATGCGCGAGAGTGAACGCCGCGGCTGCGGAGCGCGTTCCGGTTGCGGCGTCTTGTGCTTCTTCGAGCCAGGCAGCCACGGCTTTGCGGCGCACCTTGCCGGTTGACGTGCGGGGGAGATCAGGTTCGGGAAACAGCATCCAGCGGCGCACGCGCTGAAACTCCGGCAACTGCGCGTTGGCCAACTCGATGGCTTTCGGCGCCTGTTCGCCGCCGCGCATCGCGAGCACCGCGCAGGGCTCGGGGCCGGCGGGCGTTTGCATGGCGACGACGGCGCATGCGGCCACTCCGGGCTGCTGCTCGATGACTGCCTCGAGATCCTCGGGGTGAATATTTACGCCGGCGGCGGTGACGATGACTTCGCTCTTGCGGCCGAGAAACTTCAACTCGCCGGTGGACTGCTCTTCGGCAATGTCGCCGGTGGCCAGCCACTCATCTTCGCGCTGGCGCAGTTCGCCGCCCGACCAGGTTGCGGTGGAGATCATGGGCCCGCGCACCAGCACTTCGCCGTCGGGTCCGATCTTCACCTCGCGGCCAGGGAGCGGTTTTCCTATGGTGCCGCGCGCGACATGGAACGGGTGATTGAGCGTGATGAGCGCGGTGGTCTCGGTCATTCCGTAGCCTTGCACAAGCACGAAGCCGAGGGTGTTCCAGAACTGCTCGACCGCGGGGGCGAGCGCTCCACCGCCGGAGATCAGCGCCCAGAACTTCAGTCCGAAGGCGCGATGCACGTCGCGGAAGACCCACCACTTTTTCCACGCGCGCAGTTTGTGCGACTGGGCAACGCGATCGGCGAGGCCGGGCTGAGTGGATTCGAGATACGTCTTGAGCAATGCGAAGATGCGCGGAACCGCGGCCAGCACCGAGATGCGCTCGCGGCGGATTGTCTCGATCAGCCGCGGCGCAACGAGGCGGCTTTCGAAGTGCACCTGCGCGCGGAAGATGGGGGGAATCCACAGGCCCATGGTCTGGCCGAAGACGTGGCTCAACGGCAGGGTGTGCAGAAAGCGCAGCGGGTGCACGTACTTCTCATAGCGAAGATATTTCTGCGCGGCCTGCTCGATGGGGCCCACGCTGGCGAGCACGTTGCCGTGCGTGTGCACGATGCCTTTGGGGTCGCCGGTGGTTCCGGAGGTGAAGAGGATCTGGAGCGGGGTGTCGCGATTCAATCCCGCTACAGGACCGGCTTCCTCGCGCGGCAGCAGCGCGTGCCAGGTTTCGAACTCGATGCGTTTGTAGGCCGCGGGGAGTTGCCGGACCAGGAGCGCGTCGCCCACGGCGAGCTTGGGCTGCACATCGGCGGCCACGCGCGCGGCAAAATCGGCACTACCGTAGGCGTCGAGGGGGACGGCGAGAACTCCGCTGAGAATGCAGCCGTGATATGCGGCGATCCACTCGGCGCTGTTCTCGCCCCAGAGCACGATGCGGTCGCCGGCGACGATGTTCTGTGCGGCTAAATACGCGGCGAAGCGGCCTGCCAGGCGCGCGATGTCACCATAAGTGGAAACGCGGCGGCGATTGCCCTGATAGCGCACCACGGCGATTTCGCCACCGCAATTTCGAAAATCCTGAACCAGCGTCCCTAAGTGCTCGCGCATGTTGGCAGGTTCATGCTAACAGTGCGGGGGCTGCGGTTCCGCCTACCCTGTGACACTTTCGAGAGCGCACACGGAAACGCTACTGCAGACGCCCTTCGCTGGCGCCCTGCTCCTCGCCGTCGGCGCCGAAGAATGGACTTTCGCCCGCGGGCGGAACTTCTTCGAGCATCTGCGCATCGGCGAATCTGTATCCGACATAGATGTCAGTCAGCAGGTACTTGGGACGCGCGGGATCATCCTCGATCTTCTTGCGAAGCTGGCGGATGAAGGTGCGCAGGTACTCGACTTCCTCGCGGCAATCCGCGCCCCACACCGCGGTGAGCAGGCGCGCATAGGTGATGACGCGGCCGGCGCGGCTCATGAGGCAATGCAGGATATCGAATTCCTTGCGGGTAAGGTGGATGGCCTGGCCGCGCTTGGTCACGCTGCGGCGCGACGGCATGAGCCGGATCTCGCCGATCTCGATGGGCGCGTCTTCAGGCGGAGCCGGCGCGTGCACACGGCGTACCGCGGCGCGAATGCGCGCCACGAGTTCGCGCACGCCGAAGGGCTTGGTGACGTAATCGTCGGCGCCGAGCTCGAGCGCGTTGACCTTCTCCTCCTCGCGGTCACGCACTGTCAGCATCAGGATGGGGAGCCGGGGCGCCAGGGCGCGCATGCGCCGCAGGGTCTCGATGCCTCCAATGCCGGGCATATTCACATCGAGAAGCACTGCATCGAAGGGCTCAGTGCGCAGGAGTTCAAGCGCCATCTCACCACGCGAAGCTTCGATCATCTCGAAGCCTAGTTCGGTGAGCGGCGGGCGCAGGGCGCGGCGGATTGCAGGTTCGTCGTCAACCACAAGGACGCGAATCGCAGACGTGGTCATCACTTCTTCCTTTCAGGGTCCGGTGTCATGGAGGAACTGGCCACCTGTCCAAGCGTAGCGGGAATTGCCGCAAAAAAGGTGGTGCCCTCTGATTCGTCGCTCGCCACCCACACCGATCCGCCGAGGGCGAGAGCGGCGCGCTTGGCGATCGACAGGCCGATGCCCGTGCCGGCCGCGCGCGTCGCCGACGCCGTGGAACGATAGTAGCGATCGAAGATGCGGTCGCGGTCGGCAGGCGGAATGACCGCGCCGAAGCTGTGCACCGAAAGCAGGGTTTCTGCCTCCGAGCGGAAGGCACGCACGGTGATGGGCGCGCCGACGTCAGAGTACTTGCACGCATTGTCGAGATACTGGGTCAACAACATTGAAATGAGGCGGCGATCGCCGGCAAACGAGTGGCCCTTGGGCTCAATCTCCGCGCGAATTGTTGCTCCCGAAGAACGCTCGCCGAGGCTGGCGATGACTTCGTCAATCAGGGAAGCGGGTTCAACCTGCTCGACCTGCACGGCGAGAGACGATCCATCGGCATCGCCCGATCCCAGGCGCGCGGTGGTGAGCAGCCGCGTGGTGAGCTCGTTCAAGAGGCTGGCCTGCTCGTCGATCAACGCGACCAGTTCGGCCTGTCCGGGCGAGAGCTTTCCCATTTCAGCGAGCCCGCTGGATGCGGCGCGGATGGCAGTGAGCGGCGTTTTGTAGGCGTGGGCAAGGCTGTCGAGAACCGTGGACCGCATGCGCTCGGCTTCGCGCTCGGATTCAATGCGGCTCTCATTCGCGGTGGCGCGATAGCGGTCGAAGGTGATGGCGATGATGGCGGCGATGGCGCTGCTGGTGAGCGGGTCCATGTTTCCACGCACCACGAGGCTGCCGACGGGAACCGCGCCGAGCCGCACTACGCGCCGGCTGATTCCGGTATGCGGATCGTCGTCGGAGGTTTCGAAGTGGTAGACGTTCTGCGCCAGCTCGCTTGGATCGACGCTCCACTTCCCTGCCCGGTAGACCTCCTGCAGATCCGCGTCGAAGATGGCCGCACCTTCAGGAGAAAAGAGTTTCTGGAGATTCTCGACAAGCTGTTTTCCGGGCTTGTTGCCCAGGTTCATCTGCAGGGTTGAGCGTGTGAATTCATAAAGATTGCGCATCCCGGCTGCCGATGAACTGGCACGGCGGGCGGCGCGCAATGCGCGGCGCAACACCGGCGTGATGCGGCGCGGGCGTAGTGCGCCGAACAAGCCCTTGGGCGGGATGTGATTCTCCGACAACCTGCACCAGCCTGCGTAGTTTTCGACACTTACGGGAGCCTTGGCCTTTTATGCCGAGCTTGAGCTCCGTCAGAAAGTGAGTTGCGGATCACGCGGGGGTCACTTTTTGTTGCTTTAACCGGGGTTGCTTTGACCGGAAGCCGCGCGAGGAAATTGATGTCGCGATTTTAACAGATTCTTTATTTCATCCTTAGAGCATGGTCAAGTTTGCTGCCGGTTTCTCATTGCATCCTTACGAGCGTCTTGGTCAACTTGCAGGTAATCGCAGCCAATTCAGAACAATCTTTACTGCTGCGGGTGGATTCACCTAGCCGTAGTCGCACGATCGATCAACGAAGACCACATATAACGATGTGGCGTCGAGTGAATGAGCACAGGCAAACCGAAGTGAGATCGCTCGCGGTCTGCCTTTTCCGCAACGCCTGATTCCCAACTTTGATTGAAATGCTGCCGCGGGCCGCCCTAGCGGGAGCGCAGGGGAATCTTTGTCGAAAAAAAGCCAATCGAGATGCCACCGGATTTCACGGTGGAGAAAGCGAATACCTTTTATGGATTTGAGGTCAGGCCTTCGCACACTCACCGCGTCCCTTGCCCTGGCTGCAGGTCTTATGGCCGCGGCACAGACAGATACCTCCTCGACGCCGCAGACGCCTGCGCCGGCGACCCCCGCCGAGCCGGCCGCTGCTCCAGCCCCAACGCCGTGGAAGATCGGCCCCATGGAAGTGTCGGGCTTCCTCGATGGTTTCTATACCTATAACAACAACAACCCGACTGAAGATGCCAACGGCAAGATGAACGACTACTACAACTTCAACCAGGATGCCAACCAACCGGCCCTGAGCGCTGCTAAATTAACGCTGAACCATGATCCTGGTCCGGTAGGCGCGCACGTGGACGCGATCTACGGCCGCACCAATCGCATGATCAACGGCTCCGGGCAGCTCGAATATGTAGAGCAGGCTTTTATGAGCTTTAAGCCGAAGTCATGGAAGGGCATCGAGATCGATGGCGGTAAATTCACAACCTTCGCCGGCGCCGAAGTGATCGAAGCCAAAGATAACTGGAACTACTCGCGTTCGCTGCTGTTCGCGTGGGCGATTCCCTACTGGCACTTCGGCGGGCGCGCGTCAATGCCGGTGGGCAAGGCCGAAACGATCGGCGTGCAGGTCGTCAATGGCTGGAACAACATCCGTCATCCTGTGGGCGGCCCCACCATCGGCATCACCAGCACCCTGGTGCAACCCAAGTTCACCTGGAGCGCCGATGTCTATACAGGCGCAGCCGACACACCGGGTCAGGTCCAGAACGGTTACCGCAACCTTTTCGACACGACGATGCTGCTGACTCCCAATGCCAAGATCAACGCATACGTGAACTTCGATTTCGGCCAGCAAACGAACAAGCCCACGTCTCTGGGGTTCGGCGAGAAGTCTCGGGACGACTGGTACGGTGTGGCTTTCGCAGTGCACGATCAGTTCGCCGCCGCCCATGCAGGCACCGTCCGCTATGAGACGTTCAAGGACAGCGAGGGCTACGAGACAGGCACCGCCCAGGCGCTTCAGGAGTTCACTGGCACCTACGAGTACAAGTGGAAGTACGGCCTGCTTGGCCGCACCGAATTCCGCCACGACTGGTCCAGCGAAGCGACCTTCCACAAGGCAAACGGCAAGATGACCGACCAGCAGAACACGGTGGGCATCGGCATGATCCTCGTCATCGCACCGAAGCGTTAACTGCAAGCAACCATTCAATCCAGCCGAAGTGCAGCAAGGGCCTGAAGGCGTAAAGCCGGAAAGGCCCTCACCATCACTGATCCGGACGTAAGTTCCGGAGTTTGCACACAAATTGAGGAGAATCTCCAATGGCAGAAACGAAAGCTCCGCAGATGCAGGCCACACTGGGCTTGACCGGGCTGACCAGCAACGCGATGGCTCTGATCGCGCCCGGCGCGTTCCTTTGGCTGACGTTTTTCATCCAGGCAACGACCGGCGTAGCCGGTCAGCCTTCTACCGCTCCAGCAATGTGGATGGGCATCTTCGCGGCATTGCTGCTGTGCCTTGCCACCGCGGTTGCTTATGCCGAGATCTCCAAGCTCTATCCCGGCACCGGCTCCAGCTACTACTACGCCGAACAGGCAATGCTCTCGAGGGACAAGGCGTTCAAGTACGCGCGCGTTGCCAAGTTCATCGTCGGCTGGGGCTCGCACCTTTACTACTGGGTTTACCCGGGCGTGATGGTGGCGGTTACCGGTGTTTTCGTGGGCTATATCGTCGGATTCCTCGATCCGGCCTTCCTCTCCGGCGCCACTCCCGGCCCGATCTTCATGGGGCTGGTTGCCATCGCTTTCTCCTTCTTCGTGGCATGGATTGCCTCGAAGGGCGCGGGCGCTTCCACCGCCGTCAACCTCGCCATCAACGTCGTGCAGATCTCGGCGCTGGTCCTCTTCAGCGTCCTTGCCCTGGGCTATCGCGCCAATCATCCCACCGGCGCGCCGGCTTTCCAGTACGACACGCAGTCGCTCAAAACTTACACCTACCAGTTTGCGACGGCCAAGGACGGGTCCGTCATGCGCGACGCGAACGGCGATGCGCTGCCCTTGCTAGACAAGGCCGGCAAGGCTGTTCCGTTCACCATCGATTACCCCACCACCGATTCCTCCGGAAACTTCCTCACCCATCCGAACGCAAAATCGGTCGTTGGCGTCCACAAGATCAGTTGGGTGTTTATCCAGGCCACGGTGGCTATTTTGATCCTGGTCGGATTTGAGTCCGTGACCGCCATGGGGGGCGAGGCCAAAAACCCGACGAAACACATTCCCATCGCGGTCATAGCGTCGCTGCTCATCCAGGGGGTGGCCTGTTACCTGTTCGAGTATTTCGCCGCAAACTATTTCCTCAACTCCGGCTACACCATGCAAAGCGCAGCCGGATCAGCGGCCCCTATCGGCGACATGATGATCATTGTCGGCGATGGCCTCCTGGGGCAGGGCCACGGCAAGTACTTCATGCTGGTTGAAGCGTTCACCGTGTTCCTCGCCCTGATCGGCACCACGCTGAGCTGCATGAACACCGGCGCCCGCGTGACTTACGCTATGGGCAAGGACGACGAGGCCCCCGAGCACTTCGGCATGCTCCACGCCAAGTCGCTCTCGCCGCGCCGCGCCATCTGGACCCTGGCCGTCATCTCGGCGGTCATTGGCGTCGTGGCGGTTTCGTTCGTCTTCGCCGATGCGTCCGCTCCCACCGACGCCACCATCGCCGCTCTGCCGCACGACGTATTCTCGAACGTCGGGTACCCGTCGCACGACACCCTGGCCAAACTGCCCAACTCCCTGCTCACCATCACCCTCACCTCCAACTTCGGCACGTTCATCCTCTACGCGTTGAGCTGCTTCCTGTGCATTGTGGCCTTCAGCCACCGCCCGGACAGGAGCCTCGTTCGCCATATCCTGATCCCCGGCTTCGGCCTGATCGCCAACCTGATCTGCATGGCGTTCTACGTCATCGGGCCGTTCTTCAACCTCGGCACCAAGCTGGAACCGCTCTGCGCCCTCGGCATCTCCGGCATCTGGGGCCTCTACGGGGCCTGGTACTTCGTCAGATCCTCGAAGAAGAAGGGCAAGGCCATCCTGCTCGAATCCAAGCAGGCTGTCTCACAGTAAGTTCTGATGGGTCACTTCCCCCTCGGGTGGCTTGGTTTTGCCGGGCCACCCGTGGCATTTTTAGATCAACGCAATTCGATCGACGGGTGTTCTTTGGATTTCTCATGTTAGATGTGCAGTTTGGCCAGGCCAGCGATCCCGGCAGAGTCCGCACCAATAATGAAGATTGCATGGGATCGTTTGTGCCCAAGTCGCGGCATGAAGCGCGATCGCTGGGATATTTATTCGCAGTAGCCGATGGGGTGGGCGGGATGGATCTCGGCGAGGTCGCATCCGCCACCGCCATTCAGGTTGTCACCAAGGAATTTTCGCAGGCACAAGCCGGCAGCATGCTGCCGGGCCTCTTGCCACGGCTGGTGCAGCACGCCAACGCCGCCGTGCACGATCGCCGCATGGAGCGCGAGTACCGCGGCAAGCAGATGGCGACCACGATCGTTACCTGTGCGCTTCGCCATGACCAGGCCGTCGTCTCCCACGTGGGCGACTCGCGCTGCTACCTGGTGCGCGGCGGCAAGGCCCGCCAGGTCACCGACGACCATACCCTGGTGAACCAGCAGCGCAAGCTCGGCCTTATCTCGGCTGGAGACGTTGCCGAGTCGGGATCGCGCCACGTGCTGATCAAGAGCCTGGGTCCGGAGATGTTTGTCTCGCCCGACACCAACTCCATCACGGTGCAGGCCGGCGATGTGCTGGTGCTCTGCACCGACGGCCTGCACGACGAGCTGCCCGAGCGCGAACTGGCGACCATCGTCTCGCAGCCGCGCAAGGACATCGCTGAGATCGCAAGCGAACTGGTGGCGCGGGCGATTGAGGTCGACGGGAACGACAACACCACGGCCCAGGTGATCCGGGTGCGCTCAGTGGAGCAGGTTGGCATGTACCGCGGACGTCCCTACCGCCTGCCGGCGTGAACCGGCGACGCAGGGGCCCGGTTTGATTCGGTCCGGGAAGCGATGCCCTGTTAGGCGCTGTTTATATACCCTTTATGCGATTGCCAGCCGGGACCGTTAGAGTCTAGTAAAAGCCCATCGTCAGGAGCGCACCCCATGGGATTTCACGGCAGTCTCGAGCCGGGAGAACAAATTGACTCGTATCGCATTGAGTCGCAGGTCGCGCGCAGCGGCATGGCGACCATCTACCGCGCGGTGGACACACGCGACGGCCGGGTCGTGGCCCTCAAGATTCCCCATCCCGACATGGAGGCCGATCCGGTGCTCTACGACCGATTCCAACGCGAAGCGGCGATCGGCGAAAAGCTCAACCACCCGGGCGTGATGCGGGTCTTCGGCGACGATCACCGCTCGCGCATTTACATGGTGATGGAGTGGTGCGATGGGCGGCTGCTGCGCGACATCCTCGAGGAAGGCCGGATCCCGCAGGAACACGCCATCCAGATTGCGGAAAGGGTACTCGAGGCCCTCGATTACATCCACGCCAATGGCGTCGTCCACCGCGACCTGAAGCCCGAGAACATCATGGTGGACGCCGACGACAACATCAAGCTGATCGACTTCGGCATCGCCGGCGATGCCGCCGCGCGCCGGCTCACTTACGCCAAGATCACCACCGCACTGGGCAGCCCCAACTACATTTCTCCCGAGCAGGTGAAAGGCAAGCGAGGCGACGGCCGCACGGATGTCTACACCATGGGCGTGATTCTCTACGAGATGCTCACCGGCAAGGTGCCGTTTACCGGCGCGTCGCCGATGGAGGTCATCAACGACCGCCTGATCAACTACCCCACACCGCCCAGCGTGCTCGATCCCTCGATCAGCCCGCAATTGCAGGAGGTAATCTATCGCGCCATGGAGCGCGATCCGGCGAATCGATATCCTCGCGCGCGTGAATTTGCACATGACCTGCAACATCTCGACTCGGTGGGTGTGGAAAACAGGCCCGAATTGCACGAGTGGAAAAAACGCAAGTCCTATCTGCCGCGAAGAATCGCCTATTATGCTGCATTGGCGCTGATTCCGGTTGCTATTCTTCTGTTCATGGTTCTGCTTTCGCGACACTGAGGCGGTCCCGCTCCGCGGGATTCTTCACGCGGTCTTTATGGACAGCCCCGTACACTTTCAGTAAACCGCTTTTCGACAAAGGAGATCCATGTCGACTGAATACAGGAATTTTCTGGCCCTTTCATACGAGGAGCTGGAAGAACATAATTTGCAAGCCAAAGCTGACCGCGCGAACCGCGTGTCCATCGACGAGATTCGCGAAAAGCGGCTGAAGTATTTGACCGATGAGAAGCGGATCAAGGCCGTAACGGTTCTGTTTTCGGACCTGGAAGGCCGCCTGCACCTTCTCGATTACGACAAGAAGTTTCTTCTCGGCTCCTACGAGAACCTGACCTTCGACGGCTCGTCGATCCGCGGCTTTACCGCGCAGAAGGAGAGCGATCTTCGCCTGGGCATCGACTGGAGCGCGTTCTACTGGGTGCCTGCCGACGTGTTCGGCAACGGCAAGGTGCTGGTGTTCGGCACCGTCATCGACAAGGACGGCACGCCCTACAGCGGCGACCTCCGCGGCGTGCTGAAGCACTTCTCCGACGGCCTCTACGCCAAGCAGGGCCTGACGCTGAACGCGGCCAACGAAATCGAAGGCTTTCTGTTCGCGGGCCGCGACGCCGAGCGCCACTTCCATGAGACGGGCAAGTTCGAGTTCATCAACACCGGCGGCTACTACCACGTGCTGCCTCTCGATCCCCTCCGCCAGTTCATCGACACCTCGGCTGAAGTGCAACGCGCCATGGGCTTCCAGAACGAAAAGGATCACCCGGAAGTCGCGCCCAGCCAGTTCGAAATCAACTACAGCTACGGCGAAGTCGTCGCAGCCGCCGACCAGATCCAGCTCTACAAGCTGCTCACGCGTCAGATCGCCAACAACATGGGTTACACGGCATCGTTCCTGCCCAAGCCCGTGGTGGGCGTCAACGGCAGCGGCATGCACACCAACGTCTCCATCTCCAAGGGCAAGACCAACCTGTTCTGGGATGAAAAGGGACAGGAGCAGCTCTCGCCCTACGGATGGGAGTTCATCGACCACATCCTCACGCACGCGCTCGACCTCTGCCTCATCCTCAACCCGAGCGTGAACTCCTATCGCCGTCTCGATCCGCACTTCGAAGCCCCGAACCAGATCAAGGCTTCGGCCACGGATCGCGGCTCCATGGTTCGCGTGCCCATCGGCAACTCGCGCTCCATGCGCGTGGAAGTGCGCTCGGTGGCTCCCGACGCCAACCCGTACCTCGCGCTCTACTCCATCTTCAAGACAGGCGTCGACGGCTCCACGGCAAAGATCGACAACCTGCGCCAGGCCGAGCGCTACCTGCCCGACAATATCTACTCCGCCATCGAAGACTTCAAGGCCTCGAAGTGGATCGCCGAAATCCTCGGCGCCGATGTCCAGGGCCGCTTCGTCGATCTCAAGCAGGCTTCGGCGGATCGCTGCCCGCGGGCGCTTGGCACCTTCGTCAAGGCACCCGAGGTGCAGTATCACCACGAGGTCTACAACCAGTCGCTCTGGAACCACTTCTAGAGCGCACTGCAGCAACCTGCAAAGGCGGCGCAGCCTCAGGGCTGCGCCGTTTTGCGTTTCCGCCGCCGCCGTCGCGTCCGTAACTGCCTTAATCACTCCCCGTTTTGCCAACTATCACCGCTCTTGATAGATTGAAGCCCATGTTCCGCCTGGCAGCCCGCGTATCCCTTCTGGTTTGCGTCAGCTTCATCCTTCGACCCTGCATTTCTTTTTGTCAGTCGCCGTCCCCCGCTCCCATCATTGGGCGTTGGCGCTCGCTCGAAACATCAAAAGGCGGAATCGGCGCGATCTACGAGTTTCATTCGGACGGCACGGCCGATTTCAGCCCCGGCGCCGTTGTGGAAATGCCATGGCGCATCGAAAATGGTCAGATCGTATTCCCTTCTGCCACGACGAACGGCCCCGAACAGAAGATGACGCTCAAGTGGCTAGGCGACAACCAACTCAGCCTTGTACCCGCCGGCGAATCCAGCGGCGTTGAACTCACACGCGTGGGCAATCGCAGCGATCCCGCTGACCCCCTTGTCGGCGAATGGATCGAAAGCCGCGAAATGGATGGTCATAAGCTCCAAGCCCATTGGCTCCTGGGCCCAGGCGGCAAGGGGTTGTTCCTTCTACCGTTCGTTACCCGGCACGGCCGCTTCAGCATTACCGGTTCAGATCTTCGCATCGAAATGCCGGATGCCTCGCCTGCGAACTTCACCTTCAAGCTGAAAGACGATGTCTTGATACTCTCCAAGCCGCAAGGCAGTTCATCACGATACGCGCGTTTCTGATGCCGACAGCGGAGGGCGCCCCTCCGGGCGATCAACCCCCGGCCTCCCATTTAGAATGGACCTCATCTGCAGCACCACTCATTCCACCCCGGCGCAGCCTCCCTGCAAGATCCTGCCGCGCGGGTAGAGGATTCGCGAAATGTCCGGAAGCTCATGTCTGACCCGTACGGGATCACTCGCCGTTCTTGCCTTTCTCTGCGTTGCCGCTTCGGCACAACAGCCGCGCCCGTACACCGACAAGGACTATGCCAACGCTGAAAAGTTCATGGCCTACAACGTGAACCCGCTGGCGTTCAAGGGCCAGGTCAAGGCGCAGATTCTCGATGACACGCGCTTCTGGTACAAAGCGGTCGATGAAGGCGGCATCACGTATACGCTCATCGATCCGGTGAAAGGCACGCGCGGACCGGCGTTCGATCACGACAAGCTGGCAGCGGCAATCAACGCGGTCGCGCACGGGCCCATGCACGTCGACGCGAGGCACCTCTATCTTTCGGATCTGTCGTTCTCGGACAACGACCGCGTGCTGAGCTTCTCCAACTCCGGGAACACGTATCGCTGCGACCTCGGATCCGCACCCGCTTCCTGCACGCTGGTTGTCGCTGCGGAGCGCGGCCAGCCTGGTGCGGGACACGCTGAAGCGCATCCGCCGATGACGATCTCGCCCGACAAGAAGCTCGGCGCGTTTATCCGCGGCTGGAACCTCTGGGTGCGTAATCTTGCCACCAGCGAAGAGACGCAGCTCACCACCGACGGCGTGGAGAACTACGGTTACGCCACCGACAACGCCGGCTGGAAAGCCTCTGACGCCGCCATCCTCGTCTGGTCGCCCGACTCCACAAAGATCGCGACCTTCCAGCAGGACCAGCGCAAGACCGGCATGATGTACCTGGTTCCAACCACCAACGCGCATCCCGAGCTCAAGGCCTGGAAGTATCCGCTGGTGGGCGACAAGGACGTCACCATGATTGAGCGCGTGATCATCGACGTTGCCGCGCGCAAGGTGATCCGGCTCAAGATGCCGCCCGATCAACATCGCTCTACGCTGTGCGACGACGTGGCCTGCGATGGCAACTTGTGGTCCGATGTCGAGTGGAGCCCCGATGGATCGCACCTGGCCTTTGTCTCGACGTCGCGCGATCACAAGCAGGAGTGGCTTCGCGAGGCTGACGCCGCAACCGGCGATGTCCGCGAAGTTCTCTCTGAGACAGCGCCGAAGTTCTACGAGAGCGGCAACGGCAAGATCAACTGGCACTATCTGCCGAAGTCGAAGGAGATCCTGTGGTTCAGCGAGCGCGACGACTGGGGCAATCTTTATCTCTACGACCTCGCCACGGGCCAGCTGAAGAACCAGATCACTCGCGGGCCCGGCAACGTTGCGCAGGTGCTCCAGGTCGACGAGGCGAAGCGCGTGATCTACTTTGTCGGCGCCGGCAAGGAGAAGGACCGCGACCCCTACTACCAGCACTTCTATCGCGTGAACTTCGACGGCACGGACCTGCGCCTGCTCACGCCTGAGAATGCCGATCACGAGATCAAGATGGCGCCGGGCGGCCAGTACTTTGTCGACTCCTACTCAACACCGACTGAGCCGCAGATCACAGTCGTGCGCGACAGCGAAGGCAAGACGGTGATGGATGTCGCGCACCAGGACATCGCGAAGCTCAAGGCCGCGGGATGGCAGCCGCTCACGCCGATCAAGGTGAAAGGCCGCGACGGCAAGACCGACCTGTACGGCTTCATGTTCAAGCCGACGCACTTCGATCCGGCGAAGAAGTATCCGGTCATCAACAATGTGTATCCCGGGCCGCAAACCGGTTCCTGCGGCAATCGCAGCTTCCGCGCGGCGCACGGCGACAACCAGGCGCTGGCGGAACTCGGCTTCATCGTGGTGTGCATCGACGGCATGGGCACGCCGTGGCGCTCCAAGACGTTCCACGAGGCGTACTACGCCAACCTCGGCGACAACACCATTCCCGACCAGGTGGCCGGCATGAAGGATCTGGCTCGCCAGTATCCCTTCATCGATCTCGACCGCGTAGGCATGTACGGCCACTCCGGCGGCGGCAACGCGACTGCCGCGGCCATGCTGCACTATCCCGATTTCGTCAAGGTGGGCATTGCCGAAAGCGGCAACCACGACCAGCGCGACTACGAAGACGATTGGGCGGAGAAGTGGGGCGGACTCGAAGCGAAGAACGCCGACGGCACAAGCAACTACGACTCGCAGGCCAACCAGAATTTCGCCAAGAACCTGAAGGGGCATCTGCTGCTGGCGCACGGCACCATGGACAACAACGTGCCGCCCAACAACACGCTTGTGCTGGTCGACGCGCTCATCAAGGCGAACAAGGACTTTGACCTGCTGATGATTCCCAACGTGCCGCACAGCTATGGCCCGGCCTCGAACTACATGGCCCGCCGCCGCTGGGACTACTTTGTGCGCTACCTCGGCGGCGACATTCCGCCTGTCGAATACCAGATGAAGCCGTTCTCGGCGATGCAGGCGGTGATGCGCGGCGGGCCCGATGCTGGAGCCGATGACACATCGGACAGCGGCGTTCAGCCGTAAAGGCTATTTGTCTCTGCAAAAGGAAGCGGCGCAGCCCATGGACTGCGCCGTCAGAGTGATGACAAAGCCCGTCGGGGATAAGCCGGCCTTTGCAGGGGCTGAAGCCCGCCAATCTTTATGGGCTTTATCGGCACGACTGAAGTCGTGCCCTGTTACAAAGCCCGCTCACATAGAGTCAGCAAGCTGGCGGAGCGGCCAAGGCTGCGCCGTCGCTCTTTGGGTTGGCTCTACTGTCGCCGGGGTGGCGGCTCTTCAGCCTTTTTGACCGCAGCCTCGGCATCAACCAGGCCCCAGCCGGATGCCATGTTGGGATATCCCTGGTTGCAGCTGGAGCGCTCGGGAGCACTGACGTTGCGGTTCGCGGTTGCACGCAGCAGTTCGGCAACATCGACCGGGTGTCCGATCCATTGCGGCCTTGCGGACATCACCAGGGCAGCTACGCCGCTCACCGCCGGAGTCGCCATTGACGTGCCGCTTATGGTCTTGTATCCATTGTTGAGCCATGCGGACCGGACGCTGTCCCCCTGCGCGACCACGTCCGGCTTGATTAACGAGGAGTTCGGGATAGGACCCGAAGAGGAATATTTGGAGAGCGTGTTCGTCGTCAAGTCAGCAGTGATGGCACCCACGGCCAAACCATAGCTCAGCGCAGCCGGGTAGCCCACCGTTTTGCAGGCGCTGCTGTTCCCCGACGCAGACACTGGGAGGGTCCCGGCCGCTTCCAGATTGCTCATGGCTTCAGCCAGCCCGGTCATAGGGGAAGAGCCTCCAATCGATGCGCTGATGATCTGTGGCCGAAGCGCCGGCTTCGCGTTGTTGCCCGACAGGTCAGTAGGCGCCAGGAACCACTGCAGGCAGGTCACTACCGATTTCGCACTGCCAAAACCGCCCCGGAGCGCTCTGCAGGCGATGAACTGGGCGCCCGGCGCCACGCCGATGGCATCGGTCCCATCTCTCCCGAGAATTGTGCCGGCCACATGCGTTCCGTGGCCGTTATCATCGCAGGGCGCGCTGAAACAGAGGTTCCCGGCCGGATCGTCTGCAGCGTCGAACCAGTTGTACGGGTTGTTGAAGGTAGTTCCTTTGTTTTGGAACCCGCGATACTTCGCGTTGATTGCCGGATGGGGCATGAACCCCGTATCTATGATTCCAACCACAATTCCCGTGCCGTCCGCGCCCATGTCCCATACCTCGGGCGCGTGGAGGCGGCTGACGTTCTGCTCTACGGTCAACCCCGCGATGTCCGTCGTTGGCCGCTGCGCTGACGATGGTGTCTCCGGCGGATCATCCAGCGCGATCACCTGGTCGGGTTCGATCGACTCCACCTCGGGGAGCTCTGCGATCAGCTTGCGTGTTTCGTCGCCGGCTTCGACCCAGATGGTATTGGCAATCCAGAACGCCTCGAATTTCGCGTTGCGCTGTTGAAGGAACGAGATCACGGGTCCCTGGCTGGCGGCGGCATTGCGGCGCAGTTCGTCGACGACAAACTGGCCGCGCGCTGCGTAATCGCTGATGGCGGGCGCTCCCTGTAATCGAGGGCGGCTGCGCAGGTTCACCCAGAAGCGCGTGGTGCCCGCAGGGGCTCCGGTGGGCAATTTAGACCCGCTGCGCATGTTGTCTGAGGTCGTACATCCCGAGAGCACTATGAGCAGAATCAGGAAGGGAAAGACAGCACGAAGGGCGGGCGCAGCCCCGAAGTCTGCGTGGGGAAAGCTCTTCATGGGTGTTTTCCTCTCAGTGGGGGCGCAGCAGCCCTGCGAGTGCCGGGGATTTTCGCTGCGTGTGGGGACCCCATGGCTTTCTTAGCACCTGGCCAAAGGAAGGTCAATTCAATTCGGGAAGTGAGCTGAGGCGCCAGCGCCGGCCGCGGCGGCAAGCTGCGCCGCGGATACTTGCGCCGCCCACGCTGCCGGCTGAGATGTGAGCCGGGACAGGAGGGCGCTATCCGACGTGCAGAGCAACATCCGCGTCAACCGGCGTAGCAGGGCTGTAGCTTTCTGATTACTTCAGCACGCCGATCGCGGCGGCGCCCAGGGCGAGCTGCGAAAACAGCTGTGACCACTCGAGCAGGCCACGCAGGTTGGACGGCTTGAACACCTTTTCGGGGACGACAACCGTATCGCCCGGATACAGCGGGACGTCGAGGAAGGAATGCTTCCAGACCGAGTCCGTCGCATCCCGGCTTAACACTTCTCCGTCCGCACGGATGACGAATGCGTGCTTTTGGTCGGCGTTCCGGTTGGGACCACCGGCCAGGTGCAGGTACGCACTCACGTGGCGGCCCTGATTGTAAAGGAATGAGTTCTGGTCGTAGACCGCGCCCACCACATTCACGTTCGAGGGCCGGGAAGGCACCACGAAGCGATCGCCGTTTTCAAGCGTGATATTGGGGACCTCATCGAGGGCGCCGTCCCCGGG
>Ga0206908_1063_pt1 | contig 20459 bp, 10 predicted proteins | sample Alteio_BWOrgHeat_78_FD_152979 | JGI IMG/M metagenome (GOLD analysis project Ga0206908, IMG submission 152979) | Enriched cells from forest soil in Barre Woods Harvard Forest LTER site, Petersham, Massachusetts, United States -... | ecosystem: Environmental > Terrestrial > Soil > Temperate forest >... | reverse complement strand
CGTCGAGCTTTGGCGTGGCTGGAATGGAAGGCCTGGGCGGATCGTCCGGTGGCGTGATCGGCGGCCTGTTCGCCGGCACCAGCACCGCTCCCAAGGTCAAGGCGGAAACGCCGAAGAAGGTAAATATCTCCGCCGGTGTGGCAGCTGGCATGATCCTGCAGAAGACCCAGCCCTCGTATCCGCCGATCGCCAAAGCGGCACGCGTATCCGGGACGGTGGTTCTTCAGGCCACGATCTCCAAGTCAGGCACCATCGAAAACCTGCGCGTGATCAGCGGCCCGGCGATGCTGACGCAGTCCGCGATGGAGGCTGTGAAGAGCTGGCGATATCGACCTTACCTGCTGAATAACGAGCCTGTTGAGGTTGATACGACCATCAACGTCATCTTCAGTCTCGGTGGATGAGAACTCCGCGTCCCTTTTCCCCATCTAAGGGAGAAGGGCCGCACGTTTTTGACCCGAATGCGATTCGTCGCGGACCGCATTCCCCACAGCAGCATTTTCCGGAAAAAGTTGAGAGATTCTCTCGGTTGCCGGGAGCAAGCCCGGACCTCAGTAGCGCTCTCGGCGTCCAACGTGATCTGAATGCAGTTTTAAGTAACCGCAGTCAGTAGAAGTCCACAAGCAAACTCCTTAGGAGGAACGATTCAAGTGATTCTCGCTCAGCTCGCACATTTTGGTTCGCATACGGTCAGCAGTCTGGCTCTCTTCCAGGAAGAGCAGTCCACGGGCTTCAGCCCCTTGCAACTCTGGAGCCACATGGCCTGGATGGCCCGCTCGGTGGCCATCATCCTGTTCATCGAGTCGGTCTGGTCGCTGGCCGTGATGATCGACCGCTACCTGTACTTCTCTGCCGCCCGCAAGCAGTCGCGCGAGTTTGCTCCCAAGGTTGCCGGCGCTCTGAAGGACAGCAAACTTGAAGAGGCGATCAAGATCGCCGACCGCAACAAGAAGTCGCACCTGGCCGAGGTTGTGACGGCCGGCCTGCAGGAGTTCCGTGTTTCGTCGGGTATGGCCACCGAGGAGACAATCGAGAGCTCGCAGCGCGCCCTGGAACGCGCCGAAGCCATTGTGCACGCCAAGCTGAAGAGGGGCCTCTCGGTTCTGGCCACCATCGGCTCGACTGCTCCGTTCGTCGGACTGTTCGGCACCGTCGTCGGCATTCTGCACGCCTTCGACGCTATCGCCACGCAGAAGACCTCGGGCATTGCCGCGGTCGCCGGCGGTATCTCGGAAGCCCTGGTGACCACGGCATTCGGTCTGCTCGTCGCCATCCCCGCAGTTATGGCCTTCAACTACTTCACCGGCCGTGTTGAAGCCTTTGACGTGGAGATGGACAACTCCTCGAGCGAACTGATCGACTACTTCATCAAGCAGAGCCATAAGCGGTAAGCGAAAGGCCGTCAGCTTGAGCGGGATCCTTCTTCAGGGTGGGAGAGCGCGACTCTCCCGCCCGCGAGTTTGATACCCCGGCAACCTGATGCCCCACGGTAAGCCGGATCATCTCCGGAAGAAAATTCTTGAGTACGGAGCCAGATTATGGCAATTGCAGTTAGAAACGAAGGATCGAAGGTCAACTCCAACATCAACGTCACCCCCATGGTGGACGTAATGTTGGTGCTCCTGATCATCTTCATGGTCATCACCCCGATGCTCCAGAACAAGGTCCAGGTCGACATGGCGAAGGTGGATAATCCCACCGCGATGCCGGATGCCGACAAGGAAGACGCCATCGTGGTCGCCATCACGCGCGACGGCGGTGTGTTCCTGGGCCAGGACAAGGTTGCGGTTACCGAACTCGGTGCTCGCGTCCGTGACAAGCTGGCGGACAAGCCGGGCAAGACCATCTTCGTCCGCGCTGACGCCCGTGCCCAATTCCGCGCCGTCGAGGATGCGATCGACGCCGTCCGCACCGCGGGCGTGGAAGAAGTGGGCCTGCTGACGCAGAAGCGTGAGGCCGGAACCACGGCGGCCGGTGGCGAGTAACCGCTGAACCGTCCAAAACAAGTTTTGAGCAACCGAGGAGTTTGAGACCATGGCAATGACAAGTGGAGGTGGCGCTGGCGCGATGGGCGAGATCAACGTCACCCCGATGATCGACATTCTGCTGGTGCTGCTGATCATCTTCATGGTGATCGTGCCGGTTACGCCGAAGGGTCTGGACGCTCTGGTTCCCCAGCCCCCGAAGAATCCGCAGCAGCAACAACCGAACGACCGCACGATTGTCGTTCAGATTCACGGCAAGGGCGGAGCGAATCTGACCTACCAGATCAACGAGACCGACGTGAACAAGCGAGATCTTCTGGCGAAGCTGTCGGAGATTTACGCGAATCGCGCCGAGAAAGTCATGTTCGTCAAGGGTGACGACGACGTGAACTTCGCTGCCGTTGCGGATGTTATCGACATCGCGCACGCGGCCAGCGTGGATCACATCGGCATCATGACGCCCAAGATCATGGCCGGGCAGTAAGCCGGCCGCGGCGAAGTGCGGCAGTCCCCTTGCGGGAGATGGGAGTGTGCGCTATGACGATGAGCAATTCTGGCAGCAAGTCAATGCAATCGGAAATCAACGTAACCCCGATGATTGATGTTCTGTTGGTTCTGTTGATCATCTTCATGGTGATCGTTCCGATCACGCCGAGAGGGGAAGCAGCATCGGTTCCGCAGCAGGCCACGCGGGCCGTGCCAGCGGGGAATCCTGTGGTTCTGGAGATCCTGAAAAGCAGCCAGGAAGCGGCTCAGTTCAGGATCAACCAGCAGGACGTCTCCTTACAGGATCTGCGGGCTCGCCTGACAGATATTTACGCCAACCGGGCACAGCGAGTGCTCTTTATCAAGGCTGACGATCAGCTAAGCTTCCGGCAGATAGCGGAAGCGGTGGATATCAGCCATGCGGCAGGCATCGATCGTGTCGGGTTCATTACACCCAGGCTCGCGCAGGGACTGTAGAAGGCTCGAAAATACGCTCCACGTTCTGTTCTGCGCGCTGCGCGGACAGGCCACGGCAGGAGTACAATTCACTTTCACCCTGGTTTCGGAAACATGCACCACCCGGGGTTCCCGGCGGCAGGTCCCCGCCACGAGCAGGCGGTGGCCAGCATCATCAAGTTCCAGGCGCGCAGGGTAGAGGCACGACCTGAAGGAGAAGGATAGACACATGAATCAACCCGCACGACTTATTGCTCTCGCGGTTGCCTTGGGCGGCATGGTGCTTTCCATGAGCGGGTGCAACCGACTTGCCGCTCGTGATCAGCTGAACAAAGGCGTGGAGTCCTACAAGGCAGCCCGGTACGAAGAGGCAATCGGCCATTTCCAGAAGGCCACAGAACTTGATCCGAGCCTTCCGATGGCGAAGAGCTATCTGGCCACAGCCCTGGCGCAGAACGTAGTTCCCGGGCTCGATACGCCCGACAACCTGAAGACCGCCCAGCAGGCCATCAACATGTTTCAGGAAGTGCTGGCCAAAGATCCGAACGACGTCAACAGCCTGAAGAACATCGCGTCCATCTACTTCAGCGTCAAGAAGCTTGACGAAGCCAAGGAATGGCAGAAGAAGGTTCTGGCAGTCGATCCGAAGGATCCCGAGGCCGCCTACACGATTGGCGTAATCAACTGGACCAAGGCGCACGAGAACGCGCTGAAGCTGCTGGTTCCGGCGGGCGCCAACGATGACGGCGAAGGCAACGTCAAGGCGCCAAAGAAAGTCCTGGAGCAGATCAAGGCAGTGAACGACCCGCTGGTTTCCGAAGGCCTTCAGTACCTCAACCAGTCCGTTTCGAATCGGCCCAACTATGACGATGCGATGGCCTATCTGAACCTGACCTATCGCCGCAAGGCCGACTGCGACTACATGGATGCAGAGGCCGTGAAGGACGACGTTGCCAAGGCCAAGGAGTGGAGCGCCAAGGCAATGGGTACCCGCAAGGCCAATGAAGAGCAGAAGGAAAAGAAGAACGCCGGTGGTATCGTGATGGATTCGAGCGGCAACATGAAGTGAGCTGCCGTATTCTCCGGCTCAAGGTATCGGCCTCCGCTTCGGCGGAGGCCGTTCTGTTTTGGGGAGCGTTTTCGCGCGAAAGAAGTGCGACGGCCGTGCGAGCGAAAAGCGGGTCCTTCGCTTCGGCTCAGGATGACAAATGCAAAAAGCAGGTCCTTCGCTTCGGCTCAGGATGACAAATGCAAAAAGCAGGTCCTTCGCTTCGGCTCAGGATGACAAATTTGTGGGGGAGATTTGGATTCCCTGCGGGGGATGATGGGTAATGCAAAAGCAGGTTCTTCGCCTGCGGCTCAGGAGCTCAGGATGACAAATGCAAAAGAGCAGGTCCTTCGCCGCCTGCCAGGATGTCAAATGCAAAAAGCGGGTCCTTCGTTGCGGCTCAGGATGAGAAATTTGTGGGGGGTAGAATTCTCCACGGCGTCTAAAGAGTGGGACGGGGGCCGATCTGCGGACAGGCTCAATCCAACTTGGCCTCAGGGGTTTGGCGGCGGGGAATTGCGCAGGGCGCTACTGGGCGCCCTGCTTGAGAATCTGCTCGGCGAAGTAGTTTTTGACCTTGGCGTTGTCGTGGAGCATCTCGTAGAAGGCGTTCTGCAGAAGCTGGGTCTTGCGTTCGCGCAGTCCCTGGCGGATAGACTGCTGCACTCTTGGATCCTTGAGATCACGCTGGCCGGCCGCTTCGCGGCTGAGCAGCTTGTAAATTGCGAAGCCCATCAGCTTGTGGCCGGGGCCGCTCGGGTCGTAGACGGGCAAGGGCTGCGTGACCTGGTTCGGCTTGAGCGCCTGGAGGGCGTTGTAGGCTTCGGAATCGCTTTTTAGCTGCGACTCAGGAATGAAGCCCATGTCGCCACCGTTGGGAGCGAAGTTTGTATTCTCAGAGAACTGGGCGGCGAGCGTGCCGAAATCCTCACCACTGTCGATGCGGTTGCGGATGGACTGGATTTCCTTCCGAGCCTCGGCTTCGTTGGGCATGCGGCGCGGCTGCGGACCGGGACCCTGCTGCGGGGGCGCCCCGCTGACCACGATCTGCGCGAGGTGATACTGCGGCTCGATCAGGTTGAACTCCGCTTTGTGGCTGTTGTAGTACTCGGTGATCTCGGCGTCAGTGATGTTGATCTTGGATTCGATCTCTTTGTTGATGAGCTTGGTCTGGGTGAGTCCGCGGCGGATCTGGCGCTTGAGGTCGTCGAGAGTCAAGCCGCTGGCCTTGAGCTTGCGGTCGAACTCCTCCTGCGTGGCGAGGGCCTTGATCTCCGTCAGCTTGGCATTCACGTCTTCGTCGCTGGCAGCGAGATTCAGGGTGGCCGCCCGCTGCTGCAGGATTTCGTCGTTGATCATGCCCTTGAGGGTATTGAGGCGTACGATGTCGGCCTGTTCGGACGATGGGTCCTCCTGCGTCTGATCCAGGTTGGCTTTATAGATTTTCTCCAGATCGGCGCGCATGATCTCCTTGCCGTTGACGGTCGCCACCACATCCGCGCTGGGAGCGCGATAGCAGGCCGAAAGCATCAGCAAAGTACCAAAGCCCAAAATGAAGACGGAACGGCGCGCTGGCGCCCGAACAACCCAATCGACTTGCAACCTGATCTCTCCTCGAAAGCCGCAACGGCTTCCGGCACTACAGGATAACTCCGCCACCCAAGGCCCGGGTAGGCAAACCTTTGCCGATCGTGCAGCAATTCGCTGCGAGCCCTTTTACTGCCCCGCGGGTTTCGGCGCGGACGCCGGTTCCTGCTTCTCCGGAGGTGGCGGCTGCTCACCCGCGGCGCGCAGAGCCCGGTCGATCACCATCCACAGCTGCTCTTCGGGCATGGCGCCGTTGATGCGTTCGCCCTCGATGAACAGAGCCGGCGTGCCGTCGATTCCCAGCGCTTCGGCCTGGTTTTGCGATTCCTTCACCTTGCTCTCATCCTGCTTAGCGATGCAGGCAGTCAGCGATCCCAGGTCTAGCTTGGCTACAGTGGCCTCGTCTTTGGCAATCCGGTCAAGCGCGGCAAAGCTTTTCTGCGGGTCGCGCTCCTGACCCTCGCCGTTGATCTCCTGCCCATGGGAATGCAGGTAGTCGACGTAGTTCCAGTAGACATCGGCACTCTGGGCTGCCAGACAGTTTGCGTTCACGGCGGCATGCATCGCCCACGGGTGAATCTCTGTCAGGGGATCATCCTTATAGACGAACCGCACCTGCGGCGATGACAATCAGGCCCCGAGAGAACACTTGCATCCGTAACGGCATAAATCCTCCAGAGAGTGTATGAAGCCGGGAAATCAATCCAGTCCCATTCCAGTCCACGCAGCGCGCGGCATGGAACCGCTCCGCGTGCCCGGCTCGCCGGAAACCGCATGGAAAGCACTGATTTGAAAGCGGGTTTATTCTAGCCTGATTCAGAGCCTCTGCTCCAGGCAATTATCCCTGCCCAACCCCGGCCCTATGCCGTCCTCTCTCAGTCGATCCGCAGCGCCTTCATCGGATCGAGCCGCGAGGCGCGCACCGCGGGCACCCACGTGGCGAAAAGTGCCACCGCGCTCAGCACGATCGGCACCGTGATGAACACCGCCGGATCCCAGCTCTTCACCCCGTAAAGCGAGCTGGCGATCAGCCGCGTCAGCGCAAATGCCGCGGCCACGCCCAGAATCACGCCGGCAATCGCCAGGCGCATGCCCTGCCACACCACCATGCGGCGGATGTGGCTCCGGTCCGCCCCCAGCGCCATGCGGATGCCGATCTCCCGCACCCGCTGGGTCACGCTGTAGGCCATCAGGCCGTAGATGCCGATGGCCGCCAGCATCAGCGCCGAGCCTCCGAAGATCGACAGCAGCAGCATGTTGAAGTCCTGCCGCGCAGTCGATCGCACCACGATCTCATCCATGGTGCGAATATGCGCGACAGGGAAGCCCCCGCTCGCAACCCTCAGTTGCTCGGTGACCGCGGGAACAAGCTGGTGCGGATCCGTCTGCGAGCGAATGATCCAGGTGATGGGGCCTACGTGCGAGTTGAGCAAGGTAATTCCGTCGGCCATCTGGGCGAGGGGGATGATCATGACCTCGCTGGCGGGCTCGTCAAGCCCGCCGTCGTGAACATCGCCCACAATGCCGATGATGGTGCGCGCCGGTTCTTCGAATTCCGGCCCCACGCCTTTGCCGATAACGAGTTGCTGCCCGATCGGATCTTCGCCTTTCTTCCAGTTCGTCTTTGCGAACGCATCGCTGATCAGCACCACGAGCGGCGCGCCGGCAACGTCGTTCACCGTGAAATCGCGTCCCCTGAGAATGGGAATATGCAGCGCGCTAAAGTATCCCGGCGAGGTAGCCTTCCATTCTGCGCCGCCGGTCGCGGGCCCCTTCAGCGGACGTCCCACAATGATGAACGGCAGCCCAAACCCGCCGTCGAGCGGCAGCGTATTGGAAACGGCAACCTCTTCCACGCCCGGAATGGCGGCGATGCGCTCCCGGCTTTCGTGGATGAGCTGCGCCACCCCAGCCGTCTTCTCATAGCGCTCGCCGGTCAGAGCCATCTCCATGGTGATGACGTTGTGCCCGTCGAAGCCCGGCTTTACCATGCGTAGCGCAATGAAGGTCCGGATCAGCAGCGCCGCGCCCACCAGCAATACCAGCGCCAGCCCCACCTCGCTCACAATCAGCGCGGAGCGGGCCTTGCTCTGCCGCAGGCCGAAGCCGCTGCGGCTGCCGCCCTCGTTCATTGTTGCAGCCAGATCGGGACGCGACGCGCCGAATGCCGGAATCAGTCCGAACAGGATTCCGGTAAGAATAGATACTCCCACCGCGAACAGCGCGACCCGCCAGTCGATCGAAACACCCGCTCCGTCTTCGCCAACGCGTGGGATCGCCCCCGGGCGAACTGAGAGCAGCCAGCGAACCCCGACAAAGCCGAGACCCAGGCCAAGCGCGCCGCCAACCAGCGCCAGCAGGATGCTCTCCGTCAGCAACTGCTGGATCATGCGAATGCGCTGGGCTCCCATCGCGGCCCGGATGGCGAACTCACGCTTGCGGCCCGCGGCGCGAACCATCAGCAGGTTGGCGACGTTGGCGCACGCAATCAGCAGCACAAAACTCACCGCGCCAATCAGCACCAGCAGTGACGAGCGGACATTACCGACAATCGAGTCCTTGAGAGGCTTCACGCTGAAGCTGCTGTCCCCATCGGCTTCCGGATAGCGGCGCTTGAACTGAGAGTAGGCCAGCTTGAGCTGCGCCTTGCCCTGCTCCAGCGTCACCCCCGGCTTCAGCCGGCCCGCTGCCTGAAAATAGTGCGCCTGGTCAGTGGAATTGGGCGGAAACTGGAACGGCAGATACGCGTCCGCGGCAGGATCGGACTCGAAGTCCGCGCTGGTCACCCCGATGATCGTGTAAGGTTCGCCGCTCAGCGAAATGGTCCGCCCCACGATGTTGGGATCGCCGCCGAACTTGCGCTTCCAAAACCCGTGACTGATCACCACCAGGTTTCCACCATGCGGCAGATCTTCCTGCGGAGTGAAGATGCGGCCCAACTCCATCCGCGCGCCGAACAACCGGAAGTACGCCTCCGAGACGTGCACGCCATGGATCTGCTCGGGAACGGTGCCCGTAAGATTGAGCCCCTTGCTGCTGAAATCGTAGGCGGCCACATCCTGAACCACGCTCGTCTGCTCCTGCCAGATGTGGAACTTCGTAGCCGAAGCGCCCTGAAACTCCCCGCCATCCCTTGAAGTATTCATGAACTGAACAATGCGGTCGGGCTCGGGATACGTGAGCGGCTTGAGCAGGACGGCGTTTACCACCGAGAAGATCGCCGTATCGGCGCCAATCCCCAGGGCAAGCGCGGCGAGCACCGCAATGGTGAAGGCGGGGGACTTCCAGAACATGCGAACCGAGTGGCGGATGTCAGCGAAAAGAGTGGCCATGAACGCATCCCTTCAGTGAGCCGCGCGCATTCATCGAGCTGACTGCCACGCCGGCGAAGGCTTGTGTTGGGGAATACGAAAGCAATGAGAAAACCGATCCCGGGGCAGGATCGGTTTCTCAGTGAGACTCAGACAGATTGTATTCGTAAGCGCTATCGTCTGCGCAGATACGTTTGGGAAATGCGGTCGTGCCAGCTCAGATGGTCCTCGTCAAATACCGCCCAGACCAGCCCAAGACCGACCGGGGCCAGCGACAACACCATGGCGCCCAGGCGGCGGCGAAGTTGCGTGCGCGTCGGAACTTCATCGTCGAAGGTGCTCAGCGCAATCCCCGCGTAGCGCATGCCCGGCGTGGAAAGCCCGAAACCCAGGAACAGCGCGTTGTACAGAAACCCGGCGATCGCCAGCCCAACCACCACAAAAGTTTCCGCGCCCCGCGGCGTGACCGGCTGCTGCAGACGCGCGGCGAGCATCATCGCACTGGCGAAAAATCCGGCCAGAATGAGGCAGCCGTCGACCGTCGTCGCCATCAGCCGGCGGCCCAGCGTCGCCAGATGAATCTGCTGCGGCGCACGAACCGGCTCCGGCTCGCTGCGCTGTTCCACCAGCGGATGCTCGCCGAGTTCCATGCCTGACCACTTGGGACCGGAGACAGTCTCCGATGTCCAGGCGGCTTCGCCGGCAGTCGTCGCCCCTCTCCATTCCTGCCCGGGCCACTCCTGTGCCGACCACGTCGGCGCCGCCGTCGGCGCGGGTTCGGGTTCGGTGGAGATAGCCCCGGGATCAACTTCGAAGATGCTCAACTGCCGCTCTGCCGCGGACGCAGACACGGGCTCGGCTAGCCGCGGACGCATCTTGCGCGTAGCCACAATTTCGCGAGGGAACTCGATCAGGTTGGCCGTACCCGGATCGGACTCGATTGCGATCGGCTCATTGCGAAGCGTCGCGCTGATCTGTGCCGGCGTCCACCAGTCTCCCCTCTCCATTTCAAAGGGTTCAGGCGCAGGTGTGGGCTTCGGATGCAGAACGCGCACCGGCGCATCCGCCTCCCAGCGGATGCCGAAACTCTTTCCATCGACAACGTGCCGCGTGGTCACACGCTCCGGTTCGGGCTTCGCGATCGCTGCCGGCGCCGCAGCAACAGGCTCAGGCGCGAGTTCGGGCGCGGGTTCGGGAATGTCCTCTTCCCACGCCGATCCCAGCATCGGTTCCGCATCCGGCGCGGCCTCGACCTCGGGCGCCGCAACGCCAACCTCGAACTCCGCCACCGCCTCCACACGCGCGCTGCTAATGCTTTCTACCACCGCCGGACCACGCTTGGGTTCTGTGGCAGCCGCGTGCAGTTCAGCCAGAACCTCTTCGGCCGCGGCCTGCGCTTCGAGAGCAACCGTCGTCGCAATCTCCGCCGCGCGCACCGCCAGGCGCGCCTCCTCGGCCTGCATCTCGCTATAGCTCGGCGCCTTGGCATAGCGCGCAGCTACGCGCGCCGCCGCCTTGGCGGCGACACTGCTGCCGAAGTGATGCTCCTCCGCGCGGGCTTCTTCCGGCGCCGGCGCTCCTTTGCGGTTCTTGTGCGCGGCAAGACGCTGCGCGACTTCCTGCTTCCACGCGGGCTTCGGACTCAGGCTCGGCTGACGCTGTGTGCTCAATGCAATTTCCTTGTTGCGGCTCTGCTTGCTTCGATCCGCCCTGTTGTTCCGCGGCCGCCGGCAAAGCGGTGCGGAAATTCATCATGCGAAAGGCATGGGAAGCGCGAAAGAGGTACAGGACATCGTCCGGATCCGGCTATCCGAAAGATCGTGCTCGACGGGTTTGTCCTGAAGCCAGAGCGTGCGTTGTACGTCCATTGATCATGCCCGCATTTGCTATGCTGGCCTTGGTCTCCGGATGCGTCCTCGCTTGTTTTTATGTATCACGCTGTTGCTCCTCTGTCACAGCTTTGTGATGGGGCAGACGTTGACCAATGCGTTACCCCCTGCGCATTCCGGAACAAGCTCCGCAACTCCGCAAGCGGAAAACCTCCCCGATGATCCCGGACAGGAAGCGATCCCCGTCGCGCAGCCGGAGCCCGCGCCTGTCACCGGCATCCCTGTCAGTTGGAGAGCGGACCGCCAAACCTGGGCGGCGAACACCGCCACGCTCTATGGCGTTACCGAGTTCCGCTACCGCGACTACATCATCAGCGCCGACAAAGTCACCTGGAACCGAGATACAACGGAGTTGGAGGCCGAAGGCCATCTCGATGTCCGCGGCGGCCCTGACGATGTCGTGCTCACCGCATCGCGCGGCACCATGCGCCTCAACACCCACACCGCGCGCTTCTACGACGTGACTGGCACCATGGGCGTGCGCGGCTCCGGCCGCAACGTGGTCTACTCCACAGCCAACCCATTCGTGATCTCGGCGCGCGTGCTTATTCAGGAAGGCGAACGCAACTACCGCGTCCTCGACGGCACCATGACCAACTGCCGCCTGCCGAATCCCGACTGGCAGCTCTTCGCAAAGTCGATCGACGTTAAAGAGGGCCGGGCTTCCACGCGAAATACCTTCTTCAAGTTCCTCGGCGTGCCCCTCTTTTACCTGCCCTACCTGCAGCACCCCATCGACGACACGGGCAGGCAAAGCGGCTTCCTGATTCCGGTGTTCAGCCTCGGCTCATCCATCCGCGGATTCACGGTCGGCGAGCAGTACTACCTCGTGCTCAATCGCAGCATGGACATGGTCGTCGGGTCCGAATACTACAGCCGCCGCGGATGGGCGCCCAACGGCGACTTCCGCTATAAGGGGCCGGGACTCGATCACCTGACCCTGCGCTGGAATGCCCTGTTCGATCGCGGTTATGACCAGGTGCAGCCGGACCACTTGATCGTGCATGTCAATCAAGGCGGAGCGGACATCAACGCCATCGTGCGGAAGGACTTTTCGCCGGAGACAAGGATCGCGGGCAACGCCGAGTACCTCTCCAACTACACTTACCGCCTGGTGTTCAACGACAGCTACTGGCAGGCCATCAACTCGCAGGTTAAGAGCGATCTCGCCTGGACCCGCGCGCACAATGGCTATGTGCCCTCCATTGAAGTGGCGCGCCTGCAGACATTCGTCAGTTCGAACGAAGACAATCAGGCGCAGCAAGCGAATGTGACCTTCAACGAAGTGCGCCTCCTCCATCTGCCCAGCGTGCGCTTCGACGTGCTCGACCGTCCTCTCGAGTCCCCTTCCTCGCCGGTGTACTGGGGCATGGGATCCTCACTCGCCCACATGAGCCGGTCCGAGCCGGACTTCCACGCCCACAATGACGGACGCATCGATCTCTATCCGCATCTCTCTGTGCCCCTGGTCGCCGGCGGATGGAGCCTTGTTCCCACGCTGGGGTTGCGCGCGACCTGGTACTCCACAAGCCAGGTTCCGGACCTGACCGGCACCCGCAGCGGTGTCCCCGAAGTGAGTCACGATCCTCTGCATCGCTTTTACGGCGAGGCCGCGCTCGATCTGCGCCCCCCCGCGTTCGAACGCGACTTCGCCATCGGCCACCAGGGCAAGGTGCTGCGGCACGTCATCGAGCCCGAGCTGACCTATCACTTCGTCGACGGGATCGGAGCAAACGCCCAGGATGTGCTGCTGGTCGATACCACTGACATCCCCACTGACACCAACGAGCTCGGCTTTTCTCTGACGCAGCGCTTTTACGTCCGTCCCCGCCCGTGCAACAACGTCGATTCCCCCGAATGCAACTCCCGCCCGCGCGAGTGGGCGAGCTGGCAGATCTCGCAGAAGTACTTCCTCGATCCCAACTTCGGCGGCGCCCTGATCCCCGGCCGGAGAAACGTATTCACCTCGACCCTCGACCTGACGGGCGTCGCATTTTTGACCGAGCCCCGCAACCTGTCCCCTCTGGTCTCCCGCTTGCGCTTCGAAGCCGTCCACAATCTGCGTGTCGAGTGGGACATGGACTACGACCCCAAGCCGGGGCGCTTCGGGGCCGACAATATCTTTGCCGGCTACAGTTGGGGCATCACCACCATCGGGCTTGGCCACGCACTGCTGAACGCGCCCAACGAGCAGGGCAGCAAGGCGGCGCTCATCCAGAGCCAGCAGCTTGACCCCTTCATCCAGATCGGGCGGCAGAACCGCGTGGGATTCAACCTGGCCATGAACGGCGGTTACGACTTCGTCAACGGTGCCCTCCAGTATGGCGGCGTCCAGGCCGTCTACAACTGGGACTGCTGCGGACTCACGTTTGGCTACCGCCGGTTCGCGCTGGGAACCATCCGCGACGAGACGCAGTATCTCTACAGCTTCACCCTGGCGAACTTCGGCTCTGTTGGAGACATCCGCCGCTCCAACGCCGTGTTCCGCGATCCAGCCGCTACTCCCGCATTTTGACAAATGATGGTGAGGCGGGACCGCGAACCCTTCGGTATTAGCTCCGAATGGCTCGCGGCGTACGAGGATGGTTGTTGCAGCGCGGGGGGACGGGACACATCATGCAGCCGATTAGCCCAGGGCCGCACAACGCGCGATGCACCGGCACGTCTCGTAGAGGAGGGATCGAGACGGAACAGCTTTTGGCCGCTCTTTATTCGGAACATCTGCCGAGATAGTCGGGGAAGATTGCCCTTCGCAGCTACTGTCAAATGTCTCAGTTGGGACACTTTAATGTTCTCGCCGCTTCCTGCGCATCCTTCCGGGCGTCTATCGCCAGCGGGGGCAGGACGCCATTCTGCGCGCAACCGTGTTGAGCCTGGGTTGCGTTCCCCGCGCCCATCCGTCTCAACTCATGTCGGGCTAAGTCCCCTGCCGGCTCGAGGTTGGCCCGGTGATATCCTGTGGACACCGTACGACCTGCTCTGAAACCCGCGCTGTAATGGCGGATTCTGCCGGCGCGGAGACTAAACGGCTCTAGGGCCGGAGGAACTGAATTTGCTGCGTTTTCGAATCATGGCCGGGCTGCTCGCCCTTGGCCTCGCCGCCGGTTGCAAGGCTCAGACTGACAAATCCACCTCTGCCGCCGATCCCGGCCTGACCCGCCGCATTGAGGTGATGGTTCGCTCCCAGTTCAACATGCCGCCCGACATCTCGGTAACCATTGGACAGCGGACCCCCAGCGAGTTTCCCGGCTACGAAAACCTGCCCGTCACCATCGCGCGCGGAAGCCGCTCCCAGGTCCTCAAGCTTCTCATCTCAAAGGACAACAAGACGCTGGCGCGGCTGGAGACCTTCGACCTCGAGAAGAACCCGGCCATGAACATTGATGTTGCCGGGCGGCCCGTGCGTGGCAATCCCAGCGCCAAGGTCACGGTGGTCAACTTCGACGACCTCGAATGCCCCTACTGCGCACGGATGCACCAGTCCCTCTTTCCTACCACGCTCAATCGTTACAAAGACAAGGTGCGGTTCGTCTATAAGGATGATCCCCTGACAGAGATTCACCCGTGGGCGATGCATGCCGCCGTGAACGCAAACTGTCTGGCAGCCCAGAGTGCCGATGTCTACTGGAACTACGTCGACTACCTGCATTCCCATGGGCAGGAGATCAACGGCGAGGGTCAGGAGCGCGACCCGCAGAAAAGCTTTGCCGCGCTTGACCGGATTGCCAAAGACGAGGCCACTGTAGCCAAGCTAGACCTGGGATCGCTGACTGCCTGCATCGCTAAGCAGGATGAGAGCAAGGTGAAGGAATCGCAAAACCAGGCCGAAGCGCTGGGAATCGACGGCACGCCGGCTCTGTTCATCGAGGGCGAACGCATCAACGGCGCCATGCCCGAAGAGCAGCTGTGGATGGTGATCGACCGGGCTCTGCGCGCCGCGGGTGAGCAGCCGCCACCTCCGGAGAAGCAGGAACCGGCGTCCGCGCCGAAACCCGCGGGGCAGTAAAAGGGCTCGCAGCGAATTGCTGCACGATCGGCAAAGGTTTGCCTACCCGGGCCTTGGGTGGCGGAGTTATCCTGTAGTGCCGGAAGCCGTTGCGGCTTTCGAGGAGAGATCAGGTTGCAAGTCGATTGGGTTGTTCGGGCGCCAGCGCGCCGTTCCGTCTTCATTTTGGGCTTTGGTACTTTGCTGATGCTTTCGGCCTGCTATCGCGCTCCCAGCGCGGATGTGGTGGCGACCGTCAACGGCAAGGAGATCATGCGCGCCGATCTGGAGAAAATCTATAAAGCCAACCTGGATCAGACGCAGGAGGACCCATCGTCCGAACAGGCCGACATCGTACGCCTCAATACCCTCAAGGGCATGATCAACGACGAAATCCTGCAGCAGCGGGCGGCCACCCTGAATCTCGCTGCCAGCGACGAAGACGTGAATGCCAAGCTGACGGAGATCAAGGCCCTCGCCACGCAGGAGGAGTTCGACCGCAAGCTCAAGGCCAGCGGCTTGACTCTCGACGACCTCAAGCGCCAGATCCGCCGCGGACTCACCCAGACCAAGCTCATCAACAAAGAGATCGAATCCAAGATCAACATCACTGACGCCGAGATCACCGAGTACTACAACAGCCACAAAGCGGAGTTCAACCTGATCGAGCCGCAGTATCACCTCGCGCAGATCGTGGTCAGCGGGGCGCCCCCGCAGCAGGGTCCCGGTCCGCAGCCGCGCCGCATGCCCAACGAAGCCGAGGCTCGGAAGGAAATCCAGTCCATCCGCAACCGCATCGACAGTGGTGAGGATTTCGGCACGCTCGCCGCCCAGTTCTCTGAGAATACAAACTTCGCTCCCAACGGTGGCGACATGGGCTTCATTCCTGAGTCGCAGCTAAAAAGCGATTCCGAAGCCTACAACGCCCTCCAGGCGCTCAAGCCGAACCAGGTCACGCAGCCCTTGCCCGTCTACGACCCGAGCGGCCCCGGCCACAAGCTGATGGGCTTCGCAATTTACAAGCTGCTCAGCCGCGAAGCGGCCGGCCAGCGTGATCTCAAGGATCCAAGAGTGCAGCAGTCTATCCGCCAGGGACTGCGCGAACGCAAGACCCAGCTTCTGCAGAACGCCTTCTACGAGATGCTCCACGACAACGCCAAGGTCAAAAACTACTTCGCCGAGCAGATTCTCAAGCAGGGCGCCCAGTAGCGCCCTGCGCAATTCCCCGCCGCCAAACCCCTGAGGCCAAGTTGGATTGAGCCTGTCCGCAGATCGGCCCCCGTCCCACTCTTTAGACGCCGTGGAGAATTCTACCCCCCACAAATTTCTCATCCTGAGCCGCAACGAAGGACCCGCTTTTTGCATTTGACATCCTGGCAGGCGGCGAAGGACCTGCTCTTTTGCATTTGTCATCCTGAGCTCCTGAGCCGCAGGCGAAGAACCTGCTTTTGCATTACCCATCATCCCCCGCAGGGAATCCAAATCTCCCCCACAAATTTGTCATCCTGAGCCGAAGCGAAGGACCTGCTTTTTGCATTTGTCATCCTGAGCCGAAGCGAAGGACCTGCTTTTTGCATTTGTCATCCTGAGCCGAAGCGAAGGACCCGCTTTTCGCTCGCACGGCCGTCGCACTTCTTTCGCGCGAAAACGCTCCCCAAAACAGAACGGCCTCCGCCGAAGCGGAGGCCGATACCTTGAGCCGGAGAATACGGCAGCTCACTTCATGTTGCCGCTCGAATCCATCACGATACCACCGGCGTTCTTCTTTTCCTTCTGCTCTTCATTGGCCTTGCGGGTACCCATTGCCTTGGCGCTCCACTCCTTGGCCTTGGCAACGTCGTCCTTCACGGCCTCTGCATCCATGTAGTCGCAGTCGGCCTTGCGGCGATAGGTCAGGTTCAGATAGGCCATCGCATCGTCATAGTTGGGCCGATTCGAAACGGACTGGTTGAGGTACTGAAGGCCTTCGGAAACCAGCGGGTCGTTCACTGCCTTGATCTGCTCCAGGACTTTCTTTGGCGCCTTGACGTTGCCTTCGCCGTCATCGTTGGCGCCCGCCGGAACCAGCAGCTTCAGCGCGTTCTCGTGCGCCTTGGTCCAGTTGATTACGCCAATCGTGTAGGCGGCCTCGGGATCCTTCGGATCGACTGCCAGAACCTTCTTCTGCCATTCCTTGGCTTCGTCAAGCTTCTTGACGCTGAAGTAGATGGACGCGATGTTCTTCAGGCTGTTGACGTCGTTCGGATCTTTGGCCAGCACTTCCTGAAACATGTTGATGGCCTGCTGGGCGGTCTTCAGGTTGTCGGGCGTATCGAGCCCGGGAACTACGTTCTGCGCCAGGGCTGTGGCCAGATAGCTCTTCGCCATCGGAAGGCTCGGATCAAGTTCTGTGGCCTTCTGGAAATGGCCGATTGCCTCTTCGTACCGGGCTGCCTTGTAGGACTCCACGCCTTTGTTCAGCTGATCACGAGCGGCAAGTCGGTTGCACCCGCTCATGGAAAGCACCATGCCGCCCAAGGCAACCGCGAGAGCAATAAGTCGTGCGGGTTGATTCATGTGTCTATCCTTCTCCTTCAGGTCGTGCCTCTACCCTGCGCGCCTGGAACTTGATGATGCTGGCCACCGCCTGCTCGTGGCGGGGACCTGCCGCCGGGAACCCCGGGTGGTGCATGTTTCCGAAACCAGGGTGAAAGTGAATTGTACTCCTGCCGTGGCCTGTCCGCGCAGCGCGCAGAACAGAACGTGGAGCGTATTTTCGAGCCTTCTACAGTCCCTGCGCGAGCCTGGGTGTAATGAACCCGACACGATCGATGCCTGCCGCATGGCTGATATCCACCGCTTCCGCTATCTGCCGGAAGCTTAGCTGATCGTCAGCCTTGATAAAGAGCACTCGCTGTGCCCGGTTGGCGTAAATATCTGTCAGGCGAGCCCGCAGATCCTGTAAGGAGACGTCCTGCTGGTTGATCCTGAACTGAGCCGCTTCCTGGCTGCTTTTCAGGATCTCCAGAACCACAGGATTCCCCGCTGGCACGGCCCGCGTGGCCTGCTGCGGAACCGATGCTGCTTCCCCTCTCGGCGTGATCGGAACGATCACCATGAAGATGATCAACAGAACCAACAGAACATCAATCATCGGGGTTACGTTGATTTCCGATTGCATTGACTTGCTGCCAGAATTGCTCATCGTCATAGCGCACACTCCCATCTCCCGCAAGGGGACTGCCGCACTTCGCCGCGGCCGGCTTACTGCCCGGCCATGATCTTGGGCGTCATGATGCCGATGTGATCCACGCTGGCCGCGTGCGCGATGTCGATAACATCCGCAACGGCAGCGAAGTTCACGTCGTCGTCACCCTTGACGAACATGACTTTCTCGGCGCGATTCGCGTAAATCTCCGACAGCTTCGCCAGAAGATCTCGCTTGTTCACGTCGGTCTCGTTGATCTGGTAGGTCAGATTCGCTCCGCCCTTGCCGTGAATCTGAACGACAATCGTGCGGTCGTTCGGTTGTTGCTGCTGCGGATTCTTCGGGGGCTGGGGAACCAGAGCGTCCAGACCCTTCGGCGTAACCGGCACGATCACCATGAAGATGATCAGCAGCACCAGCAGAATGTCGATCATCGGGGTGACGTTGATCTCGCCCATCGCGCCAGCGCCACCTCCACTTGTCATTGCCATGGTCTCAAACTCCTCGGTTGCTCAAAACTTGTTTTGGACGGTTCAGCGGTTACTCGCCACCGGCCGCCGTGGTTCCGGCCTCACGCTTCTGCGTCAGCAGGCCCACTTCTTCCACGCCCGCGGTGCGGACGGCGTCGATCGCATCCTCGACGGCGCGGAATTGGGCACGGGCGTCAGCGCGGACGAAGATGGTCTTGCCCGGCTTGTCCGCCAGCTTGTCACGGACGCGAGCACCGAGTTCGGTAACCGCAACCTTGTCCTGGCCCAGGAACACACCGCCGTCGCGCGTGATGGCGACCACGATGGCGTCTTCCTTGTCGGCATCCGGCATCGCGGTGGGATTATCCACCTTCGCCATGTCGACCTGGACCTTGTTCTGGAGCATCGGGGTGATGACCATGAAGATGATCAGGAGCACCAACATTACGTCCACCATGGGGGTGACGTTGATGTTGGAGTTGACCTTCGATCCTTCGTTTCTAACTGCAATTGCCATAATCTGGCTCCGTACTCAAGAATTTTCTTCCGGAGATGATCCGGCTTACCGTGGGGCATCAGGTTGCCGGGGTATCAAACTCGCGGGCGGGAGAGTCGCGCTCTCCCACCCTGAAGAAGGATCCCGCTCAAGCTGACGGCCTTTCGCTTACCGCTTATGGCTCTGCTTGATGAAGTAGTCGATCAGTTCGCTCGAGGAGTTGTCCATCTCCACGTCAAAGGCTTCAACACGGCCGGTGAAGTAGTTGAAGGCCATAACTGCGGGGATGGCGACGAGCAGACCGAATGCCGTGGTCACCAGGGCTTCCGAGATACCGCCGGCGACCGCGGCAATGCCCGAGGTCTTCTGCGTGGCGATAGCGTCGAAGGCGTGCAGAATGCCGACGACGGTGCCGAACAGTCCGACGAACGGAGCAGTCGAGCCGATGGTGGCCAGAACCGAGAGGCCCCTCTTCAGCTTGGCGTGCACAATGGCTTCGGCGCGTTCCAGGGCGCGCTGCGAGCTCTCGATTGTCTCCTCGGTGGCCATACCCGACGAAACACGGAACTCCTGCAGGCCGGCCGTCACAACCTCGGCCAGGTGCGACTTCTTGTTGCGGTCGGCGATCTTGATCGCCTCTTCAAGTTTGCTGTCCTTCAGAGCGCCGGCAACCTTGGGAGCAAACTCGCGCGACTGCTTGCGGGCGGCAGAGAAGTACAGGTAGCGGTCGATCATCACGGCCAGCGACCAGACCGACTCGATGAACAGGATGATGGCCACCGAGCGGGCCATCCAGGCCATGTGGCTCCAGAGTTGCAAGGGGCTGAAGCCCGTGGACTGCTCTTCCTGGAAGAGAGCCAGACTGCTGACCGTATGCGAACCAAAATGTGCGAGCTGAGCGAGAATCACTTGAATCGTTCCTCCTAAGGAGTTTGCTTGTGGACTTCTACTGACTGCGGTTACTTAAAACTGCATTCAGATCACGTTGGACGCCGAGAGCGCTACTGAGGTCCGGGCTTGCTCCCGGCAACCGAGAGAATCTCTCAACTTTTTCCGGAAAATGCTGCTGTGGGGAATGCGGTCCGCGACGAATCGCATTCGGGTCAAAAACGTGCGGCCCTTCTCCCTTAGATGGGGAAAAGGGACGCGGAGTTCTCATCCACCGAGACTGAAGATGACGTTGATGGTCGTATCAACCTCAACAGGCTCGTTATTCAGCAGGTAAGGTCGATATCGCCAGCTCTTCACAGCCTCCATCGCGGACTGCGTCAGCATCGCCGGGCCGCTGATCACGCGCAGGTTTTCGATGGTGCCTGACTTGGAGATCGTGGCCTGAAGAACCACCGTCCCGGATACGCGTGCCGCTTTGGCGATCGGCGGATACGAGGGCTGGGTCTTCTGCAGGATCATGCCAGCTGCCACACCGGCGGAGATATTTACCTTCTTCGGCGTTTCCGCCTTGACCTTGGGAGCGGTGCTGGTGCCGGCGAACAGGCCGCCGATCACGCCACCGGACGATCCGCCCAGGCCTTCCATTCCAGCCACGCCAAAGCTCGACG
>Ga0206908_1062_pt1 | contig 20793 bp, 23 predicted proteins | sample Alteio_BWOrgHeat_78_FD_152979 | JGI IMG/M metagenome (GOLD analysis project Ga0206908, IMG submission 152979) | Enriched cells from forest soil in Barre Woods Harvard Forest LTER site, Petersham, Massachusetts, United States -... | ecosystem: Environmental > Terrestrial > Soil > Temperate forest >... | reverse complement strand
ATAGTTGTTTTCTATTGTTTGCAAGGTATCGAGTAGTTGAAATTCATACTTCATAACGATCTTCCTTCAGGTTATAAGTTCTCTTTTTTGTGTTCGTCATTGCGAACGAAGTGTGGCAATCCAGCAATTGATAATTTCCCTTTATCTTGTTTTGTACACGATAAGGATTTATAATTCTCTGTAATCTAAAAATTTTTTTACATTGCGAGGGGCACCTTGAAAAAAATAATCATAGCATCATTGTGTGCAGTGCAGGTAACTTGTTTTGCGATGGAAACTGATAAGAAAACGCTTGTTCAGCTAGTTCAAGAAGATCCTCAAGGGGCTAATACTATTATCTTATGTCATCAAGCAATGTCACAAGCACGAATTGCTAACGCAGGAGAATTACAAGCTGCTGCAAAAGCAGCGAAAAATTGTGTGCAAATTGTCGATAATGGCGGCTATGACAATTTAATTACACATACTGATTGTGAAAATTTGATAAAAAGATTTCTTGAGCGTGCTGAAAATAATAACAATTCGTGACATACTCCCGACTAAAGTCGGAAGCTTCTTGGTTCGCCGTCCATAGCCTAAAAAAAGGTCTTACACAGACTCCCCAAGCGTTGGGTTTAGGCATGTCCTGCCTTACCAAAAATTAGAATATTTTGCGCGGCATTATGATCACGATCATGTATGGTCTCACACTGCAAACATTGCCATGTTCTGTCAGCAAGTGTTAAAGATTCATTGACCCAATTGCACTTATGACAGCGTTTGGATGATGGAAACCAACGATCAATTTTGACAATATTGCAACCATACCATTTGCCTTTGTATTCAAGTTTACGCACAAACTCTGCCCAACCAGAATCTGATAATGCTTGAGCCAAACAGTGATTCTTGATCATATTTTGTAAACTTAGATCTTCCAAAATGATCGCTTGGTTTTCGACAACCATTTGGTAACTTAGTTTATGTTGAAAATCATTGCGCTGATTATTTACTTTCTCATGTTTATTAGCAAGTCGCTTGACTGCCTTTGCTCGATTTGCCGAGCCCTTCTTTTTTCTTGCAACAGATTTTTGTAAACCTTTAATAACCTCCAGAGACTGCTTGAGCATTTTGGGATGTGCTATTTTGATGCCATTGGAGTCGGTCACAAAATCTTTTAATCCAAAATCGCAGCCTATTGAAGCTCCTGAATACTCTGTATTTTCAATTATCACTTCGCATTGCACTGAAGCAAAATATTTTCCTGATGAGGCTTTAGAAATTGTTACGCTAACCGATTTCCCTTCCAAAGACCGATGTAAGACCAATTGCATGTTACCCATCTTAGGTAATTTTAAATTATTACCTTCTATCGTAAAATTCTGAGGAACCTTGAACGACTGCTTATTACGTTTCTTCTTGAACTTAGGAAAATTTGCCCGTTTTTGGAAGAAATTGTCATATGCCATATCCAGAGATTTGAGAGCAAATTGTAGCGATTGACTATTTACCTCTTTCAGCCAAGCATATTCTGCCTGTTTTTTGAGCAGCGTCAATTCTTTAGCTGTATCGTGATAAGTCAAACCCTTATTTACTTGAGCAAAATGGTCAATACGTCGTTTGAGAAAATGATTAAAAACAAAACGTACAGTACCAAACTGTTTTTCAAGTGCAACTCTTTGTGTTTTGTTGGGATAGATACGATATTTAAAGGCTTTTATTGTTTCCATATACATAGATTATCATTCATCTTATCTTTTGCAAATTTTACAATTTAACTTTATATTCATCGTATCCTTATGATTATGAGGAATAATCGTTCGCTTTTATCCCCCCTAGAAATAAGGGAGTTTTTCGCTCACATCATATAGAAATCATTTAGCATCATGAAATTTTCTTGCCCATAGTCCGCGTATAGAACTATACTAAGAAAGCACAGTAAGCACATCACAATAATTTCGATTTTAAGGGGCGGGACATGTCAGAACAAGAGTTGATAGATTTACAAGAAATGGTAGATGCAGTAGAAAGCAGTCAAGTAGCACAATCAGGATGGCTTGATACGTTAAAAGATCGCAGCAAATACGCAATGGAACGTTTGCATGAATCGCGTGCGATCATACTCGATATACTCTTGTACGGCGGACTTGGATTTTTATCCGGGTTTCTCCTGAGAAAATATGCAAATTATGTCGCTTTTTTAGTGCTTATTGTGGTTGGTATCATAGTTATGCAGCAATATGATATACTTCAAGTCGTTATCAATTGGACTAAATTTAATGATCTTTTTGGATTTCAACATGCACCAGCGATAAATGGTGATTCATTCGTTGCTTTTTGGGCATGGTGCAAAGCAAATGCGGTCATAGTCGTCAGTTGGATTATTGGATTGCTTATCGGGTTAAAAGTGGGATAGAGTACCATATATGTTCTGATATTTATAAAAAAGGAAATGTTGTGGCAATTGGAAAAACATATGTAGAAGGACTGACCGATGTGTTGGTAAAGCTTGGTATGTTACCGGTACAAGAAAGATTAGCAACAGAACAAGCATTTAAACATTCTGGCTTGGATGCCTTCGATGACTTTTTACTTGAAGAAGCGTTAATAGATCGTGAAGATCTACTGAGAGCATTGAGCGTTTATTTTAAAGTCCCGCCCTGTGATGTGGTGGGATATTTTTTTGATACACAATTGTTGCATATGTTTCCCAAAGGATTTTTATTGCGCAATGCCATTATTCCACGCGAAGTTGATGAAGAAATTATGATTATGGTCGCAAGTGAGCCAGGTCTGCCAGATTTATTGAGCCAGATTGGTGAGCATGTATCGTATGATATTCAATTTGAAGTTGGACTACATACTGATATATCAGATGCGGTAGAAGAATTTTATGATGAGTCAGTTACCCAAGTTGCACAAGATGAAGATGCGCGTGAAGAACGTCGACTAACTAGAGCAGAACGTGAACTTGAATTGGAAGATGTTAGTTTAGAAGAACTTGATACTGATCTTATGGATGATGACGAATTTTGAAATGAGTGTGTTTTAATGCATAGGTGAATAATGAGTATTCGATCGTTTGGAAATAATAATCAGCCAGTTATTACCATAGTTGATACTGTATTGCAACAGGCGATAGCGGCGGGTGCATCAGATATTCATTGTGAACCAACCCAAAAAGATTTACGCATACGCTTTCGCATTGACGGTGTCTTGGTAGATCAAGGGTCTATTGATCTATTAGTTATGCCACAAGTTATTTCTCGTCTTAAAGTGTTAGCGCATATTAATATTGCGGAAAAACGCATTCCTCAAGATGGTAAATTTAGCATGCAAGTACAAGGCAAATTAATTGATTTGCGTGTTTCTACATTTCCTTCATTGTATGGTCAGAAAGTGGTTGTACGTATTTTAGATCGTGCATCATATACCATGACGCTTGAAAAATTAGGTTTTAGCGAACCAATGTTTACTCAAATTCAGACACTTATGCATAGACCAAATGGATTTTTTTTAGTGACGGGGCCGACAGGATCAGGCAAAACAACTACCTTGTATGCGGCGCTTGCTGCATTGAATGCGGCAGAAAAAAATATTGTTACTTTGGAAGATCCGGTTGAATATAATTTAGATGGCATTACGCAAGGGCATATTAATCCTGATGCTGGATTTACCTTTGAAAAAGGAATCCGTGCAGTTTTGCGGCAAGATCCTGATATTCTGATGGTTGGTGAAGTGCGCGACAAGCAAACCGCGCGTGTGGCGATAGAGGCTGCGCTTACGGGACATGTGGTGTTAAGTACATTGCATACTAATGATGCACCGAGCGCTATTATGCGTTTGATGGACATGGGTATTGAGCCGTTTCTCATCAACGCTTCCTTAACTGGGGTATTAGCCCAACGCCTTGCACGGAAAATCTGTACACAATGTCGCGAGCAGGTTTGTCCAACCGATCATGAAAAGAAGTTGTTAGACCGTTTTGGTATGCATGAGACCATGTTGTATAAAGGAACGGGGTGTAGCGCATGTAATTCCTTGGGTTATAAAGGCCGCGTAGGCGTTTTTGAACTATTGGGGATGACAAGCGCATTACGCACACTGGTGGTCCAACAACCGATTTTCGATGATATTCATGAGCAAGCATTAAGCGATGGCATGTGTACTTTGCAACAGGATGGTATCCATAAAGTGCGCAACGGGATCATTAGTTTAGATGAGCTGGTGCGTGCTGTTGCATGATTCTATAGTTTTAGATTGCAAAAAATAATCTTGCTCGTTATCCTAATTTCTGTGGTAAAAAATTAATCAATTCTATTTCCTGAGGTGAGTTTCCGTATGAAGATAGCAAAACAATATCTTATAGCATGTGTGTTTACGTTATGTATGACATTAAGTGCACAGACTTCTGATGAAATTAAACAACAAGCGTATGGCCAGGCATTATACGAAAGAATCTGTGATATTATTGAAAATACTGAAACGAGTGCACAAAAAACATCTGATTATTTAGTTCAAATGATTATAGCGGATGAAGCGATATATAAGATCTTAACGGTAGGTAAAAAAGAAGGATATACGTCTGCTGAGCTCCTTGAGTTCGCAAAAAGAACCGCACAAAAAAATGAAGACCAAGAAGCGGTACAAGTTTTGCAAGAGGTGGAACAAGAAGTATCAAAAAATTGGTTTTCTAAGCATCCAATTATGACGTTATGTATTGCCGCGGGTGTTCTTTATACCTATCTGCGTTGGGATTCTTTGCCAATACTGTTTTCTAGTGTTTTGGAAAGTTTAGGTCTTAAACAGCAAACAGAAAATAATCAAGGACAAAACAATCAAGGTCAACAAACAGAAGATGAAAAACGAGCAGCTGAACAGGCTCGAAGAGATCAAGAAGTACAAAGACTTGCAGCTGAACTGAAGCAAAAAGAACAAGAAGTAGCAGCGCGATTAGCAGCAGAAAAAGAAGCGGCTGAACAAGAAGCGCAAAGGCTAGCCGCTGAAAAGGCTCAAAAAGAAAAAGAAAAAAATTCAGGGGCTCCTATCGGTCACGCAGGCGATAACACATCAGAAACAATTCTAGAGCAATGGGCCCATGAAAGAGAAGAAGTGCTTGGGACTTTCGAACCGCGAATACAAAGCGCAGAAAAAGATGTAGAAGCAAAAGCACACGCAGTATTAACGCAAGAAGAATCGAATATTGCAAACAAAATAATAGAAACAGTCGTAGAAAAAGCAGAGAAAACAGCTCTAGGAAAAATAAAAGAAGCTCTTCATCTTAAACCTGGGCATCACGCACAAAAAGAGAAACGTAAGTCTCAAGGTAGACCACAAAAAATAGTAGATGGTGAAGCGGTTGCAGAATGGCAAGCGGCACATGCTGATGAGCAAGAAGATGAATCATCAGAAGAAAGATCAATACCTATGATTGAAGCACTTGCAGAGAGCATTGGAGCTGAATGGGATGCAGAGCACGAAGCGCAAATTAATCCAGCAGTTGAAACAGAAGTCGCAACTGAAGAAAAATCAGAGATAACAGAACAAGCAACATTCATCAGAGAAGTTACTGAAAACGTCAGAGTTGCTGACGTCAGAGAAGTTAATGAAGTAGAAAAAGCAGAAGAGATAAAAGAAGATATTTCTATCTCTTCACAATCCTCTATTTCATGAGCAAGTAAAAAAACAAGAAGCGTTTCACCTTACAAATAGGTGAGACGCTTTTCTATTTTGGAGGTCAAAAGAGCATATGTTACGTATCAATCAACTACAAGTGAACGTAGGTGAAAAACAGGTCTTGCATGACATACAACTGCAGATACAGCCAGGTAGTGTGCATGCAATTATGGGACCAAATGGATCAGGTAAAAGTTCTCTTGCCTATACATTAATTGGGCATCCGCTCTATGCTATAACGCAGGGTTCAATCATATTAACCGATCAGAACATAACACACTTGTCGCCAGATAAACGCGCACGTGCTGGTCTATTTTTATCTTTTCAGCAACCGCCAGCAATTCCCGGTGTGAATGTATTTACCTTTTTAAAAGAAGCACACTATGCAACCACCGGTGTTGCTATGCCGATTGCAGAATTCCGTACATTGGTTGAAAAACGCATGAGTCAATTACAGATTAATCCTGCATTGGTGCATCGTAATTTGAATGAAGGCTTTTCAGGTGGAGAGAAAAAACAGTTTGAGATGTTGCAGTTATTAGTGTTGCAGCCTAAGGTAGCTATTCTTGATGAAATCGATTCTGGTTTAGATATTGATGCACTTAAAGCAGTTGCGCAGGGTTTACATTATGCGCGCCAAGAAAATCCGCAATTAATTCTGATTCTCATAACGCACTATCAACGTATTTTAGCGCATATCATGCCTGACCACGTACATATTCTGTGTGATGGCCGATTGGTGAAATCTGGTGATGCCTCATTGGTTGGCGAGCTTGAAGCAGGAGGATATCATGAATACCGACAGCTTTAAGGCGAGCGAATACGTATTTAAAAGTGGTAAGGGTTTAAATCGCGCATTGGTACAATCTATCTCAGAACAAAAAAATGAACCGGGTTGGATGACCGATTTTCGTCTTAATGCACTTGATATTTTTGAACAAAAACCGATGCCACAATGGGGTGCTGATTTATCCGCGCTTGATACCAAAGATATTTATTATTATCTTAAACCGCTTGCCAATCAGCATACTACGTGGGATGAAGTACCAGACACCATAAAAAAAACATTCGATAAACTTGGCATTCGGCAAGCAGAACAAAAATATTTGGCTGGTGTTGGCGCGCAATATGAATCAGAAGTGGTGTACCAAAAACTAAAAAAAGTATGGGCAGATAAAGGAGTACTCTTTTTGGATACCGGCACCGCCTTACGTGATTATCCTGAACTGTTTAAAAAATATTTTGCCACCATTATACCACCTCATGACAATAAATTTGCTGCCCTGAATTCAGCAGTCTGGAGTGGCGGCAGTTTTGTATACGTGCCACAAGGAGTATCTATTGATATGCCGTTACAAGCATATTTTCGCATTAATACGTCAAGCATGGGTCAGTTTGAACGTACACTGATTATTGCTGATGAAGGAAGTTATGTCCATTATGTAGAAGGTTGTAGCGCACCGGCATATCGCAAAAATTCTTTGCATAGTGCCGTAGTGGAATTAGTTGCATTGCCCGGGTCCCGTATCCGTTATACAACCATTCAAAACTGGTCAAACAATGTGTATAACTTAGTGACAAAACGAGCGCTTGCATACCGTAATGCAATGGTGGAATGGATTGATGGTAATTTTGGTAGCAAGGTAACCATGAAATATCCGTGCATCATCTTAAAAGAACCAGGTGCAAAAGGACACATAGTATCTATTGCAGTTGCAGGAAAAGGGCAACACCAAGATGCGGGGGGTAAGGTTATTCATTTAGCTTCTCATACTACTTCAAACATTGTTTCCAAATCGGTAAGCAAAGATGGTGGGCGCACGAGTTATCGTGGATTGCTTAAAGTTATCAAAGGCGCGCAACAGGTGAAATCACGCGTGCAATGTGATGCATTGTTGCTTGATCCACAATCACGCACCGATACCTATCCGACTGTTGAAGTGAAAGAACAGTTGGTTGATGTGGGACATGAAGCATCGGTAAGCAATATTAATGAAGAGCAGCTGTTGTATTTGCAAAGTAGAGGGCTCAGTCAGCAAGCAGCACGCGCACTCATTGTGAACGGATTTATTGATGCATTCGTCAAAGAGCTACCTATGGAATATGCGGTTGAAATTAACCGATTGATTGCCATGGAGATGGAAGGATCGATTGGATGATGCAAGATGGCGTGATGATCTACACAAGAAGTGACTTTGTTAAATTATATCCAGATGCATTAGTTTCGCATAGCAATAAACTTGCATTGAATAAATGTACTGATGTCGCATGGCAGTCTGATCAGGTGATATATGTACCACGAGGGATCAGAGTTACCGATCCAATTCAATTGAAGAAGTATATTAACGATGCCCAAGGGCCGTTCGCCCTGAGCCTGTCGAAGGGTCGGCCCGTTTATGCTTCGACGAGCTCAGCACGAACGGGCTATGAACGCATAACCATTGTTGTCGGAGAAAATGCGCAGGTAACTGTTCATGATATGTCTGCACATAATAATTCCAATCAAGTTGATCGCCTAGTTGAGGTAATCATATGTGATTATGCACAGGTAACTTTTGTGGCATATCAAGATCGACCAATAGCGGTCAAGGAACATTCGGCATTATACTTTTATCTTGGCAATCACAGTACTATCCAGTATGCATCGTTACTGACAGGAAGCCATTCGAGCACGTCGCGTTTAGAGGTGATAATGGAAGGTGAGCATGCGCATGCTGATCTCTGTGGTGTTTGGTTGCTTGATGGTGCACGTACCATCGATATGACTACAATGCAGCGACATCTTGGTGCGCATAATACAAGTAGATTGCGCATAAAAAGTGCGGTGCGTGATCAAGCGCGTTCAGTGTATCGTGGTACGGTACATATTGCAGTCGATGCGCATGGTACTCATGCTGCGCAAGAAAATAAGAACATATTGTTGAGTGAACAGGCATCAGCCTATTCTATTCCCAATTTAGAAGCATTAAATAATGATGTCTATTGTGCGCATGGCGCTGCGGTTGGGCAACTTGATGAAGAACAGTTGTTGTACATGCAGGCACGTGGCATCACATACAAACAGGCGCAACGTATGTTGTTGCAAGGCTTTTTAGCGGATGCTATTCCAGATTATCTTGATAATACAATACGTAAAACATATTTGGCACATATTGCTCAATGGCTTGATATATAAAATGATCCACCTTTAAGTTAATCACATAGATTTTATGTTTTTAATTTTGTGCGACACAATGGGCACAGAGGGTAATCATCATCTGTTTCTAACAGTTTACTATAGCAGTTGAGACACAGGTAGGATTTATCATGATTATTAGTGCAAGGTAACTCAACGGTATCTTCCTGTTGATCTATACAGATGATGCAGGTTGGAAGAACTTCTTCTGCTAATTCCTCTGCAGTTTTACCGCCATATTCTCTGAATAGCGCAATAAGTTTTTCAAAGGCCTCCGGCGTTCCATATTCTTGCGATGCTTGCAAAGATGTAAGGACAACATCAAGGGGCGTTTGTTCATTTTCATCTAACGTATTGACCATATCGGGCATAGCATTAAGAATGATTTTCCCTTTTTTGATGAAGTTATCAATGTTGTCTATGCGCATAGTAAAAGGCATTGCAAATAAATGCAATAAGCAGGAATTATCTTGAAAATTAAGTTTTATTGCATCGTTGTTATGTTTAAAGTAAAGCGCCAATAGTTCCGATGGATAGTCATCTTCGATTATTTGCTTAAAAATTGTGATCTTAGAAGTATATTCAGGAATATGTGTTACATTGGAGTCGTTTAGACCTCTGGTAAAGTAATATTCAGTGATTTGTGCATTTACGTCTTGGTTAATAAAAAGCTCTGCTATTGCTCTCGTTTTGATATGGAAAAAAAGTGGTCCTAAGCCCTCGTCAAGTAGTACATCAGGAGATGCATGATGATTGAATAGTGTTGTAATCATTTGTATATCATTTTTAGCAACTGCTTTTTGAAGTAAAAAGTCACTGTTGGAAATTTCTTTCTGGAACCAATAATGCTGTTGATTTTGAAACCGATAATAGTAAGTGTCAGTGTTGATAGCAGCGCCAGCGCATACTAATATCAATGCCGGCAGTCGTTTGACTTTATAATTAAGACTAGTGGTTGTTTCTATCAACCGTTGTAAAGTCTCTGTTTTATCAGTAGGAGCATAATCTTTACAGAGTTGGCCAAGCATATTAAAGGTTAATAATGTATTAAAGCATTTACATGTAGTGCTTAATTTCATGAAGTTCTTGATGCTGTATTCGAGAGTTTTTTCGTGGTCTTGTGTTTCGCAGTAAGAAAATATGTGGATTAGTAGTTCTTTGGGTAGTACAAGCAAAGGGTTGCTTTGATTATATGCTGCTGCGTGTAATGCGCATTGTTTATATTCTTCAGGAGAAAAAGATTGTTCAATTTTTTGTATTTTTTTGCTAAAAAAATTAGTACGTAAAGGTCGTTGGAGATTCGGTTTCATACTTTGTATGCATACGGTATTGAGTATAAGAACAGGTGTTAGGATCATGCGTATAGTACAAATTAATTTCATTGGCCTGCTTCAGTTTATATCTTGTTAAGTTTCATATTTTTTTTCAATTTCTAATTCTTGCCTAGTTTTACCGCCATGTTCTCTCAATAAGGTAATAACTGTTTCGAGTGTATCAGAATTTCTATTTTTTTTGCGATATATTTCTAATGCATTGTATGCCAAATCAAGAGGTGTTTGCTCTTTGTTATCGAAGGTATTAACCATATAAGGGATAGCCTCAAGTAATAATTGTGCTTTTTTAAAGAAGTTAGTATCTATGCTTAAATTTGACCATGGAAGTTTATGAAACAAACAAGAGTTATCCGAAGGATGTAGTTTGTTTGCATTAACGTGATTGTTAAGATAAAACTTCATAAGGTCAGATGGATATATAGTTTTGACCACTTCCCATAAAACATTAAGGCCAGGCCAACAAGAAATAGTAGTATGTATATCAACGTTATTTTCAATGAATATCTGTACCATTTCTATTGTTTTAGCATAGAAAAAAAGAGGCGTAGTATTGTGCTGTATATTTGGATCTGGCTTATGCCTGAATAAGATTGTCGCATGGTGGATATTATTACATTTTACTGCCTCAACAAGTAAACATTCCAACTCATTTTTAATTTCACTCGTATCAATGCCAGTGTAAAGCACTATTATTGCTGGAGTATGTCTGATTTCATCATCAGGAGTAGAAGTAACTTTCATGAGGTTTTTAAACGTGAGGAGTTTAGTTTCAGGGGTATAATTTTCACAAAATTTAGCAATTTTTTCATAGGTTAAAAATCTATACATAAATTTGCACGTGGATCTTAATTTCATGAAAGTTTTGATGCTTTTTTTTAGCGCTTCTATTGCATCATCATCTTTTGCCAACCTGTCATTTGTGGTTTTAGCTAAGTCAGGGGCTTGCGACTTCGTTAAAACTACGTCGGACAAATCAGAGGATGGGTTATGGCGAGTATGACCGTAAATTTCATGCAGCATCTCATTGGGTAGGGTAATAAGCGCATTATTGAGCTGATTATATTCTTCTGCCTTCTGAGTTCTTATTTTAAAGTTGCTATCCAAATAAGCCTGGTATTCATTAGAGTATGCTAAATTAGAATATTTTGTATCATTGATTAACATAGTGCGTAAGGTATTTGTATGCAGTATTAGAATTACAATTAAAATAGTCGAAATGATAGAAGTTAGTTTATTCATGACAAACACCTTTGTGATGGTTGATATGATCTATTGTATAGCAGTAAGTTGGTACAAAATCCTACAATCTATGAGCCGATGTGACAAGTCTTTTGTGGTTTTGCCCATCTTTCCGTCTACGCCTAGGCTTCGACGTGACTATCACGCCATCTTGTCCTTTGTAGCTTTAGCGAAGTAGGAAGCACGTTCCGTGCGACGGCGGATGGACAAAATGGATCTAATCCGAGTATGATATATATGATCTCAACGTGATCAATCTTTAAACTACTTCTTTTTGACTCAATAATTTAAATAACTTTCATGGATAAAACTATGTTCATACAAAAATGTTACTTATTTCTTGGTTGCATGGCATCAGTTTGTTTTGTGCGCGCTATGCAATTTGATCAATTGCCCGCAGATATAGTAAGTGAAGTTGTTGGCCAATTGATCAAAAACGTAGGAACGCCCGCATTAAAAAACAAACCTGATATTCCAGTTATTGTGAATTATGTAAAAGCATTATCATGGGTCAATACAAACTTATATCAAAAGGTAAATAGTCGCGCGGTAACCCATGCTTTCATCAATGTATTAGCACAGCGATTTGCTATGATACCAATAAATATAATTGATAAAATTAATACGCCCGGTGCACGTGGGTGGATCAATGAATATCTCCAAGAGACGAACGAATATGAATTATTTAAAGTACTGCACCAGATTTTTACCATAGCCGATAAAATTCGTGAAGAAGTTAAGCTATTTGGTCTCGATGTAGATTCTGGAAAAAAAAGAAGGCCTGAGCCAGCTCATTTTTCTGGCCAAACAAAGCAAGGATTTTTTTTAAAAGCAGTTCAAATACCATATGCACTCTATACCCCATGGGGCCAAATTGAATTGTTTGCTTCTTATAGGGGGGGGGGTTTTACTTGAGCAAGAATTCTACCGAGCATTTCTAAAGCGGTTTGGAACATCTTTTGCACGAACAATCAAAGATTCGCTGTTTGACGGTGACGATACGAAATATTATGAATTGTTATCAGAAAAAGAGATCGACTTTAAAGCACTGCTTGCCTCAGGCAACGAGGTATCCTATAAAGACATTTGCAATGAGCTTTCCGAAGAACAAGTACAGCGGTGTGAAGGGAAAGAAACACTCATTTGTTGTGATTGTCATAACTTTTACTCTATTTATAAACTGCATGCAGTTGATGGGCAGCCATTACCAGAACCGGAAGAGACAGAGCGTGATAAGTGTCGCACTTATGATGCTATTAACTTCATTTGGAAACTTTTACAAGCACAGTATGATCAAGAAAATGGCATAAAGAAAAAGCAAAAAATTGATACAAAAAAAGAGATATGCATACAAAGCAATCAACAAGCACCAACAGGTCTTGTTACTTCTATCAAAACGGCACCAGAAATATACAGTGCAGTGCTTGTACAATTGGATGCACAACCATTATCTGTCCACCAAAATCACATTTGTGCAATGCATAAAGTATTACCTTTGGAAAGTTGGTATGATTGTAAGATTATTAAGGTTTTATGTGAGAATGCGAAATCGAAAATAGGGAAAAGGTGCTATATTAATGATTTTGGCCCTGGTAAATTCTTGGACGCTACTGGCAAGAACATTGAACAAGGCATAATAGAAAATATTTATGCAAATATGGGATTAAAAGCTTCACTACAAGAGTTGAAAATAGCATTTGATACATTAATTGATGAATTGACAGCCGGTTGGCAACAAGCAACGTTGGTTGAAAATCCGGATATTGTTTATACTCAATCTGAAGAAGAATGGTACCTTTTTCTTAAGCCAAAAGTGATGGTTAAAGAGCATAACTTAATCAATTGGTTTGCAATTTCTTTTGGTTTGACTGATAAAGTTTCTTGTCATAATTGTTTTCAGCATAGTGCTGGGAATGATCAGGAATACCGTAATGTGTTGTATTTATGGATTAAGAAAAAATCATATCATGAAGTTGCGCAAGCTTTTGATTTGAATCCTACTATGATTATGCAATAAACAAGTGAAATGAGTGTTACAGCAAAATTCCCTGGATGATATTTATAGGCCGTTCGTCCTGCGATGTCCGTCGAAGCCTTTGGCGAAGACTGGAAGCTCGTCGAAGGGTAGGCCGCCCCGTTATGCTTCGACAGGCTCAGCACGAACGGGTATATAAGTTAATGAGTCTGGTTATGAGGATGAGCATGGAAACAAAACGTGCAGATTTTCCCATTTTAAAGCAAACGATTAATGATAAGCCGCTCTGTTATCTTGATAACGCGGCGACTTCACAAAAACCACAAGCAGTAATCGATGCTATCGTTGATTTTTATACCACTAAAAATTCTAACATCTATCGCGGTGCACATTTTTTTAGCGAACAAGCAACCGCATTATATGAACAGGCGCGCACGCGCGTGAAACAGTTCATTGGCGCCAGAGATGCGAGTGAAATTATTTTTACCAAAGGTTGTACTGAAGGTATTAATTTTGTAGCGACTGCCTGGGCAATGAAGCATATCAATGCGGGTGATGAAATTGTCATAACTGGCTTAGAGCATCATGCAAATATGGTGCCATGGCAACGGGTTGTTGCAGCACGCAATGCAGTCTTGAAGGTGATTCCCGTGCATCCTGACGGCTCTTTAATCATGGATCACTTGGATGATATCATTACCCATAAAACAAAATTGGTAGCCTGTGTTCACGTATCCAATGCATTAGGCACCCACGTTGATGTTGCGCGATTGGTGATGCATGCAAAACAGGTGGGAGCATATGTGCTGGTTGATGCCGCCCAATCGGTGGGTCATCAGCCGATTAATGTGGTTGATCTTGATTGCGACTTTTTAGCTTTTTCTGGGCATAAAATGTTGGCACCTACCGGTGTTGGTGTTTTGTATATCAAGCAGGAATTGCATGATGAGGTCGATCCGTATCAATGTGGTGGCGGCATGGTTTTTGAAGTTGATTATCAGACAGCTACCTATCTCAAAGCACCGCAAAAATTTGAAGCAGGCACGCCGCCCATTGCGCAAGTGATTGGTCTTGGCGCAGCAATTCACTATTTGCAGCAGATCGATTTTGAGCAATTGCGTGTGCATGAAGCACAGTTGTGTGCTCAGCTTATTGATGGATTAGCTACTATTGAACGCGTAAAAATTTTGGGACCACTTGATCAGCTTAAAAAAAAGGGACATTTGGTCAGTTTTGTGGTTGAAAATATTCATTCACATGACGTGGCTGCGTATCTGAGTCAAGAGGGCATCTGTGTGCGTGCTGGGAACTATTGTGCACAGCCATTGTTTAAAAAAATGCATCTGAGTGGATCAGTGCGGGCTAGTTTTTATCTGTACAATACTGTGCAAGAGGTTGATAAATTGCTTGATGTGGTTGATCGCTTAGTGCGAGATTTTAAATAACTATTTCTTCTTCATTGTATCTTCAAGTAATTGTTTGATAATTTTTAATTCTTCTGATTCAAGTAATGGTTTGATAAATTCTAATTCTTCTGATACCGAATAGTACTTGAAGAAGGTCATTTCTCTCCACGAAGGTTTTGCTCCAGCTTGAAGTAAGAATGCTACTCCTTGAGGATTTCGTATCTGTATGGTCTTTAGCAAAGGTGTTTCGTTATGAATATCAATAAAATTAACATCAGCACCGCTATTGATAAGTTGATTAATTTCATCAATATGATCAGACCACTTTTGTTTTAATATATCTACAGCATTTACTAATTCACTGCCAAGCTCTATGTATTTTTTCGCAATGGGTGTATTAATTTTTTGAGCAATTTCTGCTGTATTAAATTCAAATCCTTGAACATTTTGTTCCGGTGTAGATCTACTGACTATATCACGTATTATTTTTTCTGAAGTTCTTAATTTTTTAGCCATCTCTGCCATGGTACGTTGATATGTATTGGCTAGCATATGTACAAACGCAGTGAAATCTTTGATGTTATTAAAAAGCTCATAAAATTGTATGCCTTGTGTAATGCGCTGAATGTTTTAATTCTATCGATCGCTTCATCAAGACTTATACTTGATTTTAAGGTTTGCCCAAGAATTTCTTGTTTAAGTTCAGGAAGCATTGATTTATAAAATTCCACTAACTCTTTTTTCTCTTGTTTGGTTAACGTTTTTGGTTGCTGTTTGGGATAGAGTGGCTCCATGCCATAGATTTGACCTACGCAGAGTAGAGTAAGTAATAAAAACAGCTTCTTCATAAAATTCTCCATTTTTCAAATTATTGCTGATATTTCTTCATTGCATTTTCGAGTAATGTTTTTATTTGTTCATATTCTGGAGAGTTGTTAAAGTTTGAATTGAGATATTCTAATGGCGTTTCAAAGTATAGGCCCAACGCATAGGGATTAGCTCCATTATTAAGTAACAACTGTATTATTTTAATATTATATTTTTTTGTAATCGTATTAGATATAGCATCCTCTAGAAAATTATAGAAGTTGGGGTCTGCACCTTCAGATATTAATTGTTTAGTTTTTTCGAGGTCTCCTCCATCGATAGCCAACACAAGTGAATCAGCTAATTGTACATATCTTTCTGCAACTGATGTGTGAAAAGCTTTAGCAATATCTTGTGGCAAGTCATTAAATTTATCTGCAAGTATATGTACAATCTTAGTAAATCCTTGTAGATCATTCAGATTGATCATGTTGTTTAATTCTTTGTTGACTTTGCTAAACCTAACGATATTTTTTATGGCGTTATCAAGATTATTACCACTTTGTGCAACAGCGGTCATGATAAGTGATTGAACTTCGGTCGGTAAATTTTCCCATGAACCAGCCAAAAGACCAGGTTTAGGATACAATGGCTCCATGCCATAGATTTGACCTGCACAGAGCAGGGTGAGTAATAACATCATTTTTTTCATTATTTTCTCCACACTTTTTTCTTTCTTCCATACTATATTTACTGTCGATATTTTTTCATTGCATTTTCGAGTAATGTTTTTATTTGTTCATATTGTGTTGTTGTGATCATTTTTTTTCTATAAGAAACATTGAGGCATTCTAATGGTGTTAGTCCACCAAGGCCCTCTGCATAGGGGTTAGCACCATTATCAAGTAATAACTGTACCATTTCAATAGATTTTTCTGTAAAGAAGAAAACAGCTTTGGTTAGAAAAAAGCCAGAATAATTGACATCAGCACCTTCAGATATAAACTTTTTAGTGTCATCGATATTTTCTGACAGAAGGGCACTACGAAGCTCATTATTTAACTGTACATATTTTTCTGCCAATAGTGTGTCAAAAGAGTCAGCAATGTCTGGTATGGTGATATCCTTAAATTTACCTGCAAGCATATGTACAATCTTAGTAAATCCTTGCAGATCATTCAGATTGATCATGCTGTTTAATTTTTTATTGACTCGGCTAAACCTAACGATATTTTTTATGGCCTCATCCAGATTGTCACCGCTTTGTGCAACAGCAGTGATAATAAGTGATTTGACTTCAGGTGGTAAATTTTCCCATGAACCAGCTAAAACGCCATGTTCAGGATACAATGGCCCTGTCCTTCGTAGCTCGTCTACCCGTACTTCGCTAGAAGCTTCGTAGGGCACGGGCGAAGTAGGATCCATGCCATAGATTTGACCTGCACAGAGCAGGGTGAGTAATAACATCATTTTTTTCATTATTTTCCTTTGTGTTCTGAAGTTATTTTTCTCTATTCAATTTTAGTATTACAAATAGAAATATGCAAAATCAAGAAAAAAAGGAAAAAAGACTTGTCTGCAGGTTTGGAGAAGTATGAAAAAAGTGATTTTCAAAGTAAAAAATAGATGAGGATTTATTAAATTGCTGGATTGCCACGACCATTCCATAGTCTCGCAATGACGATCGAACGGGGATATAGAGGCTTTTTAAGCTATTGCATGCCCAATGTAGCCAGTTCTTTTTCCATTGTACGCTGATTTTTATATACAATGCCATGTAAACCCAATACCTGTGCAGCTTCTATATTTTCTGGTTGATCGTCAATAAAAACCGATGCTGCTGGTGCTAGGTGATAGGTATCAAGTAAAGCATGGTAAATTGGCGGGTAGGGTTTAAGTTCATGGACATCTGCTGAAAGTATTGATCCATCAAACAGAGCAAAGACATCAGGATATTTATGCAACAATGCCTGGTACGTATCATGGCCGACATTCGTCAATAAAAAAAATTTATAGTTCTGATGTTGCTTTTTTAAAGAACGCAAGAATCTGATTAATGGCATATTTGGACACATGTTTTGTTTGATTAGATCGAGGTTAAACATAGTTTCCATGAGTGATGCAACCAATTCTTGTTCATTATCATTATAAAAATAGTTTTTTGAACCAAAATAGTTGATCGCTTTTTTGATTTCAGCAAGCACGGTTCGTGATGAGGTCAAACCAAGTAGGTTAGCAGCAAGACAATCAGGCATTGTATAGCCTTTATAGCTTATAATTGGATAGCGTCGATCTGTAGGCATATCATTGTGCATTGTATCAAGGAATTTTAAACAAACTGTTTCAAGATCTCTCCATGTGGTCAGTGTGTACCAGATGAGATTGAAAAGGCCAATACTTTTTAATAGCGCTCTAACGTTAATGATAAAGAGCACATTGGTGAGATCTACGATGATATTGGTAACTGGTGTTGGATTTTGTTTTCCTAATGCCATAGTGATTGCCTCCTTTTTTTATTGGTACGATTTTGAACTCGTAAATTAAAAAATTATTTTTAGGGACCCGTTCGCCCTGAGTGTTCGTCGTAGCGTTAGCAAGACGAATGTATCGAAGGGTAACGGGTAATTCAGAATAATTTTTTAAGTGGGCCGATCCTTCGATACATTTTGCTTCGCAAAACACTCAGGACGAACGACCCATATCTAACTATAGCTGGCACTCAAACTCCCAGTTTTGCCAATGATGTTCGCGTTGCACGGATATTTTTATGCGAAATACTCTGCATACCTTGTTGTTGTGCGCTTTCGATATTGTCTTTTTGATTGTCAATATAAACACATTCTTGCGCCGTGAGCCCATGTGTCTTCAGAAGGTGCTGATATATTTCTTTATTCGGCTTTAGTATTTTTACCTGTGAAGAGACAACGATATCATCAAATAATTGTGTGATTTTAGGGTATGTTTTATGAAAAAGATCATATTGTTCTTGGGCGAGATTAGAGAGAATGATAACTTTATAGTTACGACTTTTCAGTTCTTTTACCAATTCGATCATGGCAGTAGCCGGTTTTACGATATCATTAAGATGCTGTGGATCAATGCCGACATCAAGCATACGCAGCACCAGTTCTTTTTCCTGGTTATTTTTGAAATGATTTTTTTGTGCAAGCATTTCCACCTGTTGTTTTAACTCATGATACGCTTGTGTGTGTGATTTCTGCCCCAATTGCCAATTTATGATGCAGCATGGCATTTTTTTATCGCGTAAAAGGAGCGGCACGCTTGGTTGTCCTGATTCTTGCGAACTGATGGTGTGTAAGGCATGTAAGCACGTTGTTTCTGGATTTGACCAATTGAACAGAGCATATTTGGTTAATTTCCCAAGACCAACTTTTTGTGCGAATGCTGTTTTGCTTTGTTGAAAGAGAACATCGGGTAAATCAAAGATGACCGTTGTGATTTTTTGTTGGGTGTTCTTGGATGTGTTTGTGGAAAGCTCTTTTTTGCGTGTGTGTTTTGTTTGTGCGCTATCTGCGCAATAGGTATGAGTTATGAGCACTAATGGTAGCAATGTAAATATACGTGTGAGTGATTGCATATAATTCTCCTTGATGAAAGCTGATCAGAAAATATAGATTGAAAATTTTCTTATTACTATACAGCATAGCTGATACGGTTGGTATCAAACAAGGGACATGTCTTTTTATTGGTCAAATAAGAAAGCTATGAACAATCACAAGGGATTACTGCGTTACTGATTGTATAAGGGCAAGAAAAAATGCTATAAGTATTCCTCCTATGGCTAATTTTGATGATCTTTCAAGTAATAGTATGCATGGATTTACCGGTTGTTTATCGGAATTGTGATTTTGAATAACCTGAGAATTTTCATTGATAGAATTCACTATAGTTGATTGATTATCAAGTGCTACGGCTGAGTTTTCTGTTGTAATAGTTTCGTCTTCTTCTTCCCACACAGCATATCGGCCAAAAAGGCAATTTGATCCTGGTGAAGGATTATCATCTTTTTTGAGATCCATACCATATGAGTGACTTGCAGAGAGCATGATGAGAGATAGTGTTATTATTTTTTTCATGTTCGGTCCTTTTTTTCATATTTTTAAACTTATGGAAATAGTCTTGATGGATACTATACTACTTCACCAGAATAAGTAAAAAAGATATAAGAACCGCATAAATTGCGCATGTTTCAATAAGCCCCTGTGCAAATAAGCTCACGCGTGACAACATGCTATACGTCTCTGGATTATGGGTAATCTGCTTGCATGCAGCCGCAGCCGTTTTGCCTGAACTGATGCCCGGGCCGGTCATGCCAAAACCGGTACACAAGCTTGCAGCCAAAAATGCTATGCCTTGTATTGTAGATGCATCAGTGGTAGCTACCATAACCAGTAATGCCATAGAAATAACGAATGAAAAAATGATTGGTGTCTCAATAATCGTCTGACTGATGAGTGCGAATGAAAGAATTTTATTGTATGCCTGAGGATTAATGCCAAGTGCGCGGCATGCATTTTGTGCAAAGATGGCAAGTCCTATTGATGGTCCAATGCTGCCAAGGCCAATGCAGAGTCCACTCGCGATAAGACGTAAACTATCACCTAAGGTTTGTGCATTAATTGCTTGATATTTAATGATTAACGCGATGATAAAACTGAAAATAATGGGACCTTGCAGCAGTGATTGGGTCACCAGCATAAGGCGCGTTATTTTTTGTGAAAAAAATGGTTGGCGTGCGATGGCAAGACATGCAGCGCGTGTGGGTAATGCAGAAACAATGCCTGATACAAATCCGGTAATGCTCATAGCCAATGCGATGCCAAGTTCGGCAAGATTCATGTAATAATTGGGTTCTAAAGTTCGAGGACTGAAAAGTAGCATAAATGCAATAACGGTGCCTAAAATTGCTGCAGTTTCAACAAGCGCCATGCCGATGATTGCGGTACGCGCTATCTCACTACGGACATGCGGTTGTGTATTAATTGCTTGCAAAGCAGCTGTGCTTGCAAGACTTTCACCAATGCCAACACTGACGGAAGTAATTCCCACCGCGAAGGCTATGGTACCGTAATGAAAAAATTCAGGCGTTGCCTGCATAGATACATACTCCTTTGTTTAATGGTCTTCGCCTTGTATGGCAATGCCAAGATAGGTTAATGAGAGCATAGTGAACACAAACGCTTG
>Ga0206908_1060_pt1 | contig 21196 bp, 20 predicted proteins | sample Alteio_BWOrgHeat_78_FD_152979 | JGI IMG/M metagenome (GOLD analysis project Ga0206908, IMG submission 152979) | Enriched cells from forest soil in Barre Woods Harvard Forest LTER site, Petersham, Massachusetts, United States -... | ecosystem: Environmental > Terrestrial > Soil > Temperate forest >... | reverse complement strand
CGGCAAGCAGGTAGTCCCAGCCGCCATCGCCGCCAATCTTCCACTGATCGATGACCTGGTAGTTCGACTGCGCAGGCAATACGCGGGGCGCGCCAAGTGCCGCAGCGGCCAGCAGCGGAAGCGCCAAAAGACCCATCCTGTTCTTCATCCTGTCTCCCTTATTGCGACGGTCTGACGGTAACACCGGCACCTTAAGCGAGGATGAAGACCTCCGGTGCGGACGGGGTGCCTGCTATCTTCTCTCCAAGGATCACAGCTGCGAATGAGACGAGTCCCCCGTTGGCTTCTTATAACTGTGCGGTTGGTAGTGCTGGTCTACGTCTCCATTTGCGCGCTTCTGTTTTTCACGCAACGTTCATTGATCTACTACCCGCAACCACGGTCCAACCGTAACGGCGTCGCGGTCATGGCTCTATCCACGGATGCGGGTCAGGTGCTTGTTTCCACGCGTCCCGCTTCCGGCCCTGACGCGGTGATCTACTTCGGCGGGAATGCGGAAGACGTTTCGCTTGATCTGTCGGATTTCTCCTCGGCCTTTCCAAACGATGCAATCTATTTGCTTCACTATCGGGGATACGGCGGGAGCGCCGGCAAGCCGTCGGAGCAAGCATTATTTTCCGATGCGCTCATGCTCTATGACCAGGTGCACGCTCAGCATCCTAACATCGTTCTTGTAGGCCGTAGCCTCGGGACCGGCATTGCCGTGAAGCTGGCCAGCGAGCGTCCGGTTGCCAGGCTCGTGCTCATCACCCCGTACGACAGCCTCACCGACGCGGCGGCGCAACAGTATCCCGGGTTACCCGTGCGGCTGCTGCTGCGCGATAAGTTCGACTCGTGGAAGTACGCGCCTCTGGTGACGGCTCCAACGAAGATCATCGCGGCCGGCGACGACGAGGTCATTCCCCGCTCCAGCACCGAGCGCCTTCGCACGCGCTTCAAACCCGGAATCGTTACATACACAGTGATTCCGGGCGTGGGCCACAACACCATTTCCGACAGCGCGGATTACCTGCGCCTGATAGCAAATCCGTAGTCTCTGCGGCACGCCAGACTACGGCACAGTCTTCGGAGGCGCAAACTCCGTGATGTTGAACATCCGCATCGACTCGCCCGGCGCCTTCACCTGCAGCACCAGCGCCAGCCGCGTGGGCGTCCCCTGAAAATAGGGCACGTGGATGGTGTGCAATCCCGCGGCAAGGGTGACCTTGGCGCTCTTCGCCTGAACCGGGTGAAGTCCATCCACGTCGATCAGCGGCTGGCTGTCGATTTCGAGCTTCGCGCCGTCATCGGCCTGCAGTTCGAACACATACTCGCCTGGCTTGGCCACATAGAATTCGCCGTGGTAGTCGATCCCGAAATACAGATTCGTATGGGTCGCACCGGGAATGCCGTCCGCCTGGTTGATGTCCTGGTCCCACACCTCGAGCTTGTCAGTGTAGATAGAGCCCACCGGCTCCATGTTCCAGAAATCGGGCAGTTGCGAGGCCCCCGATGAGAGCTCGTACACATCGCCGCAGAAGTCGTTCTCGCGCGGCGTGATCACTCCAAATGAGCGCACGGAGCCAACCGGCCTGGCGATCGCTTTGAGCTTGTCGGCCTGCGCCGCCAGCGAGACTGGCCGCGACACATCCACAATACCCAGGTTCCCGGTGACGCGGTCGCGCACAACAAGCCGCGCAAGGTCCGGCGGCTGGGCGCCCGGAACCTCCAGCACGTTCGACAAGCCCTTCTGCTGCGCACGAGCAAAGAACGCCGCATCCACTGGCCGGTCCACCGTGGAGTGCAGATACTGCACGAAGGCACCGGTCGCATCGAAGGTGCACATGCCGAAATCAAGCTGCACATGGAGGTTGGACTCGTTGAAGCCGATGTCGGGGAACGAGTCAGGCTTGATGGTCACCACGTAGCGCGTCCCTTTTCCATCCTGCGCCATCAAGGCGTGCGCGGTGACGGCAAGCGTGGCCGGAGTGGACGCATGCCAGCACGATGCTTCTCCAAGCGCGACATCTTCCGTGGCGGCCTTGCGGTCGCGGGCATGAACCTGTTCCGGTGTCGGGCCCACGTAGTAACGGTGGCGATAGGAGAGCGTAACCTTGGGCCGCGTGGTCTTTACCACGACATCGTGATAGCCGGGCTCCGGCGCGGCCGAGATAGCGATCTGATAATGCGTGATCGCATTAAGCGCGCAGACGGCGCCCGAGCTGATGTGGAACCCGCTGTCATTCGCGCCGGCATTGCTGGCGTCCTTGTGCGGATCAATGGGACGAACCGAGAGAATGCGCCGGGGAGTCTTGTCCGCATGCTTGCCCGCGTCGAAGATCTGGAACTCGTCTTCCTTGAGGTCGTTCACCGGATCGTTGTGTTGGTCGCGCGCTACCACCTCGATCACCGTCTCGCGCGCGTTGATGTGCAATACCAGGGGAACATCCGGCGCCGCGGCCGGCGGCGGGGCCTGAGCGGGCAACAGGGGAAGCAGAGACGCAACAAGGCACACTGCGGGCAGGACTACTTGCGGCTGCCAATGATGTAAATGCATGGCCGCCAATGTATCGCATGGAGCGGTGGCCTGAGAAGCACAACTTTCACATCGATGCATTACCCTCATATCTGCGGGCCCCGGGGGCCGCGCGAGGCCTGCCCAGTGCGCATCGTTCTGTCCAACATCGGCACCTACGGCGACATTCACCCACTGGTCGCGATCGCATTGGAGCTCAAGCGCCGCGGTCACACGCCGGTGATGGCTCTGCCCGCCGTTTACGAGCCGAAGATCAAGCCGCTCGGCCTCGAGTTCCACCCCGTCCGGCCCGATATCGACCCTACCAACACGGCGCTCGTGGCCATGATCTACGACGTGAAGCACGGCACCGAGCGCGGCCTGCGCGACTTCCTCTTCCCGGTGCTGCGCCAGACGTACGAGGACCTGTTGCACGCCGCCACACAACCGGCGCGCGCCGACCTGCTGTTGCTGGGTGAGCTCAACTACGCCGGGCCCATCGTGGCTGAAGTCACCGGCATTCCCTGGGCCAGCTATGTACTCGCACCGTTGTCGTTTTTCTCGGCGTTCGATCCGCCGGTGCTGCCGCCGTATCCGCGACTGGCGCGCGCCGACCGCACGCCCGGCATGGGCCGCGTGATGAGGCGCCTGGCGCGGCTCACCACGCGCCGATGGCCTGAGCCCATCTTCGAGTTGCGCCGCGAGCTCGGACTCAGCCGCGGCGCCAATCCGCTCTTCGACGCCAAGCACTCGCCATATCTGGTTCTCGCGCTCTTCAGCCGCGTGCTGGGCTGCGAGCAGAAGGACTGGCCCGCGAACACGCGCATCACCGGCTTCTGTTATTTCGACGCCGAGAGCGGCAACGCCAAGCTGCCGCCGCATCTTGAGAGGTTTCTCGACGCCGGGCCGCCGCCCGTTGTCTTCACGCTCGGCTCCGCCGCGGTGCTCGCCGCCGGACGCTTCTTCGAACACTCCGTGCGCGCTGCAATCAAGCTCGGGGTCCGCGCCGTTCTGCTCATCGGCAACGACGAGCGCAATCGGCCGCGCCAGCCCCTGCCCGATTCCATCTGCGTGGCCGAATACGCGCCGTATTCCAAGCTCTTCCCGCGCGCCTCGGTCATCGTGCATCAGGGCGGCGTCGGGACCACCGCGAACTGCCTGCAGGCCGGCCGGCCCATGCTCATCATGCCCTACTCGCACGACCAGCCCGACAACGCCCGCCGCATGCGACGCCTCAAAGTTGCGCGCGTCATCCAGCGCGGAAACTACACACCCCTCCGCGTTGCGCGCAAGCTGAGCACTCTTCTCGAAGAGCCGAAGTACGCCCGCCGCGCCAAGGCCGTCGCCCGCCGCCTCAGCAATGAAGACGGCACGAAAGCGGCCTGCGACGCGCTCGAAGAGTTGGGCCGAAAAGCAAAAGGCTGAGCAGCCACTGATCCCGGAACCCGCACCGTTGCACGGGTTTGCGCGCCTCTTCGCCTGTTCTTCTACCTCGGAGCCGCAATTCTCCGCCCGCCGATACCAATCCAAAAACAAACCCTCACCCATGCCTCGCATCCCAACCCATCCGAGAGGGCAAATGCCGGCCTGCGCCAATACCGGCGCGACCGGCGCGCCCCGAACGAGGAGAAACGCGATGATCGCAACTCGATTCACACACAGGCTCGGCCTTTGTTCGGCCGCGGCTCTGTTGGCGGGCGCCACTCTGCTCGCGCAGACTCCCGGCGGATCGCCGGGCATGCCGCAGCAGCAGCCACAGCAGCCAACAACACAGCCCACCACGCCCTCGCAAACGCCCGATGCGGGTCCTTCCAGCTCCGTCCAGTCCATGGCCGACCAGTCCTTCGTATCCGAGGCCATGCAGGGCAACCTGGCGGAAGTTCAACTCGCTCAACTCGCTCAGCAAAAATCGCAGAGCCAGGACGTGAAGCAGTTTGCGCTGAGGCTAGCCAACGACCACACGCAGATGAACCAGAAGTGGTTTGGGCCTGAGGCCAAGCAGCTCAATGTCTCCGAGCCCAAGAGCCCGTCGAAGAAAGACAAGAAGCTGATGGCGAAGCTCGAGGGTCTCAATGGCGATGAGTTCGACAAGGAATACATCGCCGCGATGGTGAAGGACCACCAGGAGGACCTGAAGAAGTTCAAGCAGGAGGCGGACGCCGCGCAGGATCCTACGCTGAAGCAGATCGCAACCCAGGGCTCCACCGTCATCTCGCAGCACCTGCAGCTTGCTGAGCAGGTGGCGAAGAACCACAACATCCCTGTCGAGGGCGAAATCTCGAGCAGGTAAGCGCCGCCTGCATCGCAACCCAACCGCACGCGGGCGCCGGCCAGAATCGGATCCGGATCGAATCCGGTCTAGCAGCCGGTGCCCGCCTGCTTCAGCGCATCCTTCAATCCAGCCATGCTGATGCGCGTCGAGGCCTCCGGCGTGCCGCCTCCGCGCCAGTGTGTCTCAAGGCTCACGGCGTAGCGATAGCCATCCTTCGCCATCGCCTTCAACTGCCCCGGCCAATCCACCATGCCCTTGCCCACCGGCGCCCACTCCCATTTGCCATCGGGCTTGCGCACCACGCTCTTGGCGTGACAGTGCCCGATGCGCCTCTTCGGCAGCAAATCGTATCCGTTCGGAAACGGCATCGCATCCGGGAACGTCGCCGCATTGCCCGGATCCCAGTTCAGCATGAGGTTCGACTCCGTCACCGCGGCCAGCACCGCGGCAGACTCCCCACCAGTCGCCGTGTTGCACGCCATCTCGTTCTCAAGCACCAGGGTCAGGTTGTCCTTCGCCGCGCGCTGCGCCGCCTGCCGCAGCTTGTCGTTGATGGCCGCGCGATACGGCTTCACATCATCTAGACGCCAGAAATCGAAGCAGCGAATGCGATCCGTCCCAAACGCCTTGGCCAGATCGACGCATTTCTCCAGCAGCGCATCCTGAGCCTTGAAGTCCGCGTCGGCGTGGAACGTGTCGCGGCGCTCGCTCTGCTTTGACAGCGGCGCGCCCGGCCAGTCCACCTTGAACAGCGGGCTCGCAATGTCGGTCACCTTCAGGTTGTACTTCGCAAGAATGCGTTTGGCTTCGGCGATCTGCGACTCATCGAGAGCGATGATGTTCTTGTTCCACATCCCGCGCAGCTCGATCCACTCGAGGCCGAAGTCTTTCGCGACAACCGAGCACGCGTGATCGAAGTCCTGCGAGATCTCGTCATTGATCACAGCCACGCGAAACGGGCACGAAGCGCTCATCGCCTTCACGAGCCGCGGAGACAGCGCCACCGTCGCCGTAGCCGCGCCAGCGGAAAGAAATGTACGTCGCGAAGAATGCATGAGGGAGTCCCTGAAGAATGATTTTGAGTACGAGAATCAAGAGCTATCGCGGAGCAACCTTCCACTGTGCAGCGTCGCCGGGCCAGTTCTTCTTCGCGTAATCCTTCGTCTGTCCGGTACGCGAATTCATCACGCTGAAGCTGCCGTCCGCCTTCGCAACCACCTTGAAATACGCGCCGTCCGCGCCGCCCTTGAGATTCGCAATCAGCGACTCGGCGCTGTTGTGCGCCGCATCCGAGTCTTCCGCCGTGTGCAGCATCCACAGATCCTCGAGCCCCGGGCTCTCATGCACCGTCTGCCAAGCCTCGGGACTGCCCGCCTTGTGCGCGCCGTTGTCCATGATGGCAACGCGCGGCGCAATCGCATCCACAAACGCCTTCGAGTTCGACAAATTGAACCCGTGATGATTCACGAGATAAAGATCCACGTGCCCGATCAGGTTCGCCGGACACACCAGCGGAATCTCCTTCGCCTTGGTCAGATCGCCCAGGTCGAGAAAGCGGAACTTGCCGAACCGCACCAGCACGCCGGTTGACCGCGGATTCTCCGTCTCGTCCAGATCCCACTTCGGCTCGCTCGCACAATACGGATTGGCCTTCGGCGTCACGCCCGGCACACTCTTGATATGCTCGCCGTCCGCGGTGATCACGATCGTGCTCAAGCCCGGAATCTCGATCGTGTCGCCCGGCTTCACCGTTCGCCGCGGCGTGTTTCCAATCGCCTTCACATACGCCGCGTAGTCATGGCGCGTAATATCGGAATCCTCGCGGTTCACTCCGTGATCGAGGAACTCACCCACCTTCACCTTCTCGACAAGGTTCGGCACGCCGCCTACGTGATCGACGTGGAAATGCGTGATCAGCACGTGATCGATCTTCGTGATGCCCGCATCCTTCATCGCCGCTTCAATGCGGCCTGCATCGCGCCCGCCGCTCCCCGGCCAGCCGGTATCCACCAGCAGCGAAGCCTTTTCGGGCGACACCAGCAGCGTGGCCTGCCCGCCCTCCACGTCAATCGCGTAGATCAGCAGACTGCCTGATTTGTCCTGCGCAACAGCGGGGGCACACGGCAGCGCGGCCAGCGCGCATCCAACGGCAAGCTTGAAGAAGTAGCGGGGAATTCGACCGGCAGTTTTCATCGTGCCAGCAAGTCTAAAACGCCGGACGCAGAAGAGGAAACCTCAACCGCGCTCCAGCCCCGTCCCACCCATCGCACAAAACCATGCGCTACGAACTGACAACTGACATCTGGTCTAGAACCGGAACAGATACGACGCCTTCACGAACACCTGCCGTCCGTCGTTCAGAAGACTCACCGACCGCGGCGGGTCCGTGTTATTCGGATCGCACGTCCCGTTCGGCAGCCGGTTGCACAGCGACCGATCCAGATTCTGCAGATCGTCGTTGTATCCGATATAGACCGCCGTCCCCGGATGCGGCAGCCATGTCAGCAGCGCTTGCGTGCCCCACTGCTTGGTGCGCGGAATCGATGTCTCCACGGGATTCGCCAGCGTCGTATCGTACTCCACAATCACGCGCGCTGAAATTGCCCGCGTGAACTGATAGTTCACCTTGGTCCGGAACGTCTGCGCCTCATACACAAACGCGCCATTCGACGCCGCGTGATCCCGATCCAGCAGATAGGTGTTGTCGGCCGTCAACTGCCGCATGGGCTGCACCGTGAACAAAAACTGCACCGACTGCTGATCCATCAGCGACGGGGCCCGTCCCACCGCCGGGTTGTAGTTCACATTGCCGCCGCGCACCGCCACCACGTTGAAGTTCAACTGCGTCCACGGCGCGCTCTTCACCACCAGCCCGCCCCAGTTCTCAGTGAAGTTCACGTTGTGCGCCAGATCGTAGCCGTTCTGCGGCCCCAGCGTATCTGAGTTCTGCCCCACCAGCGGCGCCAGCACCGTATTGCGCGGCAGCAGCCAGTACGGATCCGCATTCACATATCGATACACGCGATTGCCGAAATGATCGAACGCGAACGCCTCGTCGCCCTCGAGCCCCCAGCTCTGGATCGTCTTCTGGTTCGGATACCACGCGTACGACAAGTGCGTGTGATTCTTGCGCACGTTGTTCGTCTGGATGAAGCCCAGCGTCGTCTCGAACCCCGTACTGAAATCCGCCGAGTTCGAAAACAAATTGAACGAGCGCCCCTGCCGCGAGATATCCCAATACGCCGCCGGCCCTGCGGAATAGCCGCCGCCATCCTCGTCCCGCGCCCTCGTCGAGCTCTCCACCCACTGCAAATCGGTGGTCCACGAGTCCGACAGCCGCAGCGTCGTATCCACGCCGCCAATGCGGTTCCACCCGCCGCCAAACTCCTGGTCGGTATAAATCAGGCCCACGCTCGAGCCCTTCCCGAAATCCTGCGACACCCGTCCCACCGCGTTGATGGCATGCTTCCCATACTGCGGATCGTCCGGCGCCACCGTCTCGCCCTGCGCGCGATCGTCAATCGCAAAAAATCCCAGATTCGTTCCGCGCACCTTACCCGTCAGCCGCACGCCATAGTCGGGATGCACGATGTTGCGCGTGTACACCAGCCGGATGGGCGTGCCGAAGTAATTCGCGTTCTCCAGAAAAAACGGCCGCAGCTCCGGAAAATACACCGCAAACCGCTGATTCACCGTGAACTGCGGCTGGTCTGACTCCACCGTGCTGAAGTCGGGATTGATCGTCCCATCCAGCACAATGCTGTCCTTGAAGATCGCCTTCGCGTCCACGCCCGCCGTGCCCTCCAGGTGGCGCGAGCTGAAATAAGGATGCAGCGGATCGAGATCGATCAGGTTGCGTTCGTTCTGCGCCAGCGCGTACGGATTGATCTGAATATTGTGCGACTCGGTCAACCCCTCCATCCCGTGCAGCGTGCCCTCCTGGCTCAGGGTTCCGCTGATGTTCGCCGCCACCCTCGGCCAGTAGTCGATCTCGCTGTTGCGCGGCAGGCTGCGCGCAAACACCACGCCCCAATCCGGCCCTGACCGCCGGAACCGCAGGCTGCGGAAGGGAATCGCCACCAGCGCCATCCAACCCTTGTCGGTCACGCGGCCTTCGGAATCCCACACCTGGTCATAGCTGAAGTCGGGCTGCGAGTTCTCGGTCCACGCCGCATCCGACTGCACGCCCGCCGGGTTCACCTCAAACAGCACGCCCTTGCGCCGATCCTGAAATTCATCCAGCAGCACCGCCACGTAGTCGTCGTTCTGCACGTTCTCGCGCCGCGCCAGGTGCCCGCGAATCAACCCCGGCGCGTGATCGAAGCAGATGAACACAAAATAGAGCGTGCTCGTGGTGCGCCCCATCCACACCTCGGTTTTCTCGGTCGCGGGCTGCCCATCGCGCGGCGCTTGCTGGATGAAGTCCGTCACATAGGCGAGCTGGTCGCGCAGATCGGCGCGCGGCGCCATGCCCTCAAAATCCGCGAGACGCAGGGGCGCCGTCAGCAGCGGCACCTTCACATCGGCAGGCGCCTGCTGCTTCGGCGGCTCCGTCGGCCCGCCCTGCGGCTTCTGACTTTTTGGGAATGCTGGGGAAAGAAAGAACGAAAGAAATATCCCCAGGAACAACGAACTACGAATCATGCCACTTCCAATTGCGATCCACCACGGCGCACGCGCCCGCGGTGACTTGTCTTATACCTATTATCCCGCATATCGAGCCGTGCGCATACTGATCCGACGCGCCGCAGCTCGCGTTGTGCGTACAACTGTCCGCCAGTCTGTCGAATCAGGGGCGCAGCCAGTTTTCTACGCGCAGACCCTTCACCCGCTTGAATTCTCGAACATTGTCGGTAACCAGAATGGCATCGATCGCGAGAACGTGAGCGGCAATCAGCAGATCGTTGCCTCCGATGACGGTCCCCGCCTTCTCCAGTTGCGACCGGATGAACCCGTAGTGCTGATCTGCTCTCGGCTCGAGCGGCAGAACCTCAACCGCAGCCAGCAACTGTTCCACGCGTCCCGCCAGAATCGCGGAGCCGCTTTTGGCCGCCCCATAACGAAGTTCCGCGGCAACAATAATGCTTGTTGCGAGCGAGTCGCGTTCCCCGGCGCTCAGAGAGGCGATCTTCTGTGCGGCTCTGCCTGCGGGGTTCTTCAGCAAGTCCGAAAGAATATTCGTGTCGAGAACATACCGGCGCGGCATTAAATCTCTGCCGGCTCGGCGGGCCGGTCCTCGATCGCAGGCATTTGATCCTTTTTATCGAGCGGACCCCACGTCGCAAGCAGGTCGAGCAGTCTGGGCCGCCCCATCGACTCGAGAATCAACCTCCCGCGCTCATCCCGGCGCAGGGTCGCTTCGTTCCCCGGCAGTTCGAACTCGCGAGGAATCCGGACCGCCTGGCTCCGCCCATTCTTGAAAAGACGCACCTGGCGTACTGACTGGCTAGCCGGCATTCCAACCCTCCAGGATTCAGCATATGCCAAAGCATATGCGGATGCAAGATGCGCCCTCAGGGAGTCCGCCGTGACATTTTGCGATTTCCCCCAATTTTCCCCGAGTGTCATCCCGAGAGCCCGCATGCGATCGGGTCCCCGCGAACAGGTCTTCGTTCGCAGGGTGACCTTGGGGCCCCGCTCGCAGCCTCACCGGGAGTGGGGTAAGCGGGCCGAGTGATCCGCAGTTGCCTTTCTCCTCACTTCAGTCCTCCTGCTACAATAGAAACTGCCGCATTATGCGGCAAATCGAGGAAGAATCCTCGTCGAGCGGCGCTCGGCCTTTCGCTCCACCGCCCTGCCGCTCTGAAGTTGTTGACCTCACGGCCCCACGGCCTCCATCCATAAAAGAAGGAAACACCGCTCCTGTGACCCAGACGATACGTAATATCGCCATCATCGCGCACGTAGACCACGGCAAAACCACCCTCGTCGACGCCATGCTTCGGCAGTCCGGCACCTTCCGCGCCAACGAGCAGGTGGCCGACCGCGTGATGGACTCGAACGAACTGGAGCGTGAGCGCGGCATCACCATCCTGGCCAAAAACACCGCCATCAACTTCGAAGGCGGCAAAATCAACATCGTCGACACGCCCGGTCACGCCGACTTCGGCGGCGAAGTCGAGCGCGCCCTCAAGATGGTCGACGGCGTCATGCTCCTCGTCGACGCAGCCGAAGGCCCGCTGCCCCAGACCCGCTACGTGCTCTCGAAGGCCCTCGAAGCCAAGCTGCCCCCCATCGTCGTCATCAACAAGATCGACCGCCCCGACGCGCGCCCCCAGGAAGTGCTGAACGAGATCTACGACCTCTTCATCGATCTCGACGCCGACGAGCATCAGCTCGACTTCCCCGTGCTTTATTGCGTCGCCAAGCAGGGCACTGCCACGCTCGACCCCGCCAAGCCCGGCGAGAGCCTGCAGCCGCTCTTCGAGAGCATCGTGAAGACCATCCCCGCGGCCACCGGCGACTCCGAAGCCGCGCTGCAGATCCTCGTCACCAATCTCGACTACTCCGACTACTTCGGCCGCATCGCCATCTGCCGCGTCTTCCAGGGCACCCTGCACGCCGGCGACGAAGTCCTCATCTCCAAGCGCGATGGCTCGCTGCAGAAGACCAAGATCACCAAGCTCTTCACCTTCTCGGGGCTCAAGCGCACGGAGACCACCGAGACCACCATGGGCGACATCATCGCCGTGGCTGGCGTCGAAGGCATCACCATCGGCGAAACGCTCACCAGCGTCGAAACCCCCTCCCCGCTGCCGCTCATCATCATTGACGAGCCCACCATCGCCATCCAGTTCAGCGTCAACAACTCGCCCTTCGCCGGCCGCGAAGGCCAGTACGTCACCAGCCGCAATCTGCGCGAGCGCCTGGAAAAAGAGCTGCTCACCAACGTCTCCATCCGCGTCGACGAGATGGACTCGCCCGACACCTTCAAGGTTCTCGGCCGCGGCGAACTGCAGCTCGCGATTCTCATCGAGATGATGCGCCGCGAAGGCTTCGAGCTCATGGTCGGCCGCCCCGAAATCGTCACCAAGATGGTCGACGGCACCCGCATGGAGCCCGTCGAGCACCTCACCATCGACGTCCCTGAAGAGCACACCGGCGTGGTGATTGAAAAGCTCGGGCCCCGCAAGGGCGAAATGACCAAGATGCACAATCACGGCTCCGGCCGCGTGCGCATGGAGTTCCGCGTCCCCTCCCGCGGCCTCATCGGCCTGCGCTCGGAAATGCTCACCGAAACGCGCGGCACCATCGTCATGAACGCGCTCTTCGACGGCTACATCCCCTACCAGGGCGAGATCCCCCAACGCCCCACCGGCGCTCTGATCGCCGACCGCCAGGGCGCAACCACCACCTACTCGCTCAACGGACTCCAGGAGCGCGGCATCCTCTTCGTCGGCGCCGGCGTCGAGGTCTATGAGGGCATGGTGGTCGGCGAGCACTCCCGCGACAACGACCTCGACGTCAACGTCGTCCGCGAAAAGAAGCTCACCAACATGCGCGCCTCCTCGGCCGACGACGCCATCCGCCTCGTCCCCTACCGCGCGCTCAACCTCGAGCAGGCCATCGAGTTCATCGCCGACGACGAAATGGTCGAAGTCACCCCCAAATCCCTCCGCCTGCGCAAGAAGATCCTCCAGGCCAACCGCCGCCCCAAGAAGTATGAGAAGGTCGAAGCGTAAAGCAGCGGGCAGTTCACAGTTCGTAGTTCACAGCAAGAACAAAAGCGGCGCATTCCTCATGGGATGCGCCGTTTGCATTTCGCTCCTCCATCCCCACAACCACAAATTTGTCATCCTGAGGAGCGAAGCGACGAAGGACCCGCTTCTTGCGATCCCCCTATTCGCAGTGTCATCCCGACAGTCCGCGCGCTTTCTTCAGTGGACAGAGGGATCTGCAGTTGCCTTGCTTGAAAAGCCAACCTCCGGGAACCAACCGTCCCCAACCCGCGTACCTGAACTCATGAGACTGCTCAGTTGCGCCGCGGCCGCGTTTCTCCTGGCCTGCAATATAGCCGGATTTGCCGAGACAAAAACATCCTGCAGCCAGACTCTGAATGTCCCTCTGCAATCCAGGGCGGTGCTGATCATCGATTCCAAGCCTGCCGGCCTCCAGATCGTTGCCACCGACCGGGACGAGCTTCGCGTTTCCTGCACCGCCGGCAGTGACGAAGCCACCCAGGACGTCTCTCTTCATTTCTCGCCAACAGCCAACGGCGGCAAGTTATCGATCGAGGGGCCTGTACATCACGGCAACAACAACCTCCAGGTCAAAATCGAAGTTCCCCGAAGAACAAGCTTCGCGATTCGCATGCTTGCGGGCCAGGTCACGGTCGAAGGAGTCAAGGGCGACAAGGATATCGAGGTCGGAGCGGGGCAGATCACCATCTCCTCCATTCACGAGGGCGACTACCGCAGCGTGAACGCTTCCGTCGGCATCGGCCAGGTCCACTCCCAGGCCTTCGGCGTCGATAAAGGCGGCTTCTTCCGGAGTTTCAAACGAGAGAATCCAAATGGAGATTACCGGCTGCTGGCGCACGTGACCACGGGGCAAATCGAGCTGCTCGGCAACGCCCACCAAACAGGCGACGGCCCCAAACCCGATTGATCCTGCGAACTACTGACAACTGAAAACTGACAACTGAAAACTACTGGTGTATCTGCACCAGCCCACCCGGCCCCGGACTCACTTCGCTCGTCTGCGGCGCCCGCCAGTGATCGATATGCGAAATCCTATGCACACACCCAATCGTGCAATGCGGAGCGCAGCTCTTAGCCGTGAGGAACTCCCGCTTCACATCGGCGGTCGTATACTCGGCAAGCGGAACCCCCGGATACCCCCGCTGCTGGCTGCAATAGTGCACCAGCCCGTCCTCGCAGATATACAGATACCGCGACCCCGCCCGGCACCGCCAGTCATTCGGCTCGCCCTTCGCAATCGCGTTCTGGAACGCGTCAAACTGCGCATAGTTCGTCTTCTTGCGGTCCCGCATCGCAAAGTAGATCCGCGACTCCGCCTCGCCCAGCGGCTTCAGTTGCCCGTCCCCGTCGTGAATAATCCCAATCGTCGACTCGAACCCCAGCTCCAGCGCCCGCTTCCCAATCACCAGCGCGTCCTCGGGATTCTTGAACCCGCCGCCCACCACCGAGTTGATGTTCACGTGGAACTCCGCAAACTCGGCCAGCATCTCGAGCTTCTTGTCCAGCACCTTCAGGCTCTTCTTCGAGACCTCATCCGGCTCCACGTTATCAATGGAGATCTGCATGTGATCCAGGCCCGCCCGGTTCAGCCGCTCAATCCGTTCCCGGTTCAGCAGATAGCCATTGGTGATCATCCCCGCAATGGCGCCTGTCCGCCGCATCCGCCGGATAATGTCGTCCAGCTCGGGATGCGTCAGCGGCTCGCCGCCACTGATGCCGATCATGGCCGTCCCCAGCTGTCCCAGGTGGTCGATCCGCCGGTACATCTCCTCTAGATCGACAGGTTTAGACACCTTGTCGTACTCATTGCAATAAGCGCACGAAAGGTTGCAGAACCGCGCCGGCACAATCTGCGCCAGCACTGGATGCGACGTCGAGGCCAGCGCCCGCGCCACCATCGCATACTCGCGCGCCTTCCGCCGCGCCGCCACCAGCTTGCCCTTAACCGTATCCCGCCGAAACTTCGCCATTCTCTATCTATTGAAACACAGAAGTCACACAGTCCTCATTCTGTGAAAATGGGAGTGTCGAAGAGCTATGAGAGTCTGACGACGCAATCAACTGGCTTGTCTACGTGGTGATTTCCATGCTCAATGTCGATTTGCTGTAACGGTTCCTTTATGGCGTCTCGGTAGAAATCTCCAAATCTCAACCGGGCCGAAACGAGCTCTACGCGATCATCAGGCGCCGGGAGCTTCGAAATGAATATGCACAGTGCAACGCTGCGCTTTGGTTCGAGAATCTGAACTGTGCCGCGTTTAGTGACGGAGCTCTCTCGATTCGGATTACTGCTATCAAACACCCTATACTGGGCTTCGACATTCAGCGCTGTCGCTGCTCCCTGTCCCTGATTACTAACAACCGCAAACACAAACTCCTTCTGCCCCCCGCCTGCGCTAAACTCAGCGAGGACGCGCGAATAGTCGTCGTTCTCGATCGGAGTTAAGTTCCCTTTGAACGTTGGATCTTTGGTATTTATCGTTTTATATATGAGATTTGGGGAGTGAGAAAAACGAAGGCTCTGCTCCATAAACTTGGCAGAATCCAAGGCAGCCTTCGCCATTGTTTGGTTCTGGAGTAGTATCTCGTAGGTGAAGAGTGCGTAGATTGATGTAAGACCACCGATAACCGCAGTTATGAACAAGTTCACTTTCTCAGGTTTCAGATCGGTCCGCCAGACAAACACAAGAGCGATCAACAAAAACAAGAGCGTTGTTCCCATTCTTACGGCTCTGGCAGATGGCATCAGAGTTCGACCTCGTCGGACGCGGTGAATACATCCTTGCTCGCACGCAACTGTTCCATTGCCGCTTTGATTTCAGCGAGGACCTGTGTTTCGTATTCCCGGGCATCCTCCTCTCGGGGAAACGCCATGTCATATCCGGAGACGATCTTGTTCAACGCAATCCGGCCCTTCGTTACAGCATTTCCAGCGCCCCACCTTAAATTGATGAGAGGTATGCCGAAGCTCGACATCTTGGAGAGTTCATCGGTCGTGAATCCTGCCACCTCAAAATTGACGTGGTACTGACCCGCGCTGAGTTGCCTGTTGACCTTTACTTTCATTTGCTTTTACCGTGCCTCCAAGCTACTGCATTAAGTCCAATCAAGTAAACCCCGATCGTACCCAGACGCCGGCTATGGCCCCGGCGGGTGGACCCTAGGTCTTCAGGAAGTTGACTCGCCACAGAAAGAGGATGCCCCAGGTCTCACGGTTTTGGAGACCTGGGATACCGCGAACCTCAACCCGCCCGCCCACTCTTCAGCACAAAAACAAAGCGGTGTCATCCCGACAGTCCGCGCGCTTTCTTCAGCGGACGGAGGGATCTGCAGTTGCCTCTCCACCGTCGCCCGAAGTCCCACAAACTCCGTCGCGCCAGCAGACCGCCGGGTGCCCCATCCAAGCTCTGCTTGGGTGGGATACCACGAACCTCAACCCGCCCGCTTCCATTCACCCGCTCAACAAGCCTGTCATCCTGAGCGAAGCGCAGCGGAGTCGAAGGATCTGCGGTTGTTTCTACGCGGCTCCGGGGTCGCCTGTGCACCCAACTGACGCACGATAAATCGGCACGGCCATCCTGCTCCAGCCGGCACCTCAAAAGGCAACCGCAGATCCCTCGACTTCGCTCGGGATGACAGTGCCTAGGGGAAGTGTGTCTCAGGCCGGGTGCCCCATCCAAGCTCTGCTTGGGTGGGATACCACGAACCTCAACCCGCCCGCCTCCGTTCACCCAGCTAATAAGCCTGTCATCCTGAGCGTAGCGCAGCGGAGTCGAAGGATCTGCGGTTGTTTCTACGCGGCTCCGGGGTCGCCTGTGCACCCAACTGACGCACGATAAATCGGCACGGCCATCCTGCTCCAGCCGGCACCTCAAAAGGCAACCGCAGATCCCTCGACTTCGCTCGGGATGACAGTGACTAGGGGAGTGTCTCAGGACAGATTTGTCGACTTCGCTCGGGATGACAGTGCCCAGGGGGAGTGTGTCTCAGGGCAGATTTTTCGACTGCGCCCGGGATGACAAACTCGAGGCTTGCAGCCTTACACATCCATGCGATCCAGCGCCCTCCGCTCGTCCGCCGGCTCCAGGTCAAACCAGTTGCGCGCAAGATCCACCCACGCGGGGTTTGTCTTCTCAATCAGAGCGATCTTCTTCGCCCGGCTCCAGCCCTTCGACTGCTTCTCCCGCGCAATTGCCCGCTGCACGTCCTGGTGCGCCTCGAACCACACCAGCCGGTCGCAGTTGTAGCGGGCGGTGAACCCCTCGTGCTCGCGCCACTTGTGCTCGAACACCCGCTTCTCCAGATACCCCGTCACTCCGATGTAGAGCGTGTGGCTGCGGCTTGCCATGATGTAGGTAAAGTAGCTGCCCTCGTGCATGCGCGCATGGTACTCCCGCCGCGCCCGTTGGTCCTGTGACGGGCATCGCCAAAGACAACCGCAGATCCCTCGACTGCGCTCGGGATGACACCCCCTAAGCGGGTGTGCGACAGCCGAGCGACCACGAACCCCAACCCCGCGCCTCCATCCACGTCTTGCGAGGCAATGCTCCTAATTCAATAAATGGTAGTCGACGTCTAAAAGGCAGTCTTGCAGGGCGTTCTGAACAAAACGTCATTTTGGAGCCGACCAGGTACAGGTTCTTTCGACATCGCATAAAGCTAGACTCAGATTCGAGGCAGTGGATGGAGCGAAGCAATTATCTTGTGGCTGGTTTGTTGGCGATAGCGCTGTGCCGCCCTGCAGCGCACGCAGAGCAAATCACGGTGAAGCATGTCCAATTGCCAATGCACCGGTTTATGGTGGCGCGCTCCGAGGCTGGACAAATCATCGCCAATGTGGAGTTTTCGCAGGCTGTGCAGAGCGATCAAGTGACGATGCACGTGATCTATCGGTTTGTTGATGGCTCAATCGACGATGAGGAGACGACGTACACGCAGCAGGGTACGTTTCGGTTAGTGCGCAACCATCACATACAGAAGGGGCCGTTCTTTTCAAAACCGGTCGACTTTACGGTAGAAGCGGCTACCGGCATAGTGACCAGCCGCACAATAGACAAGAATGGCAAGATGCACGTCGAGAGCAAGCACATAAAGCTGCCGGATGACCTGGCGAATGGCTTCGTTGGGACATTGCTGCTGAACGTGCCGCACAATACGGCGCCGTTTCGGGTGGGAATGCTGGCGCCGGTCGTCGGCGGGCGGTTGATTCGGCTCCTGATCTCACCGGAGGAAGAGCAGACAGTTCAATTATCAGGACGGAGCCTCAAAGCAACGGTGTTTCGCGTCCATCCGGAGTTGGGCGGCATCGTGAGCATGATTGCGCGGCTGCTCGGCTTTCAGCCAAAGGACGTGATGGTGTGGGTACTGGAAGGTGAGGAGCCTGCGGTGGCGGTAGTTGTGGGACAACTCGGTGGTTCCGGGCCTGTAGTCAGCGCGGACCTGGTCGGGACCAGCTTCGACAAGTAGACACTCTGCAGACCTGCGCCTCACTGGGATGATCCGCGGCGGGTGGCCAGGTCTTCAGGAAGCTGACTCGCCACAGAAAGAGGGTGCCCCAGGTCTCCCACATCCAACCACGCGTGACCTTTGCCGCGGGCCCGACGTCAAACTCTTCGCAGACTGGTATCGCGCCTCGCATGAAGCCTCACGACGAATTCGTCGCTCAGGAGCGTCTCAGCCCAGCTCCCTTGCCCTTGGCGGGACGGGGCAACCAGTGGACTGCGGCATGCGCCGCCCTGGCCTTTGTCGTCTTTCTCTGGACCTTCGGTACCGGGCATCCTTCCCGCAGCCTCAGCGCCGGCGGCAAGCCGCATGCGGCCATCGCGAAGATCTGGGATAAACATCAGGATGCGACGCGGGCCGTCCTGGCGATCCGGCCCGCCCCGTCACGCCGGCCGCCTAACTCGCCGACCCGCATTGCCGTACCCTGCAACCCCATCCGGCTGGCCCTCAGCGCCTATTGCTCCCCCGCGGAGCGCCGGCCCGTCACCCTTTCTCCTCACCTTTCTCAGATCCGTCTCCGGGCTCCTCCTGCTGTGCTGGCTTAGCTTCCATGGCGCTCCTTCACGGGAGCGAAACGGTCTTGCGTCCAGCCACACCTATGGAGGAATTCCTCATGCATCCCATCATCTCTTTCGTTCCAACACAGAATTCAAAGGGATCCGGCCTGGTGGCCGAACCCCGCGCTCCCCTCGTCCCAATCTCATCCCCGCATGCGATAGCCATCGACTGCCCCGCCCGTGTACTCTCGGTCGGCCGCATGGACGAAGACGTCCTGATCCGGATGCCGCTCGACGAGCCACCCGGTTTCCGCTTCTCCCACGCCAATGACTACCTGGAACTGTGGGCACTCTCCAGGGGACACACCTACGACGCCGTCATCTTCCACAACAGCATTAGCCGCTTCGAGCTGGAGGAGGCTACGCACCTGGTTCGGCGCCGTTGGCCCTCAGCCGGGATTCTGCTCATCCGCTCCGGCGAAATCACGTTGAGGGACCCCTTCTATGACCGGCGTCTGAGACCGCCTGTTGAGCCCAACACCCTGATGTCGGTCCTTTCGGAACTGACGCGCATCACCAGCGAAATGCCCCGCCCGCGCTGGCGGGTGGCGCATGCCCTGGGAAACTGATCAGCCCATCACACTCGCGGCCGGGTCTCCACAGTTTGTCGAGAGACCCGGTCGCGGTCCCTGCTTTCTGTTCCCTGTTGCCTGTTCCCTGTTCCCTGCTTTTGTCACAAAGAGCTTGCCTGGGGCCACTACTCCGCGCTATCCATGATCCACGCCCCCAAGGAGGCGCTTTCCCACATGCCCAAATTCGTGATCGAGCGCGAAATCCCCAACGCCGGCAGCTTCACTCCCGAGCAGCTCAAGGCCATCTCGAAAACTTCCTGCGGAGTTCTCCGCAACCTCGGCTCCGAGATCCAGTGGCAGCACTCCTATGTCACTGACAACAAGATCTACTGCGTCTACATCGCTCCCAATGAAGAGATGGTCCGCGAGCACGCCCGCCAAGGCGGATTCCCCGCCAACTCCGTCGCCCAGGTGCGCTCCGTCATCGACCCCACCACCAGCGAATAGCGCCTGTCCCAAGGTTTTCCGCAATCCGGCTCACCAGGGACCGGAGGTAACCATGTCCATGATCGAATCCATTGCACATGACTTGCCTGACATGTTAGTTTCGCCTTATATTTCTGACCCGCAGGGGTTCCTCCGACCCTCCGGGCTCCTCTTCATCCCGGGCCCCTTTTTTCAATTTCCCAGATTCCCCAGCCGACGTCCCCCCCGCGTACGGAGCGAGGTTTTTGATGCCGCGTTGTCTTCTCTGTGATGAATGGGCCGGTCCTGACAAGGACCTTCACGACGAGTGCCTCAGCGAGTTTGAGCGCCAGATGCAGCAGGCGCCGCTCCTGCGCCGCCTCTTCGCCCGAGCGCTGCGCGCCGCGCGCTCCCTCTACGCGGCCATTTCCCCGGCCCGCACAAACTGATCTCAGATTTTTGCCTGAACCTTTACGCGCCTGCTTCGGCCTTGGCGCGGCGGCTCTTTCTGAGCCATGCCAGGCCGTACACGGGGACTCCGCCGGCGGCGATGAGCAGCGCAAAGACGAGCGCTGACATGTGCGCGATCTTTTCCTGCCGCGCAAGATAGAGCGCGAACCCGATCAGCGCCGTGGGACACAGGCCTAGCAGCACCGGCACCCAGTCCGGCCCGGGAATCCGGAACGGCCGCGGTAGCGCCGGCTCCTTCTTACGGAGCGCGACGAGCGCCAGAAACTCCAGCACAATCGACAACCCCCACAGCAACAGGTCGATGGTGATCAATCGCTCAAATGTAAGGCCCAGCGCCAGCGCCCAGAGCGTTCCGCAGGCCAGGATCGAAACCCACGGCGCGCCGTTCTTGAGCCGCCGGGTAAATACCTTTGGCAGGTATCCATCTTCCGCGAGGGCATGCGGCAGGCGCGTGTAAGACAGCGTCAGGTTGGCGAAGGTTCCGAAGCCATCGAGCGAGCCGGCAATCACGATGGCCCCGGCCAGCATGGCTCCGCCGAGGATGCGGCCCGCGTCGACCCATGCGCCGGTGCGGAACATCTCTGACGGGATGCCGGCCCACGCTACCGCGCCGACGGTGACGACATAGGTGAGCATCACCATGATGGCGGCGGTGAACATGACTCGGGGATAATCGCGCTGCGGGTTGTCGACTTCGTGAGCGATAGTGGTGGCGTTGTCCCAGCCCATATAGTTCCACATGGCGACGAGAAATGCCGTGGCAAAGTCAGGCGAAGCCGGAGGCGCCATGGAAGCGTGGCCGCCGTAGGGTCCATGCACGCCTTTCATGCCCAGGTAGACGGCAATTCCGATCAGCACGAAATAAGGCGAGACGGCCACCGCCCACAGCTTGATGGAGCCCTCGCCCACGGCGTTCGCACCGCGCAGGTTCCAGGCCATGGCCGTGACCACGACGACAAGCTCAAGCACGATTCCGCGGTGGCCCTCGGTGAGAGCCGGCGCGATGCGCTGGAGATAGAGCACGAACGTGGTGGGATAGATGGCCATGTCGAAGACGGAGGCCGCCAGCGACAGCCACGCTTCCTGAAATCCCCAGAAGGGGCCGAGGGCGCGCCGCACCCAGGCGTAGAATCCGCCTTCGTCGGGAATGGCCGCGGCCAGCTCGCCCAGCATCAGGGCGGTGGGAAAGCTCCACACAAACGGCAGGAAGAACAGAACCAGCA
>Ga0206908_1058_pt1 | contig 21827 bp, 26 predicted proteins | sample Alteio_BWOrgHeat_78_FD_152979 | JGI IMG/M metagenome (GOLD analysis project Ga0206908, IMG submission 152979) | Enriched cells from forest soil in Barre Woods Harvard Forest LTER site, Petersham, Massachusetts, United States -... | ecosystem: Environmental > Terrestrial > Soil > Temperate forest >... | reverse complement strand
TCGCCGGCCTCTTCCTCCGTGAGCACAAACCCTTCCGCGGCCAGCCGGATCGCCGGCGCCATCACCTTCGCCAGTCCCAGCTTTCCGTATTTCCGCTCGGCGTAGACCATGCCCGCCACCGAGCCCGGCGTGCCGATGGCGCGATAGCCCAGCACGCTGGACTGCATGCTGCTCTCTGGGAGCACGTCGCCCTTCGCGTCCTGGTACATGGTTTCGGTGGCCGCCAGCGGAGCCTTCTCGCGGTAGTCGATGAAGGTGGTCTTGCCGTCGTGCGTGCGCAGCAGCAGGAATCCGCCCCCGCCCAGGTTGCCTGCGGCAGGATGAACCACGGCGAGCGCGAACCCCGTGGCCACCGCGGCATCGACGGCATTGCCGCCTTCGCGCAGAATCTCAAGCCCCGCGTCAGACGCCGAGTGGTGCACGCTCACCACCATGCCGTGTTTCGCATGCGCGGGCTCCTCGCCGCGCCAGGCCAGCACATTCGCGCCCGCCTGTGCGAAGCTGTTGAGGGAAGTCAAGCAGGCAACCAGGCCGGCCGCTATGGGAAAGAACCAGAGCCGAGAGAGCATCCTCGACAGGATACCCGGCGCGGCGGCGATACCGGGAGAGGGAGAGAGCATCAATGTTGACTCGCAGGGATGGAGTAGTGGCGCTGGCCGCCGCGGCGATTACGGCAGGTGGATTCGCAGTGGCGCAGGGCGCGTCGGCGAAGGGATCGTGGGTCATCAACTGGGACAGCGTCCAGGTCAAGACCACCGAGTCAGGATCGCTGCGCTCGTTCTACAACGGGCCCACGGCAACCCTCAAGAATCTTGATGTGCATGTCACCACGCTCAGTCCGGGCGGAGCGCCGCACGCGCCGCACAAGCATCCCAACGAGGAGATGCTGATCATGAAGTCGGGAACCGTCGAGGCGCTCATCAACGGCGAGTGGGAGAAGGTGGGGCCGGGCGGCGTCATCTACCTTGCTTCGAACATCTTTCACGGCGTGCGCAACGTTGGCAGCGAACCTGCGGTGTATCACGTCATCGGATTCAAGACGGCCGATACGCCCGAAGGGCCGACGGTGAACGCGAAGTAGTGGGATTCTCCATGAACGCCAGTCGTGGGACAGGTCAACTGATCATCGGGTGCGTGCTTTCGTGTGTGGTTCTGGTTCACCCTCGGCACGACCTCGCTCAATCGGATTCTCTCCGAACTTCTTTTTGTGAGGTGCGCCAGCATCCAGAGCGGTTCATCGGCAAGCGCGTTTCCTTCCACGCGAAGGTGCTGAGCGACGGAATCGAACGCACTGTATTGGTGAATGAAGTGGAGAATGTTTGCCAAGGCGGCATAGTCCCAATCACCGATGCCGCGTCGGCTGCCAGCAAAGTGGCGGATGAAAAGCTAGTCAATGCGCTGTCCACCGGTGGCCCAGGAACACTTGATAAGGAGATTACGGCCACATTTACAGGCCTGCTCTCGATGGGGGACCCTGAACAATACATGCTTGCCCCGGGCCGAACAAATTCCGGTTCTGACCGTTGAAGCCGTCGAGAACATTCGGATACAACCGAAGCCAGAAGGCAAGGCTCCGTCGGCTCGTTGCGAAATCGGATTTCTAGAAGCGACTGCAGATCTCTCCGCTGCGCTGCGCTCCGGTCGGGAGGACTGCCCTTTTGGGGGCGAGTCCGAGGTGGGCGTGAGCGCATGCGGCGTTCCCCTCACATGCTGTGTGTGGCCCACGGATCGTAAGTGCCCACCGACCACGAGTGCCCTTCCGGATCCTTGATGGTGAACTCGTGGCTGCCGTAATCAGTTGCCTGCAGCGGACGCACAACCGGCGCCCCGGCGGCCTGCGCACGATGCCACACGGCCTCCGCGTCTTTGACCACGACGTAGCTGCTGCGCGTCTCCACATTGCCCAGCTCGCCCGGTGCCTTGAAGCCCTTGCCGTAGGCATCGTCCTTTTCCGACCCGAGCATGATCATGCCTCCATTCAGCGTCAGCTCGGCGTGGCCGATCGTATTGTCGGGCCCGGGGTAAACGGCGTGCTTTGAAAAGCCGAGAATATTGCAGAGCCAGTCGATGGCGGCGGGCGCGTCGCGATAACGCAGTGTGGGCATGACAGTGGAGCGGCTGGATGTGTCATTCATGGGGACCTCCCGAGAACATCTTGACTACACACAGGAGCATGCCAGAAGCCGCGGGCGCGCATCTTGGAGATTTCGGAAATCCGGTGCTAACCGGGTGAGAGATGCTTTAGTCCTCCGCGACGTGGTTCACCCAGCGTGTCCGTCCGGCCGCGCTGTAGGTTGTGATGTCGATGCCTGCGAACGCGCGAAACTCATTGGCAAAGTGCGATTGGTCGTAGTAGCCGCAGTCCAGCGCAAGCTCATCCCAGCGGATCTCCGGCCCTTCGTGCAACTGCCGCACCGCGTGTTGAAAGCGCTGGATGCGGCACCAGACCTTAGGCGGAAGCCCGACCTGCTCCCGGAAGAGCTGGGAGAAACGGCGCTCGCTCCACCCCGTCCCGCGCGCCACCTCAGCCACTGAGAGGGCGCTGGGAACGCGGCGGAACCTGTCGAGCCCGAACCTCACCGCGGGATGCAATTCGAGATAGGAACGCTCCGGACGACCAGCGAGCCGGCGGGAAAGAAACGCTTCCAGGCAGGCGAGCCGCCCAGCGGCGGAGGGAATCTCGCACAGCCGATGGCGCAAGCTGCGCGCCTCCGCGCCCCACACGTCCTCGAGGCTCACAAAGCGGTTGGCGAACAAATCGGCGGGCGCGCCCACCAAGGCGGAAAACCCGCCGGGGCGGAACACCAGGCCGATGATGCACGCCAGGTCGGAGTTGTCGATGACCTCATAGGTGGAGCGGGCGCCCACAACCTGTGCGGCGGGCGCGGTGCGCGCCGGCTGGCCTTCGGGGCAGTCGAGCAGGTAACCCCGGCTCAGGCTGAGGATGATCTGCGTGCTGCCGGTAGGCAAAATGCGTTGCCGGCCGGGTGCGGGCGCGGACTCGCTTGTGTACCAGAGCACTTGCACGAAGCGGTCAAGCGGGGCCGCGGGTCTCTGTTCGAGATAGAGCATCGGGAGCCGGTCCTGCGGAGATGGTACGCCGCGCGGTCTGGCAACGCCACAGCGTCGCAAATGGCCCTCGGTCTCCCCGTCATCGAGCCCCCGCCCCGTCCTCTCTCAGTCCGCGAACTGTGCGAGCTGTTCGGGCGCAGGTGGGGGAGTGAACGCACTGACCACCACCATTGCCACCACAGCGACAGCAAGCGCGGGGAAGATGGCATCGCGCTGCGCCAGGATCGGCGGGAAGAGCCCTCTGACCGCGGGGATATCCCAGGCGAGCGTAACGACGGTCCCGCCCGCGATAGCGGCCACCGCTCCCCACGCCGTGACCCGGCGCGAGTAGAACGCCGCCAGAACCACCGGGGTCAGCGCGGCCGAGTAGATTGTATAAGCCCACAGCATCTTCTGCAGGATGCTGGGGGCATAGATGGCCTGATAGAGAGCCCAACACCCGAGCAGCACCACTGCCAGCCGCGAGATGATCAGCACCCGCTTGTTCGATGCGTTGGGCGCAATGTAGCGCACGAACACGTCCTCAATCAGGTTCGACGCCGGCGAAAAGAGGTAATTTCAAGCCGTTGAAATCACCTTGGCAAACACCGCTCCCAGCAGCACCGCGCCCATAAAGGCAGGCAGGCCGTGGCGCGCGGTGTAAGGAATAATCTCGTAAGGCTGGCTGGCCACTTCGCCGTTGCGGTAAAGCGCCGAGCCGATCACGGCGATCGCGACAATCAGCGTCTCCAGCAACAGGGTTCCCAGGATCCACCCCACCACAGAGAGCCTGGCGTCCTTCTCGGATCGGGCGGAGAAGAACTTCTGGTACATGACCTGGTTGCCGAGCATCAGCAGCATCGTAGGCACGAGGAACTCGAGCGCCCTAACCAGAGTGAGATTGCCCAGCACCTGAAAGTGCGTCTCCGGCAGCGCCGCGTGCAACCCCGGCCAGCCGCCCGCCTGGGCCAGCAGGTACGGCGTGGCGACGATGCAAATGATCGTGACCAGCGATCCGATGGCGACGTCCATGTAGGCTACCGAGGACATGCCCGCCAGCGCGGTGGTGACGATGACAAAGACGGCGATCAGATAGGTGCCCAGCGTCGGAGATACCGTGTCCGGGAAGATGAGATGCAGGACATTGCCGCCGCCCTTGAACTGGTAGCTGGTGATCCCCACATAGGCAAAGAGAATGGCGAAGGTGCCAAGCACGCGCGCGGTCTGGTTGTAGCGGACTTCGAGCAGGTCAGGCAGAGTGAACTGGGCGAATTTGCGGGCACGCGGCGCGATGAAGTAGATGAGCACGAGGCCGAGCCAACCGCCGGCCGGTTGCCACAGCGCGGCGAATCCATTGCGGTAGGCGTTTTCCGCTCCGGCAAACAGCGAGCCGGCGCCGATCCACGAGGTCAGCAGCGTCAGCACCAGCACGATGGCCGGAAGCGAGCGTCCGGCGACCAGGTAGTCGGCTTTCGTCTTGACGGTGGTGGTGCGGTAGATGGCGACTCCCAGCAAAACCGCAACGATGATGGCCAGGACGATCACGTAGAGCTGGGACATGCGGAGGGCACCTCAGTGAAATCAAACGGATTGCGAGAAGTGTATCGGATGAGCGGCGCGGGAGTGCGCGTATCGTGCGGCACGCTCGGTTGACCGGCTGGGGGAGGGGCGTTAAACTGTAAATGCGGGGTGGAGCAGCCCGGTAGCTCGTTGGGCTCATAACCCAAAGGTCGTAGGTTCAAATCCTACCCCCGCAACCAACAACTTCTTGATTCTAAACGACTTCCGATATGAGTTCGGAGGTCGTTTCTACGTTTGGAGGGAATTTAGGCAAATCTTGGGCAAGGAATTCCTTGTCCAGAAGTGCTCCGAGTTCCCCGGCGACCCGAATATCGTCCGCCGTGACCAAGTGCGTGTACCCCATGGTTGTCCTCGCATCGACGTGCCCGAGGCGTTCTTGCCTCACGGCCATCGGTGCTCGGATTGAATCCAGCAGGGTGGCATTGCCGTGCCGGAAGGCATGGGCTCCGCCATCCAAACCCAACTCCTTGAGAACCGGCTTTAGCGCACGCTTGATGAAGTTGTCCGGTTCGAGCCGAACTCCCCCACCAATAAGCTTGCCGCTCTTGGTCAACCGCCCCGGCGTCAGAAACAACGGCTCGTCGGCAGCACGTCCCTTTACGAAGGGACGCAACTGCTCCGCCAACGAGGGGGAAAGACTGAAGACCCGCCTTTTCACTTGCCCGTTCATGACTCCGGCCTTCGGGGCCTTGAGTTTGCCACGCAATGTCCGTGACCGTTGCACCACGATGATGCATCGGTTCACGTCCACGTCACCCACATTCAGGCCACAAATCTCGCCCCGTCGAATGCCCGTCTCAGCAACCAGCCGCCACACCGTCCCGTACGGCTGATGCGACTTCTCGATAATCCGGGCAATCTCCTCGACTGAAAAGCAGGGCTGTTCGTCCTTCTCCCAGTTGGGAAGTTCAAGTCCGTCATAGGCTGTGTCGGCTGTGTACTTCCACACCTTGGCTTTATCCCATATCAGGCGGAAAGTGCCTACCCGGTTCTTGATTGTTTTGGGACTGCACGTCCAACCGTTCACGACCTCTTGAAGCAGTTCGCATCCAATGTTACGGACTTGAACTTCTCCAATCAGAGATACCCACGCTTTGATGTCGGACTTCTCGCTCCGCTGCGTGGAGTCTTCGTGGTTGACCATGACCAGCATCTTCCATCTCTCGGCCAATTGGCTGAACGTTGCTGTGGGACGAGCACGATAATTTGGGCTGTTAACGACGGCCACTCGACCGTCGAGTTCGCGTTGTGCAAGGCGCTTGGTGGGAAAGTCCTTGACCGAGCCCAAAACCTCAGACCTATGGACTCGCTTGATTGTGCTGTCTGGCAGGATGACATCTTCCAGCCAGCGGCCAACCCACACCTTCTCCCGCGTTCCCCGCTTGATGACACTACCCTTTTGATACCTCCGTCTCGCCAACGAAAACCCTGCTTTCCGTTGTTGGCTCAACGACTCTACCCGAGATTTTATCAGCGGAGAATGACCATCACCGAGTTCTTGATTCTTGTGTCTTGAGGCTTGCACACGGCAATCCCATGGGCGCGTCACCGCCCTTTTGGATTGCCTTTGAAAGTCCCTACAGGGAACACCGGCTCCTCGACTGAATCCGGTCTCCGTATGCAACACCATTCCGAGTGAAGACCATACGGTTGGCGCGACCGCTCGTGCAGCCTCGCGCCGGAATAGACTTGGGAGCTAATACACCCACATATTGTGGAACACGACCCTACTCCCGTGGCCCGCAAAGGCGTGCGGCCGATATTCTTTGGACAGCTACAACGTTATTGCCTGTCTTCAACATCAGGCTCAATAATCAGCCGCTCAAACACTCGGTTTGAGCAATCTGCTGAGCCATTTCCTACCTCAGATTCCGAGTCATCACGCGGAACGTGAGATTGATTCTGCCGCCCACATTCCTGCTTGTCTTGTTAATCGCATGTTCCCACTCTTGCTGCATCCCCGCCTTCATAATCAGGAGAGAACCATTGCCAAGTGTCATCTTCTCCTTGACGGTCTTATCTTTCGATTGCATCAGAAAGTCCCGTTCGGCTCCAAGGCTGACGGACGCTATGGGATGGAAAGGACTCATCTCGTCTTCACAGTCGCAGTGAAATGCTACAGAATCCTTACCTGTTCGATAAAGATTGCAAAGCACGGAGTCATGTTCGACTCCGGTTTTGGCCTCGACAGCTTGCTTGATGGTCAGTAGCTCTTCCGTCCAGCCATCGTAGGCCGGGTACAGACGACGCGAATAGTAGTAAGGGTAAGGTGCAATCCAGACCTCATCCCGTGGAACTGGATGGCCGAACGCTCCATCAGAACGCCGCTGCCACGGAAGCCTCAGGAGAACCTCGTACATCTGGTTCGGATTCCGGATGAAACCGGGTATGTATTCGATTGGTGCTGCCATCTCTTCTCCTCGACTTTCTGCTTTCAACCCACTCCCCTGCGATGGGGAGACTTTCACTTCGCTTCCCATCCGGCCAAACTGACTACGCGCTGGGCACCTCGATTTCCAACATGCGTCCATGCTTCGGCGAGAAAATAGCCCCTTCAACGAGAATCTCGGCTTCGGCCTTAGCCTTACCCGCTTCGTGGGCTGAGTGAAGTGCGTCGGCGACTACAACCAACTGTTCAGCAGTCAGAGGTGCAATCAGGGATGCAGGAATTGATGAGGCGATGGCCTTCGCGGTGCGCTGAAAGGGGGCCATCTTCATCTGGCTGCGTACATAACTGAGCTTCTCTTCGTTTGACATGAGTGTGCCCCTCCTGAGGGCGCTGCCAGCGTCTCCGCTGGCCGGTTTCATTAGTTCACTGACTCGGTATTCCAGCCCATCCAGTCGCACCAACTTACCCAACTGTCTTTGTAGACTTCATCAGGGTTTGAAGGAACGTTGTCAGGCTTTTGGCCTGAGTTGCAGTACTCACGCCATGCGGCTTGGGCCGCTTCCTCTCTATTGGCATCCGGCGTGGTGTCGGTGTACATATCTAAAACGCCCTCCAGTCCCCGAATGAGCCCACATACAACCCGCGCCTGAGCCGCGTCCGACGAATCCCCTTGCATGAATTCCTCAAGCCACTGGATTGCTGTGGTCGCCTCAGCAATGCTCATGATTTTTGTCTCCGATTTCCTTACTTTCTTGCTTTTCATCTGTGCTGCCCTCCTTCGGGCTTTGCCAGCAAGTTTGCTGGCCGGTTGTGCCCCCTGAGTCAATACTACCGGCGACCAACAGTGATGTATCGGACAGCAAATCAACCCAAAGTGGCAACTAACTGTCCCCGAGCGGATAGGTCGTCTGTAACTCTCCCAGCCGTTGGTCACTGTTACTCCCACTGCCTAACGGTCCCGCCCATAGATTCCACGCTACCCGGTCCTCCGCCTTATGCATCGGACAGCAAACTGGCCAAATACATCGAATACACGAAGAGAATTGAATCGCGACCAGCCACCCGCGATATGATTCACTTGCAATTGACTTCTTCACAAGGAGCAGGTGCGAAATGCGAAGCCCACGACCCAAGACAGTCAAAAGACAGGCGGACGAGGGCCTTTCGAGAAGGATTTGTGAGGGCTATAAACCCGCTGAGGGATGTCCACCGCTGAGCAGTCATTGGGATGGGGCTCCGTTATCGGGAAACCCGTGGCTGCAAAGGTTTGCAGAGTCTGTTGCCAAACATCCACACACGGCAGAAGCATGGAGGATGTTGGAAGAGAAACTCCGGAATGATGACCTTGGTTTCTTGATTGAACTGTTGTACTTATTTACGGTCCGCAAAGATACGTATGTCGATTGGTCTCGTGACAGTTATCGAGTTCTCAAAGTCGCTCTTGACTCGATTGTCCCTACCTACGATGATTTGATTGAACAGTTCTCAGCACTGATTGAGTCGAGCGATGCGAAACGAGCCCTCCTTTATCACGGTTTCTACGAAGACCTCCGCTCCTTAGATGCTTGTCGAAAGCACGCAGAAGAGGTGAGAAATGAATCCGCTTTTCGGGGCTCGAATAGGACCAACACCCGCGACTGGTACCTGCACTTGATGGTTGTCGAAATGGAGCGTGCGACCCGAACGCATCAGATTTCAGCTCTTCTCGACTTGCTGAATGCTGCATGGGCGGCGAATGACGAAAAAACGGGACTTCTCGACGAGGAGACGCTGAGAAAGAGAGTTCAGCGGTTTCGCAAAAGGCGGGGTTTGGATAAGGTCCCCCCACCACTACCGTCTCATCTTTTGGACGCTCAGCCGCCTACTGACCCTCTGCACTATTTTGATGCTCAGGAGTATGCTGACATTCAGGAACAGAGCAAGACCCAAGAACAGTATGATCCTCAGACGCACGGCGAGGATGATGATATTCCGTTCTAGAACGAGCGTGCCTATGAAAAGGTGTTGCACCTGCACTTGACCTTCTGATGGTGCGTTGGGCATGCTCTTTCCTCTGTCAGCTTTTCTCTCCTTGGTCTCACTCCCGAGACTTGCTAAATGCCGGGACAGCAAATTGACTAGTTAGAGCCGTTTGCTGTCCTAGCTTCCCTACTCACACCCGGCTAGTCTCTAAATACTGCACAAGATGAGGGCGTGACTCAAGCCCACGGAGTGCATGGGATATATGGCACAGGGCGGCCCGACCGGCCTATACGAGGAGTGGGAGAAGAAATGACCGACAAAAGCACAATTGAATGGACCGACGCGAGTTGGAATCCAATGCGGGGTTGCACCAAGATTAGCCCCGGCTGCAAGCACTGCTACGCAGCAACATTCGCGGAGCGTTTCCGGGGTGTGCCGGGGCACCCCTTCGAGCAGGGTTTTGACCTGCGCCTTGTACCGGAGAAGCTGGACGAGCCATTGCAGTGGAAGAAGGCTCGCAAAATCTTCGTGAACTCAATGTCCGACCTGTTCCACAAAGACATTGATGACGCCTACATTATGCGCGTGGCAAACGTCATGCTTGAGGCAAACTGGCATACCTACCAGATTTTGACCAAAAGGTCAGAACGGATGCGTGACCTGCTCAATTCGAAGCTGGCTTCGGCGGCGAAGGCTCCGCACATTTGGTGGGGAGTATCCGCAGAGGACAAGAAGTACGGTGCGCCTCGCATCGCCCATCTGCAAGCAGCGAAGGTCGCCGTCCGGCTTGTGTCCGCGGAGCCGTTGCTCGAAGACCTTGGCACCCTCAACCTGAAGGGCATCAACTGGCTCATCATTGGCGGCGAGAGCGGTCACGGCGCCCGGCCCTTTCATCTCGACTGGGCGCGGACGCTCATCCGCGAATGTAAACCCCAGCGCATCGCTTGCTTCATGAAGCAGGTCGGGCGTCAGCCGTGGGATGCCGGAAAGCGCCTGAAGCTGGCAAGCGCAAAGGGCGGCGACCCGAGCGAGTGGCCGGTAGACATCCGTGTGCGGGAGTATCCCCTTGGGAAGGACGCGGCGTTGACAGCGCCTGCTGGAAAACCTCAGGCCGGGTAGCACTCAAGTAGTACACAACAGCACCAATACAAAACTTTACGGCTTTGGCTACCACTCCGAAACCGGAGTGCGCCAGAGCACAGGAGAACCGTTGTCTCAAAAACAACCCGGCACCCGAAGTACCGGAGCCCGAACCAAGCAAGACAAGGAGAAAGCAATGGCTGCTACAAAGGAACTGAATCGCAAGACTTTGGTCGAACCCATCGACTTCAGCAAATTGAAGCGTGACCTCCGAGCCCTAATGCAGGAGGTTGACATACGCCTGACGTCTGAATTCGATGCCTTCTCACCTTTCATGTGGAACCGACTCCGTAACACCGTGAACGCGGTGCTTATGGAAATCACCGCCGTCCGCATGGTTCTCGATGGAAAAACATGTGCTCAAGTAGCAATCGACATGAGGCTCAAGAAGCAACAGGTCGCTGCTTTCATGGCCTATAACACGATGTGGCAGGACGACTATGCCGACCCGACCACTATCAACAAGATGGTGGATTGCCCTTCCTGCCACGCAGGACTCGGCAACCGCTGTGTATCGGCCTCAGGCCGCGATGCCCGTGTCCATGACAGCCGCCGTCAGGCATATCGCGACAATCTGAATGAACGCGCCCTCAATATGAAGGCCATTCGCAAAGCGACCTCGGTTACACCTATCAACCGAGTAGCAGTTTCAGGCCGCATAACGCCCGGCCAATAAACAACTGAATGAAACCGGGGCATACAGCCCTCAACGAGCACGCAATGCACGTTGCGAGAAGTGTGTCCCAGAAAGACTCGGCGATGAAAACCACGGTGGGTATCCGCATTTTTGTCCCGCAGCGAGGCAGCAGTGACATGCCTGAATTTCTGTTTCACCAGATGTTCCATGCGACACGGCACAGGAGCGGATTAACCAACTGGAGCGGCGTGGTCGCGACCCAGTTGGCTCTCACGTTGCAGGTTTGGCGTCATGGCTTCATTCGGGTGTATCAATTTTGCCGTTTTCATAGGGAATTCTGTTTGTCGCTCAAAAAACAACGTGCATAAATGCGCTACCGCTCACCTATGTAGACGGTGATGCGAGACAGAGCCGCCTATGGAGAAAAACCGGATGACAAATCTCAAGAGAAACAAACTAAAGGATGCGATGGACGCGGTGAGGGAGGTCTTTTATGACTCAATCGAATGCAGGATTCGATACTCGCGGCGGTCATATGCCGCCATCGCGTCCGAGTTGGGCTGCTCAGAGCAGTTGGTCTTCCAAGTCGCCAAGCTGCGGCACTTAGGTCGAAATAGCCAGCAGGCCAACAACCAACCTGATGCGGCGAACGAAAGCAGCGATGCCGGAGAAGGAGGTTCCCATGAATGACTACCGGCCTCCGTCGAGTGATCCTCGCACCGGCCCGAAGGGCAATCAACGGCCATACCGCCGCCAGAATTCAAAACTGCGGACAACAAATGACCATTGAACCACCACATAGGAGTAAACATAGCATGCAACCTAGACGTCCCCCACAGGGCAGCATCGCCCAACGCATTCTCGAAGAAAACAGGCAGCGAAAACAAGACGCTGCCGAACTTGCGGAGCTATTTGAAGTCACGCTTCCTGAGTTCATGCCCGACGAACGCCAGTTCCTCATCTGGCTCCGCCGCTATGACAAGGACATTATCGCCGAGTCTATCGACCGTACAGCCGAATGGCTTATCAACCACGCTCAGAGGATTGAGGCCGCTTTGGCCGAAGGCCGTCGTGTACCTGCGAAGTTGAAGGAAGGCAAGGTGCTGGATGACATCATCCGCTATGCCACGAAGGTGATGATTAACAAGACGGCGGAGGCCAACGGCCATCCCGGTCCGCAGACATCCGGTGACGCCCTTCCGATGCCAACACCCTCGACCAACGAAGAAATCGACTACCTCGATGAAAATAGGGCGTTCGATTTCGGCTTCCAAGAAGACCCCGAATTGGACTAGCCATGGCGGACGAACTTCGACTCAAAGTTCTCGACTGTAACCGGAAAGCCATTCTCAGCCTTCCGAGCGCAGCAGTTCACCTGTTCTTTGTTTACTGGATGCACGAGAGCGAAGAGGGGGAGAGCTACCTGTCGCTCACTGCCATTGAGAGGGTCACCGGGTGGAGCCGCAACACGGTCATCAAATGGCGGAACTACCTCATTGATAACGGGTGGTTGGTCAAGACCGGTGGCACCGCCGCTCAGCGGTACTCAAAGCCGACCAACGGCGCGTGGATGGTACCTATCGTTCGGGTTGACGACCCGGTGGCAGGAGGAGGTAGTTCAAACAATGAACCACCACCACCACCTGACCGGGTAGTTCACAAATTGAGCCACCCAAACTGTGAACCTAAGGTTTCTGACTCTGCTTCTGTCTCTGTTTCCTGCTCGGCCTCAAGCTCTGACTCTGACTCTGATTCTGACTCGACTAAACTACACTACCCTACGTGTGGGTGTGGTGCGTTGTTCCCTTCGGGGGTTACTTCCCTTCGGGAAGTCAAAAACCAAAAGAAGCTGCAAAAACAACAACCACACCAAAAGCACAGATCCCAGCGGCTTGCATCTCCCGTTAAGTGGCTTACTAAGTATGACTCTCCCAAACCGGATGAGTTTGACGATTGGAGTCAGGTTGCCCGTGTAGAGTGGTGTGAAGCTCATCGCTTGAACAAGCCTAACGTTTCCGTCGAAGCCAAGCCTGAACCCGAGCCCGTGATTCTTCCGGTTTCAAAACCGCAGGAACCCGCCCTGCCCAATTCTACGGCCACGCCGAAGGTTTCGGGGTCTGTCGGCTATGCCGACGCCCCCCAATTCCGCGCCACCCCCCAAACCAGCCGAGCCGATTGACTCCCGGCTAAAGTGGATGAAGATGCTTGCCGGGGACATATATACGTTCCAGTCATACTCGCATGGCACGGCGAAGCCGCCCACGGATTGGGAAACCGCGTGGCTTGCCGATACTGATGCGTTGGTGAAGCTTACTGAGGGAAAGGGCTCCATGTTGGGAACAATGCTTCGCAGCGTGATTGCGTTGAGTCAAGTTCGTTACGCGACCAAGTACACCACACCCCGTGCAATCTTGGGGGACGTGGTGCCCTTAGGTAGGGAGGTAGTGGAACTCATTACACAAGGCACGCTCGAAGAGGTACGGAACGCATACCACGAGGTCGTATGTCCACCTAAGCAACAATCTGATGAGGATGAGTCGGATGATAAGCCAACGATGTGGATAGACCCTGAGGTGAAGGCCGCACAGGAGCACCGGGAATTCACCAAACGCATCGCACGATGGAACACATGGCTCGATGCCAACACGCATCGGGAAAAGTCAGCTTGAACAGGATTCACCCAAAATTCGTGTCGGTCTCGAAGCTGGAGGGCGTCATGTTGGAGGCCTGAACCTCTCGCTCGTATTCACGGAGGGCCGTTTCAACTTCTTGAAGTGTCTTGCTGCTCACACGCATTCGACATGCTCCTTTCCAGCGACTGACAATCTGAGCAGAAACCTGAGAACGGCATCGTTCGCTCCCGCACCGACAATCAGGTTGTCTGCCCCGCGCAGAGCCTCATTGAGGTGCCGCAACCCGTCAAACGCATAAAGCACATACGGACATGTCTTCAGGTAGGCTTTCAAATCGGCATTTAGATTCGACTGTTTCCCTTCAAGCAGCTTCTCTTCAAACAGTTCAGCGAAGTCTTCCTGCTGGATTCCGCGTCGAGCGAACGCTGCACCGAAGTTGGTTATTCCAGTCCGCCCGATGCACAAAGCACGCTTCTTGCCCAACCTGTTCCGAATGACTTGTGCAATTCTGGTCGATTCGTGCTGGGCCACCGCCTCAGTTGGAGCGGCGATTTCCGTTGGTTGCGTACTGAGCCGAGCACGGAGATTCTCGACTTCAAGGTCGAGTTCGTTGAGCCTACCGCTCAAATCCTCGATTTGAGCAAGGTACCCGGCTTCCTTCTCCTGTACCTCGCGACCTTGCTCCTTCATTAAGACTTCGTGGAACTCCCAAGCTTCAAGCAGGGCGTTGGCATGTTCAACTTGGTGAACACCTCCTTCGCCGAGCGAATCGTGGGAGATATTGCGCAGTTCTTGGAAAACCCGGTCACGAATAGTCTCCGTTTTGATGGGCACGGTACCAGCGGTTGACAATACTGCTCGGTGAACTCGCCGAGAAAGGAGAATGTGGAAGATTGGGTCGTCCACACCCGCCGCGAGACACGCTGACTTCAGGCTCTTCTGGAGCTTCTTGATGTCGAAGGGCACTGCCTTCCCACTGCGCTTCACCACCTGTATTGTGCCGGTCAGGCTTGGAGCAATCTCGTTCCGCAGCTTATTGATTGCAGCTTCCTCGCTATGAACGATGCAGTCGCCAGCCAGACTCTTGAGAATTGGACTATCGAGGCAGTGCTGGTCGATAAGGATTACGGGGATTCCCATCCGCTTGGCTTGTACGATGCCAATGGTGGTTCCGATGGATTCCCGCCACATGTTCGCAATTACAACGTCCGCCTCTTCAATGTCGGCGGAGACGGCAAGAGCCCCCTTCTTAGCTGACGGGTCGGTCGGGTCGAGACACTTGAATTCCGTTTTCAGTGCCTCTTTGACCCGCTTCCGCCAGACCGTCTTTTGGCGTTCGCTACAGTTGGTCATCGGGCCAGCCAAGTACACGTTCAATAGCTTTTTCGCCATATACATTCTTTCCGGGGCGGGATTCTGGTGTCAGAACCAGTTTGGGGGATTGCCACAAGTCTAGGACTGGTCTGGAAGGCTGTCCATCTTGACCATCGGTTTTCGGGTAGATAACCCCAAAATCGCCCCTCCCCGTCCTCCCCTCTGCAAAGTCCCGTACGGCCTCCGGGCGTCCGTGGTCGAGCGCATGGCCGTTGAGGTCGTACGAACGTCAGCCGGTGCCCAGTCAGGTTCACTTTTCGGGAAGATAACCCCAAAATCGCTCCTACGCGCCCTGCCCTCCGCACAGCCCCGTACAGCGCGTGGGCGAACGGGAAGGGGCGGATGGGTGCTGGGGAAGACCAGAAGTTCGTGCGGGGTTTGTTGACCACCTTGGATGGCGTTTGGAGCCCGGCTGCGACCATTGAGTCGAAGGGCACGCGGGCGTGCCTTACAATGTGCTCTTGCCAGAGGAGCGACTCCATGCCCCGCAAGGAACTCCGATATACCCGAGCCTTCAAGAAATGGGTGCGCGAGTTTTCCGCTGCCGCCGCCGAAGACGATTACGCCGAACTGTTACGCCCCATTAAACACCTCGAACTGGAATGCTCCGCGAAGGACGCGCTGGTCTCTACCGTCTCGTTGGTTAGCGCCGTGGTGGCCTACTGCCAGATGGACGGGAGAGATTGCGAAGCCTTCCTCAAGCGGCAGCAATATCGGCTTGACTCTGGTGGCGAGAACGAATATTGCTTGATTTTCGACCTTACCGGGCTCACCGGCAGCTACTTTGGCCGTATCCTGACCGACATCAACTTTACCTCGATTGACCTTGAAGACCTCTTTAATCATCTGTGGCCGATGTCTGAAACGGCGGGCTTTACAGATGTTTACATTACGAGACTCGATGGCAAGCGGATTGGAAAGCGCGAATTGAAGAGGCTGTACGAGCAGGTAGCGTCAGATATGTATTACGGGTACAGCGAAGACGAATTGTCCGTTGACGTGTTGACGACTGATTTTCCGGATACAGCACTGATATATGCGGTCGAAACGGAATGATGAGAGCGGATGAAAACCGCCGCCAAACCCCGCTAGACCCCACCGCTCAAAGCTTTGGTACGGTTATTGACCACTTAAAAGCTTCGCAAATTCCTTCCATGTCCATGTCCCGGTAGGTTTCTTGGCCTTCGGCGCGAACCATCGGACACTTCCACGGCCCATCTGAAATGTGCCAAGCATCTCGCTGCCAGATTTGACAACGAAGCGCAAATCGTTACCGCTGTTCCTTTTCGTCAAATCGACCGTCAAGGGAAGGTGGGCTATAACTTCAGTCTCAATTGTGCCTACCGTCCGACGAGTCCTCCATGCCTTCTTTGCGCTTGCACTTCGGTCTGCCATTGTTCTCCTAGTTCGGCCAAGTCTCTCTCGGCATTTTCTTTTTTCAGGGATTGTTTCATGGCTTCCTGCCGTCTGTCCTACAATTTCGAGAATTCCGGCTTGCGACCGGGTGTTGCGCCCAATCTCTGGAATCTGCGGTGAGTATTTCTGTCCAACCCAAGGTTGGAATCGAACCTTGTCAACGGACTCGCACGGCAACTTGTGTGGCATCGCTTTACCCTCAGGACGCCCGTTATTGGAGCGGCTCAGAGCGGCCCGGAAGGCGCGGGACAGACTGGGGTAGTTGGCCGCGGCGGAACAAACAGTGCTGGGTTAGCACCGGAATGCTCGAACGGGGCAATTAGAATCAATGACGGGAGGATAGTACCCAATGGATAGTCAATCCATCATTTCCGCCATCGACGTGGAGATTGCAAAGCTAGAACAAGTGAAGGCGTTACTCATTGACAGTGGCAAGCTCAGCAGCGTGAGTGCTCGAAAAGCGGCGAAGAGGAAAACCGTTACTCAACCCAAGAAACGCACTATGAGCCCGGAGGCGCGTAAACGCATTGGGGACGCTCAGCGCAAACGGTGGGCGGCAACTAAAAAGCAAGCATCAGCGCCTCCGGCGAAGACGACGGCGAAATCCGCCAAGAAAGCCTCTCCAGTGAAGGCGAAGAAAGCCGCGCCCAAGAAAGCAGTGAAGCGCACACTCAGTCCAGAGGCTCGTAAACGAATTGCCAACGCTCAGCGCAAACGGTGGGCGGCAACTAAAAAGCAGAAATCAGCGGCTTCGTCAAAGAGGGCGACGAAGAAAGCCGCTCCTAAGAAGACAGCTAAAGCGGCTCCAGCCGTGGCGATGCCGGAAGCTCAGAAGTCGGAAGCTCCGGCCTAGCGTTCGACGCCAGAACCCCGGCTCAGTCGGGCGGGCGACAGGTCTTTGCACCAGCTTGGATGACCTTTTGAAGCTGGTTCAATAGTCTCTTGGACAGAGCGGAGGGGTTGAGTTTACCGTTTCCAGAGGAATTGATTGGCCGTCAGTTCACCTGCTGACAAAACCCAATTCTCGATGACATCTGGAGTGCCCGGTCCCACGATTCTCTTGCCAGCCAACCTCACAGAATGAACAACAATGAGGATGCAACTCTCTGCGTTGGCTTTGACATGCTCTACTTCGTTCTTTGTCAGAATGATGCTGCTGCCTCTCATTTGAGTTCCCTTGACCTCCACGAAGAACTTCTTCCCTTCTCGTACACAGATAAGGTCGTAGGGTTTCGTAGCGGAGGTATCTTCGAAACTATGAAATGCTCTTTTGCCAAGCTCCTTTCGGGCTTCCTTCATGGCATGTTGCTCAACAAGACGCCTGATTGCCGGGTCAGATTGAAATCCTGCCGCTTTCTCCCGTGCCATCGTTGCGGCTTCTTCTGCATTGACCTCAGCATCGGGGCTGGTTAGTAGATTGGCCTTATCGTAGTTTAGGACGTACTGAATGGTCTCGTTCATCCAGCCGGAGTTCTTGCGATAGCAAATATTTGACTGCCCGAAGCCACCCTTAACATTGCAGGGTACTTCCTGCTTTCGCTCCCGAGTCGGTAAGAGCGTTGCATCTTCTGCTCTGGTTTCGAATCGGTAGCCTCCAACCTTGAAGCCCTTCTCCTTAATTTGCTTAATGCGGCGTCTCATCTCCCTCGCGGCCGAAATTGGAAGACTAGGATTAGTTTCAGCGTAGACGGTGGCGTTCCGATACCAGCCAACGATGTTTTGACGAGCAACAAAAATGATGAGAACGTCATCGAGTTTCTTGGCATCTGCTGCGTTTGTGTCAATTCTGGTTAAACTGACGCGACCATTCTTTGCACGAGCAGTTCCGAAGAGACGACCACCGAACTCGGCAAAGTTGAATACTTCATGACCGAGGTTTTTCCTGTTGTAGGCTCCTCCGCCCTTGGGACGCTCGTCGCCCTCCTGTGGTCCCGAGTAGTAGGTCATCCACCCAACACGAGCGAACAGGACTCGGCTGGGCGCTGGGAGAACCGCGACTTGCGATTTGGATTTTGGCATTGGTACTCCGCCCCGTTTAGCGACCGACCGCAACCGGAATGGCGGGAGCGACGGTAGGAATCGTTAACTGCTGTTGTGTCTTCGGCTTCATAACAACGCCATACGTCGCGTCATCGCTGAGCTTCTCAACGAGAAAGTTCACCCATTGGTGGGTGTACACGTAGTCCTTGTGAACGGCATCGTAGCTGCAAAACTGCGGGTTACACAGGCTTGCATCAGTTGCGCCCTTTGGTGGCCGGGCGTTGAAATGGTGCCAGCATCGAGTGTGGCTTGCCTGATTGAATATCTTGCCATTCAACCTCGCCGCAACCCTCGACACCACTTCTCCCGGTTTGAGCCCCGTCGCATTGATGATATTGACCTGCTTCGGCTTTATCAGAGTGACAACCTTGTTGTACTTGGTCATCTCGTCCGGTTTCGTGGGGTCGTATTTCACGAACTCCACCGCAACATCGTCTACGGACCGCGAAGCACCGACCTTGGGAATCAGGAACACTTTGAAGCTGTAGTTTTGGTCTGCGTAGATGTCATCAGAAAGAGAGGAGCGGAACGTTTCTATGAACTTGCGAACTGACTGGAAGTTCCGCCTTGCAGCCCCTCGAAGGGCTACTTGTTGGGCAATGTTCACGGTTCTTCCAAACTGAAGCGCAAAAGCCAAGTTGGCGCTGAGAGCATGTTTGTTCCCAAAGGTCTCGCACATCAGATTCTCGAAGTTGGTCAGAAGAGACTGGCACTCGCCGAAAATCTCAACGTCCAGCGGCGGCAAGAAGCGGTGCTCAATCTTGTTCCTGAGCCTGATGAAGAATTCCAAGTTTTTACGAACGGCGGGGTTCTGCTCTTTGAAAAACTGTTGAACGCACTCGCTGAGCTCCCAGTGCTTGTAATCGCCGTCTACCTTCTCAAAGCGGGTTGGGTGAGCCTTTTGTCTGTAGTAGGGCTTGATTCTCTTCTTTCCAAAGATGGCGTGAAAGAGCGCCGTCCACGCCACGACCATCAAGACGACGTACCCGGCAGAACGGAAGGCCGTCCCCGGCCTGTTGTACGTCTCCACGGCTAGGAGTGCTGCTTCTCGGGCCTTTCGGAGGTTTGCTTCGGTCTCGATAGGGAGCTTGCGAGGCATGTCCAATCCCGCCTTTGAGAATCCTTGTAAGGGGTCTTGTCCCTATTCTCTGCCGGTGTTCATTGATAGCCAAGTTCCTATGCGGGTACACAGCGCCGGATGTTAATTGCTCTTTGCGAGAAATCGCGTGCATGTCAGCGATACCAAACGAGGCTTCTGTCATGCTCCAGCAGAGCGAGCCGTAAGTGACCAAGTTGGGCAATTAAGCTGGAGTGAAGTTTTCCGCTTCTAAGCGCAGCCAACTCGCTTATTTACAGTGGTTTATCACACCGCCTATTGAATCGCTCCATCGGGTTGCCCGATGGGGCTATCATCAATGTTTTGAGCTATTCAGAACCATGTTGCGGATTCCGGTAATCGGAAAGCGGACCCGAGGTCTGTCGCTGCATGTCCGGGGGAAAGCAGTCATGTCGGAGTCGGAACCAACGGCACAAGTCGCTCCACCGCTCATAGAAGGACAGGTCGTTAGCGGCACCCTGTTCAGTGAACCGATGCGGGTTGAGACCATTCGTGAAAGCGGCTCCGGCACTTGGGTCGTCGGATTATGCGGACTGAACACAGAGCGATTTCGAAGGGTCACCCTAACAACCGCCGACTTCGCTCAACTCCAGATTCAGAAACCGCAGGCATCGTACCAAGGTGATGGGCATGTGCTCCGCATCGGAGTTCAGGCATACTCTCTTGGCATCGCCTACGAGTTTGATCCCTATTTTGGACTGTCTATATCCCGCGTAGACCCGCTCCCCCATCAACTTGAGGCTGTATATGACTACCTCCTCAAGCTTGCCCGTGTCCGCTTCCTGCTGGCCGATGACGCCGGAGCCGGCAAAACCATCATGGCAGGTTTGCTTATCCGGGAATTGAAACTTCGCGGACTTGCCGAACGAATTCTCATCATCTGCCCCGCGAACCTCGCGTTCCAGTGGCAACGGGAATTGAAAGAGAAATTCGAAGAGAAGTTCGTTGTTCTCAAGGGCGACCAGATTCGTGAACAGTTCGGCATTAATCAATGGATTGAGACGCCGATGGTCATCACCTCGCTCGACCTCGCGAAGCGCGAGAACATTCTTCCCGGCCTGAAGCAGGTGCGATGGGATTTGGTCATCGTGGACGAGGCCCACCGGATGTCGTGGTCGCCACCGTCCCGGAAGACCGCACGCTACGCCCTCGGCGAGTTGCTCCGCGACTCCTCCGACCACCTGTTGTTGCTGACGGCCACTCCGCACAAAGGTGACCCAACGAACTTCAGTCTCTTCCTCCAACTCCTCGATGAGGACGCCTACGCCGATGTGAAGTCCATTCGGGAGGCGATGGAACGCCGTCGCGCCCCGTTCTATCTTCGCCGGACGAAAGAGGCGATGGTCTATTTCCCGCAGCGGATGCCGGACGGGACTTGGGAAGCCAAGAAGATTTTCACCAAGCGCATTCCGACCACAGTGGACTTCCACATCGACGGCCCCGAGGACGAACTTTATCGCGAGGTCACTGCCTTCGTAAAATCGCAATCCCATCGGGCTGCTGCGAACGGCGATGACCCACGTGCGCGTGCCATTCGATTCTTGATGGCTCTCTATCAACGCCGCCTCGCATCGAGCACACATTCACTTCGTCGGTCGCTTGAGAATCGGGTCAAGCGGCTTACAGAGAACCTTAAAAAGGCGCAGGAGATTGCACGCTTCGCTCCCCCCGACCTGCCCGACATGGATGAACTGGATGAGATGGAGGACTCGGAGCGTGAACGGCTGGAGGACATTATCGCCGCCGTTAGCATTGCCCGGAATCCTGAGCAAGTTCGGGAAGAAGTTGCGGAACTGAACTTATTGGTGGAACACGCCATCCGCGTCGAGGATGCCAATTGCGAAGCGAAGCTCTCTAAACTCCATGACCTGCTACATCAGCAAGGCTTCTTCGACAATCCGCAACAGCGGCTCCTGATTTTCACCGAGTTCAAAGACACGTTGGACTATCTCGTGAAGAAGCTGAGAGAGTGGGGCTTCGGTGTTGGCACCATTCACGGCGGAATGAACATTGGGTCACGCGATGACGCAGGCACCCGGCTGCACGCCGAGCAACAGTTCCGTGAGGGTGCAACGCAAGTCCTCGTTGCCACCGAGGCGGCGGGCGAGGGCATCAATCTCCAGTGCTGCAACATCCTCTTCAATTACGACATCCCATGGAATCCTAATCGGCTGGAACAGAGGATGGGCCGCATCCATCGTTACGGCCAGACGAAGGACTGCCTCATCTTCAACTTCGTAGCCACGAACACGATTGAAGGACATGTCCTCCAGCGACTACTCGAAAAGCTTCAGGAGATTCGTGACGCGCTTGAGAATGATTCGGTCTTCAACGTGGTCGGTGAACTCCTGCCACCGAATGAGATTGAGAGAGTCCTCCGCGACTACTACGCCGGAAAGATTGGCAACGCGGACCTCGAAGAGCGGCTCCTTCGCGACGTAAAGGAAGAGCACTTCCGGGCAATTTGCCAAAACGCTCTTGAGGGTT
>Ga0206908_1059_pt1 | contig 22496 bp, 29 predicted proteins | sample Alteio_BWOrgHeat_78_FD_152979 | JGI IMG/M metagenome (GOLD analysis project Ga0206908, IMG submission 152979) | Enriched cells from forest soil in Barre Woods Harvard Forest LTER site, Petersham, Massachusetts, United States -... | ecosystem: Environmental > Terrestrial > Soil > Temperate forest >... | reverse complement strand
ATGTCGGACGGGCTGGCCTTCACCCGCAACGAAGAGCGCGCGATCAGGTACAGCGGCACCATGTTGGCGCCCTGCGCCGCGCCCAGCACGCCCAGCGCGATCCAGGCGCGGGTGTGGGTCGCCAGCCAATAGAAGGGAAGATCGAGATAGGGATTGTAGTAGCTGGCCTGGTGGGCCACCGCCACGTCGATCCCCATGCGATGGTTCAGCAGCGCATAGGGCGCGTACCAGTGGTAATTGCGGAAGTCCCAGCTGGTGTCCTTGCCCAGCAGGATGACGAACCCGGCCCAGAACAACAGCCCCAAGCCAAGGAACGCATATTCGCGGGCCGTGAGGCGTTGGGACGGGGGCATACGGGTGCAGGAACCTGGGCTTTCGCGCCCGTTCTAGCCTGTCCCGGTGGGTTCGATAAGCCCTTCCCAGGAAAGGGTTAGTCGAGGTCTGGCTCGACCGCGATATTGCCCAGGAACTGGAGGGTACAGGACCGCCAGGAATGGCTTTCGGCAAAGGCCCGGGGGGTAGTGGCCCTCGGGTTCTGGGCCAGCGCCAAAGCCCCCAGGCAGGCCGTGGCAAGGTCTTCGTCCAGCACCGCCACGTCGCTGCCGCCCGGCACATCGGGGCCCACCACGTCGCGGGGGCCTTCCACCGGATAGGCGGCCACAGTCAGCCCGCAGGCCAGGGCCTCCAGGGTCACCAGGCCGAAGGTGTCGGTGCGGCTGGGAAAGACGAAAACGTCGCTGCCGGCATAGGCCCGGGTCAGGGCCTCGCCGGTCAGGGCGCCCAGGAACTGGACCTTGGGGTATTTGCGCGACAGGGCGGCGCGGGCCGGCCCATCGCCCACCACCACCTTGGTGCCGGGAATGTCCAGGGCCAGGAACGCCTCGATGTTCTTTTCCACCGCCACCCGGCCGACATAGATCCACACCGGCCCTTCAAAGGGATGGCGCGCATTGGCGATGGGATGGAATTTCTCGATGTCCACGCCGCGCGACCAGATGCGCAAATGCTTGAAGCCGTGGCCGGCCAATTCGCGCTTCAGGGTCTGGGTCGCCACCATCACCGCGGTGGCCGGATGGTGGAACCAGCGCAGCCAGCGCCAGATCACCCGTTCGGGCACCATGCGGAAGCGCGCATGGACATATTCGGCAAAGCGGGTGTGGAACGCGGTGGTGAAGGCGATGCCGTGCTTGAGGCAGATGCGCCGCGCCGTCAGGCCCAGGCTGCCCTCGGTGGCGATATGCACCGCATCGGGCGCGAATTCGCGGATCTCGCGCGTCATCGCCGCGCGCTGGAAAAAGGCCAGGCGGATTTCCGGATAGGTCGGCATGGGAAAGGTGCGGCGGCCGAGCGGGGTGATGTAGCGCACGGTATGGCCCAGCGCGGCCAGGTCCCTGCCCAGAATCTCGAGCGTGCGCACCACGCCGTTGACCTGCGGTGACCAGGCATCGGTGACGATGAGGATTTTCAAATGCGCCGCCACGCCGGGAATCGGCCCCGGCTGCAGGCGTTCCGATCTACGCGGGTACAGCCTGGGCCTTGATCGCACCGTGAGGGGCGGCAAGCGGAGCCTGGCTTCTTGCGGCGTGTCTCTGTGAAGGATCTGCCCAGCGAAGAATCTCCATATTCCCATGGGCATCTTCGACAAGGGCGCTGCAGCTTTCAACCCAGTCTCCGTCGTTGTGATAGATGATGCCGCCGATCTCGCGGATTTCGGCATGGTGGATATGGCCGCACACCACCCCGTCCACGCCGCGCAGCCGGGCCTGTTCGGCCACGACTTCTTCGAAGCGGGAGATGTATTCCACCGCGTTCTTGACCTTGTGCTTGAGGAAGGCCGACAGCGACCAGTAGGGCAGGCCCATGCGCTTGCGCACGCGGAACAGCAGGTCATTGAAGCGCAGCGCCCAGCCATAGGCCCAGTCGCCGGCATGGGCCAGCCACTTGGCGAAGGAGATCACGCCGTCGAAGCGGTCGCCATGCAGCACCCACAATCGCTTGCCGTCGGCGGTTTCATGGATCGCTTCCTGAATCACTTCCACGCCGGCGAACAATCGGCCGGCATATTCGCGTGCGAACTCGTCATGATTGCCCGGCACGAAGATCACGCGCGTGCCATTGTCCACCTTGCGCAGAATTTCGCCGATCACTTGGGTCTGTGCGTCCGTCCAGTACCAGCGGCGCTTCAGTCTCCAGCCATCGACGATGTCACCCACCAGAAACAGCGTGGCGCAGTCATTGTGCGCCAGGAAATCGGCAAGGGCTTCGGCCTTGCAGCCGCGCGTGCCCAGATGCGTGTCGGAAATGAAAATGGTGCGATGCCGGTTGAAGCGGGATGTGTCGGTGGCGGTAGCGGTTGGAGGGGCAGAGGCGCGGGTTGGAAGGAAGCTTCCCAGCGCATTTTCGAACCACGCAACATCGGCCATCGGGTGTCTCCAGCCTTTTCTGCGGCGGGAGTAGCTGCTTCGCGCGAATCTTTTGTTGCGTGCTTGCGACGGTGTGATGAATCCGCCGCGTTAAGGAAGTTGACCCATGCTGCGGCGCACATATGCTGAAAGAGGCAGCACTCCGGTCAGTTTCAGGGCAATTGTGACAGATTTTTCCAGCATTTCTGCGGCGTTTTGTCTGGAATGATTATACATTGTGTATTGCAGACAAGGCTGAGTTTCTTCATATTGTTGCAGCGCGGTATTGCGATCTTCGATTGCAAGGCCGCCGCCCTTCCTGGGCGTTTCCTCCCTGAACTTGGCCGCTCTTCGGAGCGGCCATTTTTTTTGCGCGGGTCTTTGGCGTCGTGGGTTCGTCGCGCCGTCGCTCGTGGACCAACGTCCACGTCGCTAGGCGCTCCTCCCCACGCCACCAAATCCCCCGCGCAAAATACAGCCTAGTTGGCGGAGGCGACGCGGGCGCTGGTGAGCGCGGCGATCTGGGGCTGTTCGTTGTCAGCGACCAGGACGGTGCCATCAAACGAAACAGCGGCAGCGCCGATCACCACGGTGTTGCCGTTGGCGGCGCGGAAGGCCAGCCCGGAGGGTTTGCCATATTGATCGGTCTGGATGCCGGTGGCCTGGCCCAGCGCATGGCCGTTCTGGTCAAGCACTTGGGCGGAGGCGGCGCCGGCGGGCACGGACGACAGGCTGTTCAGCGCCACCGGCGCCATTTCTTCGGCACAGGCAAGGGCAGGCGCGCCTATGAAGACGGCACACAGGATGAAAGTGCGGAAACAGGACATGCGGGAACCCTTTTGGGTTGCCCTTTTAAAACGCGATTTCGGCCTGGTGGTTTCAGGCGCCGGTCATTATTCCGCAGCCAAGGGCAACTGCCCTGGACCGCCCAACTGCGACAGCGGGATGGCGGTCAGCCATTCCATCGCCCGTGTCAGGCGGGCGCGCACCGATTCAAACGCCGGCCGCTTGGTGATGCGGTCTTCGTCCAGGTACAAAGCGCGGTTGATCTCGATCTGCAGCGCATGGCAGTTCGCCGCCACCTTGCCGTACTGCACCGTGGTGTGGCCGCCGGCATAAGGGGTGTTGCGCGCCACCGAAAATCCTTCGCGGGTAAAGGCCGCTTCGGCGCGCGTCGTCAGCGCCGGCGCGGCGGATGCGCCGTAGCGATCGCCCAGCACGATGTCGGGCACCGACAGGGCCGAGGGCATGGAATGGCAATCCAGGAGAACCGCCGCGCCGAAGCGGGCGCGGGTTTCTTCCATCAGCGCGGCCAGCGCCGCGTGATAGGGCCGGTAGAGCTGGGCCAGGCGCGTGTCGGCCTCCTCGCGGCCCAGCTTGCCGCGATAGATCTCCGCCCCGTCGCGCACAATGCGGGGAATGACTCCCAAGCCTGCTGACACGCGCGGGCTGGGCGCATCCACCGGCACGCCCACGGCGCCATCGAACATGGCCACATCCAGCTCGGCCATGCCGCGATTGACGTCCAGCCAGGCGCGCGGGAACAGCGCCGCCAGCAGGGGCGCGCCCAGGCCGACCGCGCCGGCGAACAGCTCGTCGACAAAGGCGTCCTCGGACCGGCGCAGGGTGACGGCGTCCAGGCGGGACCGCTCCAGCAGGCTGGCCGGATAGGCCCGGCCCGAATGGGGCGAGGCGAACAGAAACGGCACCGTCTGGCGCACCGGGCGGTCCAGGCGGAAAGGGGCCGTTTCAGCGGGGTCTTGGCGTGCGTCCATGCAGGTTAAGACTCGTTACCGGCCGCAGGGTTGCACCAAGAAGGGGGGGTGGCAAGGTTCCCCACCTGTTAACCGCAGTTTACAGCTTTGCCCTGTATAGGCTTGTATAGGGACGGGCAGGCGGGCTGACATGGCGCATATCCTCTTGGCGGAAGACGATGAATCGCTGCGCAAGTTCCTTGCGGCGGCGCTGGTCAAGGCCGGCCATGCGGTGACGGACTTTGGCGATGGCGGCGACGCCTATGAGTGCATCAAGGGCTTCACCTTCGACCTGCTGCTGACCGATATCGTGATGCCCGGCATGGACGGGATCGAGCTGGCCAAGCGCGCCGCCGAACTGAACGCCGCCCTGAAGATCATGTTCATCACAGGCTTTGCCGCCGTGGCGCTGCACCCCGCATCGGGCGCGCCCAAACAGGCCAAGGTGTTGTCCAAGCCCTTCCACCTGCGCGAGATCGTGGCGGAAGTGGACCGGATGCTGGCCGCCGCTTAGGCGCCGGTCTTTTCGCGAAAATCAGAGCCGAACCACGCGTGCGCCGCGCCCGAAAACATGGGCGCACAACAGGGGCGTTCCAGAAGGCGCATATCCGCGCCTGGTGGGCACTGACGTCTCATCTTACCCATAAACAACGGGCATTAAAAGGTGTAACATTTCACGTGTCCGGACATTTTCCGGATCTCAAAGGAGGAAGTATGGAGCGTCCTTCACACATCGAAATGCTGTCGCATCAATCGAAACTGCAACGCCTGCCTGTCATGGCGTTGGCCGTCAGCCTGCAGATCGCCATCGCCTGGTTGTTCACCGCCGGATTGGTGAGCCATGTGATTCATATCGGCGATCACACCATCGACCTCAGGCCGATCAAGCCGAAAGAAGAACCGCCATCGACCGCGCCGCCGCCGCCAAGGCCGATAAAACTGGCGCCTGTGACGGCCGATCCGCCGCCGTTCAACATCAAGCGTGACGACGGCGATGCGGGCATCACGCCGACACCACTGCCGTCCAACGGCGGCACGGGCACGCCGGCGGGTGCGGACCGTGCGCCGGTAAGCGTCGTGTCTACCCACACCACGCCGCCTTATCCGGTGGTGGCGCGGCGTGCGGGCATGGAAGGCAATGTCACCTTGCGCCTGACCGTGCTGGAGAACGGCCATGTGGGTGAGGCCCAGGTGGCGGTGTCCAGCGGCCACGCGCTTCTGGACGAGGCCGCGCAGGCCTGGATCGTCGGCCATTGGGTCTACAAGCCGGCCCTCAAGGACGGTGCCCCGGTGGCCAGTCATGCGACCGCCCTGGTGACCTTCAGCCTGGAAAACGGTCGATAAAGCAGGGACTTCCGCCCTGGACCGGCGAGGGGGCCGGTTCCGGCGGGGGCCCGCTTGCCCCTTCGCAGGGGCGACGTTATAGAGGCGCCCTTCCTGTAGGTGGGGCGGCTAGCTCAGCGGGAGAGCACTTCCTTGACATGGAAGGGGTCACAGGTTCGATCCCTGTGCCGCCCACCATTTAAAAACAACACTTTATCGGCCAACCACGTTCTTTTTGACCGAGGTTGTGGGAATTCCGTGGGATTTAGTGTTGGCGAGCTTCAGCACGCGGCTGATCCAGGCATCCAAGACGCGCGCTACTTCATCCAAGTACTCAGGCTCATAGGCACCATAACCGCGCGTTGTCCGGTCGCCAGGGCGGCGGTGGCCTAGCTGGTAGGAAATCTGCTCACCTGGGACGCGAGGGTTCTTTGAAGCTCGCAGGACTGAGGCTACGCGGTGACGGAAGCTATAGACTGACAAGAAGGGGAGCATCACCTTCGGTTTGGCGCACAACCTACGCAGAGCAGTGTCAATCGAATCTACTGACGCATAACCGCAGTACCGATCGTGGTGCTTATTGTTGGGTTTGTTCAAAGGGTTTTTCGCCCATTTTTTGAACCACCGAGTTTGGACTGGGAGCTCACGCACGGTAGGCTGTCGCGACATATGCGGAGGTCGCAGGAAAGCGCCTGCGGGCTACCGGCTTATGTGCTGCTGGTATGCAAGTGTTTATCCAGACGAATGAGTTCGCCCCCCCGCGATCCGCAATATAATCCCTGCACGACTTTTGGGATTGAAGCCACGGCGGATAGTCGATCACTTTTAGGTTCGGCGTTGCGCGCCTTTAACAAGATGTGGCGCCCTGGCTATCGGTACGCAAAAGCTGGCGTCGTGCTGCTGGACCTTCATCCAGCCCAAGCGTTCCCAGCTTCGATGTTTCCAACCCGCGATCCCACAAAATCTGCGGTCCTAATGCGCACCATTGATGCGTTGACCGACCGGCATGGCCGCGGAGCTGTCCGCATCGCCGCTACCGCCCCCGAGGGAAGTTGGAACATGCGGCGAAGGCGGCTTTCCCCTCGTTACACAACCGCAGCAGACGAAATGATGGAGGTGCGTCCGTGATCCCATGCTCACCACGCGATAAGAAAATCGCTCTGACAGCGCTGGATTTGATCCGTGACTTTGGTAGCAATGCCGGTGTCGAAGCCTTTGAAGGGGCCAATACTGCCCAACTCGCCGGGGACAAGGACGAGGCGGATTTCCTCTTTGCGGTCAGTCGAAAGATTGACGAGTATTCCGGTAGAGAGCCGCTGAAGATTACGAAAGCGGAAGCAATTGAGCTATTCGAGCTGTTGTAAAACTAGGGAGGCGGCCCAGACGGTCTCTCCGGGTTAAGTTGAGCGAGAGCCACCGAGGATCGGTGAACCACATCGCACCTAGCGCGTTGATGACGTTGGGAGATATGAGCATGCCACGGTATTTTTTCGATATTTTCGAGCGCGGAAAAAGAGTGGTGGACGAAGAAGGCACCAAGTGTGAGGACATTGAAGCAGCGAAGTATGAAGCGAAGCTAAGCGCCCGCGACCTTGCATCCGCAGCTATCAAAACGGGTGTTTTAGATACCGAAACTTGCGTGGAAATCCGTGGTCCAGAAAGAAACCTCTTGGCCTCTCTGACGATTGCAGAGGTGTTGAGACATCCGAACACTCCTGAATTCGGTACCGGCTGCGAATAATCGGTGCGGAAGCTATGTGCAATGACTACGCACGTGAGATTGAACTAAGCCGCGTCCTGAAGGCCGTGAAGGAGATGCGGCATGTCCCATCTTTCGCTTGGCGGGGCGGGAACACCCCAAACGATATAGCGCCTCAACCGCATATCAAAATCAGCGATAAGGGATTTGTTGCGACACTCGACGGGAAACATCTGTCCGGCGGTATGGTCAAATGGGCTTGGAAGACGCCGACCGGTAAGCCCGTCTTTAACTTCGTCTCGGAGGGCCGCGACTTCTCCAAAAGTGCGAGGTGTTTGATCCTCGCCACCAGTTTTTATGAATATACCGCGCCCGCCAAAGGCAAGCTAAAGGATCAGCATCAGTTTACGATCCGGGGAGCGGACTGGTTTTGGATTGCTGGGATCATCAAAGAAGAATGTTTCACGATGCTGACGGCAGATCCTGGCCCGGACGTTAAGCCGTACCACGATCGGCAAATCTGTTTGTTAAAACCGGAACAAGGAACGGACTGGCTTAACCTGGCCCGTCCGGAAGCCGAGCTACTAAAGCCCCTGCCGAAGAATTCGCTACAGCACCGGCAAACTCGCAAAGATGGAGTCGACCTGTGAGCTTGAAGCGCCTTACCCTTTACCGCCGCCGTGGGTTCCGCCCTGCTGTCCCGCGATGTCCGTCGGCAACTCCGGACCCTTCACACCTGTATTCGGTGAAGTTGGCGGTATGGAAGCGTTCGGCATCGGAGCCGGGTTTTCGGCTTCGTTCTCTGGGTTCTTGATGCTACCGCCAAATTCAGACATGAGATTTCCTAAGCTGGGACTTTGACGAGCTTCTTCTTGGCGAGATAGATGCGGTTCATTTTCTTGCGTTCTTCAGATGAGAAGGTCTTTTTGGCATCGGACCAAACATCGTCTTCCTCTTCACCGACGTGATGAGTTACGATTTCCTTCAGCACCTTTGCACCGGCTCCAAAACGCGGGGACATCTTGTCCCTCATGCCCGAGAGCGTTTTGAGAACAAAGTCGATGATGCTGTGCTCGATGAAGCCTTCTTCGGAATCAGTTTTGATGTCTTTGTCTTTGGCGCGCAGCAGGGCACTATAAAGAACCTGCTCTTCAGCCCGCGCATGGGGTACCAAGTTCTTCTTAATCTGCTTGAGGGTCGAGGCGCGTTGGGCACTGCTCTTACCGTCCACCAAATCCTGCAATAGGGCGGCGACTACCTCATGTTCTTCAGCGAGAGTATCCAGAATGTCTACCTCAGGCTCTTCGCCAGTGATGGCCTTCTCAACTTGGCGCGAGGCCTTCTTAAAAGCGGTCTTAATACCCATATCGCGCACTCCATCTTTGCGGTCCTGCCGTTCCAACGCGGGGCGGAACCGGAAGTTCCAAATTTGTAGAGCGTCGATGGGGAGATACATTCCGTAGTTGAGTGCCAACTTCAGTCCGTGAAAACTACCACTGATGGTAGGCAGCAGCTTGGGACACCAATGGAAGGAACAGGTCGCACCCCTGTGGGTTGATTCGGAAATAACAACTCATTGGGTAATGGCAGATGGCATCTCCTCGTCGCAAAGAAGCGGCACCGCGCGCTCGCGCTGTCGCAATCCCCGGCCTGTCAACTAGGCCCGCATGGCAGGGGAGTTTAAGGCTCTCGCTAGTTAGCTGCGCGGTCGGCCTATACACGGCGACCACCACTGCAAGCGACATATCCTTCAATCTGATCAATCCGGAGACGGGTAACCGGATCAAGATGGTCACGACCGATCCCGATACAGGCCCAGTCGAACGGTCGAGTTTGGTCAAGGGCTATGCTGTGGAGAAGAACAACTACGTCTTGTTTACCGACGAGGAAATCAAGGCGGTGAAGCTGGAAACAACCAAGACACTTGAAATCGAACGCTTCGTTGATGCCGACACCATCGACCGTCTCTATTGGGACATCCCATACATTCTGAGTCCTCAGGATGATGGCTCGGCTGAAGCATACGGTGTGATCCAAGAAGCAATGCGCAAGACCAACCGCATCGGCCTGGGCCGCGTGGTGATGCACGGGCGCGAACGCCTAATGGCAATCGAAGCGCGAGATGCCGGCCTGCTAGCGACTTCACTGAGAATGCGTGACGAAGTCCGCAACACCGCCGACGCGCTTACGATGGTGCCGCATGGCAAGCCCGACAAACAGATGATCTCCATTGCAGAGCAGATCATCGCACAAAAAGAAGGCGAGTTCGATCCCGACGAATTTACGGATCGGTATGAAGATGCGTTACGCGCCTTAATAGAGGAAAAGAAAAAGGGACATAAAATTGTCCAGAGCAAAGAGCCTGAGGACATTGGCAACGTGGTCGATTTGATGGAGGCGCTACGCAAGAGCCTTCAGGGGAAAAGTGCTTCGTCCAAACCCAAGGGCTCGGCCGCCGTCAGCAATATAAAGCGGAAGAAGTAGCGCCATGGGACAACAACACCCGCTTTACTTTCCTTTTCTTCCCGAAGATCGGCAGGGTTATATTGACTTCTTCAGCGAGAATTATGCGAACAAAGAGCCTGTGATCTTGGAGGACGGCACTAGCGTCCAGTTTCCAGCGGGATGGACCGACGAGGATGCCGATAAGTGGCGCAAAGGGATGGAATTGCAAAGACCCGGCGACTATCGGGCTACGTCTATGGACATGGTCGGCATCCTAACGGCGGCGCGTGTTCTGCCGCCATACCACTAAGGGCTAAAGGCGGCTCAACGAATAGATCAGTGCCGCGATGCCTAAGCATAACGCGATAACTAGAAACGCTAGAAACTTTAAGTCGCGCTTGCCGCTGCCTCTATCCATACCCTTGTAAAGAGGTTCTTCAACCCTTTCGTTCCTTGCCATGGAGAGTGTAACCGTGACTCACAACTGGCCGATACTGTGGTCCATTTTCTCCTGGGCTGGTCTGTTGGGATTTGGCGTAGGTTTGGTTGGGATTGTCATTCTGGCATATGCGGCCATCTCGCACGTCTCAGGTTCCGGAAGAAAAGTCCGTTGGCAGTGGCATACGGGGATGGTTTGGTTTTCTTTCCGGTTGTTTATCGGCGGCGTGATCCTACAGCTTGTTTCATTCGTGGGGCGGTTGGCAGTCGGCGGATCGTAGCTTCCAGATGAAGATCGCCACATACAACGTCAACGGGATAAACGGTCGGTTGCCGGTCTTACTGCGCTGGCTGAAAGAAGCAGAGCCCGACATTGTTTGTTTGCAAGAACTAAAGGCACCCCAGGACAAATTCCCCCTTAGAGATATTGAAAAGGCGGGCTATGGCGCGATTTGGCATGGCCAGAAAAGTTGGAATGGCGTTGCGATCCTGGCGCGCGGTGCAACGCCAGTTGAGACGCGGCGCAGCTTGCCCGGCGATCCACGCGACCTTCATAGTCGCTACATCGAGGCAGCGGTTGATGGCCTCTTGGTGTGCGGTCTCTACCTGCCTAATGGTAATCCCGCGCCGGGACCAAAATTCGATTACAAACTTGCCTGGTTCGACCGGCTGCTAAAACACGGCAAAGCGTTGCTGAAAAGCGGCCATCCAGTCGTCCTCGCAGGCGATTTCAACGTCATGCCCACCGAGCTTGACGTCTATAAGCCGGAGCGTTGGGTCAAGGACGCATTGTTTCGGCCTGAGGTTAGACAGGCGTATGCCAAGCTGGTCGCGCAAGGATGGACTGACAGCCTGCGAAAGTTGCATCCGGACGAACACATTTACACATTCTGGGATTATTTCCGGAACGCATATGCTCGGGATGCCGGCCTACGCATTGATCATCTGCTCCTTAGCCCAGCACTGGCAAAAAAGCTGAAAGCTGCGGGCGTGGACCGGGACGTTCGAGGCTGGGAGAAGAGTAGCGATCACGCACCGACCTGGATTCAGCTCAAAGTTGGCCGAAAGGCGTAAGCCCGCAGGCCAATGTCCGGTTTGCCCCCCAAAGCGGTCATTCGTCCCCTGTCAGCCCAATGGCTGCTTTTGACCCAAAGCGGACATTGAGCACCCCCTTTTGACCAATCCCTGACGCCATCGGCGGGTTGATTTCTGCGAATGATCGAGTTGGACTGTCCCCTCTTCAGCCGGGGCGGCCATGATACCAAAGTTGCGGTTAGACGCACTCACTGACGGTGTTTTTGCCGTCGCCATGACCCTGTTGGTCCTAGACCTGCGACTGCCAGAGCTTTTTCAACCACACGACAACGCAGAATTGATACATAGGCTTGTTGGCCTTGGACATCAGGCACTGGTCTACGTGGTCAGCTTTTATGTGCTGGCTCTGTGCTGGCTGGGACGGGTAAAATCTGACAGGGGCGACGAAGAGGTTGGTAGGCATCATGCTGTCCTGGCCCTCAGCTATCTGCTTCTAATTACGTTTCTGCCGTTCGCGACCAGCGTGGTCGGTCGGTTTCGCGGATTTCCAGCCGCGGCGTGGCTTTATGCGGCCAACATCTTCCTTCTCGCAGCGGTCGCCTTACGCATTGCGCTGATTTCAAATTCTGATGCGCAGGCCAGGCGAGATGCAATAGTCGGCCTTTCCACGGTGATGATCGCAGCCGTGGTGGCATTCATCGTCAGTTTCATTGAACCGCGATGGACCGCTTTTGCCTAAGCGATCAATTTTATCGAAGGTTCGGTCCGTGGGCTCTCTGGGCGGGCAAAGCATAGAAAAGAGATTGGAAGATGAATCTCCAAGCAGCGGCGAAGGCAACCTATCTCTACGGGTTGCCGCTGACAGAAATCGCCACTCTCCGCGGTCGCATGTTGGATAATGGAATCCTGGCTGGACGGTTCTTCCCGCAAAAAGGTCTGGCAACACCGGCGGACCGCTTCGTCACAACACCGAACAACGACACGATCTATGCCAACGCCTTTGTCGATCTGCGTCAGGGTCCAGCGACGCTGACAATCCCTGCACTTGGTGATCGGTATGCCTCACTTTATCTGATGGACATGTTCAGCAACAGCATTGCTGTTCTGGGCACACGCACCACGGGGCAACAGGGGGGCACATTTACGCTCGTCGGGCCAACCGACGCGGCGGCTTCGGGTGTGGTGCGTTCACCCACCCCTTGGGTCTGGGCAATGGCGCGGGTGCTTGTGAACGGGCCTGATGACGTCCCAGCCGCATTGCAGGTTTTGCATCGGTTCGATTGCACAGGAACGCCAGCCAAGCCGGTTGCCGCACCAGGCGCTGACCGCAAGGGGGCGTGGCAAGCATGGATGAGTGCTCTCAACGGTCTTCTGCTGGAAAACCCTGCCCCGCCTACCGACCAGAGAATATTGCAGGATGTCAGCCCGCTGGGCCTTGGTTCTGCCGCCTTCGACTCCAACAGCTTCTCAGCTGGGGACGCCAGCGAGATTGCGGCTGGTATTGAAGACGCCAGAAAGGCCGTTCTTCAGGCTGGCTTTGGGGGCTCGAAAGTCGGGCAGTGGCTTTTCCCCGCGCCGAACATGGGCACCTTTGGTCAGGATTACATCACACGCGCCCGCATCGCCGTTGCCGGGCTGGCAGCTTTGCCGACCGCAGAAGCTATGTATATCACCGCCTATTCGCCCGATGGCTCCCCCGCGTTTAAAGGCGACGGCTTATGGCGGTTGCATTTCACCAAAAACGCGTTACCGCCCGTCGACGCGTTCTGGTCATTGACCATGTATGAGCTGGAGCCTAACGGCGCGTTGTTCTTGGCTCAGAATAACATCAACCGGTATTCTATCGGGGACCGCACGCCAGGTATATCCCGCGACAGTGACGGTGGACTTACCATCTGGATTAGTCGCTCCGATCCCAGCAATGACCAATCTACAAATTGGCTGCCCGCGCCTGCCAAGGGACCGTTCGTGATTATCATGCGGACGTACATGCCCCGAGCCGATCTTGTGATGCAGCGATACATTCCTCCTGCGGTGGAGAAAACCTAATGTCCGCTTTTGGCGCAAAGCGGGCGTTGGGCTGGCCTGGGCGGCATGACAGCTCCTGGCGCAAAGCGGACGTTGGACTGACCAGACAGCCATCCGCAGTTTGAACTGACAACCCGTCAACAGCACGATATGCCAGCGGTTGTACGAGTCGATAAGCAACGACGAACTATCGCTCCGCAAAAACTACAAATATGCTGTCACGATGAAGAGAGTCCTCGTATGTCTCGCTTTGATCATTCTTCCCGTGCCCTGCATCGGACAAGCACACCTTGAACCGGATGGTGCGCCGCTGTTCGGCTCTACACGCTCCCGAATGTTCGGAATGGAATATGGCCGTAAATTGAAGGGGGAAATCGGCGGAGACGTGCGGATATTCGCTGTCATAGAGGGCGGTCTAGTCCCAGACTTTTCTGTAGGCTTAAGAAAGGCAAAAGGGGGCTACCGTATTATCATGGTCGGTGAGACACGCGGAGATGGTCTGGAGCGATGCCAGGCGCCCGTCGCCAACGATTTGGCTCTAGACATAATCATCGCATGGGACAAAGTGTTGAGACAGGCCCATAAGCGCGCAGACCGTCCTCAAGGCGTTGCGGATGCTCCGTTCTATCACTTCGGTTCGCTCTTGCCGTCGGGGCTTGTGATGGGCAGAGCTTGGGACGCACCGCCGAACAGCAATCCCGCCCACCTAGGGCAAATTGCCGGTGGACTATTACAGATATGCAGCGGTGGCAGAGTGCAGCCGATACGGGAAGCTTTGGCCGAAATACGAGCTGCGCTAAAAGGAATTCACTGAACGTCCGCTTTTGGCGGAAAGCAGCCATTTGACAGACCGGGCTGGAATGGCAGCACCTGACCCAAAGCGGACATTCAAAATGCCACTTCCAAGGTCAGGTCGCGAGGGGTATCGTTTTTTCCCATTGGGGGATTCATCGTGATCAGCAAAACAGCTTCTGCGTCGGTTGTTGCCAATACGCTCTTGTTGCTTATGTCAAATGTACCCCTCGCCAAAGCAGCTATCACGACGTGTTTCAATCGTATCTGTGAGAGCCCAAATCCGCATCGTTTGGTGTTCATGGGCAAGGTTGCTGCGCCCTCGGACGAAGTCTTAACTCAATCAGGCATTCTCGAGATCGCCGGCAATGACACCGATGCTCCGATGAGCGAAACTGTCAAATCGCATCTTCGCATGAGGTTCAATAATTATTTCAACGAAATAATTCATAACATCCAAGGCACCTTCACACTGACCAAGCCTCCTTATATGGCCGGTTCGTTCTATCTAAAATCTTGGAAGACTTGGGATAGGGAAGATCTCATGAAAGTGGACAGCCAAGTCCTAGTATTGATGAACGACATGGCCAAGGTCGATGATTTTGCGCATTTGATCCAGATTCTACCCGTTTCATACAATGGTGCCGTGGATCTATTTGCAAAAGACATTCATGCGGTATTTCGCGCGCGAGGACTTAAGAGCGCTACTTGATATCAAGTTTCCGCGGATAGACGCCCACGAACGACCGCTATTGGCGCAAAGCGGACATTGGGCCGACTAGGGCGGAATGGCATCTCCTGACCCAAAGCGGACATTCGTTGTGAGCTATACCGTTTGATCGGATGCTGGAATCAAAAGGGGTCTGGGACGGCGGCCAGGCACGCCGTCTCCAAAGCATGCAACGTTGCAGCTACCAAGCCGCCACTAAGAGCCGTCTGTGGATTAACATGTGGCTCAACGCTTTTTAAACTGCACTGGTGCGGTCACCGCAATAGCCTCATCATCATAAAGGCTACGGTCATACGATGGGGCCTGGCCTTTGACAATCAAGTCTCCGGCATTGCGTGCGGCGACCGAGACACATTCCAAAATATCCGTACCGCCGATATTTAACATACAACCAACAGCGCGATTATGATCCTGTGCAGGCGTATTCGTTTTGCGTAGTGATGCAAGCGTTTGGGCAAATGTTTTGCCAGGTGCAGTATAAGCTGCAGGGTGGATCAACACATCCGCCGTTCCCATAATATAGGCCGTGCTAGGGTCGATAGGTATCGTACGGTTCGGCACCATGTCGGGCAGCGCCACTTTATGACCATTGCGAGTGATCACAGTGGTAATCTCTTTGTCGAACGGTTTTGTAATAGGCGTTACTCCTGAATTAGGATTTGCGCGATAATCAAAAAAGCTCTGCCCTTTATGCGTTACGATTTGCGAGATTATACGGGCGGATGTCTCGGCGACGAGATCCGTACCATCCGGGAGGGTGAAAGAAACGCCGCGCAACGCATTGGCCATCGCAGGCATATCGGTAACATGACCATTGCGTAGTGCTTCTTCCGTATTGGCGACACATTCCTTGGCACGAGCCATCGCCTGGTCGATCTTCGACTTGTCCCTAAGGTCTACTCCTTTATGCGGCGTCCCGAAATTTGCGCAGTGTGCTAACTTGATATCCAGCTCTCCGCGGTGACCATCATCCACGAGGCTGATCGGCAATTGTACCAAGGGAGATGTGTTATCGACGTAAGCTTTTTTCGGCGATCCGGTACAGACGGTGGTGCTCAGCACTATCAGAGCGGCAGCAAAGTTGATTTTCGCCATTGGGTTAATTCCTGCCCCTCCAAATCTTTATCCCGTTTGACGATATCGAGTGTGCGCTTTTGGCGCAAAGCGGACGTCTGGCTAGCCTGGGCGGAACGACCGCCTTTGACCCAAAGCGGACCTTCCGGCCATGGGGCGTAGCCATTTGGTATACCTTCCGGCTCGCCAAAAAGCATGCCACAATTCACGAAAAAAGGACGAAGCGATGGGGCGAAATCTAATTTCGGTAATAATCCTTACGCTTATCGGGTCGGCAACCGCGCTCCAAGCACAAGACCTTTCCGGTACCTGGCAGGGTGCAGACAGAAGTCAGCACGTGCTGAAACTTCGCAAAGCGTCGGGCGGTTATCGCGGCGACTTTTACAATCTGGGAAACGACACTTACGGTGCCACTCGCAATGGCAACACGATTTCTGCCGTCAGCGTGGATGGTCGAGCAATCAGATTTTCCCTGGACAATACTGCGGGCACCTTTGAAGGGAGTCTTGCGGAGGACGGCCAAACCATTACCGGCACATGGCAAGCTTTCGGCCCTGCCCATCCGTTGAACTTGTCACGGACCACGAAGAACACGACATGGATAATTGACCCCTCGCCGCACGCGAGCCGGTTTGTCACGGTCCAACAGGACGTAAAGCTGGAGGTTCTAGACTGGGGTGGGAGCGGGCCACCACTCATTTTCCTAGCCGGTCTCGGCAATACAGCCCATGTATTTGACGATCTGGCGCGCAAATTCATTGACCGTCATCACGTCTACGCCATCACTCGGCGCGGCTTTGGCGTGTCTAGTGCGCCTCAGCTTACAGACGAGAATTATGACGCAGACAGATTGGGCGATGACGTATTAGCGGTAATCTCGACGCTGAAAATTGAGAAGCCTGTTCTAGCAGGACATTCTGTTGCGGGCGAGGAGCTGAGTTCCATTGGCACCCGGCATCCTGAAAAGATTGCTGGATTGATCTATCTCGACGCGGTCTATCAGCGTTCGTTTTATTATCCCGCCTACGCGGATCTTGCTGTGGAAGTAAGCTCGGTTAAGCGTGACTTAGGGCAAATTTTTGAAGCTGATGGAAGCTCTGCCCGGACTTTGGCACTAATCGCGCGAATCCAGGGAGCATTGCCCAATTTGGAAAAAGCCCTTCAAACCACTGCTGAGGATTACAAAGGTATGCCAGACGCAGTCCCGCCATCCAAGCCGAACGACCTCGCGGGTGCTAGGATTATGTCGAACGAACGGCAATACGGCGCGGTTAAAGTGCCCGCCCTCGCCATCTTGGCGATGCCTAAACAATGTCCGGGGGGATGCGACAACCCCACCCAGCAACGGATCATGGCGGGGGATGCTGCGAGGGCTGAACTATTTGAAAAGCAAACTCCTGGTAGCCACGTGGTACGTCTGCCGCACGCAAATCACTATGTCTGGCGCTCGAATGAGGCGGATGTCCTTCGTGAAATGAACGCCTTCATGAATGGGCTATCTCGCTGAAAGCAGCCCTGATCGGAATGACCGCTTATGGCGCAAAGGGGACACTGGCCTGACTGGGACCGAAGGGCCGGTCCTGACCCAAAGCGGACATTGGCGGCATGCATAGCTTTAATCACAATGTAGCGGCGGCCTACGGGCCAAAAAACTGACTCACTCAGGAAAATACGCGGCCTTTGCCAAGCTAAGGTTTTCGCTAAAAACGACATGTGCAATAAATAAACGGGCGAAATTCCGCTGTGCCAAAACGGAGACTGTCAATGCCCCCGTATATCCCGCCAACCCCACCGGCGATTGTCCAGCAGATGGACCGCACTCCAGCGCTCTTCAACGTGGGCATTGGCCCCAAACCGGATCGAGCATCGTTGACCAGTGCCGGGTCAGCAAGAAGGGCTCTCCCCGACAACACAGTGCGCCTACCGACGGAAAATGACAGTGCAGAGAGAGTGATCGACTTAATAAAGGTGGCGTTTTGCTTAAACCTGCCTACGCCCTATGCGACGTATGTCGATAAAAAGGGTAATATTTCAACATTGGCGCTGGAAGAAAGGAAGAAATGCTTGGCATCTGCAGAAAGGCTTATGCGTGCCAAAAGAGCAGGCGACATTGTCGCATTAACGATGGCATTACGTGGCATCCCCCTTACAAAGGCGCGCGGTATTGATGGCGTGTCAGAAGAGAGTGACGCATTGTCTACGGCGATTGCCCAGCATCCAAACGTCAACGTTTTTGAGATAAAAGACAACGCCAGCACACATATCGATAAGCCATTCACTAAAAAAGAAATATCTGCTGTCGCTTTTGATCATAAGCTGCGCGCAACGCCTGACATGCGGCCTAATCGTGTGCTGCACGTGGATATGGGTACGGCCTATCTGCTGTCCTACGCAGATGCGTTCATTCATACGAGTAGCTATGCGCCAACGGATCCCAAAACCGGCAATAAAATTCTGGCTTCTGACACTGCAGTAGCTATTCGTAAGAAACATTCAAAAGCTGATGATGACAAATTGGCGCTATTGTGTTTGGAGCGTGACGGGCGAGATATCAATAAAGTGAATTTTGGTACATGTGGCGCTGCGGGAGTGCGCAATGCATTCGACGTAATGGCGACAGACAAGTCGATTGTTTATGACCCTTCGCGTTACACAAAGAAACGTAGTCCAACAGAGCGCTAATGACCGCTTTTGGCGCAAAGCAGACATTGGATTGACTGGCCACGAATGACCGCTTTGAGAAAAGCGATCATTTCACCACGCTTTTCCGCTGGCATTGGCTGGCGCATTGGGCAGCGAGCTTACTTCTGCTCTGATGACCAAGGAAAGTTTACGTATTGGTCGCGGGTGTCGTAGCAAATGTTGCCGTACATCTTGAGGTATTTATCTCGGCGTAACGGGTCATTAAATACGGATGCCGGATTGGCTAGATCGGCCTCATATTGCACGACATTTTTTTTGGTGAGCGCGATGGGAAGGATATCCATCGCTTGTGGAATGCTCCTACCCTTTAGCCAGTCGGCAGCAAACTGACCCATCGCGTAGCCGAAAACAGGCGAGGCCAAAGAGACGCTTGCCTTATAGGGACTTGCACCCTTTTTGATCTCTGACACGGCCTCTGGCTCGCCATCAATGCCACCCAAGAATTGGTCAGACCGATCCTTGCCCGCCGCGCGCAATGCTTTCAATGCGCCGAGCACGACGGCGTCGGCGCCGAGAATGACGTCTATATTCGGGTTAGCAAGGAGAATGGTTTTCATGGTAGCGAAGCCGCCTTCTTTGCTGACAGGTTTCGGCGCAATATCTGCAACGATTGTGACACCTGGAAGCTTATCGAGGCCGTCGCGCATTGCTTGGAACCTAGGCGACAGGTACTGCATGGTATCCTGAGTAAGAAGGACCACACGCGCTTTGCCGTGAAGCTTGGTGTTTATATGAGCGATCGCCGCATCGGTCAGCACCTTCCCGGTCGCATATTGTGGAGCATTGAGAAGCAGCGTGGCGGGGGGAGGTATGACGGTGCCAACGAAGGCCCCTGACCAGATGAGCTCCTGGAGGCTGTGGCTGATGGCTATGGGATCCGATGAGGTTCCAATTACGGCGCCCACTTTTGAGGCTTTGAGCAATCGTAGCTGTTCAATCGCTTTGGCGACATCGTTCTCGACCACAACTCTGTCGTATTCCAATCCGCGATCTTTAGCGGCCAGCGACAAACCTTGGTTGAGCCCTTGCAGGAATTCGCGTTCGTTCTCTTGAACGTAAGTCAGCTTTTTTCTGAGGCTTGACGGTGAACGGCATGCCGGCGCATGGGGGTCAAAGGTGCGGAAAATGGTTCGCTTCGTGAGGCCCGGCGCACCACCTTGCACCTGCGCCAAAGAAGGGCTTGGTATCATGGCAATCACAAGTAAAAGCGTCCGCAACATCGTCGGACACCACTCAATCCCGTTATGGCCAGAGGCCATGGCAATTCCTTATCTGGGCTCAACACGCCGATAGGCGGGTAGCTTTTCGGGCGCCAGCAACCTAGCGATGTTCTTTATACCATGGTCACTTTAAGCTGCGACAGAGCGACCTGCCTTGGACGAAAACCTTAAGTGGGCCGCCGTACCAGGCTGGAGGTTTCGATAATCGATCTTTGCGCCCATGCTTGCGCACATCGCATTGACGATCCTGCTACCAACGCCAGTGCCCTTGGCAGGAAGCCCCTCCGCCCGGCCAATGCCGTCGTCCTCGATCACTAGCTCGGATTGTTCATCTGGAAGTCTTCTGAGGTGGACGCGGATCTCTCCAACTCCGTCGGGATAGGCATATTTGAAAGCGTTTGTGACGAGCTCGGTCACCACCACTCCAAGATTGATGCATAAATCGGTTTCGAGCGTAACCCGCTCGATATCAGATGATAAGGTCAGACCGTGACCAAAGCCGATCAAAGATGTGCGTAGGTGATCAAGGAGCGGGTTTAGATACTCATCCAAAGCAACTGCGCGCACATCAGCAGAGCTGTAAAGTTGTTTATGAACAAGCGAGATGGCAAATATCCGCTTCTGAGTTTCTGCGAGAGCAGCCTTGGCGGCTGGATCATCGAGAGTTTTTGACTGCAAAGTTACGAGCGACGAAACGAGAGACAGGCTGTTGGCGACCCTGTGGTTGACCTCAGATAGCAGCACTTCGGCCCGATCGCGCGCTTGTGCCAGGTCAGCCGTGCGCTTGACCACCCGATGTTCAAGATCTCTGTTCAGCAAATAGACTTGGTCACGGGTTTCGCGAAGCATTTTCGTATAGCTCACGAAACTGACGGCTGCGCCACCAACCACAACAACGATCACGAACGCGCCGATACCTGAGACAAACCTAAGCCATCTAGCGTTGGCGCGTTGTTCAGCGACGCCTGATGTGAGCCGATCGTCCGCCTTCACGGTGATGCCGGAAATAAAAACATTGGCCTCGTCACTGAGGGTTTTGCCGCTGTTGGTCCGAAAGATAGCAAGGACGTCCTGGTCGCGTTGATCTCGCTTTAGTTCTATTGTTCGATCGAGCTCCCCAAACTTCTCAGAAACGATCGTTGTAAGGCGTTGCATTGCCACATTCGAGTTGGGGTAAGACGGCAGCAGCGCGCCCAGCGCGAGTAGTTGGCGCTGGGCCTGGGTCTTCGCGGATTGATACGGCGCGAGATAAATCTCGTTGCCGGTAATGATAAACCCCCGCTGACTGAACTCTGCTGTTTGCATTGCATTTCTCAGTTCGACCGCGGCTACCCGCGTGTCGCGAGCAGCAATCGCATTGTCGAAGTAGAATTGCGCCCTTTCACCCAGCCAGAAATTCGTTGCAACGATGGCAATCAGCGCTACGAAGCCCGTCAGTAAGGACGCGGTCGTCATTCCAACAAGGAGGCGGTAGGGTATAGACATAGGGCATTCCGCTATTGATAGGGGTGAGAACCATAGCAATACGCGGGGATTTTTTCGTGAAGAGATTGATCGGTAACTATAAAGGTAGCCAGCTGCCCTAGACGCTACAATCTCGGCCTAACCAGGCCCAGTACCGATGCACTTTGACTGTCTAGCGAACGTCTTCCTTGGGTCAGGAGCAGCCATTGGGCCAACCGGGTACGAATGACCGCTTTTGGCGCAAAGCCGCCATTGGACCGCCCAGGGCGGAACGACCACTCCTGACCCAAAGCGGACATTGCGTGATCCCCAACGCCGCTCTAGTTGACAGCTCATTAGCCGATCAGCCGACTTTTCCGCGCTTCAAGGATCGGCTAGAATTGAACAATAACCGGGGGCGACACTGGCACAGACGGATCGAATTCTTGCCGCAGTTCTAAGTTTTTTATGTTGGGTAGGGGTCGGTACATCGCAGGCAGTCGCTGCTTCAGATGATGTTCCACTACCGGAATATTTCACCCGTCAGGAAAACGTTTCCCTGTGCTTGACGAAAGTTGACCTTAATCAAGCAACGAATCCTGCATCCTTTTTTAAATTCATAGACAAGGCTTTTGAACTATCCAGTGAGTGGGTAGGTGAGTTTGGCATCGTGGGTGTTGATTACGTGAACTTCAAAAACTTCTATTTTGTTTCGCGAAACATATGCGGAGACACGAAAAAGTATCGAGTGTTTATTGATGCCTTTTTTCCACAAGGGGCAACTCTTACTGTCGTGAACAATGCCAGATCAAAGTATGTCGCGAGCCTCACGGGATACCAAAATGGACCGGTCCAATTCTTCCATCAATACAAACCCAATATGCACCTCCAGCAATGCATGGTGTCATTTCGCAACGGTGGAAAGCTGGAGCCCATGGAATTAGCTGCGAAGATCAAGTTTCTGACTCGTAAATACCGGTTCCCAATCTTAGACTCGAATTGGGCTAACAATGATTTTGTGCTGCTTTTTTCCAATTTTTGTTCCCATAGAGACCTTCTAATGGACCACCTTTTCGCGAGTGCCGATCGCGAACGCATTCCGCTTCGTTCTTCCGTGCGTCAGATTAATATGACCAGTGGTGAAGCGGAATACACAGATCGATTTGTGGCTCGTTGATATGTCGGCGGAAACCAAGCGCGAGCGAATTGCATACTTCTTCAGTATGGAGGGCGGCTTTACGCGCTTCATAAAGTGGCTAGTAATTTTATGGTGCTTTCTAATTGCTCCGCTCGCCCTTGCGGCGAAGGCAATTTATCTAACCGTATCTTACGTTCCGCAGCCGAAACTTGGTAAGACCTATTCTATCATGCGTAATGGTCACGACGTCTATGTAACACCGCAAGTGGGAC
>Ga0206908_1057_pt1 | contig 22831 bp, 25 predicted proteins | sample Alteio_BWOrgHeat_78_FD_152979 | JGI IMG/M metagenome (GOLD analysis project Ga0206908, IMG submission 152979) | Enriched cells from forest soil in Barre Woods Harvard Forest LTER site, Petersham, Massachusetts, United States -... | ecosystem: Environmental > Terrestrial > Soil > Temperate forest >... | reverse complement strand
GGATAGGTGTGGAGATCAAGGCTGTTCTTTTATTCCATCGTAATGTCAGCGCTACCCGTACGCACGTAGATGTCAAAGACGGTGTAGTTACATTAAGCGGCGATGCTGATAGTCAGGCCCAGAAAGAGCTCACTACTGAATACGCTAAGGATATTGATGGGGTAAAGACGGTCAATAATAATATGGACATCAAGCCCATGGAACAAGGTTCAAATCAATCCATAAGTACGACGATCGATGATGCTTCCATTACAGCTCAAGTCAAAATGACGCTTCTGGTGCATCAATCGACCAGTGCGATAAGTACCCATGTTAAGACAGAGAATGGGGTTGTTACATTGACGGGCCATGCCAAGAATGATGCGGAGAAGTCATTGGTCAGCAAACTTGTCAGTGATATCAATGGTGTTAAGGATGTAGTCAATAATATGGACGTTCAGCCTTAACGGAGCATTTAATCTTAATTCAAAATAAGGAGATCATATGAATAAAATTTTAGTTGGAGCGTTCACGGCTATTCTATTTTCTTTATCTGCTCATGGGTGGGCAGCTAATTATAGCGATCCGATCGATGGTACTTTCAAGGGAATCTATGGTGATACTATTTCTATTGAAGTGCCTTCACAGGTCAGCAAATCTCCTGTAGACAGGGCCTATCAGAATGGGGACCTTTCATTCCAATTCAATGCCAGCACTGCTTACAAGAATTTCAGCCAGTTAACAGACCTTAAGCCTGGTGATGCTGTAAAAGTGGAGTATACTGAAGGCACCACTGACAAAACTAAGGACCTGGTCATGTTAGCGACCACCATTACAAAGATCGAGCCTCCGCTCGAGCCTGCTTCAGTGAACACTGTTACTACTGATTCAGATTCTGTTCCTGCGGTGACTCAAACGGTTGTAACAACAACGACGACGCAGGCTGCTTCTCAATGAAGGATTTGAATGACTCCATTAGTTGAAACGGTAAGGCCCTACATTAATCACTATGGGTATTGGGCTATATTCTTTGGGGTCTTTTTAGAAAGCCTGGGGCTGCCGCTTCCAGGAGAAACATTGATCATCGTCGCAGGCTTAGTTGCAGCTAAGGGCGTCTTAAATCTTCCTGGTGTCATTATAGTTGCTATTATGGCCACCTTTATAGCCAATGATATCAGTTATTTCATTGGCTATAAAGCAGGGCGCAATTTTGTGGTCAAGCATGGTAAGTATGTCTTTATCAATGAAAGCAGGCTTGAATCCCTGGAGAGTTTTGTTAAGCGTCATGGGACCAAGGGGGTCATTGCCGCAAGGTTTATCATAGGCCTAAGGCAGCTTAACGGATTTATAGCAGGGACAGCGAAGATGCCCTGGCTGCAATTTGTCATATGCAACATGATAGGAGCGATCTTATGGGTAGGATGGTGGACAGGCCTATCCTACTATTTTGGGAAAAAATTTGACAGCATTTTTGTGAAATACTATTTTTTGTTTGGTATTATTTGCCTCATTATGATCATCATCATGGCTTTGCGTTTTTCAAAGAATGCGGACCAAGACCCCTCCGCCAAGGGCCCTGCCCTCTGATCCAACGTTCACCTTCCTTTAACTAACCCCTTAAATGTTACTTTGATGACAGGCTTACAGAAAGCTTAATGCTGTTTTAACCTTGTCTTCATGTAGGGATTGTTAGTATGTAGGTAGATCTTCAACATAGGAGGTGGGAGATGGGAAATAATTATTCTAAGAACAGGACTGAAAGCATTTATTCATCGGATGAAAAAAAAGGCAAGAAGAAAGCCAAGGAAGCTCAAGTGTCCCGTTTTATCAGTGAAGGCAATCCGAATATCCAGGGTACGACGGGTAAAGAAGCAGATGAGCAAGGTTCACAAAATATAGAAGAACAAGAGGGGCTTTCATAATCATCAGGCCAGGGGGTCTGTTAAAAATAAAGGAGAAACGTCATGTTAAATTGGTCAGTAACTTTTTTTATCATTGCTATCATCGCAGCATTTCTTGGATTTGGCGGCATCGCAGGGACTGCAACTGAGATCGCTAAGGTCTTATTCGTCGTATTTTTGATCCTTTTTGGGGTTTCTTTGCTCCTGGGGCGTCGTGTACCACCTGCCGTTTAATGGTAGCCAAGATCATGGCGGCAGGAAAAGGAATGGAGGCCGCTTCTCTTTTGGGGAAGGCCCCATTCCTCTAAAAATAATGCTCCTATCGAAGAAAGGGAGCTTTACATAGGTTAAGTTTAAAAAGGCCGCAGGCCATATCAACGAGGGAGGGTAAGATCATGCAAGATGTTTATACGAAAGAAAGTGATTTTTCAAAAACAATGGATCAGGGTGAAGAAAAATTGAAGCACGCCGCTTGTGATGTCCAAAAGAAATTGAAACAAGGGCAGGAACAGGTGCAGCAGTTTATCAGCCAGGCAGATAAACAGCTTCATGAGAATCCGTGGCCGATCGTTGCTGGTGTAGCAGTGGGTTGTTTATTCCTTGGCTTCTTTGCAGGTAATGTACGTTCCAACAAAAATTAAACTTTTATTCCCTAAGGCCCTGTAGGGCCTTAGGGAAGAGTTTAAGGTTTAGGAAAGAGGGCAAGATGAGAAATCAAGAAAGTTCTGCCATCGACAGTACGATGAATGCTTTAGAAGAAGCTATTGAAAATAAGAAGGCACAAATGGAGCACGCCAAGGCCCAATCAAGTGCTCCTGTTGCATCCCATTTATTCTCAGAAATACTAAATACAGCAGGAGGATCGTCCGGGTATATAAGCACTGCATTGGAGCATGGCGGGGAATTTGTTCAAGGCTTTATGAAAAAAGCCCAGCAGCATGTACAGGAAAATCCCTGGGAAGCTTTACGAAAGGTGGCAGTCTATAGCTTTGGAATAGGTATGTTTTTAAGCATGCGTCATAAAAGGCCGCCAACGGGAGAAAAAGAATGAAAAAAACTTTATGGGCGTTTTTATTGCTTTGGATCTCTTCTGCCGTTAAAGGATTGCAGGCTAATCAAGGGGGGCATGTGGAATTGACCCGCCTTAAAATGTCGTTGATGTATGTACGGGCCATTAAAACTTTCCGTCTGCTCTTTATGAGCCTTCTTGGTGTGGGCATATGCATGGTTCTTTTGTTCACGGGGCTTATTCTTTTTCATGTGTCATTGTTTTTATACACCACATGGAGTATGGAAACAAAATTGCTGGTTGGATTCTTAAGTTCAGCCGTTTATTTGCTTGCAACGTTGATCATTTTTTCTCAAGTCTTTGCGCCGGAAAAGTGGCTGGAGATCTTTCATGCCCATGGGCTTATTGAACACCTCAAAGAAGAGGCTGTTGCCCGGCAAGGCAAGAGTGAGAGCACCAATCATTAGAGACAACTATGCTCAGTCGTATAGAAGTTTTTTTTAGGAAGTTTAAGCGTCTTTTGAGCCGTAGTGAATGGACGATCCATTTGCTGCGGCTGTCTAAATTAAATCAGCCTACGTCCGAACCTGGGTTGGTGATGGTCCAGATCGATGGATTGTCCATGACCCAGTTTAATCGGGGTTTGAAAAAAAGAAATCTGCCTTTTCTGCAAAGTTTATTATCTAAAGAACATTATACCCTGCATTCTTTTTATTCCGGCCTTCCGTCCAACACACCTGCTGTACAGGCTGAATTATTTTATGGCATCAAGGGTTGTGTTCCATCTTTTAGTTTTGTGGACCGTAAGACAGGCCGCAAAGTCAAAATGATGGATACGGGATTTGTCGAGGAATTTGAAAATCGTTTAAAAGCAAAAGGGCCTGGTTTGCTGGCGGGCGGAAGCTCCTATTCCAATATTTATACCGGATCGGCCAAGGAATCGCATTGCTGTTGGTCGCGTATGGGGTGGGACGGAGTTTTATGGGCGGTTAATCCTTTTGTTTTTCCTTTTCTGGTCATTTTATATGCAGATATTTTTATCCGTACGATCATCCTGGTGGTCATAGAATTCTTTCTGGCTCTGTTTGAATGCATGCGCGGCACACTTAAGGGCAAATTATTCTTTAGAGAACTGGAATTGGTATGGTTGCGTTCCCTCGTTTGTGTCGTATTGCGTGAATTTATTACCGCAGGTGTCTGTATGGATATTATGAGGGGAGTGCCTGTCATTCATTTGAATTTTTTAGGCTATGATGAACAGGCCCATGGGCGGGGGCCTTCGTCGGCATTCGCCCACTGGTCTTTACGCGGCATTGATGATGCGATCAAGCGTATTTACAATGTCATCAAACAGTCTCCCCATCGTCATTATGACTTATGGGTCTATTCTGATCACGGCCAGGCTAAAACGACCCCTTATTTTGTAAAGTATGGCCGTACCGTTGAAGAGGCTATCCAGGAACTATTTGGTAATGCTATCGCAGAAGATGAAAATGATTACTTGCAAGGCCAGCGCCAATTTATCAAAGGAAGGGCTTCTCTTTTATATCAGCGAAAGAACAGGCCATCGGCCACGGATACAAATACTCCGTCGGATAATTCGATCCAAGAGCAGGTGATAGTGATGGCCATGGGGCCTTTGGGGCAAATTTATGTAAAGAAGCCATTAAGTGTTGAGAAGATCGATTTTTATGCCAATAAATTGGTTTCACAAATTAAGATCCCGCTCGTATTGGCTAAAGAGGCAGGTAAGGTCATTGCGTGGACGCCTCGCGGACGTTTTGTTTTTCCTGATGAAGCAGCAAAAATATTTGGTGCTGAGCATCCATTCCTGGAAGAAATTAAAGAAGATCTCTTGCGCGTATGTGATCATCCTGATGCCGGAGAGTTTATCATCGCTGGATGGAGCGATGGGCAGGAGGCGATCAGTTTTCCGTTGGAATATGGCGCTCATGCGTCCATGGGGCCTGAAGAAACACATGCCTTTGCCCTTCTTCCGATAGATGCGCCCATCAAAATCCAGGGTAAGACTTATTTACGTCCCATTGATCTTCGTCAAACCGCCCAGCATTTCTTAAATAAAGAAACGATGGGTAGATTATTCATCCATGACCATGATCTATCTTCAAAACCTTTACGATTGATGAGCTATAACATCCATGGATGTGTGGGCATGGATGGGCATATTTCAACGGAGCGGATCGCCCGTGTGATCGCTCGGTATAATCCTGATATCATTGCCTTGCAGGAATTGGATGTTGGACGCCTGCGTTCAGGGAGAATGGACCAGACGGACCTGATAGCCAGGAAATTAGAGATGAAGTATCATTTTAATCCGGCTTTTCGCTGGAAGGATGAGCAGTATGGAAATGCTATTTTAAGCCGTTATCCCATGGCCCTTATTAAATCAGGCTCTTTGCCTAAAGTGGCAGGGAATGGTAAATCTGAAGACAGAGGCGCTTTATGGGTTTCCATCGAATTTGAAGGAAAAAAGATCCATGTTTTTAATACGCATTTAAGTTTGTGGCCTAAGGAGCGTGTCCTTCAGGCGGAAGCATTATTAAGTGAAGAGTGGCTGCAGCATCCCGATTGTCAGGGGCCGGTTATTTTGTGCGGCGATTTTAACGCCCTTCCAAGGTCAGCGGTATACCGCAGGATCTCCAAAAGGCTTCATGACAGCCAGACAGCATTGGCAGGGCATCGTCCCCGCAGCACCTGGTTTGGGCATTATCCCATCAGCCGTATCGATTATGTTTTTATTGACGATAGTTTTCATGTTCATTCCATTCTTGTTCCCAGGACAGATCTGGATAAGATCGCTTCAGATCATTTGCCGCTTATTACAGAACTTGATTTTGTTAATTCTTAAGACTCCTTGTTTTGTTTTTATAAAAATCAGATAATTATACGTATGGCCCTTAGAATTATATTTTTGGCTGCATTCGTCATTGTTATATCATCCACTGCCTTCGTTGGCGATGTGTTGGCGACGGCCTATTATTTAAGTGCTAATGGGAGTGATAGTAACATGGGTACGAGCCCCTCTTTGCCATGGAAAACGATCAATAAGCTAAATTTATCGGCTCATCTTCTTAGAGCGGGAGATTCTGTTCTTTTTAACAGGGGAGATAGTTTTTACGGCCAGATCATTCCTAAAGTACCGGGGGCAGAAGGGGCGCCAATCACCTACGGGGTATATGGAACCGGCCCAAAGCCGGTTATTAGTGGTTTTAGTACGATTTCTTCTTGGAAATCAATTGGGCGAAACATTTGGGAAGCTGATCTTCCCAAGAGGATCATGACAGTTAATGAAGTGGTGATCAATGATGCATTGCAGCCAATTGGAAGATACCCAAAAGCAACAGCTCTTAATAATGGGTATCTAGCCATCCAATCCCACACAGATTTCTCTTCAATCATTGATCCCTCTCTGACAGGAAGCCCTGATTTTACAGGAGGCGAAATAGTTATTAGAATGAACCACTGGATCCTTAATAAGCAAAAGATCACATCTCAAATGGATGGGACGCTTACATTTTCATTATTTACAAAAAAGACCTACCCTTTGGTAGATGGTTCAGGATATTTCATTCAGAATCACCCTGCCGCATTATCTCAAAATGGTGATTGGTATTATGATCCATCGACTAATAAAATAGGGATTTATGAAGATAGCAGGCCTTCTGGTATTAAAGTCCCTGCCATTGATCAGCTCGTCACCATTGATCATAAAGATTATCTGACGTTTCGCGGCCTCTCATTCAAGGGGGCCAACACAAAAGCCATTGATAACAGGGGATCTTCCCATTTTACGGTAGATCATTGTGATTTTAATTTTTCAGGTACCTATGCCATGCATATTTCAGGTGCATCGGATATTGTGTTAAGCAACAACACGGTCTCCAATAGCCTTAATGATGGTATTCTTGTTGCCGGCAATAAATCCGAGAATGTAATGGTAAAGAATAATACGATCACAAATACGGGGACGATCGCCGGTATGGGGGTAAGTGGGGACCAGCAGTATATGGCCATGATCATCAGGGTGAATAAGAATGCGGTCATTGAACACAATACCATCACCAATACCGGTTATATACCTTTGAATTTTTATGGCAATGATATTCTTATTAAGAATAACGTGATCGATCATTATTCTTATGTAAAAGATGATGGAGGTGGTATCTATATCTATAACGGCCATGCATCTTCTCTGGGAGGTGAGCCGCCTCAACTTTCAAACATCAATATTCAGGACAATATTGTATCAAACGGTATCGGAGCGCCCAATGGAACAAAAGATCGCGGCAGTCTGGCGCAGGGGATCTACATGGATAATAATTCAAACCATGTGAATATTACAGGTAATACGGTGTTTAATATTATTGCTTATGGGAGCCTTAATAATAGCCCTCAAAGTATAAGAATGACGGGCAATACTTTTTTTAATGTAGGAGAAGCGATGCATTTGGGGAGATACCAAAATGATGGGGGCAGTCCTGCAGCCGGAGGCCAAGATATCAAGGGCCTGGATATTGAAAATAATATATTCATTGCTAATTCAAGTGTGCGGAGTTTTATTCAATATCTAGATCTTGCAGTTAATTTCCCTTCTCCATCGACAGTGCAGTCAAGGATAAGGTCAATGGGAACGATCGATAATAATTATTATGATGGGCCTCGTCCTCTTGTGTTTGAGTACAGGTACCGTAACGACAAAAATAGCAAGTGGATCACATCAAAATTATCTTATGCCCAATGGAAATCTTTTACAGGATATGATTTGAATTCAATAGTATTGCCTGTGATGAACGATCAATTTCAGTTTGAATATAACCCGACGGATACAATTAAAACAGTCACCCTTGATGGTGCCTATATTGATGTCACGGGTAAGCGATATCCAGGGGCCATCGATCTTTTACCCTATACTTCATTGGTTTTAGAAAAACATAGTTAGCTGTTGATGGCACGGATGAACACCGCGCTGAATTTCTCCAGTTTTTGTTCTCCGACGCCAAATACTTCTGCAAATTCTGATTTTGTTTTTGGCCTGCGATGGCACATATCAATGAGGGATTTATCAGAGAAAATGATATAAGGGGGAACGCCGTTCTTATCAGCGAGTTCTTTGCGTTTAGCACGCAGCTTCTCAAATAAAGTTGTATCATAAGCTTCATTTTGTTTGGCCCGGACAGTCTTGGCAGGTAAAACATCATCCTGAGGCAAATAACCTTGGAAAGGGCGTTTGCCAGCTAAAACTTCATAGGAGCCCTGGGAAAGGCTCAAGACCCCGTAATCATCATTCTTATTAAGAAGATTTTGGGAAAGCAGTTGCTGGACTAAATTTTGCCATTGTTTAACGGACCAATCGCGTCCCGCGCCAAAAGTTTTACAATGATGGTGATTATAATTCAGGACCTTTTCTGCTTCAGAACCGCGCAGGACATTAATAATGTGAAGTGCCCCAAAACGTTCTTCTGTTTCCGAAACGCATTGCATGAATTTGATCGCCGGTACTGTTAAATTGACGGTTGCCTCCGACGGTTTAAGGCAATTGTCACATAAGCCGCAATTTTCGACCGTGTAATTTTCTCCAAAGTAGGTGATCAGTGGTATGCGGCGGCACTGACGGCTTTGGGCGTAGCCTATGATGGTATTTAAATGGTTTTGGGCCACCCGTTTTTGTGTTTCATCTGTTTTTTGATCGATAAAATATTTGATCTTACCGGCGTCCCCGCTGCTAAAGAGCAAAAGGCATTGGGAAGGCAATCCATCGCGGCCGGCGCGTCCTGTTTCCTGGTAATAGGATTCAATGTTCTTTGGAAGATCGTAATGGATAACAAAGCGTACGTTAGGTTTATTGATCCCCATACCAAAGGCGATCGTCGCGACCATGATCGGTACATCATCCCGGATAAATAATTCCTGGTTTTTGTGACGGACATCATCAGGCAATCCTGCATGATAGGGAAGTGCTTTAAATCCGAAATAATTAAGGTCATTGGTCAATGTATCGACCTGTTTGCGTGAAAAACAGTAAATGATCCCGCTCTGGTCCTTGAATTTATTGATATAATCGATGGTCTGGTCCGTCGGACGGCCTTTGGGGATGACTTCATAGAATAAATTATCCCGATTGAAACTGGCGATCAATTCACGGGGAGCCTTTAGGGCCAAATTAGTGATGATATCCTGGCGCACACGCGGGGTTGCCGTGGCGGTCACAGCCAGGAAAACAGCATGGGGGAATAATTGCCGTAGGTCTTTGATCCGCCGGTATTCAGGACGAAAATCGTGGCCCCATTCAGAGATGCAATGGGCTTCATCAATGGTGATGCAATCGACCCTGCAGGAACCTAACATTTCAAGGATATCATCTTTAAATAATGTTTCAGGGGCACAGAAAAGAAGCTTGGTTTTCCCCGAGCGTATTTTTGTTTTATTGATCTCATATTCATCCCAGGTAAGGGAACTATTTAATACCTCGGCTTCAACCCCCAGGGTTTTAAGCTGGCTGACCTGGTCTTTCATCAATGAGATCAAGGGAGAAATGACAACAGTTAGGCCAGGAAGGATAAGGGCTGGGATCTGATAGCAGATGGATTTACCGCCGCCCGTCGGCATAATAAGTACGGTGTCTTTTTTGTCCAGTACGGACTGGATGCAGGTTTCCTGCAAGGGCCTGAAGGAGTCATAACCAAAAACGGATCGAAGGATATTTAATTTCATAGGAACGCTATTATAATTGATTTTATTGACGATTTTGAATAATTCTTTACACTATCATTTTAACGTTATTTTTTAACAACAGGTGGGTCGATGAAATCAAGGGGTTTATTTCTTTTTGGATTTATTTTTATATTCTTAGGCGCATCCGTTCACGCGGATGAATACTATGGAAGCAGGCATTTGACAGCTCAGCAGATCGAGCGCGTCAAGGCCGTCAAAGATCTTCTTGAGGGTATTGATAAAGATCCGTTATGGAAAACTGTCCGTGAGTTGGAAAAAACACGGGACCCCGAGATCAATTTACAAATGAAGGAAGCCATGGCAAAGGCTTACACGGACATCGTCCATGAGATCAATGTGCAAGGGCAGAAGAAGAAAGAATGGCTCTATAGTATGGTATGCCTTAATATGGCGTATCTTCAATTCGGCGGAAGCCAGGGGAAATATGGAAGCACCACCGAATTAAACAGGCTTATCCGTCAAAAGCTTAAAGAATACCTGCCCCCCAATGCTTTAAAGCAGCCGGGTTTTGTTTATTCGCTGGAATGATGCAATTTTTAAAATGAAAGGGTAAGTAATGCAAGAGACTATTCAGAAATTCTACGGCTATGCGATCCAGTATGGGATGAGTGTGATTGCTGCTATTGTTATTTTTATTCTCGGCCGGATGGTGGCCAAATTTGCAGCTAATCTGGTAGAAGGGTCCATGCGTCAGGCAAAGATAGACCGGACACTGGCTTCTTTCGGACGGCATCTGGTTTTTTACGGGATAATGACATTTGTATGCATTGCGGCATTAAATAAACTGGGCGTTGAAACAGGTTCTTTTATTGCCGTCGTGGGTGCGGCTTCTTTGGCGGTTGGCTTAGCCTTACAAGGCTCGCTGGCTAATTTTGCTTCCGGTGTCATGCTTATTCTTTTTCAGCCATTTAAGGTGGGGGATGTGATCGATGCCGGCGGTGCTCAAGGGGTGGTAGAGGAGATCCAGATCTTTAGTACGGTCATTATCACTAATGAAAAGAAGCGTGTCATTGTTCCCAATTCCAAGATCACCGGCGATAAAATAACCATTGATCCGAGGTAGATGATTTTATGACAGTATTGGTGCTTCTAAGGCATGGCGAAAGCATTTGGAATAAAGAAAACCGTTTTACAGGCTGGACGGATGTTGATCTGTCTCCAAAAGGCGTGGATGAGGCAAGGCAAGCTGGAGTAATTCTCAGGAACAAAGGATTCATATTTGATCTTGCCTTTACTTCAGTTTTGATAAGGGCCGAAAGAACGCTTGAAATTGTTTTAGATGAAATGAATTTAAAGGGAGTTGAGATCTTTAAGTCCTGGCGATTGAATGAACGTCATTATGGTGCGCTGCAAGGTTTGAATAAGGCAGAAACAGCCAAGCGGTATGGAGAAGAACAGGTAGCTATTTGGAGAAGGGCCTATGCGGTGCCGCCGCCGGCACTGACAAAAGATGATGATCGTTTCCCGGGATATGACCTTCTTTATAAGGATGTGAATAGGAACGATCTTCCTCTGGGTGAATCTTTAAAAGACACCGTCGACAGATTCTTGCCTTATTGGCAAGACAGCATTGAACCGTATTTACGCAAGCAAAAGCGCATCATTATTGTGGCCCATGGCAATACGCTTCGGGCCTTGGTCAAATATCTTGATGGGGTATCTGAAGAAGACATTGTGAAATTAGATATTCCCACAGGGGTCCCGTTGGTGTATGAGCTGGATGATGCCCTTAAGCCCGTCAAATCTTATTATTTGGAAAAATGAATCACCGGGTATTGAAAGGATAAAAGATGATCAGGAAAATAAAAAGTATTTTATTTGTTGTGTGTATCGTGATGGTCTTTACGGCGCAAACAAAGCGTCCGGATGACAAAAGCCAGCCACATGCTCCTGTGAACAGGACGGCACCTGTTGCCCATAATAATCAACCCCGGCCGCAGGCTCAAATGCATAAAGAAGTTCCGCATAGCAATCAGGCTAAGCTGCAGGTTCAGGCTCGTAGAGTGGCGGCTCCTCAGCAACTTGTTCAGAGGAGAGCTTCGCCGCCCGTGCAAAGCCATCCCATGCAGCCTTCTCATCAGGAAAGAAATATGCCTCGCGTTTACGCTGTTCCCACACCTGCGCCCGCTACGAATAATCGTCTTTTTCATCGGCATCACCATAATAATTGGCAGCCGCTTTATAATTTTTATAATAATCAATATCAATTTTATCCTTATGTTAATGTGGCTTCACCGGTCGAGCTTTCCGCTGATTACGTTACAGTTTTATTTAACGGTCAAACGTATTTTTATGATCAAGGGTCGTTTTATGTTCAGGATCCCCAGGGGTATTTGGCCGTACCACCGCCTCTTGGTATTATTGTCAGTATGATCCCGCCGCAGGCCAGGCAGATCAATGTTAATGGCCAGAATTATTACCGGTATAAGGGTGTTTTTTATATTCAGGTAGAGCAAGGCTATCAGGTTGTTGGGCCGGTAGAGTAGTAGAGATGGGGGAGATTTGAATGCAGAAGACCTTGAGGGTATTTGTTGTTATTCTGACTATTCTGTTTAATCTAAGCCTGTCACAGGCCAAAGGCGGCGACGAGCAGGACCAGGTCATTCTTTTAAATGATTCAGCAGCAGCCCTTGAGGACTCCGATCCTGCTTTGTCAAAGAGCCTGGCCCAATTTGCTGACGAGAAAGAAAAAGATTGGGAGGCCAGTAATGCTAATAAGGCTAAGCTTCCAACACCTGTGATGGACAAAGACAAAGCCCAGGATCAGATAAGGATTTTAAAAGCAGCAGCTGTAGCGATGCAGCCGGTATATCCTATAATGGCTAAAAATTTGAACAAAATGGCCGATGATATCAATAAGACGATTGAATAAAGGATGCTTGTGCGGTTAACGATATTCTTGTCAGCCTTTTTATTATGCGGTCCTTTGGCTTTTGCTTCTTCAAAAGGCGATAGTGTCATTCACGGTGTTTTTGCCGGGATGTCAGAGGGTGATTTTCTTAAAATTTATCCTCAGCCTATTTTACGCGATCTGCGGCATGAAGGCATTGATGACTGGCTGACCTATAATGAACCTATTGATGATCCGTTGCATGAGGTGATCACTTTTCATTTTCAGAATGACAAGCTCATTGAATGGAAGCTCAATGACCGTCCCGAGCTCATTAAAGAATATTTAGGAGAATTCTGTTTTTATCAAGACCCTTCCTTGATCTATCAGGCGATCAGGAATGTATTATTAAAGATGCCCTATAACGATTTTCTTAATGTCACTAATCGCCAGAGGCCAATTCTTTTTACGGAATTTTACGATTCAGGGACAGCCCGTTTCGCCAGTTCTTCTGAATTTATCGTCAGTCGTGATGATCCTCCTTGCTGCAAAGAAGGGTTTACATTGGTCAAACTCGGGATGGGCTTGGGATTGGCCAAGACACCAGGGCCCATTGAAGGAGTGGTAGCCCACGAGATAGCTCATCGGGTCTTAGATACCATCAGAAAAGGGAATGTGAATTGTGATGCTGAAAGAGCATCCAATGCCTTGATCAGGAAGTGGGGATTTAAGAAAGAATTTAAAGAGGCAAGTCAATTATTCGGCCAGAAAAAAGGCGATCCTGTTGCCTGTCAGGAAGCCCCTCATAAGGCTAACCCTCGGGATCCAATCCTTCCAAAAGGATATTAACGATATCCTGGTCAAGATGGTTTTTCATTGAACGCAGGATGCTGATAGCTTCCTGTTTTGATTTTCTGGGGCGATAGGGGCGGTCAGTGGTCAAGGCATCATAAACATCGGCGACACTTAGAATACGCACCAGCGGCGAAATTTCCTCTCCTTTTAACCCATCCGGATATCCTGACCCATCAAGTTTTTCATGGTGATGCCGTACGATATCGCACAAATGCTGCAGGGAACGTACGGGTTTGATGATGCTTTCGCCGATTTCCGCATGGCTGCGCATAATGACCCATTCTTCATCAGTAAGGCCGCTGTCTTTTTTCAAGATCTCATCGGGAATGCCTATTTTCCCAAGGTCATGCAGGCGGGCAGCATCCCGTAACGTATTAAGGTCTTCGTCGTCAAGGCCAAGGTGTTTTCCTATCATTAAGGCATGGTCTGTGACGCGGTCAAGATGGCCGCGGGAATATTTATCCTTGGCATCAACGGCGAGGGCCAGGGCAGAGATGGTCTCAAAATAAGTCTTTTCAATATCGCGATTGAGTTTGGAATTTTCAATGGCAATGGCTGTTTGGGAAGCAAGATTGAAAACCAGGTCAAGGTCTTCTTTTGAGAAATCTTCTGAATGCCCATCAGTTTTGCTTAAAGTCATCATGCCGCTGACACGGTCGTGGTACACGAGGGGGGCACAAAGTAATGTTTCACCGAATAATTCTTTTAACTGGGGTGTATTATCATTTTGTAAAAAAATACCGGACACGGTCATTGGTTTTTTATCTGACATGGCCTTTACGAGCGGAGACCCGTCAAAAAGTTTTAGATGTATCTTTTTTTTCGTATCGTAACTGGCGCCGTAAACGGTATTAACGATCAATTCTGTTTTTTGATCGTTTAAAAGAAGTAGTGTAGCGACCTTGCCATCTAAAGCGTGGGTGAGCGTATCAAGGATCAGTTCAAGGAAGGTGTCGATGCTCTCCATATTGGAAATACCCTGGCCAACCTTGGACATGACGGCATGTAATGTTTTTTTAGCCAGCTCGAGGCTGCGGACATTCTCTTCCAATCGCTGGGTCACGGCGGAAAAAGAGCGGCTTAAAATAACAATTTCATTTTCCCCATGATTAAGTTCCTGGATCGTTTCAGGGCTCAATAAATTCTCGAGGGACTTGCTGTTTTGTTTGGAGATACTGATGACTTTGACCAGCAGGGAACGAATGGTAATGAATCCCATAAAGACGCCCAGGACCATCAGGACCATGACGTAGGTAAAGTTTATTGTCGAGATGTCGATATGTCCGTGCTGGGTGGTTTGAAGATAAAAATAATAAAGAAGTACCATGGGAACAATGGATGTGATCAAAAAAAGAATGGTGAATTTACGCAGGATGGATGCGTCTTCAAAGGAGGCCAGGAAAAGTATTTTCTTATTATTCTTTTTCATCGTTAATAGTATAGCACACTGAAAGTATATAGGGTATATGATTATTAATCTATTTATATTGATTAAATATCAATACAGGTTATAATCATATAATGCTGAAAAAAGTAATTCTATTTCTATTATTGTATCTGGCGCCGTGGCTATGTCCAGCTGAGGATATAAAAGTTTATTTTTCTCCCAATGGAGATTGTCAGCATGCCGTCATTTCAGAAATAAGGAAGGCTGCCCAAACGATCGATATAGCCATGTACTATCTAAGTTCGAGGGATATCGCCCAGGCCCTGGTCAAAGCACAGGAAAAGAATGTCAGGGTACGGATCGTTTTAGACCAGGGGCAGGAGATAGAGCCCGCCTCCAAAAGTACCTATCTGATCAAGCATGGATTTGATATCCGTTATCATCTGGGTTTTGGCCTCATGCATAATAAATTCGCCATTATCGACGGAGAATCATTGATCACAGGGTCATTTAACTGGACACTGACAGCAGAAGAAAGGAACGAAGAAAATCTTCTGATCATCAACGACAAGGGGACGATAGAAAAATACGAAAAGCGTTTTGATTATTTATGGGATACCAGCCGTCCTGATTCAAGGAATGCAGGAGGGGCTGACGCTGTTCCTGCCTGGTTTTGTGCTACCTTTCATCTTTTTTGCAGTAATTAGATGCTTATTAAAGTTAATTGTATATAATAAGTTCAGGAAGCCTTAACGGTCATTTGAATATTTTTGTTTTGGGGGAGAAGTATGGGAAGAATAAGCGGCAGGATCATTTTGGTGGCAGGGTTCTTGGCAGCGGGTTATTTTTTAGGCTTCGCGTATGTTAAAGCCGATGAGCCGGAAATTATCAATAATGGGAACCAGGTCATTCGCGATGAAGGCTACGGTAATGCGGACGCAGAATATTATAATAGTGAAGATGATAGTGTTAACGGTGAAGAGCCTTCTGATATGCAGAACGAAGCAATAGAGAATAATGCGCATTGATAAATTAAGGGTACTTGTTATTGCTGTCCTTTTTTTACTGCCACTGTCTTCAACTGGATGGCCCGATGATGACGCATCTTCGGCGCCTGCCATCGATACCTACAATAAGGCCGTGCGGCTTTATGAGAGCAAGCATTGGGATGCAGCCAAAGAATATTTTCACGAATATTTGGCTGAATATTCAGATACTCCCCTATACGTGACCTGTCTTTATTACCTGGCTTATTGCTATGAAGAATTAGGCGATAAGAACCAGGCGATCCTTCTTTATCACAAAGTCATTGACCAGGCCCAGGGAGGAGATGCTTTTTGGGCTGATATGGCCCAGAAACGTATTGATGAAGTGCTTGGGGAAGAATAAGGAATATAGAGAAGATTGTCTATAAAAGAAGAGCCCCGCCAAAAGGCGGGGCTTTCTTATGGCTCTATCCTGATTTAGGATAAGATTACGGAGTTAAAACACCACCGGTGGTAATTGTTTCCACAGCGGATCCGGTGCTGCCAACGCTCACAGGTGTTGCTGTGATGGTATAACCGGCAGAACTCATACCTGAGCAGTCATAGGTATAACCCGCGATCGGTGAATTAGCGCAATAAGCGGTATTAAGGTACGGAGGTGTTGCCCCAACCAGTGAAGACTCATTGCCTGGGTAGTTTCCGTTATTAGCTGTACCAAACGATTCTGCAGCTGTAGACATGGCCCGTAACGTAGCTTTGGCCAATGCATCATTAGATGTCATCTTGGCACGCAGCAGGTTAGGGATAGCAATCGCCGCCAGCAACGCGATGATCGCAACTACGATCATGATTTCGACTAACGTAAAACCTTGTTCCATTTTTCGAGTACGCATAGTACCCTCCTTACGGTTATATGGTTATATATGACTCCACTTCTAAGTATACACCATAACCAGGGCCTTGCCAGTCTTTTTAATTTTTTTACCTATAAAGTTGCTTGAAATCCGCAAGCAGAGAGTGCTATACTGTCACCCGTACGGAAAAATAATTCTAACCCCTTATCCTGAAAGTATTTTATATGAATAATGATCTAAATAGCCTTTGGCAGTCTTTAGCCCTTTTGCTGCGCAGCCACCCATGGCATGGCATACCTATAGGGGAAGAGTCTCCTAATCTGGTGAATACCTATATAGAAACAGTGCCGTCCGATACGGTCAAATATGAAATTGACAAAAAAAGCGGTTTCTTGAAAGTGGACCGCCCGCAGAAGTATTCCAGTATATGCCCGACCTTATATGGGTTTATCCCGCAAACGTATTGTTCTTCCAATATCGCTGAGCTTTGCCGTGAACGGACCGGGCGTGCCTCTGTGGTCGGGGATGATGACCCTTTGGATATATGTGTCTTGACTGAAAAGGTGATCACGCATGGCGATATTATTGTGCGCGCTATTCCGATCGGCGGTTTTCGCATGATCGACCAGGGGCAGGCCGACGATAAGATCATCGCTGTCATGCATGGGGATGCTCTTTACAGCCAATGGAATAATATTGAAGACTGCCCGCGCTCATTTATTGACAGGCTTAAACATTATTTCCTGACATACAAAGATATCCCTGGTTCTGATGAGCGTATTTGTGAGATCACCCATGTTTATGGACGTGAAGAAGCGATGGAAGTTATCCGTTGTTCCCGTAAAGATTATACGGAACGTTTCTCCAGGCTTGAAGACATGATGTCCACTATTAACGATGATTAAGGATGAGGCGCGGATATGGAAACATCAGCAGCACCTGCTCTAAAGAAGATCTTAGTCGTTGATGATGATAAAACAGTGACGACGACGCTGGATGGTTTGCTTTCAAGCCATGGGTATACTGTTTTGGTGGCCTATGACGGCTTGGACGGCATGGTCCAGGTGAGAAAGAATGTCCCTGATTTGATCATCCTCGATATCATGATGCCTGAGATCAATGGTTATGATGTTTGCAGCAATCTTAAATTCGATGAAAAATTTAAACATATTCCCATTATTGTTTTGACTTCCCGTGAACAGGAATTGGATTCCAGGGTTGGCCGCTTGATGGGGATCGACTATATGCAAAAGCCGATCGACAGCAAACTCTTGCTTGGCAAGATCCAAAATATTCTAAAATAATATGATCCGACGCCTCTTGGTATTGTTTGTCGTTTATAGCGGGATGATCATTTATCCTGCCTGCATTCCGGCCCATGCCGCTGATGCATTCAGCCAAAATAATCCTGACGTCAAGAAATATGAATTTGCCCGCAGTTATATCACCGCCTTGAGTTATATGAAGGACATTAATGACCGCTGGACCAAGAATGCCCCTAAAAAGCTTTTTGCCGATCAAAAGAACAAGATGATCATAGCGACGATCAATGATCTGGCGCTGGACAGTTCGGACCTTCGTATCATCAAGAATTACCTGCTTAAATATCTGGTTTCTCCCAATATGCTGATGCGCAAGGTCGCTGATATTGTGGTGGTGGCTACCTCCCGTGAGATCGCGATCAATGAGGAGGAGAAAACATTATGGGAAAAATGGTATGACCTCAATGCTGCAGGCCAGGCGACGCGTCCTAAAGAAATAGATTTTGTAAAGACCCAGCATTTTCTGGAATTACGGCGTAAAGAAGCTGATAAAGATATTATCCAGGCCTCTGTCCTGATGACCAAGGTCCTGATCAGTGAGAAGGACCAAGACGGCCGTGGCCATCGTCTGGCGATCACGGGACAGCAGCGTCAGAAATTACTGGATAAATTGGATTCTTTTGGTGGCGACACATTGGATTGGGGCCTTAAGCCAGGCCAGGGTACGCTTGAAGGCTCTATTGCCGTGATCCGTGAAATCCTGGAAGATTCCCTGTGGACCTCCATTGATGAGAAGTAGTTCTAAAGTTCTTGTCGTCGAAGCTTCTGCTGGCAGCGGTAAGACATATGCGTTAGCCAAGCGTTATGTGCAGTTATGCTTATCTTTAGCCGCCACCCAATCCGTACCGATACAGTCCATCCTCGCCATTACATTCACCAATAAAGCCACCTGGGCCATGAAATCCCGTATCCTGGATTTCTTCAAACGCATTGCCCTTAAACAATTAAAACCCTTTGAAGCAGAGGATATCATCAAGCCTTTGGGGCTAGATGAGGACAGGGCATCGTCGCTGGCATTTGGCCTGATGAATGATGTGATCCGTCAGTATCATTATTTTCAGGTCCAGACCATCGATAGTTTTATGAATATTCTATTGGTCGGCTGTTCTTTTAAGATAGGGCTCTCGGCACGCTTTAAGATCCAGCGTAATTCCCGCGAATATTTGCAGTTAAGCCTTGATGAACTTTTAGACCAGGCAGGCCGCGATGATAAAACACGCAAGCTGTTTGAGGATTTTGTACGTCAGTATCTATTTCTGGAGAATCGTTCAGGATGGTTTCCCAGGGAAGATCTTTTAAAGGTCATTAGTGAACTTTTCAGGCAATATAACACGTATCAAAAACCGCTTTTGGTTTATCCCGTTGCTGAAGATATTTTCTCACGCAAAAGAAAAATTTATGCGCTCATGCAGGAATTAAAAGATATTTGCCCGCCGCAAACGAATAAAAGATTCATGGACCATATTAGCGCATTGTTGGCCGATGGCAGCGGGATTTTTGATGTGGATGATCTAAAGACGCATTGGTCTAAAGAAGATTTTCCGATCAATAAGGGTGGTAAGATCAGTGTCGAGCTGGAGAAGTTGTGGAAGAAGGTCCGGGAAGATGTCCATGATCTTTGCCTGCTGGAAGCCCGCAGCATGTTTAATCCCTATGTTGTCTTGTTTGAAAGAATAATGACCAATTTCGGGCGATTGTCCCAACGGGATGATGTGCTTTTCTTAGAAGAACTTAATCGTAAAACGGCATTGCTTTTTGAGGATGGGTCCGTGACAGTTGAGGAATTGTATTTTCGCCTGGCGGCCCGTTTCCAGCATTATCTGATGGATGAGTTTCAGGACACATCATTGAGCCAATGGCGTAATCTGGCGTTAATGGTCGAAGAAGCCTTATCGCATGGCGGATCATTATTTTATGTAGGGGATAAAAAACAGGCGATCTATGCTTTTCGCGGCGGGGAAAGCCGTTTGTTCGATGCCTTGCAAGTTCAGTTGTCTGATTTCAATGTCCAATCCATGAGCCTGGACAAGAATTACCGCAGCTGTCCTGAGATCATTGAATTTAATAATAAGGTCTTTGGTTTGGATAATCTACAGGCCTTCTTGCAGCGCCGCCTGGATGATTCTACCGAGAATAAGCGTCATGATATTCATTTTTCCGAATCAGATTTCCAACAGATCACTAATACATTTGCGCATGCCCACCAATTGCCGGGTAAAGATCTTAGAGGGGGTGTTGTGCGTGTCACCTATCTTGAGGGGCGTGTCAAACAAGAAAGAGAAGATGAGGTCCGTCAACGCCTGATACCGTTGCTCTCAGATTTAAGACGACGATTTGCTTTAAAAGATATTGCTATTTTGACCCGAGGCAATCAGGAATTAGAAGAGATCACCCAGTGGCTGTTGCAGGAAGGTATCTATGCTTCTTCGGAACGCAGCAGTGATATCAAGAATAATCCATTGATCGCAGAAGTGATGAACCTGCTCGCATTCCTGTATTCGCCTGTGGATAATAATGCTTTTGCGCAGTTTTGCTTAGGGGAATTGATGCCTAAAGCAACAGGGATCGAACCTCAAGTTTTACGTGATTTTCTTTTTGACTGTGCCCGACGGTCAAAGCATACCAAGGAAGTTTATTTCTATAAATGTTTCCAGGATGCTTTCCCTCAAGTGTGGGAAAAATTTTTTAAAGGTTCCTTTGATCAGGTAGGCGTTTATCCTTTATACGAATTGATCGCTGGCATTATCAAACGTTTTGGCTGTGAAGAGTATTTTCCTCAGTATCAGGGGTTTTTCATGCATTTACTGGAACTGGTCAAATCTCAAGAAGCAGAGAGTTGTGATCTGTCTTCTTTCCTGGAATATTACGAGGATCTCGAGGGAGAAGACCGCTTTGTGCCTATGGCCCAATTCGATGCTGTCAAGGTGCTGACGGTGCATAAGGCCAAGGGCCTGGAATTTCCTGTTGTTATCGTACCTTTTCTGGAAATGGACATTAAAGCAGGCAGCGGCGGTAGGGACGGCAGCCAGTCGTATATCCTGGACATTCAAGATGAAGGCATGAGCTTGATCCGTCTTAAAGAAAGTTACCGGCAATTCTCTCCTGAATTACAGGAAAGGTATGAACAAGAGTATAGAAAATCATTTTTAGTTGAATTAAACAGCACCTATGTCGCCTTGACCCGTGCCATTGAGGAGCTTTATATTTTTGTGCCTTCAAGGGTGGGAAACACCGTCAATCCTGCCAGGTTTCTTATCCCGGAAGATTGCATCGCCACGGGCACACCATCAGACCGTCCCGTTGCTCATGAAGCGTCCCAAGCTCATCAGAAGATCAAACCGTTTATTTCTGATCCCTGGATAGGGCTTCAAGAAGAGTTCTTAAACGAACCTGCCAAGTCAGCCATCTTGGCACGCAAGGGAGAATTCTATCACGTTCTTCTTATGCAGATCGGGCATATCAATGGATCTAATATCGAGGAGGAACTTAAAAAATCCTGGGATGCAGCTTCTCATTTATACACACCGCCTGAAGATCAAGAAGTGGTTTTAGCGGACATACGCAGCTTCTTAAGCCGTGAAGATGTGCGCCCATTCTTTTATTTGCCTGATAGTGCAGAGGTCTTTTGCGAGAAAGAATTTGTCAACACTTACGGAGACACCAAGCGTATTGACCGTTTAATTATTCTCAAAGATGAGGTGCAGATCGTAGATTATAAATTATCCCCCAGCGAGGAAGAAGACCATCAAAAGCAACTCGAGGGATACATCGAATTGATAAAACAGTTTTACCCGAAGCATAAAGTTTCAGGGCGTATTTTATATTTTGCTAGGGTCGCTAATGAATAGATTTATTGCTTCTTGCTCCTGGGTCATTTTTTTAACGTCAAAAGTTTATCTGTTGTTCCGGTGTCTGAACAACTCGCCTACAGCTTCTCTGGAAGCTTTCGGCTCGAACAGTTCAGACATCCTTCGGCCTAAAAGCCTCAGGATCCCCGAAACAACAAAAACTTTTGACTAAAAATGACAAGTCGCTGCGAACCAATAAATCTATTCATTAGCGACAATAGTGATAGCAGTATAAAAGTATTTATTAGTTGTATTTGGTGTATGCGTGCATTGTAAGGATTAAATTTGTTCTTTTTTGCGACTTGGAGGTTTTAGCCTAAAAATGTATGATGGCGAGAGAATTTAAGACATCAGTCTTAAATGGTCAAACTTGTTTGAGCCGGAAGCTTCCAGAGAAGCTGAAGGCGAGTTGTTTGACCACCGAGTCAGCATACATTTTTAGGCGTTATTAAACCGACTTTAGGAGCAAAAAAAGAACAAACTTAATCCTTACAATGCATATCTGCGAAAGAATTTTATGAGTAAAATTATTACAGTTCCGTTTACGGAGAATTTTCTGCCTCATGTGGTGGAGTATATCTATCGCCTTTATGAGCAGGACCATGATTTGTCACGTTTATGCCTGGTCTTTGGCGGGCGGCGTCCGTCTTTGTTTATTAAAAGGGATTTAGCCCGTCGCATCGGCAAGGCTTTTATTCCGCCCCGATTTTTTACCATTGATGAATGGATGGCGTATGTAGCTTATGGGACAGAGGTGCCGCAGCAGGGCAGTGATCTGGACCATTGTTATATGATCTATCAGTTGGCGATGCGCGTATGCCCCTGGGTTTGCCGCGGCAGGGAGAGCTTTGCACAATTTTTGCCATGGGCGCGTGAGATCTTGAATTTTATCGAACAGCTGGACATCGAAGATGTGCCTTTGGATTCTCTGAAGATGCTTAAGGACCATGCGGAGATTGGTTTTAATGTGCCTGAAGATATCAATAAATTATTGATGCATTTGAGTACATTACGAGGGGCCTATCATGAGGAATTAGAACGCAGGCAATTGGCACCGCGCGGGTATCAATACCGTCAAGCTGCCAAGAATGTGAATGCGTGTGATCT